>Ga0075157_10001858_pt1 | contig 12738 bp, 13 predicted proteins | sample JI81BgreenDNA_FD_70967 | JGI IMG/M metagenome (GOLD analysis project Ga0075157, IMG submission 70967) | Wastewater effluent complex algal communities from Wisconsin, to seasonally profile nutrient transformation and Carbon sequestration -... | ecosystem: Engineered > WWTP > Effluent > Algae...
TCAGTTTTGGAAAGATTTTAAGAAAACAGGGAAACGCCAGAATTTCGGAAAATATGCTGCTCAGGAATATATAGGTACACAAGAAGGTAGAAAACTATCTATTTGGCTCAGTGATAAAACCTATAATTTAGATGGCAAACTACAAGGTGATATTTTAGGGCTTTATGGTGTCGGTTATCTCTATAACCCAAATGAAAAAGCTTATTATTTACTGGTGCATTTTAAAGATGATGATGGGCAAGTTACACTTTTAGATATTACTCCTTTTTCTAAATCTATTACTTTAAATGGGTATGAAAAAATGCCCGTTACGCCCACCAATTTTCCAAAAGTCAATCCTAAACAATCTAAGCAACCACAAACACCTGATAGTCCATCACAAATTTATGGGATGCAAGACTATAAATGCTCAACTGCTTACGAATTGGCTTTGCAAGCCATAGAAACAAGTTTACCCTCACTCAAAGAAGTTCTTAAAAATAACCCAATCTCTGTTGAGCAAAAGCTGAACTTCAAAAACAAATTGTTTGTATGGAAAAGAAAATTCCTATTCTGAAAAATATCCTTGTTGAAGCCAAAGTGATAGATCGTCAATTTGCAGGCAATATGGAGAAAATGATGGAGGCATGTCAGAAAATTTCAGATAAATATGACAAGCAAACAGAAAATATTTGTCCTTAACCTCGATTTTTAAACGAAGAAATGAATGTTTTCTTCGTTTATTTCTATAAAAATATCTTTCTTTTCATTTTTATGAGAACTATACACCTTTATTTTTTGCTTTCCGATGGTACAAAATAATTCATAACCTCTCCCTATGTATTTTTGGCTTTGGATGGTTGCCAGCCATAATGTAGGCTTTTCCGAAATTTGTATATGTTCAGTTCGGATACACGCTTTTTGTTTCTTTTTCCAATATTTTTCAGAAAAGTCAGCACTTAAAATATTTTCGTTGCCAAACAGCGTAGCGATATAGCTATTTTTGGGATATTGATAAACCTGTTCGGGTGTTCCTTGTTGAACAATTTTACCATCTTTCATGACGACAATCCAGTCTGCATAGCTCAAAGCCTCTTGGGTGTCGTGGCTTACACAAACAGTTGTAATTTTGTTTTTTCTTAAAATTTTAAAAATATCTTCTCTGATTGTATTTTTGGTAAAAGTATCTAAATGGCTAAATGGCTCATCTAAAAGTAACACAGAAGGCTCATCAGCAAGCGTTTGAGCCAAAGCAATTCGTTGTAGCTGTCCACCTGAAAGCTCTCTGGGTAATTTCTGAGCCACTTTTTCGAGATGACATAGCTTTAGAAGTTCTCTTATTCTTTTTTCCTGATATTCTCTAATAAAACTGCGTAAAGGGATTCTTAAATTCTCAAAAACATTATGAAATGGCAAAAGTGGATTGTTTTGTTGAAGTATTTTGATAGATGGGTAGCCTGCTATTAGTTTTTCGATGGTTGGATATAATTTTTCTTGGTTTAAGTAAATACTTGCATCTTCTCCATCAGGATTGAGCAAGCCAGCCATAATTTTCACCAAAGTGCTTTTTCCTGAACCACTCTCTCCTACTATAAAAATAATGTCACCTTGTTTGATATGAATATTGATATTTTTGAGAGCAATATTTTGCTCATTATACGATTTTGAAATATTTTGTAGGTAAAGCATGTTTATTTTTATGCATGAAAACTAATCGTAGTTTTATTTGTTTAAATAGCCATAAAAAATGCTGTTAGGAGTCTCTAACAGCATTTTTTATTATTCTTGTTCTGTCAAGTCCCAACGCAATCGGGTTTCGTTCCAGAAAAGTTGATATTCTCTTGGTAGTAATACCTGATAATAAATATATCCTTTGTTTTCTGTCACCACTCTCAAATATCCATACAACTGCTTACCAGCTCCAAATCTGTATTTTTTCCCTGATTTGGAAGCCAATGTTTCCTTACGCCACGTCAGATTATCATCGCTCAACTCAAACTCAAGCTCTTTGTCTGTACTATTATAAATAGTAGCTCCTTGTTTTACCATTACAGGTAGTTCTGTACTTTCTCGAAGCACTAGATTACTAATATCTCCTACTGGATCAAGTGTATTGGCTACTTCATATTGTTTATTGGCTACTATCCATGTTTCGCCTGTAACGGTTTTTGTTTTCGTTTGCCCGTTTTGATGTGTACTCTCTACTGTAATCTTGTACGTGTAGTTTCCTTCTTTGGGCAAGTTGAACTTCAATACACCTCGTAAATTACCTTCTTGGCTTAGTGTTAGTTCTTGGCGAGTATTATTGATTTCGAGTGTAATTTTGGCTTGTTTTTGTTTTTCGGGTAAAATATAAGTTGTTTCCATATCAAATTTCTTACTATTCTGAACGTTGGTATTATTATTACAACCTGCTTTGGGGTACATTTCATTGATAGCCTCAATATCTCCTTTACTCAAACCCTCTCTTTGCCCGATATTACAAGTAGATACACAAGTAATAGTGGGTTGCCCATTGATACTAAAGCCATAAGCTCCATAATGCATAATAGACTGATAGTCGTAATCTCCAAGTTCTATACTATTGTCTGAGGTTCTTGCCTCATAATTATGTTTATTCTGCTCATTGATATTGTTCCAGTTGATTTTCACATATTTATCTCGGTCAGGTCTAGTATGTTCATGCCACATACCCATCGCATGGCATGTTTCGTGTACAACAGAACCAAAGGGACAATTGACACTCACATTGATTACCTGTCTCCCCCCTATCATACCCACATACGACCAACACCCATTATCCTGATTTACATATTCTACATAGTTTTCCTGACCACTATAAGGTACCAGACAAACATTCGTTTTAGCATTGATATGTTCGATGGCTTGTAAAATCAATTCTTTTTTAGGGTGTCCGTCTGCTATTTTATAAGGAACAATAGAATTTGTCCAACGATAGTTGTCTCCTTTGATACCCAATGCTTTGGCTTTGGGTGTTTCTGCTATAGCAATATCCCCTTCAAAAAACATATTTTTACCCACTACATCCACTTCAATTTTTGCTGGGCTTTTACTGAATGGCAATTGTGTGGTGATCGCTTTTTTACTGATAGCTTTTGCTTTTTCGGGTGGGAGGTCGTAGCTATATTGCTCTTGTGCAAAAGCCCCGAATCCCGAAAAAATGATGCATAATGTTGTAATCCATTTTTTCATAATTTTCGTTTTTTGATGATTATGATTATTTCACTTCAACAGCTACTTCAGTTTCTTTTTCTACTTCAGAACGAAACTTATTGATACATTTAACTTGTGAGTTTCCAGCCTTAACAGCCTCGAAAACTACTGTTACGGTAGAAGCATCCCCACCCGCCATACCTTGTACTTGTTTCTGATGAAAGCGAGTATGTGTTTTGGATATTTTCAATACAGATTCGTCTGAACTGCTTACATCTGCCCAAATTCCCACAGAAGCATGCATTTTATACTGAATGTAAGCCTTCTGCCCCACTTTTAAAGTTACTTTTTTTGTACCTAATGGTGTAAGATTGACCATTCCTTTTTCAGGTTTAAAAGGTTTTGTTTCGTCTTGAGCATAACCAACAGACAACATTAAAAAGGCTACAACTGATAAAAAAACTGATTTCATGATTGATATTTTTGTTTGTGAAAATTAAAAACTAGGTGTATTAGTATTGGTTGGTGTGGTTGTAGTTGTATCTTTAGCTGTTAGGTTTCCAATATAAAACCCAAAAACACTACCACACAAACCTCCGAAAATATGGGCAAACTGTGAAACGTTATTTTGTTCAAAACCATTAAGCACCTCCTTACCTACAAACAAAACTAATACCAAAATAAAAGTAAGAGGAATTACTTTTGCTTTCATGTTTGTAAATGAAGAAAGAAGTATCATCATAAATACAATTCCACTCGCTCCCAACAAGCCTGTATCTAAGAAAGCTACGTTCAAAATACCTGTAAGTAAGGCTGTAACGAAAGACATCAAGACAATGAGTTGAGTACCATATTTTTCTTCAAGAATAGGTCCAAGAATTAAAATAAGAGAAAAATTTCCAAATAGGTGATCCCAACTACCATGCCCCATTGCATGAGAAAAGAGCCTGAAGTAGTCGAGAGGATTACCAAAATCCATGGTAGTACCTACTGTAAAAAAACTTTTTGTAAAATCCATTCCAAGAAAATGGACGATAGTAGCTACTAAAGCAAATGTAAGTGTAAAAGGGGCATTGTAAGTTATTCTCATAAAAAATGTGATAGCGTTTAATTAGAGGTCACTATCACAAAATTAGATTTTTTTTTCAGAGAAACAAGTTTTTTTATACCTCCCTACTCCACTCTCTTGCTTTTTGGCGTGTAAGGGTATCTGTATGTAATAAATTTTCGATTGTAGGATTTGAAGTGAAATCTATTTTTTGTAAACATTTTTCTACCAAATCAGACATTTGTAAAAATCCTATTTCATCTTTTAAAAATAACTCCACAGCTATTTCGTTGGCTGCATTAAGAATACAAGGGGCATTTCCACCCATTTTAAGAGCTTCAAAAGCAAGCCCTAAATTACGGAACGTTTCCATATCGGGTTGCTCGAAAGTAAGACTTGGATATTTTGTAAAATCGAATCTTGGAAAATCAGATGCAATACGATTGGGGTAAGCAAGTGCATACTGAATGGGTAGTTTCATATCGGGCAAGCCCATCTGAGCCTTCATGGAGCCATCTTCAAATTGCACAATAGAGTGTATAATAGATTGAGGGTGAACAATTACTTCAATTTCAGAGGGTTCTAAATAAAAAAGCCATTTGGCTTCAATTACTTCCAAGCCTTTATTCATGAGTGAGGCAGAATCTATGGTTATTTTAGCCCCCATAGACCAATTGGGGTGTTTAAGGGCTTGGGCTTTGGTCACATTGATCAAATCTTCTCTTTTTTTACCTCTGAAAGGTCCACCAGAAGCAGTCAGGATAATTTTTTCAATTTTATTATGAAACTCTCCAGCCAGACACTGAAAAATTGCAGAATGTTCAGAATCTACAGGCAAAATAGGCACTTTGTAGCGTTCTGTCATCTCTGTAATGATAGCCCCAGCCACCACAAGTGTTTCTTTGTTGGCAAGGGCAATGGGTTTTCTGGCTTCAATGGCTTTGAGTGTAGGCTCTAAACCCGCAAAACCCACAAGAGCAGTCAGGACAATATCTACTGTCTCCATTTGCACCACAGATTTGAGGGCATTTGCTCCTGCAAATACTTTTATATCATGGGGTTGCAGAGCATCTGCCACTTTACTGTAAAGTGTATCGTTGGCAATAACGACTGTATTGGGTTTGAACTGCAAACTTTGTTCAATGAGCAAGTCTGCATTATTTTGAGCTGTTAGGACTTCTACTTCAAAAATATGGGGATTGGCTGCTATTACTTCTAAGGCTTGTGTGCCAATAGAGCCAGTAGAGCCTAAAATTGCAACTCTTTTCTTTTGCATAAAAATATAATTAGGATTTTTTCTTTTTAGGGTGTTTGTCTCTGTAGTCTAAATAATAGCCTATTCCGCAAATTAAGGCGGTAATAGTGAATATCAGGATGGCTGCGTACTTGAAAGGCATAAAATTTCAACAATTATCAGTGAATAATAAACTATCAGTGTCTATAACTCGTTATGTTAATACTTTGTTTAATGCTAAACACTCACCTCTGCTTTGATGGCGGGATGTGGATTGTAGTTTTCAAGTGTAAAATCTTCGTATTTGAAGCTGAAAATATCTTTCACATTAGGGTTGATTTTCATGGTTGGTAATGGACGAAAATCTCTTGACAACTGCAAACGAGCTTGTTCTAAATGATTCAGATACAAGTGTGTATCTCCTCCTGTCCAGATAAATTCACCCAATTTTAAATCACAAACTTGAGCAAACATCATGGTGAGTAATGCATACGAAGCAATGTTGAAAGGTACTCCCAAAAACACATCTGCTGAACGCTGATACAACTGACAAGAGAGTTTACCATCAGCTACATAAAACTGAAATAAAGCATGACAAGGCATGAGTTTCATGGCTGGTAAGTCTTCTACATTCCAAGCCGAAACCATGATTCTTCTCGAGTCAGGGTTGGTTTTGAGTTGTTTGATAGCATCAGAAATTTGATCTATTGCCCCACCCTCACGAGTTTGCCAGCTACGCCATTGTTTGCCATACACAGGTCCTAAATTGCCATTTTCATCTGCCCATTCATCCCAGATACTTACATTATTGTCTTTCAGATATTTGATATTTGTATCCCCATTCAAAAACCAAAGTAGTTCATGGATAATGGATTTTGTATGTACTTTTTTGGTAGTAACCAACGGAAAGCCCTCATTCAAATCGAAACGCATCTGATAACCAAATACGCTAATTGTTCCTGTTCCCGTTCTGTCTGTTTTTTGAGTTCCTGTATTTAAAATATGCTCTAAAAGGTCGTGATATTGCTTCATAAAATAGTATTGAGTAATAAATAAGTTTGCAAAATTAGTATTTTTTTAACAATTTTTATTTATGCTTTGTAGATATTACAGTTTTTAGGAGAAAGGAATAAAGAAAAAGGATAAATCTATACTTCTTTCTTTTTTGTCAAATTTCACCACAATAAACTCTTTCAATAAGTATTATTTCCTCCCAAAATCAGCAGGAATTTCTCCCCAAGTGTCTGTTTCCCATTTGAGTACAGGGATATGCTTGTAGTCATTTTCTTGTAACCATTTTTCTGCTCTATCAATGAGTTCAAAGACATTTTCGTTTTGTTTGGTTTGAGCTTGTTCTGTTTTACAATGTTTATTTCTAAGCCAAGCAAGAGCTGTTTTGCTATCAGAGTAAATAGGCATTTGTACGTTATTTTTAAGCAAGAAAGCCAGCCCATGTACAATTGCCAAAAACTCGCCAATATTGTTAGTAGAGTCTTTAAAGTCTTTTTGGTGAAAAATCACTTTGCCAGACGGATAATGTACTCCTCTGTACTCCATATCGCCTGTTTGCATATTACAGGCAGCATCCACACACAAACATTCTTTATATGGAATTTTAATTTCTGTTTTCTTCTGAACAGTGGCTTCTTTGCCTATGTGTTGCGAATATCCTTGTTTAAAAGCTTTTTGAGCATCTACCTGACTCTCAAAAGATTTGTATTTGGCATCTGCATAGCCTGAAACCTGCTCTTGACATTTGTCCCAAGAATCGTAAATACCTGCTTGCCTTCCCTTCCAAACTACATAATATTTCTTTTTTGCCATGATTTTGAATTGTAATTTTTAAACTGTAAATGCTAAATGGTTAAGTGTAACACCATTTAGCATTTTAAAATTCACTGTTTACCATTTAACTATCCTATACCCAAAATTGCTTTGAGAGGCTCTAAAACCTTTAAAGCTCTTTCTTCATCAAATAATGGTGATGTATGAAGGGCTTCGCCTGTTGCAACCAGTACATCTTGAGCTTGTACTGCTCCATGTTTGGCTTTTTCACCGATTTGTTTGCGTTCAGGGGCTTCAAACTTAGAGAATGTACGCCTTAAAATAGGCATCAGTTCTATAAAGGTAGCCTGCTCTAGTTGAGCTACCCACAAATACAAAATGTTCCAGAGGGTATGGTCATAGATAAGTATCATGCCACTACCTTTCAAAAAGCCCTCAAGCCATGCAGCCGAAGTCATTGGGGCATTTCCTGTTGAAAGAGCTTGAGAAAACTCGTTGGCTGTTTGTTCTGTACTAATTTCTTTGGCATCCAAGAGTAATCGACACACACAACCCACAATAATACCATTTATACCATCTTTATGTAAAATTACTTTTAAAGCTTTATACCAAATTTCCGCTAATTCTTCAATCTGTAAGAGTTGGACAGCTTCATCTACTCGCTTAATACTTTCAAAAAGGCTATATGAATTTTTCTCGTCCAAGCCATAGGCTGCATTGGGCAGTCCGATACAAATACGACGAATAAAAGTATCTACCAAAGCATTGATGACGGTTCTGTCTCCCTCACGAATACGCACATCTCCATAACGCCCCATATCAGCCAAATGAGGCACTGCCCCCATTAATTCCAATACATCTGCTGAAATAGATGATAATTCTGTAATTTTAACGATTATTGCATCAATGGCTTCATATACTTTGGCAGGAAAAGCTTTTTCTTTTACAATATTGGCTAACTCTGCAATACTCTGATTTTCTTTAACACTATCCAGTAAATATTGAGTAGCTGCTTTTTCAATGGTATTCCCCCAAAAACCTTTTTCGATGAGGTCAATTACCATTTCGGGTTTCCAACGAGTAAACCAACTCTCTTTAAATGTACCTTTTCCTGATGTATATTGTTTTTTAGCCCAATTGATACCCAATATTTGCAATTGATGTAAAAATACACTTTTACTTAAATCTAAATCCTTTCGTAAATCGAGTTCATAACTTTTATCCAAATCTTTGACTTCCAAACGATTATCTTTTGCTCTATTTTCAAAATCTGTTTGGATAGGCAATTTGGGTAAATCGTTGGGAACTTTTCCCATCGCTTTGGCTACAATCAGCTCTTCTTCAACGAGTTTAAGCAAAATTTTATCTCCAAAACAAATGACAGACTGAGTGGCTTCATTGAGCTCCATCAGCCCTGGGCGAGAAAGATCTCGCATGGAAGCAAGAGCTTCTGCAAGCCTGAAAGCCTCTATTACGTGAGCCGTAGAAGTATCCATATCTTTGTCTCTGAAGAGTTTAGCAACTTTCGAGAGCCAACGAGTACCTTTATCTTTGGGGTGTTTCCAGAGGTGGTCGTACCAGCCTGGTGAAACGATTCCTGCTCCATAACCCGTAAACATGCTCAAACGTGTATTTGTCCAAGGAATCCAAGTACAACTTACATTCGTTTTGGGCAGTGGCTTGAGCATTTCATCGTCTTGCTTGGTAATTTGTTTGTCTTCAAAATTTTCGAGTACAGGGGCATGCCAAGCACCACAAACCACTACAGCTGTTTTAAATCCTTGTTTTTTTGCTTCTCTGATGAGCTTTCGCATATAAGCCTCTCGTGCGTCATCTCTTTCGGAGGCATGATTTTCAAGATTTTCTCTCAAGGCTTTCATGGCTTCAAAAACAGCCTCAAAATGGTCTTGCCATGAACCTTTGATATGATTTTGCTCAAAATGGTGTTCCCACCAAAGTTCTGAGTCATTGTAGCCTGCTAACTCTGCCAAATGTCCAATTGGGTCTTTGGGAACATATTCAGGTATTATTTCTTCGGGGGTAGCAGTTGTATTTTCTGTATTGTTTTCAGTTTCTTCTTTTGGTTCATTTTCAGCATTTTCAGCTTCTTTTGCCATTTGTTCTTCCAACAACTTTTTTAATTCAGCTTTTTTAGCTAATTCTATTCCAAAACTATGGCTTAGAGGCAAATCCATCATTTGGACTTTTATATCATTTTTGAGGGCATAAGTAATCGCCTGCCACTCAGGAGAAAAATGAGTAAAAGGATAAAAAACAGCCTGCGAAGGCTCATCTACATTATAGGCAAGCACCGAAACGGGTGGTTTCATTTCTTTGTGAGTAACCCAAGAAGTTACAGCATCCAGTTCGGGAGGTCCTTCTACCAAAATAATATCTGGTTTAAGAGCCACAAGAGCCTCAGCTATATATTTTGCAGAACCTACTCCATGGTGTCTGATACCTAAAATATGTAGTTTCATGGAACTTTTAATTATAAGTTTGAAGGCAAGATATAAAAGAAAAAGAAATTATGAAATGAAACATTTAGGGCAAATTATTCTAAAAATACAAAAAACTCATTTTCAGGTTTTTATATTTAAACTTTAAATCGTTTTGGATACCCTTCTAATGATACTTCGAAGAATTCATCGAGTTCATCTAATGGCGTTTTTTCATATAACGTGGTAAGACTATTGAGAAATGCTTCTAAATTTGGAGCTAGTACATTCCTTGCTTCATAATCGTGATAATGTTTAAGGATTTGTCCTTTTTGTCCTGTAAATGTTCCTTCCATATCATAGCAAATATAATCCCCTCTTCCGTTATGAAATAGTGGAATCCAAGCCTTGTTCCACCAATTTTCTCTGTCAAAATCTTTTCCTATCATGGCTGTTAGGTTTTGAGCTATTTTTAGAGATTGCTCAAGCGGAATCATCATCGAATTGTTCACAAAAGCCTCATATACGTTGTCAGGTTGTCCATTTTTCCATAAATAAAGCTCTTTCAAATCATCTGGAAGTTGCTTTTCAAACTTCAGTTCTAATTCTTTTATCTGAGAAGCTTCAATTCCTATTTGTAGTTTATTGTAGAATTCCTCTCTTAGTGAAATTAAGTTTTGGTCTAATTTTTTTAAAACTGTTTCTATCATGCTTTTGGGGCTTTTTATTTGCAATATACAATAAAGAAAATCTTTAAATTATAGTTTTTTTGTTTGATTTTTATATATTTGAAATAGCTTTTTCTCCAACATTTATCTTATGTATTTTAAAGAAAGATTTATCCCTCTGGGTTTGAAAATCAGAGTTGTTTTTGGTGATGTTTTATCTATAATTGGTTGGGCTTTTACAGTCTTTGGGCTTATCTTTGTGGTTGTATTTGTAGGTTTTGCCGATTTTTCAGATTGGAAATTTAAACCTGATAGCCCAAAAGCTCAAGCCATTATTACCAACATTGCAGAAACTAATAACAGAGAAAACAAGAAAGATATTTATGGCTACTATTATGATTTTGTAGATAAAAAAGGTATCAGACATACAGGCGTTTCTTATGGATTTTGGGGCAAATACCAAATAGGTGACACTCCTACTGTTATTTATTTAGAAAATAAGCCTGATTATTCTCGTATAGAAAATCTACGAAAAGAACCCTTCGGTGGAGTTGTTGTATTTACTTTTATTTTCCCTTTTATTGGGCTTATTTTTGCAACTATTGGCACTACAAAGGGTTTAAAACATTTAAAATTATTGAAATATGGTGTGATTGGATATGGAAAATATATCCGAAGTGAAGCTACCAACACCAAAATTAATGGACGAAGAGTGATGAAATTATATTTTGAAATGATGGTAGGCGATAAAAGCTATACAGTTACAGCCTCTTCGCACCAACCCGAACACCTTACAGATGAAGCTCAAGAAATGCTTTTTTATTTACCTCAGGAACCCACAACAGCCGTTCTTAGAGATGCCTTGCCTGGTCGCCCTCATGTACTAAGTGATGGTTCTTTAGGAGATTACCCTCTATTTCCAAGTGCCTTATTTTTACTCTTACCTTTAGCTGTTTTGATTGAGTTAATTATTTTTTATAAAATGATGAGTTCTTAATTTTTATTCACTTTAAAGCAGAAATATATGCAAAAAATCAGATTTGTATTATGGTGTTTGGTAGCAATGGGGCTACAAACTTCACTTGCTCAAAGCAAAGCAAATGACATCCCTGTTTCTAAATTACCTGCTGAGGTAAAACAGATTTTAGAAGAGTATGTAAATATCCTGACATCTTCCAAAGATTTAGATGAATGTGCTCAACGTTTTACAAGTGTTGCAGGTGGTGGTTTGGTGAACGAAGATCCCGTAAATGTAACTTTAAGGCAAAGTATTCAGCCTTTTTCACTCAAAAAAGATTTTAACAATATTAAATTTTATGCTCAACCCATTAAAATTACACGTGTAAATGTGTCACAAACAAATGGTTCGGGCTATGGGGCTTCGGCTGTGGCGGGAACCGTCTATAAAATATGGATTGATAAGAAAAACCCTAAACAAGGTATGCCTGCTCCTGTGAGTATTGTAGTTCCTGAGAATCATCCAACTATTAAAACACCTAAAGTTATCAATATTGGAAGTTTTTAAAAATACAAATTACTCATTTACAATAGAATGGATGTAAGTTTAGATTTACATCTATTTTTATTTTTATTTAGAATAATTAAAAATAAAAATATTGATTACATTTGCTCGTATTTTTTAGTCAGCTAATTTTTTATAAATGTTTTCTTCAGATTACGAGTGTATTCATTCTCAGATTCATCTTTCTATCAAACAACAAATTTTTGAAGGTGAATCTATTGTAAAGATTGAAGAGAAAGCTCATAGCTATATTCTACAATATTTTTTAAATCCAATATCCTGCTTATTTGATCTGAATGGTATTTATTACAACATAACTGTTGAAATCGAAAAGCACTATTTAGAACGATATAATTCTTCTATCCCTCTTATTACCAGACAAGAAAATATTTGTTGTAATGTACAAGGGAAATTATTAGAAATGATTCATTGTACTTTAAAAGGCATTGAACGAGAGATTTTTTTGGAGAGCCATGTTTTATATTTAATTCATTATCTTTTCAGAAACAACCATTTACATCAATCTCATTGCGATTGTACACAGTGTAGTTCAGAACACAAAAGTATAGAAACAGAGAAAATCAAATATGCTTATCAATACATTCAAGAGCATTTACACGAAAAACTCACTATTCCTGAAATCGCTCAAACTGTTGGAACAAATCAGAGCTATCTCAAAAAAGGCTTTAAAGAACAGTATGGATATACTATTTTTGATTTTGTTTTGGAAAACAGAATGCTCAAAGCAGAATATTTTCTAAAAAATTCTGATAAAAAACTTCTTGAAATTGCTGAACTAGTGGGTTACTCATCTCTGAGTAGCTTTAGCAAAGCCTATAAAAACTATTTTGGCATTAGCCCCAGTCTTGTAGAACATTAATTTTTCCGAT
>Ga0075157_10001860_pt1 | contig 12730 bp, 10 predicted proteins | sample JI81BgreenDNA_FD_70967 | JGI IMG/M metagenome (GOLD analysis project Ga0075157, IMG submission 70967) | Wastewater effluent complex algal communities from Wisconsin, to seasonally profile nutrient transformation and Carbon sequestration -... | ecosystem: Engineered > WWTP > Effluent > Algae...
CGGCCTTCCGGGGTGTCGTTCTCCGTGGCGTAGCAGCAGACGCCGCGTCCATCGACCTTCACCTCCGCGCCAGCCAGGTGCGGGTGGCGCGCCCGCAGGTACTGCGCGACCGCAGCAGCGCGCTGGCGGGCCAACAGGTCGTTGGCCGCCGCAGGACCGACGTTGTCGGTGCGGCCCCGGATGTCGATGCGCCGGATGCCGTCGCCCTTGGCCGCGGCATCGATCAAGGCACGGGCAGCGGCCGTGAGCACCGCGCTCCCGAACGGAAAGCTCACGACGACCTCGGACACCAGCGGTTCGCCCGCGTCCTCGGGCGCGATCGCGGTTCGCTGCGCAGGGGGCAGCGGTGCCTGGGGTCCGGCGATCACCAAGGTCTCGCCGGGGCTCAGCGACTGTGCAATGACCGCATCCGAGCCCGGGGTGGAGTCAGCTCGCGCTTCACCCGCTGCTGCACGCGGCGGATCGACGGCCAGCGTCTTCGGCGTGACGACGGGGCAGGCGGGCGGTGCGCACGCGGCGAACCGAGCCTGGCGGCCGTGGTCCAGCTGGGCGATCGACAGCCCAGCTACGGCGCGCGCCGAAGTGGCGGGCGGTTGAGCGGCCTCTGGCAGCGAAGGGAGGGAGCCAGTTCGGGGTGCGCTGCACGAAGACGCGGCGCCAACGGCCGTCACTGCGAGCACTGGCACGGCCAGAAGTCGAAGCGCACGTCGCGTCATGGCGCCACCCTCGCAGCCAGGAGGATGGGCGCCGATTGCGCCGCCTGCACAGGCGGCTGCGACGTCGCCGCAACGGGACGTGTGGCCGCGCCGCCGGCGGAAGGCAGCCGGCGGTAGACCTTCCAGGCGTAGCTGGCCCGCGCCGCAGCGCAGGCCTCGCCCTTGAGCTGGCTGCAGGCGGCGTTGTAGGCGCCGACGGCGTTCCAGGAGGCGCCGTGCCGAGCGAATACGTCGGCCAGCAGCCACGCGCCGACGTGGATGTTCGTGCAGGGGTCGTAGAGCTGCGCCTCGCTGATGCCGTGCCGCGCCAGCTTCGGAAGGTGGGAGCTGTTGATCTGCATGAGCCCGATGTCGTAGGAGCCCGTGCGCTGCAGGTGCGATCGGTTCACGGCGCTCGGGTCGAGGTTGGACTCGACGCGCGCGACCGCGACCAGCAGGTGCGGCGACAGGCCATAGCGGTGCGCTGCCAGTTCCCAGCAGGCCTGTGCCTGCAAGGGTGCCCAGCCGGTGGCGAGCGCTGCCAGCAGCCAGGGTCCTTGCATCAGCCCGATCGGCGACCTTTGCGCGGGAAACAACAACGGCACCTGCATGGATCGACTCGTGACGTCTTGGGGGACAGGGCGACGCCGTTCCGGTCGACCAGTCTTGGCCGACTGCAACGCGTCGAGCGACGGGTGAGGACCGGCGAAGCGGTCAGGGTGGCTACTAGCCTGGTCTGGTGCGACGCTCGTGTGCTGCCCTCTCGGCCATGTTCAGCCGGGCCTGGCGTAGAACCAGCGAGCCGTCGCTTTCATGCGCCTGGCACAGCGCCACGCAGGCTGTGGTCAGCTGGTCGAGCTGGAACTTGGGGTTGGGATGGCGGTTGGCCGGCGAGCGCTGCACGGCCAGCAGCAGCTCGTACTGCGGGCGCCACATCGACTCGCGGCGCCTGGGCGTCAGCGGCGGGCGCAGCACCAGCTGCGTGCCCAGGAAGTCGAAGATCCGCGCTGGCCCGTCATCGTGCAGGAAGACCAGCGACACGCATGCGCTGATGAGGTCCGGGAAGCGGAAGGTGGGCGAGACGTTGCCCTCGCTGCGCAGCACCGTGAACAGCCAGTCGTGCTCCTCAAGCCAGAGCCGGGTCTCGATGGTCTCCGGGTGTTCGCTGTCGTGGGCGCCGGAGCCGGAGTGGCCAGCCTGGGTGGCGACGTCGCAGCGGGCAACGGGCAATGCAGAGTACATGGCGCGGTCCTCGTTCGGTGGCTTCAGGATCTGAAGGCCGTGCTCTGTCGAGCGCGTGACCGAAAGGGTAGGAGCCGGCCGCGGCCGCGGCGCTGCGGAATGGCGCGTTTGCGAGGGGGGTTTCGGGGTCTGGAGTCGAACCCTTCGCGGGCGTGGGCCGGTTGCACGATCATGGCGGCCTTGCAGGTTTCTATGCATGTTCGACCAAACTGCACTTGAAGGTGCTGCAGAGTATGCATTACGATGGCGGTATGCCGTTTGATGCACTTGGAATCGTGCTTGCCGATGTGGTCCAGCTTCAGGCGGGCTACCCCTTCCGCACCACGATCGAAGAGGTGCCGGGCGGCGACGTGCACGTGATCCAGATGAAGGACGTCAGCCCCGAGCTGGGCGTCGACTGGTCCGCCGTCATGCGCACCCGGTTGGCCGGGCGCAAGAAGCCCGACTGGATCGTCGATGGCGACATCCTCTTCGCCGCCAAGGGCGCGCGGTTCTACGCGGCCTGTGTCGGCGCGGCCTTGCCCAACGCCGTGTGCGTGCCGGCCTTCTTCCACCTCAGGGTCAAGCCTGGGACTGCGCTCGACCCCGAATTCCTGGCCTGGCAGATCAACCAGCCGCCGTGCCAACGCCAACTGCTGCAGGCCGCCGAGGGCAGCAGCCAGCTCAGCATCCGCCGTGCGGTGCTCGAGCAGTTGGTGCTGGCCGTTCCACCCATCGCCGCACAGCGCCGCATCGTCGCGCTGGCCGGCCTGGCGGTGCGGGAGCGGCTAGCCCTGCAGCGCCTCATCCACAACCGCGAACAGCAGCTCCAGGCCATCGCCGAAGACCTGGGCGCTGAAGCCGGCTCACATTGACCGGAGGACACCACATGAACGACCTCGCAACACCCCAGGCCGCCGTGAGCCAGGACGACATCAACGCCGCCGTCTGGGCCGCCTGCGACACCTTCCGCGGCACCGTGGACCCGAGCATCTACAAGGACTACGTCCTGACGATGCTGTTCCTGAAGTACGTCTCCGACGTCTGGCAAGACCACTACGACCACTACAAGGCCCAGTACGGCGACCACCCTGAGCTGATCGCCGAGATGCTGAAGAACGAGCGCTTCGTGCTGCCGCCCAGCGCCAGCTTCTACGCGCTGCATACGCTGCGGCACACGCCGGGTAACGGCGAGCGCATCGACAAGGCGCTGCACGCTATCGAAGAGGCCAACCTCGGCAAGCTGCGCGACGTCTTCCAGGACATCAGCTTCAACAGCAACAAGCTGGGTGACGAGCAGCAGAAGAACGACATCCTGCGTCACCTGCTGGAAGACTTCGCCAAGCCAGAGCTGAACCTGCGCGAGAGTCGTGTCGGCCAGCTCGACGTGATCGGCAACGCCTACGAGTTCCTGATCAAGAACTTCGCCTCCACCAGCGGCAAGAAGGCCGGCGAGTTCTACACGCCGCCCGAGGTGTCCACGTTGATGGCCCGGCTGATGGACCCGCAACCCGGCGACGAGATCTGCGACCCCACCTGCGGCTCGGGCTCGCTGCTGATGAAGTGCGGCCGGCTGATCCGCCAGCGCACCGGCTCGCGCAAGTACGCGCTGTACGGGCAGGAGGCCATCGGCAGCACCTGGGCGCTGGCCAAGATGAACATGTTCCTGCACGGCGAGGACAACCACCGCATCGAGTGGGGCGACACCATTCGCAACCCGAAGCTGCTGGACGGCACGGCCAGCCTCAAGCACTTCGACATCGTCGTCGCCAACCCGCCCTTCAGCCTGGAGAAGTGGGGTTTCGAAGGCGCCGAGGCCGACAAGTTCAGCCGCTTCCGCCGCGGGTTGCCGCCGCGCACCAAGGGCGACTACGCCTTCATCCTGCACATGGTCGAGACCATGAAGCCCGGCACCGGCCGTATGGCCGTGGTGGTGCCGCATGGCGTGCTGTTCCGCGGCGCGGCCGAGGGGCGCATCCGCCAGAAGCTGATCGAGGAGAACCTGCTGGATGTGGTGATCGGCCTGCCCGAGAAGCTGTTCTACGGCACCGGCATCCCGGCCGCCGTGCTGGTGCTGCGCAAGCACAAGGCCGATGACAAGGTGCTGTTCATCGACGCCAGCCGCGACTTCGAGGTCGGCAAGAACCAGAACGTGCTGCGTGAGGCCGACCTGCAGCGCATTCTGGACACAGCAGCCACTCGCCAGCCCGTGGCGCGCTATGCCCACCTGGCCACGCCGGCCGAGATCGCCGAGAACGACTTCAACCTGAACATCCCCCGCTACATCGACACCTTCGAGGAAGAAGCCGAGATCGACCTGATGGCCGTGCGCCGCGAGCGCGAGCAGCTGAAGGCCGAGCTGGCGCGGTTGGAGACGCAGATGGATGCGTACCTGAAGGAGCTGGGGTATGAGTGAGAAAGCGGGCGGCGCCGGCAAGCCAGGCCGCAAGACATCGCCCCCCGGCCGTAGCCTCACTCGCTCGTCGGCGGCCGAGTACCTGACCTTCGTGGCAGCGGCCGGCCAGGGCGGCGTGGAGGCCATCTATGCCGACGAGAACGTCTGGCTGACCCAGAAGATGATGGGCCAGCTGTACGACGTCGAAACCCAGACCATCAATTACCACCTGAAGAAGGTGTTTGCCGACAATGAACTGGCCGAAGCTTCAGTTATTCGAAGTTTTCGAATAACTGCCGCCGACGGCAAGGGCTACGACACCAAGCACTACAACCTGAGCGCCATCATCGCGGTGGGCTACAAGGTCAATTCTGAGCGCGCGGTGCAGTTCCGCAAGTGGGCCAGCGCCATCGTCGAGTCCTTCACCATCAAGGGCTTTGCGATGGACGACGAGCGCCTGAAGAACGACGGCACCGTCCTGACCAAGCAGTACTTCGAAGAGCAACTGCAGCGCGTCCGGGAGATACGCCTTTCGGAGCGCAAGTTCTATCAGAAGATCACCGACCTGTACGCCACGGCGATCGACTACGACAGCCAGGCACAGGCCACGCAACGCTTCTTCGCCACGGTACAGAACAAGCTGCACTGGGCCATCCACGGGCAGACGGCGGCCGAGGTCATCGTCAGCCGTGCCGATGCGAGCAAGGACCACATGGGGCTCACCTCATGGAAGGACGCGCCGCTGGGCAAGATCCAGAAGTTCGACGTGGTTGTGGCCAAGAACTACCTGACCGAAAGCGAGATGGCGCAACTGCAGCGCCTGGTGTCCGCATACCTGGATCTGGCCGAAGACATGGCCCTGCGCCAGATACCGATGACCATGCAGGACTGGGAGACCCGTCTGAACCGCTTCATCGCCGCAACAGACCGGGCGGTGCTGCAGGACGCGGGCAAGGTCACTGCTGAGATTGCACGTGCCCACGCCGAGAGCGAATTCGAGAAGTACCGCATCGTGCAGGATCGGCTGTTTCAGTCGGACTTTGATCGGCTTGTGGCGGGCAGTGGCGATGTGGCCGCTGTGCCTACGGCGAATGGGCAGCAGCGCGGGCGCAAAGCGACGAAGGGGAGCGGCGATGCTGCCTGAGGGATGGCGCCGAAGCACACTGGGCGAGATCGCGCGCGTCACCTCGGGCGGCACGCCGGATCGTTCCGAGCCCAGCTATTGGGGCGGCTCGGTCCCATGGGTGTCCACCGGCGAAATCCAGTTCAACACCATCACTGACACGGGTGAAAGGATCACCGAGGTGGGCCTGAAGAACTCCTCGGCCAAGCTCTTTCCGCCAGACACCCTGCTGATGGCCATGTATGGGCAGGGCAAGACGCGGGGGAAAGTTGCAAAGCTCGGCATCGAGGCTTCAACGAACCAAGCTTGCGCAGCGATCCTGCTACACGACGGTCATGATCCAGACTTCTACTTCCACTACCTGTCCTCGCAGTACGAAGCACTTAGGGAGCTAGGAAACGCCGGTACTCAGCAGAATTTGAGTGGTGGCATCTTGAAAGAAGTGAACGTCCTAGTGCCGCCACTCTGGGAGCAGCGCAGAGTTGCGCGAGTTCTGTCTACGTGGGATCACGCAGTCTCCGTAGCGGGCCAACTCTGGGCCAATTGGCTGGAGCAGGTTCGGCTGACGCGCGAGACGCTTGTCGCCGCTGCGCTAAATCACCCTCGCGTGCCGCTGAGCGAAGTGGCTGAGGTGCGCACTGGCCTGGCCAAGGGCAAGTCCGGTCAGCGGGACGCGATCCAAGTGCCCTACCTCCGTGTTGCGAATGTCCAGGATGGGCACCTCGATTTGAAGGAGGTCAAGCTCATCGAAGTGGCTGCTGAACAAGTGGGCCGGTACTCGCTGCAGGCTGGCGACGTTTTGATGACCGAGGGTGGTGACTTCGACAAGCTTGGCCGGGGGACGGTGTGGTCGGGCGAAATCGATCCCTGTCTCCACCAGAACCATGTTTTCGCCGTTCGTCCCCACCGGGGCCGCGTGCACCCGGGCTTCATTGCAGCCCTTGCCGCGAGCGACTATGGGCGCAGCTACTTTCTCAGCTGTGCCAAGCGCAGCACCAACCTGGCCAGCATCAACTCAACGCAGCTCAAGGCCTTGCCGATTCCATTGGTGCCGATGGTTGAACAAGCGCGATTCGTCGCTGTCATGGAGACGGCCACGAAGGCCGCGCGAGCCAGCGAGGATATGGTCGATCGTCTGGTTCAGGAGAAGAGCGCGCTGATGTCCGCCCTGCTCACTGGCAAGCGCCGGGTCCGCCTTCCCGCTGCCGAGGCCGCGCCATGAATGGCGCCGCGCCCAACTCGAAGGAGCGGTACGCCGCCCACCTTCCCGCGCTGCATCTGCTGTTCAACCTCGGCTGGAACTTCTTGACCACGGCCCAGGCCCTCGCGATGCGCGGCAGCACCCGCGAGGTGCTGCTGCGCCCGCGCCTGGTCGAAGTGCTGCAGACCCGCCGCTACGAGTACAAGGGCCAGTCGTACCCGCTGTCCAGCAGTGGCATCGAACAGATCGTGCGCGAGCTGTCGGCGCTGAGCCTGTCCGAAGGCCTGCGGCCGGCCAACGAGCGGCTGTACGGCAAGCTTGCGCTGGGCATCACGGTCACCGAGTTCATGCCCGATGGCAAGAAGCACCAACCGACGATCCCAATCATCGACTGGGCCGACACGGCGTCCAACCGCTGGGACGTGACCGAAGAGATGGAGGTGCTCTCCGCCCAGGGCGCACACCACCGCACGCCGGACGTGGTGTGCTTCGTCAACGGGCTGCCGCTGGTGGTGATCGAAGCCAAGCGCCCGGAGTCCACGCACGCCGGCAAGTCGATGGTGACCGAGGGTGTCAGCCAGCACCTGCGCAACCAGAGGCCCGACGAGATTCCGCAGCTCTTCGGCTACGCCCAACTGCTGCTGGCCGTGAGCCAGACCGAGGGCCGTTACGGCACCACAGGCACCGCCGCCAAGTTCTGGGCTCGCTGGCGGGAAGAAGAGTTCGATGCGGCGCACTTGGCCGCGACCAAGAATGCAGAGCTGCCGCCGGCCGTGCGTGCCCGGCTGTTCGAGGGCAAGCCTGCGGCCCTGGCAAGCTACTTCGATGCGCTGTGGGCGCAGCCGATGGAGCCCACCGACCAGGACCGCCTGCTGGTCAGCCTGCTCACGCCGAGCCGCCTGCTGGAGTTCCTGCGCAGCTACGTGCTGTTCGACCGCAAGGTCGGCAAGATCGTCGCCCGCTACCAGCAGTTCTTCGGCATTCGGGCGCTGCTGGCACGCATCCAGCAACTGCGGCCCGATGGCGGGCGTGAGGGTGGCGTGGTGTGGCACACCACGGGCTCTGGCAAGAGCTTCACGATGGTTTTCCTCACCAAGGCGCTGCTGCTGGTGGACGCGTTGGCCGAGTGTCGCGTGGTGGTGGTGACCGATCGGGTGGACCTGGAAGGCCAGCTTTCGCGCAACTTCATCTCGGGCGGCGCCTTCGGCTCGGCCATTGCATCGCTGAAGGATGGCGAGAAGAGCCGCGCGATGACCGGCCGCGACCTCGCACGCCGCATCGGCAGTGGCACCGAGCGCATCACCTTCACGCTGGTGCACAAGTTCAACTCGGCGTCCAAGCTGCCGGAGTGCCGCAACCCCTCGGCCAACCTGATCGTGCTGGTGGACGAAGGCCACCGCAGCCATGGTGGCGAGACGCACGAGCGCATGAAAAAGGCGCTGCCGCAGGCGGCCTACATCGCCTTCACCGGCACGCCGCTGTTGAAGGACGAGAAGACGTCCAACAAGTTCGGCCCGATCGTGCATGCCTACACCATGCAGCGGGCCGTGGAAGACGAAACGGTGGCGCCGCTGCTGTACGAAGAGCGTGTGCCTGAGCTGACGATCAATGAAGAGGCCGTCAACCGCTGGTTCGACAAGATCACCGCGGGCCTGAGCGACGCGCAGCGTGGTGACCTGAAGAAGAAGTTCGCGAAGAAGGGCGCCATCTACGGCGCGGCGGGCCGCATCGAGCTGATTGCCTGGGACATCGCCACCCACTTCAGCGAGAACATCAAGAAGCTGGACCTGGGCCTGAAGGGACAGGTGGCCACCGACAGCAAGCTTGACGCCATCCGGTACAAGCAGGCGCTGGACGATACGGGCCTGGTCACCAGCGCCATCGTCATCTCGCCGCCCGACACGCGCGAGGGCAACGCCGAGGTGGACGAGGACAAGCTGCCCGAAGTGCAGAAGTGGTGGAAGCAGACGGTGCTGGCCCACGGCCTGGACGCCGAGACCTACGAGAAGCAGGTGGTGGCCGACTTCGGCACCGACGACGGGCCTGACCTGCTGATCGTGGTGGACAAGCTGCTCACGGGTTTCGACGAGCCCCGCAACACGGTGCTCTACATCGACAAGCCGCTGAAGGGCCACAACCTGATCCAGGCCGTGGCCCGCGTGAACCGGCTGCACGACGACAAGCGCTATGGCGTGCTGGTGGACTACCGCGGCATCCTGAAAGAGCTGGACACCGCGATCCGCGCCTACCAGGACCTGGAGACCCGCACCCAGGGCGGCTTCGACCTCGCTGACATCGAGGGGCTCTACCGCAACGTCGACACCGAGTACAAGCGCCTGCCCGGGCTGCACGACCGCATGTGGTCGTTCTTCAAGGGCGTGGCCAACAAGCTGGACCGGGAGCAGTTCCGGCAGGTGCTGACGCCCAGGTTCGTGAAAGCGCCCGACGGTGAGGAGTACGACGAGCGGCAGAAACTGCGCGACGACTTCTACGCCGCGGTGACGGCCTTCGGCCTGTGCCTGCAGACGGCGCTGTCGAGCCGCAGCTTCTTCGAGGACAAGAGCTTTTCGGAAGCGCAGATCGCCCGCTACAAGGTCGACCTGCGTTTCTTCACCGAACTGCGCATCACGGCGCGTCGGGACGCGATGGAGGTGGTGGACTACAGCGCCTACGAGGAGCAGATCCGCAAGCTGGTCGACAAGCAGGTGATCGGCAAGGAAGTTCGCGAGCCCGAGGGCGTGTACCTGGTGCACCAGCTGGGCCAGGCCGAGGACCCGAAGGACTGGTCGGAGGAGAAGACGCGCAACGAGACCGATCTGATCCGAACCCGGTTGCGCAAGACCATCGAGCAGGAGCTGGCCGACGACCCCTACGCACAGAAGGTGTTCGGTGAATTGCTGCGCCAGGCGATCGCCGAAGCCGAGGCCATGTTCGACCACCCGCTGAAGCAGTACGCCTTGTTCAAGGACTTCGAGGAGCAAGTGACGTCGCGCCAGCCGCCTGGCACGCCTGACCTGTTGGCGGACAAGCCGCACGCCCGGGCCTACTTCGGCGTGCTGCGCCTTGTGCTGGGCGATGGCGCCGTGGAAGCGATGGACGACGCGGCCCGCCAGGCCCTGGTGGCGCAGGCGCTGGAGATCGACGAGGTCGTGCGAACGGCGGTGGCCGAGAACTCGCTCAGCCCGCAGAGCATCGAGGCGGCCATTCGCAAGGGGCTGCTGCCGCTGCTGTTCGGCAAGCTCGGGCTGGACCGGGCCAAGGAGGCTGTCGAGCAGATCGTGCAGATCACCCGCCTGGGCCTCGGGAAGGCGTAATGACCGACGGGGTTATCGATCAGCTCGCCAGGGCGGGCCGGTTCAGCGTTCGCTATGGCGAGGAAGTCATCGCCTATGCGCTGAGGTTGCAGCCTCTGCGCCAGCCGTCAAGGGTGGCCATTCATGTGGAGGCCAGCGGGCGTGTCCTGGTCGATGCGCCGGTGGGCGCCACGCACGCCGCCGTGGCGCAGGCAGTCAAGAAGCGCGCCGCGTGGATTGCGCGGCATGTGGCGCAGGCCAGGGACCGGCTGGAGCATGTTCGCCACCGCGACTACACCAGCGGTGAGACCGTGCGCTACCTCGGGCGCCGCTACCGGCTGCGCGTCACGGTTGATCCCGCGGCAGCGGCGTCCTGCAGGCTGCGTGGCGGTTTCCTGGAGGTCACAGTCCATAGCCGAACTACCCAGGAGGTGCAGGTCGAGATGTCAGCCTGGGTTCGCCATCGGGCCAGCGAAGTGCTGCGCGAACGGCTGGACACCATTGCCGCTGGACTGCGCTGGGTGAAGGTACCGCCGCCGATGCGCCTGCAGTGGATGCGCGTGCAGTGGGGCAGTTGCTCGCCGCATGGGCGCATCACCTTGCACCCCGCCTTGGTGCAGGCGCCGCGAGACTGCATCGACTATGTCGTGCTCCATGAGCTGTGCCACCTGGCCAGCCATGACCACAGCGCCAGGTTCTACCGGCTGCTTGACCGGCATATGCCGGGCTGGCGTGCCGTCAAGGCGCGGCTGGATGGCATGGCTGAGGACCTGCTGCGGCAGTAGCCGCGAGCGATAAAGAGGGAGGCCAGGGGATGCAAGACGCGGACGAGGACTTCAGCATGCTGCTGAAGTTTCCGCCTGACTATCCGTTGGCGGACTTGTATGTGCTGAGCGAGCGACTGGCCGCCACCGAGGTGTGTGTGCCAGGTTATGTGCCGCCACCCGTAGGTTTGTTTCACCCCGATGGGTACTTCTACGACCAGCACATCGAGCGGTCGAAGACCATCCTGATCCCTGACCGAAACGTAGTGTCCCGGATGGCCCAGCTGGCACGCGGGCGCCGTGTGGAGGCGGATCAGCAGGTCCGAACGGCTGCCGGTCTTCTCGCGTTTGCGCAGTGCCTCGACATAGAGATCGAGCCATCGGTGGCATTCCACGAGCTTGCGCACACAGCCGGCAACGAGGCGGCATGGGACGAACTGGCTTGGTTTCGGTCAGCCGATAACGCCAGGGTGCACGATGTGATGGACGTCGCCTTGGGCCGTGGTGATCGGCTCCGCGTGCCAGGTCCGCCGCACGAGGTTCAGAAGCACGACCTAGCCAGGCCGCTCAAGCGCTGGAACCGGAACTACATCATCGCGTTGAAGGTGATGGATCTCGAGATGCAGGATCTGAGGCCTATCGAGCGGGTGCTGCGCCTGCTGGATTGGATGAGAGACGAATTCATGTTCGGCGGGCCTGCGGCCATGCTGGCCAGCGTCTACTTCGCGCCCAACTCGCCACCGAAGCGTCGGGTCTTCAAGGACAAGAACTCTTCCGATCGCGAGGCAGCGATCGCAGGCGCCCGCAATGCAGCCTGGGATCTGACGCACCTGAGCGAGTTCGTCCGCAAGGTGAACGAGGCTGGACCCGACGGGCGGCCACGGTTCCTGTTTGCCAGCTTCGACCGACACTTGCGCTTGATGTCAAAACTGCTGTTCGACTGCGCCACTGAGATCTCGTCAGCGGATGCGCTGCCGCAGGCGCTCTCGAGCTGGTGGTCGGAGACGGACGCGCGGCGAATTGCGGCGACGATCACCGGGCAATTGGAACGCATCAACTCGGCCGAGTGGCGCGCCAAGACATCGCCAGAGCCCGACTTCATCAACTGCATGATTGCGCGCGGCGAAGAGGTGGTGCGCGCAGCAGCAGTCAAGCCGATGGGCTAGGCCCGGCGGTGGAAGTTGGCCAGCGCCAGGGCTGCCAGCGCCGCGACACCCACGGGCACGACGGGTATCAGCAGCGGAGGCATCGTCACTGGAATGACGAGCGCTACGACGGCTGCGCACCCAGCGGTGATGGCCAAGCCTGCGAACAGCGCGAAGAGCTCGGGGTCGTGGTGCCTGAACTCCTTGGCCTTGATCAGCCTGACGATGCCGCCGTCGACCAAGGCCGCCAACGCGCCGACCATCAACCATGGCAGCCATTCGACCATGGCCGATGCACGAAACGCAGCCAAGAGCACCAGAGCATCGATCGCGCGGAAGTAGCTGTTCCCGAACAGCCGCTGGTTGACGGAAGCCATCTCCCGCGCTACGGCGCTGTCCACGCCGCTCGCCGCCGACGCACCGGCGGTCGGGGGCACAGGCGTGGCCTCCCGTGCCGCACCCTGCAAGCCCAGCGCTCGGTCGAGGATCCGCAGCGCGGGCGCCTCGCCCCAAATCTCTTCCATCGCCTGGTGCTCGCTTCGAATCTGCGCCAGGAACCGCTCTGGCGGATGCGCCGATGGCAGGTAGAGCACCAGCACCAGCAGGCTGAGTAGGGCGGCGATGCTGACTGCGCGGATCACGACGGTTACCCCGTCATTGCAGCTGGAGTCCGGATCGCCTTCGGTGGCGCCGAACGTGTTGCTCTGGGCTCATCCGCATCCGGGTCGAGGATCGGAAACCGCCCCTTGATGATCCGCCCGCCCGATACCGAGGCGAAATACTGCAGGTTGGGCAGCTTGCCCAGCACGTCGGCCGGCACCATCTCCTCGAAGCTTTCGGTGAGCTGCGTCGAGTAGCTCGACGAGAAGTCGCCCAGGTGTGCATCGGCGCCG
>Ga0075157_10001872_pt1 | contig 12662 bp, 6 predicted proteins | sample JI81BgreenDNA_FD_70967 | JGI IMG/M metagenome (GOLD analysis project Ga0075157, IMG submission 70967) | Wastewater effluent complex algal communities from Wisconsin, to seasonally profile nutrient transformation and Carbon sequestration -... | ecosystem: Engineered > WWTP > Effluent > Algae...
TTGTCTAGCACCATCAAGATTTGCTGACTTACTTTAGCAGGCAAAGCCTTGTAGGCTTCATGAGACTTCATCAATCGGTTCATTTCGTTATAACTGACATAACCCCATCCATAAATAAAGCTCTGACAAATGACGTAATTGGCGGCATTGTAGAGGTTTTTGGACTTGAAAGCTAGTTCGTCTATTTGGGCGAAACGGTGTTCCGTGGATTTAATGATGTGCCTCTCTGTTAGCTGCATTTGAGACTTCCCTTCTTTGGGCTGTGCGTATTTCTTGTTCAACACTCATAGCGATATGATACCATTCTTGTTTATAATGGCTTATAAACTCAACGAAGTTTTACAATACTGGAATAAGATTGTTGAAAGTAGTCAACGACCCAGCACGGAAGTGACTGGGCTTGGGGCCTAAAACTTCATTTTCAGTTGACCAGCCTGAGACCTTTGATGTCTAGGTTTTGTGAGTAATGACACCAAGCGGATGCGTAGCTAGTCCCCTGTTCTGTCGTTAAGGGTTAAACATTTTTATTTGGGTTAAGGACGTGCCATTAGGCGAATCAGCTCAGAAAACAAAGGCGCGTGCTAACTTCACCCCAGCAATGGGAGTGGAATTGCTTAGTTTCCATCAACAACCCGGTTCACAAACACAACCAGAAGCGATCGATTATACAGCCCTATCCCTTCCCCCTGTTTCCTCCTACCGCTTTCGCGCTCGTAAAACGCTGAAGTGGGGGTTACTCGCCCAGAAGAAAAAGGACAACTATAGGGAAAAATTAACTCTCTGACCCTGGGGCCTTCTATTACCTAGTGTCTGACTATTGTCATCTCAAGTCTGTTGGATCGGCCACGCCAGTTGTCCCACGGGTTCCGTCCTCACAACAGGGGCATTCATATTTTGTTCTTTAAAACAACCGGGAAAATATCTAGATTGAAACCAAAAACCTTAAATCGGACTTTGCCGCTAGCAACCTTTGAGGCTGCTTACCAGTTGTTACAGCAAATGGCTGAAATCCCAGGGGCGATTTGGCTCACCGACGATGCGATCGCTGATTCTCAAAATCTGGAAAATTCGTCGGAAAGGTTTGCAGCAGTAGTATCAGAGCATTTTAGCGCGCTGCTGCAGGGCAAGGTATTAGATGAGCTCGCAACAAACGGACGCAAACACAGCGAAAAAAATCTCTATTCGCAATTGAATGTGCAGTTGACTTTCGACCCTGGGGCGATCGCCAATTTCCTGTCTCCCATCGCAGACAAACTCGCAGAAATAAAGCCCGCACCCCCGTGGAAAATTGACATTCGCGCCCTCAAACAAGCAATTAAAAATATACAGCCCAACTCGGCCGTTCTGCAAAGCGAATTCACCCTAAATTTGCTGGATATTCTCGCTGCTAAGGCCAGCCAAAATAATCGCCTGCCCCTACACAGCCAAACAGAAATAGAGGGAAAATCAGCGCCCAAAATTATAGATCCAGAAACGCTACAAAGCCAGATTGCCGAAGCCGTCAATCAATTACAAATTGCCAGTCCCTGCATTTCATTTTGTCAGCCAGTAGAAGATGCTTTGCAGCAACAGCTTGAACAAGAGCGACTTTTGAATCAGGTGACAACTCAAATCCGCCAGAGTTTGGAATTGCCTGTAATTTTGTCAAAAGCAGTCGAGCAAGTGCGAGAGTTTTTGGATGTCGATCGCCTGTTAATTTATCAATTTGAAAAAGTGCCAGCGCCGCACAAGGTCGAGTTAGCTAAAGAAAATCCTGCGGCAGTTTCTGGGTGTGGCGAAATCCCAGAAACTTCCGGGTCTTACTTGTATTTAGGTCGCGTTACCTACGAAGCTTTAGCCAATGATGGTATCTCGTCTGTACTAAATTTTAGTGAAGACGCGCAGTGTTTTACCAATGGAGTCATTGACCGAGAAAAATATCGCAAAGGTTTGGCTTTGTGCGTCGCGGATGTGGAAACAAGTTACTCTTCGCAGCCTTGTTTTTTAGAGTTGATGCGGCGGGCGAAGGTGCGGGCAAAGTTGCTAGTGCCGATCGTAGTTCAAGACGACTTGTGGGGGCTGCTAATTGCCCACCAGTGTACTTTTCGCGAGTGGGAAGAAAGCAAAAAAACATTTTTGCGACAAATAGCAGAACATTTGGCGATCGCGATTTACCAAGCCGAACTTTATGCACAAGTCCAGCAGCAAAAGCGCACCTCAGAACAGCGCGTAATAGAGCGCACGCGAGAACTGCGCGATGCACTGGTTGCAGCCCAGTCTGCCAGCCTCGCCAAGAGCGAATTTTTGGCAGCTATGAGCCACGAATTGCGGACTCCTCTGACTTGCGTCATCGGCATTTCTGACACGCTGCTGCGGTGGTCTTACGGCAAAGTTGGCAGTAAAGAAGTGCCAGTGCAAAAGCAGCGGCAGTACCTGCAAACTATCCGAGACAGTGGCGACCACTTATTAGAATTAATTAACGATATTTTAGATTTATCGCAAGTAGAAGCGGGAAAAGCAGTATTAAAAATTAGTGAATTTTCACTTTCTAAATTAGCTTCTCAGAGCCTGCACGCCCTCAAAGAAAAAGCTGCGGCTAAAGGCGTGGAACTGCTGCAAGAACAGCGGATAAAACAAGAGTGCGATCGCTTCATCGCTGACCCGCGCCGCGTGAGACAAATTCTCTTCAATCTTTTAGGAAATGCGATTAAATTTACTCCCAAAGGCGGGCGAGTCATCCTGCGAGTTTGGGTGACAGAAGATAAAAATCGAACGTCGGCAGTGCGGCATCCCGGTACTGCACCTGCAGGCAGCACCGCTGTTTTTCAAATCAAAGATACCGGCATTGGAATTCCCGAAGATCAGCGATCGCTGTTGTTTCAAAAATTCCAGCAGTTGGATTCCCCCTACCGCCGCGAATACGGCGGCACCGGTCTGGGATTGGCCTTAACTAAACAGTTAGTAGAGCTTCACGGCGGTGCGATCGAAGTTAACTCTACAGTTGATGTCGGCTCTACTTTTACCGTTTTTATACCCATCCAAACTCTAACCAAAGATGAATCCACAAAATTAACCTATGAAAAATCTAATTCATCTTTACCGCTGCATTATTCCTCGCGGGGCAGTCTCGTACTCGTGGAAGAAGATGAAGAAACTGCTATGTTGATTTGCGATATCCTGACAGCAGCAGGACTGCAAGTGGTGTGGATGATTGAAGGTTCAGCGGCGGTGGAACAAATTGAACTTTTGCAGCCGAATGCTGTGATTGTCGATATGCGTTTGCCCGGTATGAATGGCTGCGAAATAATTCACCAACTGCGCGAAAAACCCGCTACTGAAAATATCAAGATTCTGGCTTTAAGCGCTAATGAAATTCCGCCCGATCAGATATCTTTTGTGACGGCGGGAGCTAACGATTGTTTGGCTAAACCGATTCATCCCGAGCAATTGCTGGACAAAATTATTTCTTTAATGGCTGGGATTGGTAATGGGTAATACAATTTTAGATTTTAGATTTTAGATTTTAGATTGGGGAATGACCACGAATTTCTTCATGTGGTACCCGCCACGTGATTTATCCCTGGAATCAATCCAAAATCGAAAATAGAAAATCCTCAAGAAAGAGCATTTATCCGTGGGCTCAATCTAAAATCTAAAATCTAAAATCTAAAATCGATTGACTCATTGGATATGGGTTGGGATATGGTCTACAGTTACATTCTTTTTTTGAACTGGTATAATTTGTAATTCCCAATTACCCATTCCCCATCCGCAATTCCCCATGATTAATTGTCAAATTCCTACAGGATTAATTGTTTCTTGTCAAGCACCTGCTGATTCGCCGCTGCACGATCCGATCGTAATTGCGGCAATGGCGCGAACCGCTATCAATCGAGGTGCATCGGGGGTGCGGATTGACACTCCGGCTCACATTGGGGCGGTGCGTAAACAGATATCCGCTCCCATAATTGGGATTTGGAAGCAGCAATTGCCGGGATGCGAGATTTACATTACTCCTCGGTTTGAAGACGCGCGGGCGATCGCTGCTTCTGGAGCCGATATTATCGCCGTTGACGCTACTGAGAGAAACCGTCCTGCTGGCGAAGAGTTAAAGACGTTAATCGCGCGAATTCACAGTGAATTGGGCAAATTAGTGATGGCGGATGTAGATACAATAGAAGCTGCGATCGCGGCAGCCGAAGCTGGTGCAGATACTGTAGCAACTACTCTTTTTGGCTATACTTCCCAGACGGAAAATTTGTCGCCGCCGGGATTTGATTTGCTTGCGGAAATGGTAGAAAAGCTTAAGGTTCCCGTTATCTGCGAAGGCGGGATATCGGGGCCGGAAATGGCTAAAAAAGCCTTGGATTTAGGAGCGGTGGCTGTTGTTGTCGGGGCAGATATTACTGGGATCGATCTTAAGGTGACAGCCTATAAGTCGCTGATGGGGAAGTAAGTTCGGCAACGGATTCGCTCGACGGATGTAACGGATGTAACTGATTGAAGGAAGTTCGGCAACGGATTCGCTCGACGGATGTAACGGATGTAACGGATTGAAGGAAGTTCGGCAACGGATTGTTTAACGGATGTAACGGATGTAACGGATGTAACGGATTGAAGGAAGTTCGGCAACGGATTGTTTAACGGATGTAACGGATGTAACGGATGTAACGGATTGAAGGAAGAAGGGAGAAGAAATATTCGGCGATAGAAATCGGTTGTAGAGAAACGAAACGCGCCAGCTAAGGGTGGGGAATATCGGGCGATTTCTATCGCCCTTTATCCGGGGAAGTTGCTAAATTAGTGCGCCGTTGATAAAGCTGCTAACTACAGCCAAGGCGATCGCCCCCAGTACCGCGCTCCAAAGGCCCATCCGCAAACTAAATCCTTCAACTAGCTTCGCAGCCGAGGCAAAAACAATCACGTTCATTACAAAAGCAAACGCGCCGGAAAGCAACCCCAACGTCAGTAGGTTCGGCACGAAAAAAACTGCTTTCAGAATGGGCAAAATTAAAACATTCAACATTCCCAAAACCGCAGCGGAAATTACTGCTTTCGGTGTGCTGTCAATTTCTACGCCGATCGGGAGTTGAGAAATTAGCAGCAAGCTGCTGCCCGTCACCAGCCAAGCAATCAAAAAATCGATCGGTTCCACAGCGCTCGTACCTCCTTAACAGTTGAATTGTCAAAAAAACTTGATATTTAACATACATCTTATATACCTTAATCAAGCAATCCGGCTGATTCGTCTACCAACGGGCCGAATTTATGTCTGTCACTAAAGAGTGAGAAGTTATAATCGCTGTATCATAGGCAAAATAATCCGGATGGGAACCGTATCAACCTGTTAGTTGAATAAAAAGAGCAGATTAATTAATATGGCTGGCGATTTTTCTTTTAACTCTAAAGTCCGATTCGACAAAAATGGCTTGGACAATGCTTCACGGCAACGCAGCCGATCGCTCCAAGTTATGATTTTTATGCTGATCGTCACTACCTTGATGGCGCTACCAATATTTCGTCTAGCCGAATTGCAACTGATACAGGGAGCCTACAACCGACAGCGGGCGGAAAATAACCGTATTCGCCCTGTTTCAGTCCCAGCGACTCGCGGTCAAATTTTAGACCGCAACGGCAAAATTTTTGCGGCCAGCCGCGTATCTCGATCGGTCTATGTGTGGCCAAAAGAGCGATCGGCCAAGGAGTGGCAAGAGATCGCCGCTACACTGGGCCCGATCGTCAAACTTCCCGCGGCCGAAATTGTCAAAAAAATCGATGCCGCTGGCTACAGATCGGCCCTGCCAGTGCGAATTAGTAAGGATATTGATGTCGGTACTTTCGTCGCTTTGGGAGAACAAGCTAATAGTTTGCGGGGAGTTGAAATTCGCGTAGAATCGAGCCGAGACAATCCCCACCAGCAATTAGCAGCTCACCTTTTGGGGTACGTCGGCGAAGCTAGTTTAGAGCAATTAAAAGCTAATCCTGCATATCCGATGGGGATGCTCGTGGGTCAAATGGGAGTTGAAAAATTAGCCAATTCAACTTTAGAGGGCGTTTGGGGAAACCGTTTAATCGAGGTGAATGCTAAGGGCGAGGAAATCCAAGATTTAGGTGTAAAAGACCCTATTCCCGGCAAACCGGTGCAGCTAACTTTAGATTTAGATATGCAGAAAACTGCAGAAAAAGCTTTGGGCGATCGCCTGGGTGCAGTTGTGGCGATCGACGTAAAAACCGGAGCTCTTTTAACAATGGCTAGTTGGCCGACATTTGACCCCAATATTTTCACCCGCAAGGTGACTCAAACAGAATGGGAGCGGCTGCAAGGGCCAGAAAAACCGTTTTTAAATCGAGCCGTTCAAGGTTATCCAGTCGGTAGCACTTTTAAAATTGTCACTGCTATAGCGGGGATGGAGTCGGGCAAGTTTTCTCCTGACTCGACTGTGGCCACTTCTTCTTCAATTACGATCGGCGGAATTTCTTTTAACGAACACAGCGGCGGTTACGGCGTTATCGGTTTCCGCGACGCTTTAGCCTACAGCAGCAATACGTTTTTCTATCAAGTAGGTATGGCTGCCGGCCCCGAAGAAATGGCGAAAGCAGCTAAAAAAATGGGCATTGGCGGTACTATTAATTTAGACCTTTTGGGGTTGGAATCCGCCAATCACGGTCAAGTTCCGGTACCAGCAGAGAAACAGAAAATGTATGGGGAAGATTGGTATGTTGGGGATACGGTAACAATGTCGATCGGTCAAGGTTTGGTACTTTGTACTCCCTTAGAATTGGCTGTGATGGTGTCAACTGTTGCTAATGGCGGTTATCGAGTTCAGCCGCATTTATTGGCTTCTCAAACTAACACTCCTATTACCAAAAAAGTTCCCACAGGTATTAAGCCTGCCACTTTGAATGTTGTTCGCGAGGGATTGATTGACGTGGTGAAAAAAGGTACTGGCAAACGCATGAATGATGGTACTATTCCTTTAAGTGCTGGTAAGACTGGGACGGTGGAAATGCCCGGTCATCCTGACAATTCTATGTTTGTGGGTTTTGCTCCCGCTGACAAACCGGAAGTTGCGATCGCAGTTATAGTTGAAGGCGGCGGATTTGGTTCTGTATCGGCGGCACCAATTGCTCAAGAGGTATTCCGAACCTATTTTCAAAAGCAGGGTTTTAAACCTACTAATAAGCCTCTCTAGTCATTCGTTAATTGTTAACTGTTGACTGTTGACTGTTCTCATTTTGTCCAATAATTCGATCGCACTATTCTTGATATCTTGGAAAAGTGCGATCGAACAAAAGTTTTCCCCTACCAATCGTCTCACTTCCACGGTTGATAAATTCATCATTTGCGCTACCTGTTCCCGACTCATTCCAGAATTTAAGAGTTGAGTTACGAGCGATCGTAATGTTGACTCCGCTGCCAGTCGTCCCAGGTTTTCTTCGTTGTAAGTCTTCAAAGGGGTAAAAGGCGGTAAAAGGGCGATCGGCTAATATTGCTCTTTAGTAAATGCAGTATTAATGAAGATGAAGATTAGTTCAATTTTATTAAAAGTCAAGAGCCTGGTAGGCCTAGCAAGTTTTCCCGCCTACGTTGTTTGATTTAATAATATAAAGAAAGTTCACGAGCCGCTGTTACAGCGGCTCCAAGTGAATTAATACACACAAATACCTAGACGTTGGCACCCATCATTCCTCTCACTGCCATCGGGCATAATAGTGTGGCAGAAAATACATTCTTGTTCCAGCCAGTATTCGATGTCTACACCGGAAGCACCGAACAAATTAGAGCGATAGAAGTTGGTCTTCTCCACCAGGGTTTCATCCAACTCGGCACGTACAAAACAAGCATGAGTCAAGTCAGCTCGATCGAGGATCGATTGAGCGAGGGTAGCTCCATCCAAGCGGGTATGTTGCAGGATGGCTTTCTCCAGAGACACTTCAGCCAATTCGGCTCCAATCAGGTAACTTCGAGTGAAGTCAGTTCCAATCATCGAACCCTGCAGAACAGCCCCGGAAAAATTGGCATCGCTCAAGATTGCTCCTTCCAAATATATGAACGCACTAACACGAATCCCAGCAAAGTTTCGCTCAAGAGCAGCATAACGTTCGAGCAATTCTGAGGCACTCATTTCAGTAAATAGCGATCCTTTCATAGGTCGTCTTCTCCTAAATCTCAATATACTGCTGAATAAAGGGATTACTCTAGGGTTGATTTAAGTGGTGTTAACTTGAACATTGCTTCGATTCTATCCTTAATAGGGTGGGGAATTGATTTAATATAAAAAGAGGCGCGATCGCTATTTAGTGAATGCAGTATTATTGATAGTGTAAATAGATTCAGGACATCCAACATGGACGTTGAAGAACTATATAGGCGATACGCTGCGGGAGAAAGGGATTTCTCAGGAGTTGATTTAAGTCATGCTGACTTAAACGTTGCTAACGTGACATACATCGAAGACCTCCAACCAGGTCAGAATGAGTTGAGTGGTATCAATCTCAGCGGTGCTAACTTGACTAGAGCCGATTTGAGTTATGTTAATCTCAGCGGTGCTAACTTGAGCAGTGCTAACCTAGAGTTTGCTACCCTATCGCTGACTATATTGACTGGTGCCAATTTGAGGGATGCTATCCTAGATTACGCTCAACTCTTAGGCGACCTAATTGATGTTGACTTGAGAGAAGCCAGCTTGTTTTGTACGCTATTGAATTGTACCAACCTGACCAGAGCCAACTTGATGGGGGCAACATTTCAAGTCAGTCCAAAGGGGCGTTTGATTTTTAGTGATACCATCATGCCAGATGGAACTATTAATAATGAAGATGAAAATTATGAGTAACCTAAATCATTTATGTAAGAGTGTGTAATAGTAATGCTGGCTGGATAGCATTTTCAAATATTTTGCTTTGCACAAATCATTTAGGTTCGCTATATATAGTTCAATTTCATTAAAAGTCAAGAGCCTGGTAAGCCAAGTCAGCTTTCCAGGCTACTTTGTTTGATGTCTAGACCATCAGCCTTATGATTCGATTATTTCCTCAATCTCGTCGGGAATATTTGAGAAAAAGTCAAGTCCAGTCAATTCCTCAACTTGGTTAACAGTCAGCTTCCATGTTTGCCAATTTCTCCAAGCAGCTTTGTTTTGTATGTCTGGAAGACTCAACCCTAATAAACTATTGAAAGGGTGAGGAACTGGTACCGGAAAATCTCCATTATTACCCACTGTGCCATTTGGATTAGTTGGTACATGATCTGGCTCAACTTCGTTGGGTGTCAAAATGCCATAAGTTCCAGCGTTAGCAATTGTGACATTAGCAGGAGTCAGTCCTGGTTGCTCTAAATCCAGTACAACCTTCCAAGTCCAACCAGGAATATTGATTCCTTTGTTAGTAAGAATTTGGGGGTTTGTTAATGTGCTAGGCTTCGAGTTATGACTGAAACGCTGCGGATTCAGATTGCTGCCATAACCCCCAGCAACAACATAAAGCTCTTTTGGGGTTTCAGTAATTGGATCGGTCTCAGTAATCTGTTTAAGAAAACCGTCGAAACTTGTCCATGCTGGACTATCAGGGATTTCTCCTCGGAAATCATTGTTATTATCATAATGCTGTGGAACTACATTTGTCAACAGAAAAGTGGCTATGTTGTCTTTTTCGCTATTGGTGCGGTGAGACGAAGGTAGCATATGCCCCTTTGAGTAATCACTGCCACGGTAGTCTTTATCTACGATCCGACCCCAGCTTTCAGGAATACTTTTATCTTCAATAAAGTCTATTTTTGAGCGAGGAGTTTCACCCAGCCACTTTCGATTCATTTGCCAACTTACCCATTTAGGAGTTTTACTGCTGTCATCATAAGCAGTGGCAAACTGTGCTTTCTCTAGCAAATAGTTATTGCTATCTGCAACGTCAAGGTCAGTTGTGTTCCTTGCATCTGAGGGATTTCCAAACAGTAGATGTTGACTTTTGAAAAATACATTATCTAAGTAAACAGTACCGCCACCAACTACTTCAAACTTGAGGGTTGCTACTTTACCGCGCAAATTGTCAGGTACCTCTATTTGGAAAGTCTCAAACCCTTCAATTCCATAATCAATCTTTTGGGTGTCTGCTAAATAAGCACCTGGTGTACGATTTGCTCGCGTCAAGTTGATGGATGATGAAACGCCTAAAGGACTTCCATCTGCTGCTGACAAAGTGACCAAAACATTTCTTCCTCGTTTCAGTTCTGCTTCGGGAACATGGAGGTCAAAGCGTAAATTTCCCCAATCAGGTACAACAAAACGGTTGTGGGTAATACTTTTGCCTGAGTCTAACTTCAGAGCATAATTAGCTTGAGTTCGATCTACTCCTATCCTATCCAGTTCTGCGTGCAAAGCCGGAGCCTGTGTTGCAGATAGCTGATTTACATCAACAAGATTGTTTGTAGTTACGCTCGCTGACGTTTCGCCATTATGAAAAGACCAGCCAGGAATCGCATCAGAAAAAATAGTCCGATTACCACCCTGCGGATTAAAAACCGCATCAAAATTGCCATTAAACAAAGTAGGAACCGCAAAATCTCCCCGCATTCTGGCATCATAAGTATTGTCAAAATCTACCGGTATGCGCTCTACATTCGTTTGGGGCCGCAACTCCGAACCGCCGCCCAAAACCGAATAAAACCACCCCGTACCAATTCCCTCCCAAGGAGCAGCATCAACACCATGTTCAAAACTGTGTTCCGGCGTATACCAAGGTGTAACCCGAGCAGAATTGTTCGCAATATCGCCAAATGAAAAGTCCTTATCGAACAAAGGTTCGCGATACCCATCGCCGCGTCGGCGGAAAATAGGATTAGCATCTAAGTTTTCATCGAACGGGAAGTTAGTTGGAAACAAATCTGATGTCCCCCCGTACCAACTCAAAACACGTCCGTGTACAGCTCCCCTTCCAGCAATACCAACAGTAGGATCGGTTTCCTTGGTAAACCCAGCACGACTGCTATTGTAATCTGGGTTATCTTTATTAGTTCCCAGAAAAACCGACAAATCCGGTTCTCCTAACAGCGGAGCAGTAGCATCGGGATTTTCTGACCTCCAACCTTCTCGCGGAAACTGAAGTCCGGGGGCTGTTTTGTTATCCTCAGTAGACGGAAGATTCGGAATATCCCGACCCGCAGGCGAAACCGTACCTCCTAATAAATCCGGTACTGTCTGATAGTAATTATCCGCAAAAGTGACATTTTCCCAAACCTGAACCTTCGGTTCGCGGAAATCGCCGAAATTATCTGTCACCACATTTAGCCCCGGTTGATCGAAATCGTGGGGGTCTAAAGTTGTCATCTGAAGGTCGCGAACATCAGAGTTTTCTTTTCCACCAGCTTCAGGAAAATTAGTACCCAAACGCTGAATAATTTCGCTGTTAACAACTGTTCCCCGACTGAAGCCAATAAAATGCAGCGGTGAATTGAAAATTGCTCCTTGTTTTGCCGTGCTGTTTTCATCGATAAACAGTTGGTCTAATTGCACGAGAGAAGTAAAGAAAGCATCTGCCACTGCTTCGCTAAAACCTGAATCAGGAACTGCCGATTCATTATTGTTCGACCAGTCATTCAGCAGCACTAACGGTTGATTGTTGTCAAGGTATGGAGCTATGTAACTCTCCAACTTGGTGAGATAGTCGGCGTCGTCTTCTGGATTCTCACCTGCTGGGAAATCTGGCGCAACCGCTCCATATTTGGTGACAGGAACCCAATAACCAGTAGCGAGGTCGTACCTCATCATCAAACCGTTATCTTCAGCACCTGCATTGGCAATACTATTGCCCAGTTGGTAAAACTCTGAAGGAATTCCAGGGTTATCAAAAAAGGGAGGACTAAAGGGAGGTTTGAAGCCATGAGTCAGCACAGTTACGCTGGGGAAGACATCATTACCATCATCGGGCTCGGTCAATATTGGCGTCCAAAAATCGCCAAACTCTATGTTCCGGCTGCCATTTTTATTCCAAGCTTCAACAGCCCAATTGTACTCCTGACCCGCTGTCAAAGTGAGGTTGTCAGGTAGCGTGAAGCTGGTATTTGTACCTTCAATAAATGTTTGCCCGCCATCCAAAGTCCACTTGCCAATGCCGTTGTCACCTCTTTGCCAAGTTGCAGTTAGAATTCGGTTGGGGTTGAAGTCGTTCTCTTGGCTGCGGTAAAAAGAAGTATTCCAAGGTTTTGTCAGTAAATCCAACTGTTCTGGTTTGCTCAATCCTTGGTTGAAAAGAAACTCGTTGCCATTCGGGTCTGGTAAATCGACAACTTCATCCCACGGTAGCAGTCCTTCACCTTCATCGAATACGCTGAGGAAGAGGTTAACTTCTTCTACATTTTCATTGGGCAATTCGTCAAATTCCCATTCAAAAGTCGGAGTCAAGTCATTTATTGTATTCTCACCTGGCCCAGTTAAATCCAACCAATCCAGCGGTGTCGCCGCCAAACCGCGAGAGTTAGTCGCAGAAACAGGAGCTCGCTTGCTACCAGGCGGCACGCCGTAAGTATACTGGTTGTTTGCATCAATCAGAATCTGGAAGTCAGCAGCAATACTAACCGCTGGGTTAATATTATCAATGGGCACTGTGGAAAGGTCAGCAACCGTAGCATTTCGTGCCGTAGTGCTGTCGAACAAAGGCAGCCCGACACCCCGACCTTTAGCATCAATTTG
>Ga0075157_10001873_pt1 | contig 12662 bp, 15 predicted proteins | sample JI81BgreenDNA_FD_70967 | JGI IMG/M metagenome (GOLD analysis project Ga0075157, IMG submission 70967) | Wastewater effluent complex algal communities from Wisconsin, to seasonally profile nutrient transformation and Carbon sequestration -... | ecosystem: Engineered > WWTP > Effluent > Algae...
TGCGGAAGGCAACGCCCAACTGCGGCTGTTACAACCGATCTATGGCGTGCAGGCAGACCGCACCGCACAAGCGCCGCTTGCTTACCTGCTTGCGGTGCAGCCGCTGAAGCCATTGCTGACCCAATGGAACGCCGTGGCCGCCGATGCTCCGGCTGGTTTGCAGCTGGCCCTCACCGTGCATGATGGTGCCTCCCTTACCCCCATCGATGCCAGCGCCCCCGATGCTCAGAGCCTTCCGGCAGCGGCATTACTGAAGCAAGCAGCGCACACCGTAACAGTACAACCAGAAACGGAAAACTCCGTGCCCGTCCTTGCGGCTGCAAGCCCCATCCGGGGCACGCGGTGGGTCGTGGTTGCCAGTATCTCCGAGCACGCCGCGCTCGCAGGCAGCCGCGCCCGTAACCGCATGCTGCTGATCGGCGGCGGCCTTGCATCGTTTGCCCTCGCGGCGCTGGTGCTTGGCCTGTGGCGCCATGCCAGCGCACGCGCATCGGCGGCATTGGCCGACCGGCTGGGCGCACGTGCTGCCTTGCTGCAAGCAGTGACACAGCATCAACCCGAGGCACTGTATATGCTGGATGGTGAAGGCCATGTCTGGTTTGCCAATCAAGCAGCCTGCACACAGTTTGAAAGCGACAGTGAGGCGTTGCGTGGTAAAGCGCTCGCCCATGTGGCCGGGCAAGGCTTCACCAGCGCGCTCTGGCCATCCTTGCAGGAAGCCATGCGCAGCGGCACCGCATTGAGCGCTGAATTACAACGCCCCGCACGCGATGGCAGCATCCGCACCATCGAAGCCCGCTTCATTCCCATGCGTGAACTCCCCATTGCACAATTACCGACGGCGACGCCGGGGGTGCTGATCGTGGAACGCGACATGACCGATACACTCGCGGCACGCGAACAACGCAACCGCACGCTGCAACAACTTGTGAGCCTCACCGTTTCGTTGATCGACCGGCGTGATCCGCACGCCGCCGCACACTCGTCGAATGTGGCAGAGCTGGCGGGTCGAATCGCGACGCAGCTGGGTCTCGATAGCGTGCAACGCGAGACCGCCCGTACTGCCGCTCGGCTCATGAATTTGGGCAAAGCAGATATTCCTGCCGAGTGGCTGACACGCCGTGGCACGTTGCAAAGCGACGAGCAACTCAGCATTCGCAACTCGCTGGCGACCAGCGCTGCCTTGGTCGAGGACATCGCCTTTGAAGGTCCGGTGGCCCAAACATTGCGGGAAGCCCAGGAAACCTTCGATGGTCAAGGGCCTCAACATCTGCGCGGCGATGCGATCCTTCTGCCGGCGCGCATCATCGCCGTTGCCAATGCCATGATCGGCATGATCTCGCCCCGCGCCTGGCGCCGCGCCATGAGCGTGGATGAAGCGCTTGCCACGCTCGATGGTGAAGCCGGCAAGCGTTTTGATGGTCGCATCATCACCGCGCTGCGCCATGACCTCGACAATCATGGTGGTCGCGCATGGCTTGATGGCGTCATGGCCAGCGCTGCGGCACCTCGAAAGCAGGCCTAACGCTTTACGCAATCATCGTCCTCTAAGGCTGCACCTATGCCTATTGGCAGCAGGTTGCTGCAGCTTTGCCATGCTATGTGAGAAAAAAAGCCCTAGGCAAGCGATGGGCAGAGAAAAACTTGCTTTCAAAGGCGCATGCGCCTTTGTTTATGTTGCACACGCTAAGCATGGATGCCCCTCTGACCGATACCATTGCATCATTCTTCAATCACCATGTGATGGGGCTATGGGTCGCACTCGCCAGCCTCAGTATTATTTTCTTTATTTATTCGCTCTCCAACACGCGCCGCCACAAGGCTAACCTGGCCATGTTGCGCCGGGCCAATGCGCTGAATGATACGATTCTTGCAAGCACCCGCCACTTGATCGTTGCGACCCACACCGATGGGACGGTCCTTTATTTTAATACGACGGCAGAACAGGCGCTTGGATATAGCCGCGATGAAGTCGTTGGCCGCATGACCCCTGTCATCTGGCACGATCCGTTACAAATCGAACAGCGCAAAGCCGAGCTGGAACGTACAGAACACGCATGTGCTGTGTCGGCATTTGATGTTTTCGTTCTGATGGCCAGCAAAAATGGCAGCCATAGCGAGGAATGGGATTTCATCCGCAAAGATGGCTCGCGCTTCATCGGCCTGCTAACCGTTACCTGCCTGCACAACGATGCCGGAGAGATCTCCGGCTATCTTGGCATGATCGAGGATATCACCCAACAGAAGCAGCAGCAGGAAGATCTGCGCACCAGCGAAGAAGTATTTAAACTGGCCATGGAGTATGCATCCGTTGGGATGGCGATTGTCTCGCCAGAGGGCAAATGGTTGATGGTCAACCCTGCGGTGTGCGACATTCTCGGCTATGAAGAATCCGAACTGCTGGTCATGGATTTTCAGCGTCTGTCGCATCCGGAGGATCTCGCACCGGATATGGAGGCGCTCACCCAATTACTGAAGGGCACCATTAACAATTACCAGATGGAGAAACGCTATTTCCATAAGGATGGGCGCATCATCTGGGTGCTGCTGAGTGTTTCACTCGTACGCGCGAGCGATGGCAAGCCGCAATTCTTCATTTCGCAGCTGAAAGACGTAACGGATCGTAAAACGACCGAACTTAAACTGCGCGAGGCACGGATTTTCCAGGAGCTGGTGAAGCAGAACAACCCGGATATTCTGTTCGTGAAAGACCAGGATTTTCGTATTGTGGATGCAAACGAAGCGTTTTTATCCATGTATCCAAAAGAGCTGCGCCACCAGATCATTGGCTACACCACGATCGAGAACTATAATCCCGAAGAAGCAAAAGCTTTTCTGGAAAATGACCGTGAAGCCTTTGCAAAAGGCTATTGTGAGGCCATTGAAACCATTCAATTCCCGAACGGTGTGAAGCAAACCATTTTCACCAAGAAGATCCGCTTCCACGATAGTAATGGCAAACCGTTCATTCTCGGCATTGGCCGGGATATTACCGAGCGTGAACGATTGGTGGAAGAACTGGCCGAGCGCACACGTAGCCTTGAGCAGGCTTATGCGCAACTCGCCGATGTGAAAGAGCAGGAAAAACTGGCCTCTCTGGGACGCGTGGCGAGCGGTTTGGCCCATGAGGTAAATAACGCACTGCAACCGGCACTGGGGCTTGGCGAGTTCGTGCAGGACCGACTAGCCAAAGAAGATTTCCGCAACGAGCAGGAATATATGGATCTGATCATGCAAAGCGTCTCACACGCGAAGCATATCCTTGAGAACATCCTCAGCTATACACATGGTATTCATGCGGAAGCTGAGACCTGCGAGCCTGTCTCACTGATTGAGAAATCCTTGCAATTCGCCCGCACCATCTTGCCGGGCACGACCCGCGTGCATCTGAACTACCAGTGGCCCGAGACCATGAAGGATAAAATGATTCTCTGTAATCGCACAGAGATTGCACAGGTCTTTGTAAACCTGTTAAAAAACGCATCAAAGGCGACGCAACACCTTGGTAATATCAGCGTCTTTGTGCATGTGGGTGCACACCCGGAATTCAAGGGGCGTGAGGCTGTATTTATTGATATTGCCGATGATGGGTGTGGTATTATGCCCGAGCATCTGCTATCCATTTTTGAGCCATTCTTTACCACCAGCGACATCAGCGAAGGGACGGGGCTTGGTTTGTGGTCGGTGAAGAATATTCTGGATCGGCATGATGGCGGCATTACCGTCAAAAGCGTTCTGGGAGAAGGCAGCACCTTCACTGTTCATTTGCCACTGAGGTCATAATCATGCCAGCCCTTCCGCCAAAATTCGACACGATCCGGCTGCTCATCATTGAGGATAACGTGGCCGTTCGCCGCGCCCTCGAAGCCATGGCCCGTGAACTTGGGTTTGTTGATATTCGCGCCACGACCAGCGCCATGGAAGCGCTGGAGATGATTGAGGCAACCACGCCCAGCTTTGATCTGATTCTGTGCGACTGGAATATGCCTGGCAAAAATGGATTGGAATTATTGCAAGCCCTTCGGCTGCTGCACCCGGCCCTGCCCTTCGTAATGATTACGGCGCGCAGCGACCCGGATTCGGTCATGGCCGCCAAACATGAAGGTGTCACCGCTTATGTCCGCAAGCCGTTTACGGCCTCTGAACTGAAAGAGAAAATCAAGCAGGCACTGACCGCCTCGGCCACGACGAAGCGTTCGGCCTAGCCTCGCACGAACGTCAGGTTGGCGGCATCCGATAATGCACGGTCGAAGCGATACCCATCCACGTCGAACTGCGGCACATCCTTCAAGGTGGCTCCCTGCTCTAGTATCCAGCGCGTCATTCGACCCCGCGCTTTCTTAGTGAATAAGCCAATCACCTGCAGTTTATTGCCTTTACGTTCTTTAAAATGTACATCCACCATCGGCATACCCAACGCCGCTTTATCGATCGCGCCGCTATATTCCTGACTGGCAAGATTCAGCAATTGGCTCGCTCCTGCCGCATCGGCGGCGGCGCGAAGCGCTTGCGCAATGCGTGCGCCCCAATATCCATAAAGGTTCGTGGCATGCGCCGTTTTGAAGGCAGTCCCCATCTCTAGGCGATAGGGGTGCATGGCATCAAATGGTCGCAGAAGCCCATATAGCCCGGAGAGCATGCGCACACGCTCCTGCAACATGGGAAAGGCCGTCGCGGGCAACGTGTCGATATCCAGCCCCGTATACACGTCGCCGCGGAACATCCACGCGCATGGGTGCGCAGGCGTTCGGGTAAAATCGCGATACCGCGCATGGTTCAATGCCGCAAGCTTGGGGCTAATATCCATCAATGCCATCAGCTCGGCTTCGGATTGCTTGGCGAGCAACGCGGCAAGTTTTTTTGCATCGGCCAGGAATTCTGGCTGCGTGGGCGCAACCCCTGCCGGAATGGCAGGCGACTCGTTCAGTGTTTTTGCGGGCGACAAAACAATCAGCATAGGCGTTTTGCGTAATGCGCACAGCTATGCTATGCAACGAAAAACCGCGATTGGAGCCAACGCGCATGAAAGCCATTATCCTAGCCGGGGGTGCCGGTTCCCGCCTTTACCCACTCACGCAGGTGGCCAGCAAACAATTGCAGGCCGTCTACGATAAGCCGATGATCTATTATCCACTCACCGTACTCATCGCGGCCGGTATCCGCGAGATTTGCCTGATCTCAACGCCTGCGGATCTACCACGCTACCAGCACTTGCTCGGCGATGGCACGCAATGGGGCATCACCCTGTGCTACCGCGAGCAACCTAAGCCGGAGGGGATTGCGCAGGCACTCCTGATCGCCGCCGACTTCGTGGGCGATGCACCCGTGGCGCTGATGCTGGGCGACAATATCTTCTTCGGATCGGACGCGATCCCCCGCGCTGTGGCGGAATTCCAAAAGGGCGCCACCATCTTCGCCTACCATGTGACCGACCCGGAGCGTTACGGGGTCGTCGGGTTCGATGCGCAAGGCCGCGCCACCTCGCTCGAGGAAAAACCTGCCCACCCCAAAAGCAACTACGCCGTACCCGGCATTTACCTCTACGACGCGCAGGCGGCATCCATTGCCCGTAGTCTGAAACCTTCGGCGCGTGGCGAATTAGAGATCACCGATGTGAACCGCCATTACCTGGTAGCGGGTACGCTGAACGTGGTGCGGCTGCATCGCGGCTTTGCCTGGCTGGATGCCGGCACCAGCAGCGCGCTGCAGGAAGCCAGCGCCTATGTCGCGACGGTGGAGCGGCGGCAAGGGCTGAAAATCGGCTGCCCGGAAGAAGCAGCGTTGCGCTCCGGCGCGCTGAGCCTTGCACAGTTCGAACAGCTGGTAGGCACCCTACCCATATGCGAATACCGAAGCTATCTGGAAGAGGTGGCACGCGAAGCCCGGCGTCTGCGCGCTTAAAACGTGCGGCCCTCCTCATCCCTCAGCATAGCCAACCTTGATTTATATGTGGTGGGTGCTAGGAATACGCGCACGCAGGAGCGTAAGCGTACAAAAAGTACGTGCGCATCCGAGTACGCGGATGACACCGCAATCACCCATATAAATCGAGGTTCCCGATGGCGGGGCATTCACAGTTTAAGAATATTATGCGCCGCAAAGGCGCACAAGACGCAAAGCGTGCCAAAATCTTCACGAAGATCGCGCGCGAGATTATTGTGGCGGCTAAATCCGGCCAGCCGGATATTAACTTTAATGCGAAACTTCGTGCCGCTGTGATCAAGGCGCGCCAGGCGGGTCTGCCGAAAGATCGGATTGATGCAGCGATCAGCAAAGGCTCCGGTGCGGGCGATGCTGAGAATTACGAGACCGTACGCTACGAGGGGTACGGCCCCGGTGGCGTGGCCATTCTCGTCGATGCGCTGACCGATAACCGCAACCGTACCGCATCCGATGTGCGCAGCATTTTCACCAAGAATGGCGGCAATCTCGGTGAATCCGGCTCTGTTGGGTTCATGTTCGATCATTGCGGCATCATCGAATACCCTGCGGCGCGCATTCTGGAAGACGCAATGCTCGAAGCGGCGATCGATGCGGGCGCCGAGAATTGCGAAACGGCGGATGGGGTGCATAGCATCACCACCAGCATGGAGCAGTTCGGCCCCGTGCGCGACACGCTGGCTGAAAAATTCGGCGATGCGCAAAGCGCCAAGCTGGTATTCGTTCCCAACATCCAAACACCCATCGGCGGTGAGGATGCTGAGAAGCTCATGCAGCTTGTTGAATTACTGGAAGACAACGACGACGTGCAGGATGTCTACAGCAATGCCGAATTCGATGATGCCACGCTGCAAAAGCTGAGCGCGTAATGCTTACGATTCGTGAGGCTGGGCGTGGCGATGGCGAGATCCTCTTTCGTTTCGTGAAAGAACTTGCTGCCTACGAAAAGCTCGAAGATCAGGTCGTGTGTAACGCTGCCGATATTGAAACACGGCTCACCGCAGCCAATGCCAAACTGTTTGGCTTGATCGCAGAAGATGACGGCATACCGGTGGGGATGGCGCTTTATTTCTACAATTTCTCCACTTTCCGTGGCCGCCACGGCATTTACATCGAAGATCTCTATGTTGCACCCGCCGCGCGCGGGCAAGGTGTGGGGCAGCATTTGCTCAAAGCCATCGCCCAAAAGGCACGCGCGCATGATTGTGCGCGGGTGGAATGGTGGGTGCTGGATTGGAATGAACCCGCCATTGGCTTCTATAAAAAGTTGGGTGCGGTGGCGATGGATGAATGGACGGTCTATCGCTTGGAAGGGGCGTCGCTTGACGCCTTGGCCGCATGAGAATCATCGGCATCGATCCCGGATTGGTCTCGGCCGGCTGGGGCGTGATCGATGTGCGCGGCTCGCAGCTTTCGTTTGTGGGCTGCGGCACCATCACCCCAAAGAAAGACCTGAAACTCAGTGAGCGCCTGCTGTTTTTGCACCGCACACTGGCCGAGATTATTGCGCAGCATCAACCCACCCATGGCGCCTTGGAAGAAACATTCGTGACCGCCAATGGAAGCTCCACCCTCAAGCTCGGGCAGGCGCGCGGCGCGCTGCTGGTGACGCTGGCGGCCGCAGGCCTTCCGGTGAGCGAATATGCTGCCAAGGTAGTGAAGAAAGCACTGGTCGGCACGGGTAGCGCCGACAAACACCAGATCAGCCAGATGGTGGGGGTGCTGCTGCCGAATAGCCGCGAGGCGCTAGCAGCCTGCCGCCACGACGCGGCCGACGCGCTGGCACTGGCGATTTGCGCGGCCAATCATCAAACCCCTCGCTTCTAGCGCCATGCTTCGCTAAGGTCGCTGCATGCGCGCACTATTTTTGCTCAATCTTGGTTGTGCCTTTTTGCTTATCGGCATCACGCTAGGCATGATGCTGCTGCCCTACCGCTTGCCTGATTCCTTCGCCATGATCCCGGCTGACACACCGCCGCGCGCCTGGCTATTGCAGACCGTGCGCACCCGCGAAGCGTACGTGAACCAACGTGGCATTGTGGCAAGCCAGCCCGCCATTCACGCATGGACGTTGGCCAAGTTTGGGGTGGAAGGCTGCTATCGCGAAGCGCGTGCGCCCTTTGTCATCACCTGCATTCATGGTGGCGTGCCACGCAATCTTCCCTTCCTTCACTACGGTGCGCTGGGTATCCTGCTCAGTGGCGCGGGCTTTCTACTTAGCGGTATGGGCTGGCAATGGGCAACGCTGCGCCACCATCGTCGCCACGCACCGCAGGGTTATCGTCCACCCCGTTGGAGCGTATGGCCGCTTAAGCATGCCCACCTGTTGCATGGGCTGCTGCCCTACTGGCCGCTTCTGTCGCGCCGGCAACGGGCCTTGCTGGTCGCGCAAGGGCTGGTGCCTATCGCGGTGGCCGCATCCTTCTATGTGTATAATCTGCTGATGCTGCAAGCCGCGGGTTGAACCGCCGCATGAACTGGGTTAGGGCTTAAGGAATGATTGGTAAACTCACGGGTAAACTGGATAGCAGCGCCGACGATCATTGCATCGTGGATGTCAACGGCGTGGGCTATGTGGTGTTCGCCAGTGCCAAAACATTGGCGCTGCTGCCAGCCGCAGGCGGGCTTGTCTCGCTGCTCATCGAAACGCATGTGCGCGAAGACCATATCCATCTCTATGGCTTTGCCAGCGAATCAGAACGTCAATGGTTTCGTACCCTCACCACCGTGCAGGGCGTGGGGGTAAAAATGGCGCTCGCCATCCTCGGCGTTTTCGCACCGGACCAGCTGCTCGCCACCATCGCCGCGCAGGACAAAAAGGCGCTCACCGCCGTGTCGGGCGTAGGGCCAAAACTCGCCGAACGCATCGTCACCGAGCTGAAGAATCAGGCCGCCAAAATGGCGGGTGCAGGCTTTGCCATGCCCCCGGTGAGCGGCAGCCCGACCAAGGGCAAAGCCGCCACCAAAACCCCCAGTGCGGTGGAAGACGCGCTCTCGGCGCTAGTGCATCTGGGCTATAGCCGCACCGATGCGTTCACGGTCGTCATGCGCATTCAATCGGCCGAGCCGGAAGCCTCGCTGGATACGCTGATCCGCGCCAGCCTGAAGGAGCTGGCCGCATGAAGCCGGAAACCTCGCCGCTTGCCGCCGACCGCACCGACGCCGACGCGCTGGAAGCCGGCATCCGCCCGCAGTCGCTTTCGGATTTCACCGGCCAGCCGCAGGTGGTCGAAAATCTCGATGTGTTCATTCGCGCCGCCAAAAAGCGCGAAGAAGCGCTCGACCATACGCTGCTTTACGGCCCGCCGGGCTTGGGCAAGACGACGCTGGCGCAGATCATCGCGCGCGAGTTGGGCGTGAATTTCCGCCCCACTTCCGGCCCGCTACTCACCAAGGCAGGCGACCTTGCCGCGATTCTTACCAATCTTGGCCCCGGCGATGTGCTCTTCATCGACGAGATCCACCGCCTGAATTCGGCGGTGGAAGAAGTGCTCTACCCCGCCATGGAAGATTACAAGCTCGACCTGATCATCGGTGAAGGCCCAAGCGCGCGCACCGTGCGCATTGATCTGCCGAAATTCACACTGGTGGGCGCCACCACGCGGCTTGGCCTGCTCACGGGTCCCTTGCGTGACCGGTTCGGCATTCCGCTGAAGCTGAATTTCTACGATACAGCGCAGCTGGAAAAAGTGGTCAGCCGCGCAGCGGCGCTGCTGGGCACCGCCATTGCGCCCGATGGCGCGCATGAGATCGCCCGCCGCGCACGCGGCACGCCGCGCATTGCGGTGCGGCTGCTTAAGCGCGTGCGCGACTTTGCCCACGCCGCGGGCGAGGAGACGATCAGCGCCAAACTGGCGGATGCTACCTTGTTGCGGTTGGAAGTCGACAGTTTGGGGCTTGATGCCTCCGACCGGCGCTATCTCAGCTTCATTGCCGAGCATTATAATGGCGGTCCAGTGGGTGTGGAGACCATCGCTGCCGCGCTCAGCGAAGGGCGTGATGCGATCGAAGAAACCATCGAGCCGTTCTTGATGCAGTGCGGCTTCATCCAGCGCACGCCACGCGGGCGTGTGCTCACCGCCACGGCCTACAAGCATTTGGGCCTTGCGATGCCAAAGAAACTGCCCGAGCAGCTGGGGCTGTTGGATGAGTAAATACTTCCTAACAATTTTTCTGATCTTAGCATGCTCCTCTCTTGCCTACGCAAGCAAGAGAGATGGGATACTACCAGAACATCAAGAATCTTATCCCAGTATCCAAGAATTCTATGATGAATGTGCGCAAGCATTGAATGCCGAAGAAAATGTAGCCGGTGGCTTTGAGGGGACTCAATGTGATTTCTTTATACAAGGCTTTATCGCAGGCCATTTGATGGCATATCCTATGAAAATCTCTGATGATCAAAAAGATAAAAAACGTTTATGCGGCCCGCACCCTTTTGATACGTCTTCAGAGTATTCTTCTAAAAGATTTTATGACCTTAGAGTTTTTTTGGCACGTCAGTTGTCGGATACTTACAATAAATTCATGAACTCACCACAAAAGGAATTGCCTGAGTCCTTAGATAAAAATGAGTTTAAAAAAACCGATCTTACTATCGCTTTAGTTCTTTTGTCTTACCTCGGTAAAATCAAGGTAATTTGCGACTAATCTATGTCCATGAACCCCTACATGCGTGACCACGCCTTCTACCTGCCCATCCGCGTCTATTACGAGGATACGGATGCGGGCGGCATTGTGTACCATTCCAACTATCTGAATTTCTGCGAGCGGGCGCGCACCGAATGGCTGCGCCATTTGGGCAACGGGCGCGACTGGCTGCGCGAGGAATTCGGCCTCATCTTCGTGGTGCGGCGCGCTACCATCGACTGGCGCAAACCCGCACGGCTGGATGATCTGCTGCTGGTTGAAACCCGCATGACCAAGCTGGGCAAAGTGCGCATGCACATGCAGCAGACGATCAGCCGCGAGGGTGTCACGCTTGCCACCGTTGAGATCGAGCTGGTCTGCATCGACCATGCGAAATTCGCGCCAGTGGAACTGCCCGAATCGTTGCTTGCCCACCTCCCACCGTTGCCGCGCGACCTCACCCGCTAAGACAATTGCGCATAACCCATGTTCGCAGGTGACAGGGGCCCCAGAATCTGCTTATGGCATGCTCATCCCCGCTAACCACGTGGCGGCACTGCATGCCTACCCACGCACCGAATGGAGAACCCAATGGATAAAACCGCCGCCCCTGTGGATGCTGTCGGCGCCGCCGACATGGCTGGCACCGTGGCCGGAGCCGCCAACGGCGCACCGGATCTGTCGCTCATCAACCTGCTGATCCATGCGGAGCCGTTGGTGCTGATCATCATGCTGGTGCTGATCGGCATGAGCATCGCAAGCTGGGCGATCATCATCGAGAAATTCTCGACCTTCCGCAGCGTGAACGACAAAACCAACCAGTTCGAAAACGAATTCTGGCAGGCCGATGCGCTGGATAAATTCTACGAGCGCACGAAGAAACGCAAATCCAAGCACCCGCTGGCGCTCATGTTCACCGCCGCGATGGATGAATGGTTCCGCAGCAAATCGGCGGAGCAGCGCGTCGTGCCGGCCAGTGGCGCAAGCCGCAGCACGGGCGAGCTGAACATCTCGATGAAAGAGCGTATTTTGCAGATGATGGCGGTGACCAAAAACCGCGAGATCGAACGGCTCGAGCGCGGCATGGGCTTCCTTGCCACGGCCGGTTCCGCCTCGCCCTTCATTGGGCTACTCGGTACTTGCATTGGTATCATCAATGCCTTCCGCAACATCGCCGGTTCGCAAAACACCTCGCTGGCCGTGGTCGCTCCCGGTATTGCCGAGGCACTGTTTGCCACCGCCATTGGCTTGTTTGTGGCCATTCCCGCCGTGGTGGCCTTCAACAAATTCAATGGCGAGCTGAACCGCATTGCCGGGAAACTCGAGGATTTCACCACCGAATTCCAGATGCTGCTGTCGCGCCAGCTGGATAAGGGAGGCTACTAATGGGCATGGGCGGCCCCACCGGCGGCAATAGCGGCACGCGACGCGGGCGTACGCGCAGCGCGGGTGGCTTCAACGATATCAACGTCACGCCGTTTGTGGATGTGATGCTGGTGCTGCTCATCATCTTCATGGTGGCCGCCCCCATGATGACCACCGGCGTGACGGTCGATCTGCCGAAGACCAAATCCTCTGCCGTACCAGGCAATGACGAGCCGGTGAATGTCAGCATCAAAAGCGATGGCACGGTGTGGATTCAAAACACCGAAGTCGAGGTTGGTGCGCTGGGCGAGAAACTGCAAGCCATTCTCGGCGAGAAGACCGACACGCGTATTTTTGTGCGCGGCGATCAATCGGTCGGCTATGGTGAGGTCATGGGTGTGATCGGCGAGATCAACGGCGCAGGCTTCCAGAAAGTTGCCCTGCTGACCGACGAGGGCGGCAAGCCGCCCGCCCGCAAACGCTAGCGTGAAGGAAGTAGTGCCAGCGTGTTCTTTGAGCAGCGCAGTCTGAAACTCTCGGCGGGCCTGCATATCGGCCTGCTGCTGATTGCGGCCTTCGGCCTGCCCGCTTTGTTGCCGGATGCGCCGGAAATCCAACCCACCGTCATCACGGTGGATATTCTGCCGATTGCCGAGCGCAGCAATGTACGCCCCTCGGACAAGCCCATTCAGAAGGCGCAGAAAGCGCCCAGCAAAACACCCCCGAAG
>Ga0075157_10001876_pt1 | contig 12647 bp, 10 predicted proteins | sample JI81BgreenDNA_FD_70967 | JGI IMG/M metagenome (GOLD analysis project Ga0075157, IMG submission 70967) | Wastewater effluent complex algal communities from Wisconsin, to seasonally profile nutrient transformation and Carbon sequestration -... | ecosystem: Engineered > WWTP > Effluent > Algae...
CGAGAAAAAGCAGGCGTTTTTGGTCAAGCAAGATGCCTAATTCACCTTCAAACCAAGCGTCTTTGTCGGTACGTGGCACAAAACGCACCACTTGCACCGAGTCGCCCGATTCGAGTCGGTAGCCCCCTAGGTCATAAAGGTCGTAACGCCGCTGCAAAGCCCTGCGGTTAAGTGCAAGGGGCGTGCCCGGAAAGTAAGGATGCTCTTTGAACAGCGGCATGGCGGCCAGTGCGCGTGCTCCTTCGGTATTGGCAAACAACCGTTGACCAACAGGCTGCAAAGCCAACCTGCCGGCTTTCAGCTCGAGTTGCTGCAACTCGGCCTTTTCGGTTTGTAGGTTGTAAAAAGCCTCCACCAACTCTACCTGGCGGCTGCCTACCTTGCTTTTCAGTTCGTAGTAGGCGCGGCTTTCGAGCTTTGCAGTTTCTCCCAAATTCAGCTCTTGAAACAGTTGGTAAAGCCAACTATCATCGGGCGGGCGTACCGACACCTCGGCCAGGGTACGCACCTGGGGTTGCAGTAGCAGCTTGCCGTTGGCCGGAAAATCAGCCAATGCCAGGCGCAAACTGCGGTAGCCTACCAGGCTGATGAACAGGCTGTCGTCGCCGGGCAGCGGTTGCAGACTGAAATCACCTGCTTCGTTGGCAATGGTTCCGCGCTGCGATGGCCACAGCTGCAGTCCGGCATAGGGCAAGGGCTGCTGTGTGGCGGCGTCGTGCAGGCTGCCCTTGAGCAGGTTTTGTGCATCGGCCGAAAAGCCAAAGGGCACGCACAACAACAGCAGCAGAACAAAACGGAGCATGTTGCAAAATAAGGCTTTTTGGGGCGAAAGGTTTGGCCGTAGGCCTTTGGCTTATCAATTGCCCGCAAACGATTGTAGTTTTAGGCCATGAAAATCCTGAAATACTTCTCGCTGCTTGTTTTTGTCAGCCTGCTTTTTACCGGCACCACTGTGGCCGACGCCATCCGCGGCAAAATGCCCCTGGCTCCCGGCAGCGAAGTCCGCCTGTACAGCATGAAGTTGCACCGCAGCGAATTGATAGCCACGGCTCGTACCGAAAAGGATTCTATTTTCAAACTCCCCATGCCGGCCAACAGCTACCACGGCTTTTACTTGCTGCGTTGGTCGGGCGGCGAAACCGAATTGCTATTCGATGGCAAGATGCTCAGCTTGAGCATCTCAGCCCGGGGCGAAGTGACGGTGGTCCGCGGTGAGCAGTGGCAGCAGTACCTTGAAAACCGAACGCACTTGCTTGATTTACGCCACAAGCAATGGCAACTCGACAGCCTGCTACGCGCCACCCCTGCCGATGCTTTTGGCTATGGAAAAATCAAACGGAAATACAACCGCAACCAGCGGCAAGTGCTCAAGCTGCGCAAAAAACTCGAAAAGAACCGAGAAAGCCTGTCGAGCCGCATCCTGCTGTTCGAATTCAGTTTCCAGGGATATACACCCGAGCTTTTCGCTGACCGTTTCAAGGCTGAAGAAGCCCTCAATCAGGTGTCGCTGGCCGATACCCTGAGTCTGCACCACAACCGTTGGCCCCATTTCATGCGGCTATTTGTAGCGGCATACGCCCCTGCAAAACTATCGAACGTTGACAGCGCCTTGTTGCATTGCAGCAACCTGCTCGTACAAAAAGCCAAACAACATCCAGCTTTCTTGGAAGGCAGCCTAAACTTCCTCCAAATGGGCATGCAAGCTCTTGAAGCAGCGGCAGCTCAGCAATTCCTACGGCGTGAAAAGAACCTTTTTGCCCATTGCTTCGACCCCAGGCAGGATGAAAAACAAAGGATTTATGTGCAAAAATTAGAAAATGGTGCCCCCCTACCTGCTATCGAGGGACTTGAACCCAGGGACAATCGCCTGCTCGTGTTTTGGTCGGCAGAGTGTATGCCCTGCCTGCAAGAGCTCACCGATTTGCACCTTTGGCTTAAAAACAACCGTCCTGATGTGCAGGTAACCGCCATCGCCCTGAACGCCGAGGAAGCAGGCTGGATGGCCGAAAAACAAGCATTTGACAGCTGGCAGCACCTGCGCGATGCCAAGGCATGGGATGGCATTGCCTCAGAAAAACTGGGGGTGAATCAGGTTCCGTACTACCTGCAGCTCGATGGAAATGGCCAGTTGGTAGCGCGCTTTGCCCAAACCTCGGCCTTGCGTCGGGCCTTGGAGCAGTAGGAATTATTCGGTAGGACCGTCGTAACCTGTAATGCCACCGGCCAGGTTCACAATGCGGCCGCTGAAACCCGATTCTTCCAAAATCATGCAAGCCTGGGCACTGCGTCCACCGCTGCGGCAATACACATAGTAATTTTTGGTGGGGTCGAGCTCGAGTACGTTCACGGTAAAATCGGGCTGCATCACGTCAATGTGCAAGCATCCTGGAATGCGGCTTTCGGCCACTTCAGCGGCTGTACGTACATCAAGCAATACCCCATTGGGATCGGCAGCAAGGGCTGCACGGAAATCAGAACTGTAAAGGTTTTCGTATGCCATGGCACAAAGATGCAGATTTATTTGTCGGCAAGGTCGCTGACCACGCTCCGTACTTGTGCCAGTCTTTTGTAGTTAAGGCTGTAGTGCATGAACTTGCCGTTCTTGCGAACGTCTAACAAGCCTATTTTGGTAAGGATGCGTAAGTGATGCGATACCAACCCCTGATCAAGCTCCATGTGGGCACACAATTCGGTTACCGTGCATTCGGTGTGCTTGTGCAACACCTGCAGAATCAGGATCCGATTCGGCTGCTGCAGGTTGTTGAATACCTCATAGGTGGCTTTCACCTTTTCGTATGTGAGGAGCGTTTTCACGGGGTGCCGAAGATAGCAAATATTGTGGGGGTAGAAAAAGGCAGCCCGAAAATTTAAAGCGAATAGCTGTTAGCTGAAAATCAAGCAGATAAAAAGCTTAGTCCCTTCATACTTTCTGCCCCGTCAATTGCGGCCGAATGGTTATCTTGCAGGCTCGTAAAATCACAACATGACAATTGCCCCCGAAAAAGTAGTCGGACTCCGTTTCGACCTGCACGTAAGCAACGGAACCACCGAGCGCCGACTGATGGAAAGCGCCAACGAAGCCAATCCTTTTTATTTCCTGGTTGGCCACAGCGGTTTGCCTTTCGAATTTGAAAATGCCCTCATTGGCCTCGAAAGCGGAAAATCTTTCGATTTTACCGTGAACATGATCGACGCTTACGGCCCCATGGAGCCCGAGGCCATCATGGAAATCCCCAATGCCGTTTTCACCGACCAAACCGGCAAATTCGATAGCGAAAATGTGAGCATTGGCAAGTTCCTCTACCTCGAAGATGAGGAAGGTCAGCAACACCGTGGCAAAGTCATTGGTTTGGGTACCGATAACGTTAAAATGGACTTTAACCACCCGCTGGCCGGTTTCGACCTGCATTTCAGCGGTGCCGTGCTTGAAGTGCGCGATGCACAACCCGAAGAATTGGCGCACGGCCACGTGCACGGTCCCGGCGGACACCACCACTAACATTCAAAATACCCCTTATGCGCATTGGTTTGTTAACCCTTGTGCTCAGCTGCCTACTTCCTTTGGCTGGCTGGGCACAGGCTGCTATGCAATACAGCCTTCGTTTTCCCAAGCCCGAAAGTCGCTATGTGGAAGTGAGTTTGCAGCTTACTGCCCCGAGCGATACGGTCGACTTGCGTTTACCCGTATGGACGCCCGGCTCCTACCTCATCCGCGAGTTTCCGCGCAACCTCGATGGTTTCGTGGCACTGGCCGACGGAAAGGAAATCCCTTCGTTTAAAACAGCAAAGAACGCCTGGGCTGTGGTGACCCAAGCCGGTCAAAAGTTGGAAATCCGCTACCGGGTGTATTGCAACGAATACAGCGTGCGTACCAGTTACATCGACGATGAGCAAGCAGCCCTGGTAGGCACCACCTACCTGCTGTTCGAACCCCGTTTGATGCAAAAGCGCCACGAATTGCGCATTGAACCGGCAACCGGCTGGAAAAGCATCGCCACCTCCTTGCCCGAAATCAATGGCAACGCATGGCACCGTTATGCAACCGATTACGACGAATTGGTCGATTGTCCCATTCAAATCGGCAATTTCAAGAGCTTCACTTTTGAAGCAACCGGCATTCCACATACGGTAGCCATGGTGGGGCAGGACAAATACCCCCAGGAACAGCTCAGCACCGACATCCGCAAAATCGTCGACGCATCGAAAGCCGTGTTTGGCGACCAGCCCAACGCCCGCTACCTCTTCATTGTGCAGCACAGCGCTCAGGGTGGCGGCGGATTGGAGCATACCAACAGCACCACGCTGCAGGTACGCAACCAGGTTTACGAAAAGGAAAGCAGCTACGAAGGCTTTTTGGGTCTGGTGGCGCATGAGTATTTCCACCTGTGGAACGTGAAGCGTCTGCGGCCGGTTGCCCTTGGTCCTTTCGACTACAACCGCGAAAACTACACGCGGCATTTGTGGATTTCGGAAGGCTTCACCAGCTATTACGACAACCTGTTGTTGGCACGCACCGGCTTGATGTCGGAAAAGGACTACCTGCGGGTGCTCAGCAGCGGCTTTGAGGCCGTTTTGGGCAACAAAGGCGATGCCGTGCAATCGCTGGCCGAGTCGAGCCTCGATGCCTGGATCAAGTTTTACCTCCGCAACGAAAATTCGAACAACATCAGCGTATCGTACTACCGCAAAGGCGCCATGCTGGGCATGGTGTTCGATGCGGCATTGCTCCACCACAGCGCAGGTCAATACGGCCTCGACTCGCTTATGCGCTTCATGTACAATAAATACCACCACGGCCTCGGTCGCGGTTTCACCGATGCAGAGCTCGAAGCCGATTTCCGCCAACACCTGGGCCCCCTGTCCGATACCCTCTTCCGCGACTACATCCACGGCACCAAGCCCGTTGATTTTGCGCGTTTTGTAGGCATGGCCGGCCTCAGTTTGGTCGACACCGGCAAGCGCCAACCCATGCCTTACCTCGGTGCATCCTGGTCGCGCCCCGGCGATAAGCAAAACGTCCAGTACATTCGTGAAGGCAGCACCGCCTGGGAAATGGGCCTACAGTACGGCGACATCTTGCTGGAAATCAATGGTAAGAAGGTAGAAGATGCCGACAAATGGTTGCGCGAGCAAAGGGCAGGCGATTCGGTGAAAATCAAAGTGCTACGCCGCGGCAAAGAAGTAGAGATGCGCGGCAAAATTGGCGTTTATCCGGCACCTCGTTTCGAGCTCAGCAAAAATCAGCAGGCCACAGATGTACAAAAACGCATTTATGAAAAGTTGGTGGGTTATCCTTTTTAGCCTGACGCTGGGTGTTGCCCAGGCGCAGACCAATGAAAAGCAGTTCATCAGGCAGGTATTCGACAGTTCGTTGGTGCATGGGCAATCGTGGCCCATGCTCGAGCACCTGTGCAAAAAAATTGGCCATCGCCTAAGCGGAAGTCCGCAAGCCCAGCAAGCCGTGTTGTACACCCGCAGCCAAATGCTTAAACTCGGCTTCGACAGCGTATGGTTGCAGCCTGTGATGGTGCCGGTTTGGGTACGTGGCCCTAAGGAAACGGCTTACCTGCTCGTGAACAAACGCACCGCCGGAGGACTCATTCAGCAGCAAAAAATTGCAGTCGAAGTATTGGCCTTAGGTGGATCAGTTGGAACCCCTCCCGGCGGCCTACAAGCTCCCGTCATTGAAGTAGCCGGCATCGAAGCCTTGAAAAAAATGCGCCCCGAAGAGGTGCAAAACAAGATTGTGTTCCTCAACGAAGCCTTCGATCCACGCCACATCAGCACCTTTGAAAGCTACGGCCATTGTGTGGCCAACCGTGCCTGGGGCGCCAAAGAAGCAGGTGCCAAAGGGGCAGCGGGTGTGATTGTGCGTTCGATGACCCACCGCATCGATGCTTTTCCGCACACAGGAGCTATGCAATATGCCGAAGGCGGACGCAAAATACCGGCAGCAGCCATCAGCACCTTGCATGCCGAACAGTTGAGCAAGTTGCTGAAAGAGAAAAACGAAGTGCTTTTGTACCTCGAAATGCATTGCGAAAGCCGTCCCGATACACTTTCATTCAACGTAGTTGGCCAAATCAACGGCAGTTCGCCCAATGCGCGCATCATTGCAGTTGGCGGTCACCTCGACAGCTGGGATGTGGGTGAAGGAGCCCACGATGATGGCGTAGGTTGCGTGCACAGCATCGAAGCCCTGCGCCTGCTCAAAGCGAATGGCTACAAGCCCAAGAACCACCTGCGTGCCATCATGTTCATGAACGAGGAAAACGGATTGCGCGGAGCAGTTGAATACGCCCGCTTGGCCGGCATCAACAACGAAAACCACCTGGCGGCCATTGAATCTGATCGCGGAGGCTTTTCGCCCAGGGCATTCACCGTGGAGGCTGACAGTGCCCTCATCGCCGGATTGCAACCTTGGGTACCCCTGCTATCGCCCTATGGCATCAACAGCATTCAAGCCGGTGGCAGCGGTGCCGATGTAGGCCGCTTGAGAGGCAAATCGGAATTGCTCATGGGCTTTGTGCCCGACAGCCAGCGGTATTTCGACTACCACCACGCAGCCAGCGATGTGCTGGAGGCCGTAAACAAGCGAGAATTGGAGCTGGGATCAGCAACTATTGCCGCCCTGCTGTACCTCATCGACCAGCGTTGATCAGCCCATGCGGGTGATGAGCAACAGGGCCGTTTCGGTCTCCGAATCGTTGCTGATGCTCACCTCTTCGGTTGGTTGTACCACCAAACCGGCTTCAAAAGCGCGGTCATTGATGCTTACAGCCTGACCACGTACCAACTGAACAGTAGTTCCGGCTTCGTATTCCACTTCCATTTGCTGTTGCGGCAAAATACGCACTTCCTCCACGCTATAGTCGGGGGCGGTAAGAGCTACTTTTGAGCTGCCGTAGGGCGTTTCAATGGTTTCGTGGGCCAGCAACAAGGGCGAATCGACCTTTTTGAGGGCTTCAACGGCCTTTTTCACGTCCTGACTTTGACCCTTTTTGCCAATGAGCGTAGCCGATGGGGTTTGTACCACCAGTAAATCGTTCACGCCCAGCAGCACCAGTTCGCGTTCCGAGGTATTGAGCACCAGGTTGTTGGTGGCTCCCAAAGGCAAGGTATTGGGCTGGTCGGTATTGCCGGCAGCATCGCGGGGCAATTCATCGTACAGGGCATCGAAGCTTCCGAGGTCGCTCCAACCAATGTCGGCCGGCACCACGCGTACTTTGCGGCTCTTTTCCATCACCCCGTAGTCGATGCTGATGTCGGGAATGGCCATCATGCTCTCAAAATCGGGCTCATGCACCTCATCTTCGGCGCGGAAACGGCTGGCGGCGGCCACTGAGGCAGCGTATACCTCGGGACTGTGCTCCTTCAGTTCGGCCAAAAAACTGCCGGCGGTGAAGCAAAACATGCCGCTATTCCAGTAAAAATTACCGGCAGCGATGAATTTTTCGGCTGTGGCTAAATCGGGCTTTTCGCGGAACGACAAAACTTCGTTGCCGTTGGCCTCAATGTAGCCGTAGCCTGTTTCGGGATATTGGGGCTGGATGCCAAAAGTTACCAGGTAACCCTGTTGGGCAAAAGCCACCGCTTGCTGCACAGCCGCCAGGTAGGCATCTTGTTTTTTAATGAGGTGGTCAGAAGGCGTTACCAAAACCACTTCGTCTTCGGGCATGAGCAAACAGGCCAGGGCAATGGCCGGGGCGGTATTCCTGCCCACCGGCTCCAACACAAAGGCGCTTGGCAAATCGCCCAATTGGCGGAGGGCCAGGAGGTATTGGTCCTGGTTGGTAACCACCATGAACTTGCTGCCTGAGCCAGCATTGCGGGCCACGGTTAATTCAAAAAGCGATTGGCCATTGAGCAGCGGATAAAACTGCTTGGGCATGAGTTTGCGTGAGAGCGGCCAAAGTCGGGTTCCGCTGCCGCCCGACAAAATGAGGTTGGTAAACTGCATGGCACGAAGATAAGGCAATGACTATTTATTGTAATTTGTTTCTGTGCTCCCATTGACTCAAAAAACACACTGAGCATCCATTTAAAACTACCAAAAATCACACTATAACAAATTGGCAGCCCCATGGGGGCGACATGATTATAGATAAAATCGCCCAACCGATTCCCTAGCCCTGCAAGGACGGCATGTTCAACAGAAATGCCTGTGCAACCCGCATTCATTTTTGCTGTATCCAAACATACCTAACAACGAGATCAATTGAAAACCCGATGATGGCTGTTATGCCGCCTTTACAGGTCTCATTGATTTGGGCATAATAATAAGGCTATAATCATTTCGCCCCTCTGGGGCTATATACCTGACAACCTATGATAGGCTAAGCGACTATGCCTTTGGTATACCACACATACCGCTGCGGTTTGCCCGTAAGCCTGGTTAAACAAAAAGGCGACCCATTCGGCCGCCTTTTCATCACAAGTTAATGTGGTATTGGTCTACCAGCTTTCGTAGGTTGCCGAGCGCGTAGCGCATCCGCCCCAAGGAGGTGTTGATGCTCACCTGGGTCACGTCGGCAATTTCCTTGAAGCTGAGCCCGCCATAGATGCGCATCACCAGTACTTCACGCTGCTCTTCGGGCAGATGCTGAATGAGTTGGGTTACCTTTTGGTGCGACTGCCGCTGCATGATGCGGTCTTCGATGGTGCCTTCCTTCAGGTCGAGGTAGCTGAAGGGATCGTTTTCGTCGTCACCGGCGCTAATAGTTGGCATTTTAGCCGCACGACGGAAATGGTCGATGCAGAGGTTGTGGGCAATGCGCAACACCCAGGGCAAAAACTTGCCTTCTTCGTTGTACCGACCGCTGCGGAGGGTGTCGATTACTTTTACAAATGCGTCTTGAAAAATGTCTTCGGCCAAATCGCGGTCCTTCACCAAATGGTAAATGGTTGCGTAAACCCGGCTTTTGTGACGGAGGATAAGTTGACCCAGGGCGTTTTCTTTGCCCGACAGATAGCGCTTGATCAGCTCTTGATCGCTAACGCTCACCACTTGCGTTTTCATAGCAGATGAGATTGAATTTAGCGTAGAGTTGCGGCTATAAGGGTCCTCCGTGGTTTAGATTATGGGTGCAATATAAAGCAAGCTGCCAATTATTACATCCCTTTAAGAAAATTTTAACGCGTTTTACACGGCCATGACAATCAAAACCATGCCAGAAAAAAGTCGTTTCGGAATTAAATAGCGGCCATCAAGGCAGCCATTTCGGCTTGCATGCGGGCAGCTTCGGCACGGGCAGCTTCGGCAAAGTCCACCTTGCCCGCTGCATACAAGATGCTGCGTGAAGCATTAACCAGCAGTCCCACATCAGGGTTGGCGCCGTGGGCGAAAACATCCTGCAGGCTACCTCCTTGCGCACCTACACCGGGTACGAGGAAAAAGTGCTGCGGCAGCATGGCGCGCAATTCGCCCAGCTCGGCCGGACGGGTGGCACCCACCACGTACATGAGGTTTTCGGGACTTCCCCACTCGGCCATCTTTTTCATGGCATGCATGTAGAGGGGCTGTCCGGCTTCGTTGCGGTAGTACTGAAAATCGGCGGCACCGGGATTGGAAGTCAGTCCCAAGACAATGGCCCATTTGCCTTCGTATTGCAAAAAGGGCGTTACCGAATCTTGCCCCATGTAGGGATTCACGGTCACCGAGTCGAAATCATAGGTTTTAAAGAAGGTACGGGCGTACATATCGGCGGTATTGCCAATGTCGCCCCGTTTGGCGTCGGCGATGGTGAAACACTCCGACGGAATGTACTCGAGGGTGCGTTGGAGGCTGTCCCAACCGCGCACGCCCAAACTTTCGTAAAAGGCCAGGTTGGGTTTGTAGGCCACTGCGAGATCGGAAGTGGCGTCGATGATTTCGCGGTTAAAGGCGAATACCGGGTCGCTTTCTTTGAGCAGGTGTTTGGGGAGCTTGTGGATGTCGGCATCGAGGCCTACGCACAAAAACGATTTTTTGGCCTTGATTTGGGCCACCAGTTCGGGGCGTTTCATCAGGCTTGGGCGGGATTTTCGTTTACAGCATCTACCCGTACAATTTCGGGAATGGCCTTGCGGATGGTTTTTTCAATACCGGCTTTCATGGTCATGGCACTCATGCTGCAACTTTCGCAACTGCCGAGCAATTTCAGTTTTACCACCATGTCGGGGGTTACTTCCAACAATTGCACATTGCCCCCATCTGCCTGCAAATAAGGCCTAATACCTTCTAACGCCTCATCAACCCGCTGAAACAAATCGTTCATGCCGCGAAATTACGGGTAATACTTCGTATTGCAAGGTGCAGGTGGCACCGGGCTCGATTAAAAGCCCAGCTGAGATTGACAGCATGGCCCATGCTGATTCAACTCAAAAGGTTCTTCTCTTAAGAAGACTCCATTCAGGCTTGAATGGCTAGTTGTTTCCGGAAATTATGAATTTTCTGACTCAAAATCATCAATTCACCACACAGGATCTCGCATTCTTCATCGCGAAGTAATTGGTGGCGATTGAAATACAATATCACATTGGCACAATCAAAGACGGACCTTCGAGCATAGTTCAAAAACAATGCAAATTCCTTGTTACCCGATGAACCCGCACCTTCGGCAATGTTGTTTGTAATGCTCAGACAAGCGGCTCTAAGCTGCTCAGCATGCCTAAATTTTCGCAACTCCTACATTCGATCAGCAATTGGTTCAAGCGTGTCAGAGATGGCCATGCCATCTTGCCAAATCTGCATCTCCATGAATCGAAATGGCTTTTTCCTGATTCCTAATTTTCAATCAATTTCTGAAGCCTGTCAAAATCAACCAAAAAATAATTTCCACAGCAAAAATCTAAAGTCTACTAACCATCCGCCTCCTTCCGCATCTCGCCGCCTCCTTCCGCCTCTTCACGCGCCATGCACCCTGTCCCATGCCCCGCGCTCCTTGCCCGCTTGCGTTTTTGAAATTGCTCAGTATATTCACCCGACTAAACCTATGAAACCGCCATTTGTCCTTTGGCTCAGTGTGTTGTGCTGTTTGTTCAGCGGCATGGCCTATGGCGTAGATTATTATTGGGTAGGCGGTAGCGGCAGTTGGATCAGCCTCAACAACTGGTCGTCGGTGTCCGGGGCCCCCCCTAACATGATGCAAATACCCACCCCTTCCGACAGGGTGTTTTTTACCTCAGCTTCTTTCACCGCGCCCAACCAAACCGTACAAATTCCGGCTAGCGGCATCAATTGTGGCGATATAAATTTTACAGGCCTAACCATGCCCGTGATTTTACAGGGCAGCGGCCACATCCACGTTTTTGGTGGCTTTGAGCTGCACCCTTTGGTAGACATGCAATGGACCGGTGAGCTGCGATTGCTTGGAAGTCAAGCCAACCGGCCGCTGCGACTGGCTGGCAAAATACTGGCCTCGCACCTGCGCATACAGGGTACTGGCAGCTGGCGGCTCACCGATTCCCTCTCGCTGCAGGGCGACATATACCAGGAAAGAGGTGGACTTTACACCGCAGGATATCAGGTTCGCTGCCGCAATTACGAAAGCACTGATAGCACCGTGCGCATGCTCAACCTGAGCACTTCCACCTTCATTACCCATGCCGTGGGCTACAACGGCTTTGTGGTTCGGGGCCGAAACATGCAACTTACGGCCGATAGTTCAAGGCTCATTTTTGCAAATGGCTGCTGGCTGGCTACCAATGATTTTAACTACCAGGTGAGTTTTGGAGAAGTTGTATTTCAAGGTCAAGGCAGTATCTACAACCTCTACATGGCTGGCGTTCCAAACAACACCTACGCCTACAACTTTCGCAAGTTGGTGCTCGAAAAACAAGTAGAAATAGGAGGTCTTAGCAATTTCGACACCCTCAGACTTGCACCAGGATACACCTACTACCTTAGTGCGGTTGATACGGTGCGTTCGCTCTTCGATGCACCGGCCACCTGCAATCAGCGCATCAGCTTTGTTGGCGCACATGTGGGCAATTCGGGATTTTATTTCCCACCAGGCAACCACAGCTTCCAGCACTTCGACTTATTCCGCATGCAAGCCCATGGTGGAGGTGTGTACACGGTGAACAACGGCATCGACCAGGGCAGCAACACGGGCTGGACCATCATTCCGCCCGTTCCCCGTACCCTCTTTTGGGTAGGCGGAGGGGGCGAATGGAACAATGGGCAGCACTGGTCGCTGAGCAGTGGTGGCCTGCCTTCGGGCTGCCCTCCTTCTGAACTCGACAGCGTAGTGTTTGATTTGAATTCCTTCCCGGCAGGTAGTCATACTTTGAGTGTCACCTCTGGTCCTGCCAGGTGTGCAGGCTGGCGTTGGGACCAGTTAGGGGCAGGTCGGCAAGTGACCATCAATGGGAGCCAGTCGGTATACGTTCACGGTTCGTTGTTTTTGCCAAGCGGACTCATTTGGGATTTGCATCAGTACATTTATTTGCGCTCTAACAGGGCATACAACGAAATCCGAAGTTCGGGCGTAACCCTGCGAAATGCCCTGGTAATTAATGGCTCAGGCACCTATTACCAGCTCGATAGCTTGCGGGTGTTGGGCATTTTTAATGTCCAAACCGGCGGATTGGTTACCCAAGGTCATAAATTGTCGTTTTTTGACTTTAGCAGCGGTGGTAACGGTACCCGCTTGATTGATTGGAGG
>Ga0075157_10001878_pt1 | contig 12642 bp, 14 predicted proteins | sample JI81BgreenDNA_FD_70967 | JGI IMG/M metagenome (GOLD analysis project Ga0075157, IMG submission 70967) | Wastewater effluent complex algal communities from Wisconsin, to seasonally profile nutrient transformation and Carbon sequestration -... | ecosystem: Engineered > WWTP > Effluent > Algae...
TGAGGTTTTTGTAACCTTCCTGCCATTTTCATCAGGCTTTGTAAATCGGCTTCAATTTCGGATAGTTCTACATTTTCGGCTACTGTTCTGACAATTACCCCGAAATTTTCGGGTTTTACAGAATTCACGAGACGTGAAAGTCTTTGTCTTTCATCTCGGCTCACAATTTTTTTAGATATACTGACTGCATCCGAGAAAGGAACTAACACCAAATATCTACCTGCTAACGAAAGTTCGCAAGCTAAACGAGGACCTTTGGTTGATATGGGTTCTTTTGCAATTTGTACTAGAATTGGTGTGTTTTTTTGCAATACCTCTTCTATTTTACCCATTTTATCAATTTCGGGTTCAAGTTTGAAGCCCTTTAAAAAAGCTGATTGCTGTCTTTTGGCAATAACATCTTTGGTATATTTGAGCAACGACCTTACATTTGCACCTAAGTCTAAGTAGTGTAAAAAACCATCTTTTTCATAGCCTACATCTACAAAAGCTGCATTCATGCCAGGTACTAACTTTTTGATAACCCCTAAGTAAATATCACCTACTACAAACTGACTGCCTTCTTGCTCTACATGGTATTCTACAATCTGTTTCTCCTTGAGTAGAGCAATGCGTACCCCTTCGGGGCTGGCATTGATAATCAGTTCATTATTCAAATTGATAGTATTTTTTTGGTTATACAATAAACAAATGAAGGGCTTTCACGTCTTGAAAGCCCAAACGTAAGAGAAGTGGATTACTTCTTCTTATGACGATTTTTTCTCAATCTTTTTTTACGCTTATGAGTAGCAATCTTGTGTCTTTTTCTTTTTTTTCCGCAAGGCATAATTTTAATATTTTAAGGTTTAACGAATACTTTTAATTTTCTTTTCTAACTCCTTTTTGATTTCGGGAGATATATCTAAAGCCAAAACATTGGTTAAGGCTTCTTTTACCTTTTCGGGTTTGCCTGTTTCCTCGTAACACTGAGCCAGATAAATCCAAGCATCTGGGTTTTTAGGGTTGATGGCAACTACTTTTTCCAGTCTGTCAATAGCATCAGGGAAAGCACCACGTTCTGCAAAGAAAGTTCCTAGATAAAATAAAGCCATTTCATTTTTAGGGTCTTTCTTTACAACAGCCGAAACCATTTGGATACCTTTCATGGGTGCCTGAGGGTTTAAGCTTTTATACAAAACCCCCATTTTTGTCTGAGCTAATAGATTATTCTCATTCAAACTTAACACTTTTTCATAGGCTGTATAGCCTTTTTGCCCTAGTGTACGAATTTTCGCACTATCTAGAGCAAAAGTAAATGCTTCAAAATATGTCTCGGCTGTTTTGAGCCATGTAGCTTCATCATTAATCTTATTAGATAATTTTTCTGCATAATTGGCAGCACTATCCCACTGATTAACAGCCTTGAAAGTTACTATCAGAGAGTCAGTCCATTGGCTTTGCTCTTGGATAGAAGTAGATTTTAATAAGTTCTTTTTGAATAAACTGAGTTTTTGTTTTTGGCTCTCAGAAGTCTCCATAGAATGAGATTCTTGTTCGGCTGTTTCAGTCTTTTTATTATTCAAAGACTCTTGTGTAGCTATACCCGAAGGGTTTTTCACGACAACTTTAGGTAGAAAGAATAAACCTGCTACCAAAACAACTGCACCCGTTACTATGATGATCTGAGGCTTCAGCACACTATGCTAAGTTTTTCTTTTTAACTTGTTTTGCATTTTTGTCGCTTACGCTTTTCTTCACCTGATCAACAAATGTTTTAGCAGGTTTGAAAGCTGGAACATAATGAGCATCAATGATAAGTGCTGTATTTTTAGAAATGTTACGAGCTGTTTTCTTAGCTCTTTTCTTATTGATAAAAGAACCGAAACCTCTTACATAAACGTTTTCGCCTTTTACCATGTTTCCTTTAATCACGTTGAAAAACTCTTCAACTGTTCTTTGAACCTCTGTACGGTCGATGCCTGTGTTGTTGGCGATTTCTGAAATAACTTCTGCTTTTGTCATCTTTTTATTGTTAATTTATGCTAAACAAGAAATTAGCTTTAATTTTTGGAGGCACAAAGATAAGATAATCAAACACATAAAAAAAATTTTTATTAAAAATCTTTTTTAGACTCTTAAAATTCTGACTTTAAACTGAATAAGTCTAAATTTTAAGGTTTCAAATTTCTTGTTTTCTGTAAGTGTTTAGATGTTTTTCTTTCTATTTTTCTGATAATCTTCAAAAATATAATGTCCCAAACCTTTGAGTGAACTATAATAGGCTCTCCCCTGATTTACTTCTGTAAATTCTCTTACAAACTGTTGCAGGTAAGGATCCGAAGCAATCATAAAAGTTGTGATAGGTATTTTGAGCCTACGACATTGAACACCCAGATTAAGTGTTTTGTTGAGGATTTTTTTATCTAAGCCAAAACTATTTTTATAATATTTGATACCTTCTTTCAGACAAGTTGGTTTACCGTCTGTAATCATAAATATTTGTTTATTGGCGTTTTTTCTTCTTCTGAGCAAGTCCATTGCTAGTTCTAAGCCTGCTACTGTATTGGTATGATATGGACCTACTTGTAAATAAGGTAAATCTTTAATGTTAATTTGCCAAGCATCATTTCCAAATACCAGAATATCGAGTGTATCTTTAGGGTATTTGGTTGTAATGAGTTCGGCAAGAGCCATCGCTACTTTTTTGGCAGGTGTGATACGGTCTTCACCATAAAGTACCATAGAATGAGAAATATCTATCATTAAGACCGTAGAAGTCTGTGCTTTATATTCTGTTTCTACTACTTCTAAATCCTCATGTGTTAGAAAAAAATCTTCATATCCATGATTAATTTGAGCATTTCTGATAGACTCTGTGAATGCGATTTTATCTAGTTCATCTCCAAACTGGAAGTTTTTCCTATCAGAACCCAGCTCATCTCCCTGTCCTGTTTTTTTGGTTTGATGGTTTCCTGTTTTTGATTTTTTGAGTTTTCCAAATATTTCATCTAAAGCGTTTCTCCGAATAGTTTGTTCACTTTTAGCTGTAATTTGAAGTCCACTACCTTCTTGTTCATTTTCTTGAATATAGCCTTTTTTCTTTAGGTCTTCAATAAAATCACCCATTCCATAACTATCATCTGTAAGATTATATTTTTTATCTAGGTTATTGAGCCAAGTCAATGCTTCTGAAACATTGCCACCTGTCATATTGATTAGTTCAAGAAAAATTTTCAATAAATCCTGAAAATTTGCTTTTCCTTGTTGATTGGCTTCTTCGGGAATATAATCAGAAAAACGGTAGCCTAACATAATTATAGAGATTAGATTTGAGCTATAAGACATCCATTTTTGCCTTACACTGATAACTCAACATTATCTTAAACCAAAAAGTTTTGGGAAATTTGTTATTCTTCCTCTTCCTCAACTATTACAAATACATCTTCATTGGGCTTTTGAAGCAAATGTTTTTCACGGGCAAATCGTTCAAAGTTTTCAGATTCTGTGTAATCTTTCATTTGCTGCTTGAGGGCATTATTTAGCTCTTCATAATATATTTTTTCTTTTAGTAGTCTGTCTTGGCGGCGTTTCCATTTATATTGACTAATAAAATCGTTTACATCAAAAAAAAGCATCCAAACAAACAAAGCAAAGCCTGTAATAAAGTAAAAATTCTTTGTAAATTTGGGCAACTGAATTTTTTTTATTTGTTTTATTACCTTTCTCAACACACTCATAAGGTCATCCATAAATTTATGCATAAAATTACGTTAAATCAGGGGAATGAGCAAACAAATTTTGAAGTAGAAACTTCTCAAGGTCAGAAAATTATTAATCAGGAAGCTTTTGACTGGGATTTTACAAAACTAAACGATTCTACTTTTCATGTGGTACACCAAGACCAATCTTTTACAATAGAAGTTGTAAAAGCTGATTTACAGGAAAAAAGCTTTCAATTAAAAATAAATGGAGAGGTCTTTAACTATACAGCCAAAGACCGTTTGGATTTACTTTTAGAAAAAATGGGGATGAGTAGCACAGCTTCAGCCAAAGTAAATCAGGTAAAAGCCCCTATGCCAGGTCTGATTGTCAGTATTAAAGCAGAAGTAGGTCAGCAAGTACAAAAAGGTGATATTTTACTTATTCTAGAAGCTATGAAAATGGAAAATGTCATCAAATCGCCTACAGATGCCATTATTAAGACTATTAAAATTAAACAAGGAGAAAATGTAGAAAAGAATAAGGTATTGATTGAATTTGAGTAATCAAAAATATTTTCTAAAAAGTGTGATTTAATCACAAAACCTACGAATAATGGAGTAAAAATTACTTTATTATTCGTTTTTTTTATTTTTTATGGACTATCGTCAGAGGTTTCAGGATATTATAGTAGAACATAAGGGCATTTTTTTAAAAATAGCTCGCACCTATTGCTCTGATGAAATTGACAGACAAGACCTTGTGCAAGAGATCATGATACAAGTATGGAAAGCTCTTCCTACATACAACCAAAGTGTAAAAATTTCTACTTGGCTCTATCGAATTGCCCTCAATGTAGCTATTTCGTTTTACAGAAAAGGTTCTTCTCTAAAATCAAGAAGCATTCCCTTAAGCAAGCAAGTATTTCAGGTTCAGGAAGAACAAACTCTCCATAAAGAAGAACAATTAAATCTTTTAGAACGGTTTATCACTGAACTCAAAGAATTAGATAAAGCCCTCATTTTATTGTATTTAGACAACAAAAGTCATATAGAAATTGCTGAAATTTTAGGAATTTCAATTACCAATGTATCTACAAAAGTGGGAAGAATTAAAGAACATTTGAAACAAAAATTCTCAAAACATTCAAATTTTTAAAACTATGGAAGATTTAAAAGAAATGTGGCAGTCATACCATCAGAAATTGGAAGATGTATTGCTGATAAACAAACAACAAACTGAAGAAATTAGTACGCTAAAAGCCCAGTCTTTTATCAGCTCCATGAAACCTATCAAAATATTTACGATTGTAATAGGCATTTTATGGGTGTTGTTTGTAGATTATATTGTATTTCATTTGTTTATGTATGCTTTTAATTCTGTAAGTATTTTCTTTTTGGTTTCAGCAGGTTTGCAAAGCCTTATTACTAAAATTGCAATTGGTGTGTATTTATATCAAATGTATTTGATACACAGCGTAGATATCAGCAATTCCATTATCAAAACACAAGAACAAATTACTCGTTTACAGTCTTCTACACTTTGGGTCACACGAATATTATTTTTACAACTACCACTTTGGACAACTTTTTATTGGGGCAATTATGTATTTGAAAATATTTGGGTTTTCTTATTTCAAATAAGTATCACTGCTTTATTTACTTATATGGCTGTTTGGTTATTTCTGAATATCAAAAAAGAAAACAAAGACAAAAAATGGTTTTTATTGATATTTAAAGGAAAAGAATGGACACCTTTATTGAATGCTATGGAAGCATTGGAACAAATAGAGGATTTTAAGACTGAAAAAAACTAAACTTTTATTAAATTTGTCTTAGAATACAACTTGAATCAGCCATGACAAAACTAAGTGTAAACATCAATAAATTTGCCACACTCCGTAATGCCAGAGGGGGCAATAATCCTGATATTCAGAAAGTAACAACAGATATTCAAAGCTTTGGAGCAGAAGGTGTTACAGTTCACCCACGTCCAGACGAAAGGCATATTCGTTATCAGGATGTTTTAGATATTGCTCCACTCATTACTACAGAGTTTAATATTGAGGGCTATCCTGATAGGCAATGGCTCGATTTGGTTTTAAAAGTAAAGCCCACACAAGCTACACTTGTCCCTGATGCTCCGAATGTACTTACCTCCAATGCTGGCTGGGATACCATTAAACATCAAAGTTTTTTGAAAGAGGTTGTGGCAGAATTAAAAAATGCAGGTATTCGGGTTTCATTGTTTACAGATACCTCTCAGGAAACGATTGAGGGTGCAGCCAAAACAGGTACAGACCGAATAGAACTTTATACAGAGCCTTACGCTCATCATTTTAACCAAAATCCTTTGAACGCAGTAACACCTTACAAGAAGGCTGCTGAAATAGCCCATAGTTTAGGTTTGGGTATCAATGCTGGACATGATTTGAGTTTGGAGAATTTATATTATTTCCATCAGAGTGTGCCTCATTTATTAGAAGTCTCGATTGGGCATGCACTCGTTTGTGATGCTTTATATTTAGGTTTAGAAAATACGATTCAGTTGTATTTGAGGTCTTTAAGAAGCTAATTTATAACCAAACCATACGAAAAGTAAAGTTAAAAGAACATTAGCTGATATATTTAAAATAGCCATTGGCACAGATTTTTGAGCCAATACAAAGGTTTCGTAACTAAATGCTGAAAAAGTTGTAAATCCTCCCAAAAAGCCTGTTACTACAATCAGTTTGTTTCTAGTGGCAGGCTCTTGGTACATTCCAAAAAATACGCCTATCAAAAAAGCTCCTATAGTATTTACTATCAAAGTGTTATAAGGGAATTTTTGCCAGTTTAAATATTGAGTCAAAAGTGTTATTCCATACCTTGCCACACTTCCTATCCCACCACCCACAAATACCCAAAGAAATTCTTTCCACATAATTTTTTTGATAAAAAATGATTATTTAGAGGTATTTTCTTCATAGTCAGGCGAATAATCCCAAAGTATTTTACCTGTGAGTATATCTATTTCACAAGCAAAATTCGCATTTTTATATTGTTTAGAGTCAATAGAGACAAAAGATAAAACTTTTGTTCCAATTTGAGCATACTATTTTAAGATTAGATGCATTGAGTTTTTATGTCTTTGACGGCTTTAATGGCTGATTTTTCTATTATTTTACTTTAAACAAAAAAGAATCACCTAGACTTATGTACTTTTGTCATTTTTCTTAGGTAGATAATTCCATCTGCCACATCAAATATTTTCATTTTTAAAGGTTTATTTCCAAAAATATTTGCAGTAAAACACGTTTCTTTAAGTTTATCATCAGCCAAGTCTAAAGAGACGAAAGCATTTTTGTCTGTAAATCCTCTTAAATTATGCTCAAAACTATCCGCTTTTTTGGGTGTTTTTACTCTGAAAGAAAAAGCACCTTTACCCCAAGTACCTTCGTAAGAAGTAAAACCAAGAAAATAATATTTTTCCTTATATTCTTTCTTTAAATTTTCACCTGTAGGGATTGTATTTTTTAAATAATCGTACTCCACCAACTGTGGGTTAAATCTCAAATGGCTTGATGCCCCCCATAATATCATTTTTTCGTTTGGATAGAGATTTTTTTTTATTTGACTGACATTTGTTGCCATTTGTATATCACGAACATTTGCATTTTCTTTTTCATAATGGATAATTTCTACATCAATATTTTTGCAAATTATCATCCAGAAATAGTCGTCAAGATTCTTAGTACTTTTTTTGTCTAAAAATTGGTGAATTATTTTTGTATAGGTATTAATAATTTGCTTTATTTCTTCTGAACATGTTCGTCCATAGTTTGACATGTAAATAACTTTCTCTAACTCTTTTAGAAATTTATCATAATCTTTTGGATAAGTCTCAAATATTTTTTCTTTTTCAATAAAACTCATAAAGTCGTTGATAAAATATTTTTTTGATATAATACTTGCAAACTGATGGTCAAAGCCAACTAATTTTAGCGGATTTGTTGTTTGGTAAGTTGCTGCAATGTATTCAAACAAAGGTTTGATTTCTTGTACTCTAAATACACCAAAAACTGGCTCCATGAGAACTGAATCTTTGTTTTTTGCATTTTTTGCTAATTCGTAAGCTTTGTAACAATCATAAAAACCACTTTCAAAGGCAATCACACTAAAATTACATTTTTGGTGTAAATATTTTATTAGTGCTACTCTGGCTATGGAGGTTGCACCATCATAGTGTGTTTGTTCTCCCAAGCCTATTATTTCTACATCTTTTAGTCGGTTTTTTAGCGTTTCTAAAGTATTTCCATCAAGTGTATCTTGTGAAAATACAACTGAATTACTTTTAAAGAAATTTTGCAAGTTATTTTGAGCATTACTCCGAACAGTGATAAACAAAATTAAAAATAATACGTAACATTTCATGATAAGCAATTTTTAGAATGAATAAATTATTTTTAAAATTATTACTGACTACTCTTCTCTTCAAAACTTTTTAAAACTAACTCTTTCCCATCATAAATGGCGTAAGTACAATGATGTAACCATTCTCCGAGATTCATATATCTGGCTGTTTCGCCAACTTTTAAATCAAGAGGCAGGTGTCTGTGTCCAAAAATATAGTAATCTCTGTGTTTTTTTTGTTCCTGTTCTTTGGTATATGTCCAAAGCCACTCTCCTTCTCCTAAAAAATGTTCTTCTCCTTTTTTGGTACTTTGTATTCGGCTGTGTCTTGACCAGTATTTTGCAATTCCGATACCCACATTGGGGTGCAGAAAACCAAACAACCACTGACAAACAGGATTTGCAAATATTTTCTTTAGGAATTTATATTTCCTATCACCAGGTCCTAAGCCATCACCATGTCCCAAATAGAACGTTTGGTTGCCAATTACTATATCCAAAGGTTTTCTGTAAATAGGAATGCCCAGTTCTGTAGTAAAATAATCGAACAGCCACATATCGTGGTTTCCTGTAAAAAATACAACTTGTATGCCACTATCCACCAATTCGGCAAGTTTCCCTTGAAAGCGTATCATGCCTTTGGGAATGGCATGTTTGTACTCGAACCAGAAATCAAAAATATCACCCATCAAAAAAATTACCTGAGCATCCATTTTAATAGAATCGAGCCAACGAATAATTTTTCGTTCACGTTCTTGGCTTTTTTCGAGTGTGGGTACTCCCAAATGAAAATCGGAAGCAAAATATATTTTTTGATTGGGTTTGAGTTCTATGGATTGCATCGAATTAAAAAACTTAAAAGGGCGAAAAAATCGCCCTATGTTTTACATTTTCAAATATAATTCTTTCAATTTCTGACGTGTAAGCTTTTGTTCCCAGTCATCACCAATAGCATGTTTCCACATGTGTGTAAGAGCCCAGCAAACATCTATCATTTTTTCGATTTCTGCGTCTGTCCAATCTTTAGAAAGGTTTTGAGGAATAAAAATATTATTTTTTTCCACCATTTCATTGAATTCTTTCACACCTTCAGGGTAATATTCACCCAAATGCGGGAAAATCACACAGTTTGCAAAGCAATGTCTTGTTCCAAACACATACGAAAGTCCATAAGAAAGGGCATGGCACACTCCAACTTCTGAATATGTAAGGCTTAAACCTCCAAAATAAGAGGCTACCATCAGTTTTTCATCGTTGATGGCTGTTTGTCCGTAGCCGTCATTGATGTACACATCTTTACAAAGTTCAATCGCTTTATAACCATACGCCTCACTGAATGTATTTTTCAAGCGACCATTCATAGATTCTACACAATGAATATAAGTATCCATTCCTGTATAAAACCATTCATTTCTCGGTACGCTGGCAATCAAATCGGGGTCAAGAACAATTTGGTCAAAAACTGTCCAGTCACATTTTAAACCTAATTTTTTAGTAGGTCCAGTGAGTACAGCCGTCATAGATACTTCTGCACCTGTACCCGAAATAGTGGGAATGCCTACATGGTAAATCCCTGGTTTTTTAATCAAGTTAAGTCCCTGATACTGAACGGATGAACCTTCATTGGTAAACATCAAAGACAATGCTTTGGCTATATCCATGATACTTCCACCACCAATACCAATTACTCCAGCAGGAAGACCTTTCTGAGATAAAAATCTATCTCTGAGTTCATCTATTTGAGATGTTTTAGGCTCATCTCCAGACGTATAAATAAATTCTACTACATCATTGCTTTCAGCAGGAATTCTTGCTTTAAATTCTTCTTTATCTTGAAAATAATCATCTACCAAAAACAGAAAATACCCTTGATTCTCATGGCGTTTTTCAGAAATAATTTCGCCCAATTTGGCAAAACTACCACGTCCATAAGCACATTTATTAACAGATTTAAAATTTTTGAACATATTATCTACGTTTTAGGGCTGCAATTTACGATTTTATCTACAATCTAAAAAGTTTATTTTTGAAGAATTGGGTTATTTAATCTACCCATAAACAATATCACACCACTTTCTTTTTCTTTTATCCAAAATACAAATGGATGATTGGCATGAAACTCTTTAGGTTTTGGACCTGCTTCTTCTATTTTTGGTTCTATTGTAACAGCTGAGGCTTCTGTTTCCTTTTCGTTCACATTGATAAATGCCTTATGAAGTATTTGACCAAGTGGCATGCTTGTATTATTCTCAAACATCAATTTAAAATTAGCTGTAGCTGAGAAAGCTTCTTTCAAACCCATTTTCCTCAAAAATTCGCTAATATTGATAATATCTGTTCTAATCGTAAACTTAGGCATACTCAAATTTGTGAGTTCGGATTTCATAGATTTTTCCCAAGCTTCTATTTTAGCTACATTAATCTGATTTTGAATGTTTTTAATTTGATTTTTTGTTTTAGGAAGAGCTATAAACATACTGATTCTATCATTTTTATAAGGGAGTTCTACCACTTGCCACAAAGCATCTTCTGTATAAGACAAATTCGCTTCGTATTTATGCATAAACATAGCCTTTGTGGTGTCTTTTCCCTTCAGATAAAATGTTTTTTCTTGTGTCTGATTTTCGTTAAAAACTTCTGCCCAAGGAGCTTTCATATAAATAGCATTGAGCATTGTCATTTTTGTACTAGGTTCTAATCTCTCTATAATGCTTGGAATAGTGCCTCTTGTATTTTTATTGACCCAGTCATTGATAATTTTTACAAGTTCAGGGTTTTTAAAATCTCCATTTCTTATTTGAAACTCAAAGTTCTTTTTAATTAAATTTATGAAATCAGTTTTTAACGAAATATCTTTGCTCACCCAAATAGCATTGGCGATATTAAACTTGTAGGCAGAATCTCGATTGGTTTGATACAAGTGTCCAAAAAGATTATAGAAATTTTTGGCTGTATTAGCATCCGACTGAATATAAAGTACTTTTTCCAGTTCTGTTTTTGTTTTTTCTTGGCTTGCAAGCAGATTCACGCCCAAAATGCTGTAAATACTGGTGGGCGAAAAAAACACATTAGTATCTTGTTGTATGATTTGTTTGTAAAGGTCTATCGCAAAAAGATTGTGTTTTTGGGCTAATTTTTTGGCTTCTTCATCCAGTTTAGCATCTTTGAAACTATTTTCATCAAATAGTTCATCCTGTTTGGTTGTATCTATCTTTTTTACAGAGGTTTGTAAAGTGTCTGTCTCTGTTTTTTTGTTTGTAGAATCAGAGTTACAAGCAATAACATTTGCCGTAAGAGCTATCAGAGCTAAGCTTTTGAGTTTTTTTATCATTAGAATTTTATTTTATCAAATCAAAAAAATCTTTTCGATAACTATCCGAAATAGGAATGAGTTTGTTTCCAATTTTTATTCTGTCTTTTTCAATGGATTCGATATGTCCAATCGCTACCATATACGATTTATGAACCCTACAAACAATACTTGCAGGTATTTCCTTCTCCAAATCTGTAAATGTTTGGAGTGTCATGATTTTCTTTGTGGTAGTATGGATTTGTCTGTAATCATCCATGCCTTCAATATAGATAATATCCTCTAAATTAATTTTTTCCAAACGATATTCAGTTTTTACAAAGATAAATTTTTTCTGATTTGTAAGCGTTTCTTGTTTATTTCCTATTAGTTCCTGCACCCTACTGACAGCCTGAACAAAACGCTCAAATGTATAAGGTTTTAGCAGATAATCAGCCACTTGCAACTCATAACCTTTGAGAGCATATTCCTGATAAGCTGTTGTAAAAATAACCTGACTTGTAATATTTGAACTCTCAAGAAGTTGAATACCCGAAAAATTACCCAAATTAATATCTAAAAAAAGTAAATCGACTGTATTTTTTTTCAAAAAGCCCAAAGCTTCTAAGGCATTATCAAATATGCCTACAAGCTCCAAAAAAGGGATTTTATTGACATAATCTTTTGCCCTTTCCTGAGCCAAAGGCTCATCCTCTACAATCATACAACTAATTTTCATCTGTTTTGATGTTTAAATGTACTTCATAGTTTTCGTGGGTTTGTTTTACTTCTAATGTTTGTTTTTTAGAGTATAAAAGTTCTAATCTTTTTTGAATCAAATCATTCCCTAATCCTCCAAAATCTTTTTGAGCTACCATATTTTGTATTTTATTTTTACAAAAAAAATCAATTGAGTTATTATTTACAAGTATCTGTATTTCTATCACATTACCTTCTCTCAAAACAGGTGCATATTTGAAAGCATTTTCAATGAATGGAATGAAAATCATGGGTACAATTGTATGTTTCTGGATGTTGCCCTCCACTGAAAATGTAGCAAAATCAGGGTTAGAAGTTCTGATTTTCTGTAAATCCATGTATTTGGTAATATATTCTACTTCTTTTTGGAGGGGTATTCTTTCTATTTTGGTTTCATAGAGCATAAAACGCATAATTTCTGAAAGTTTATTCAAGTACAAAGATGCTTTTTGTGCATCTTTTTCAATCAGAATATCAATATTATTGAGTGTATTGAAGAGAAAATGAGGATCAATTTGTGATTTG
>Ga0075157_10001881_pt1 | contig 12637 bp, 12 predicted proteins | sample JI81BgreenDNA_FD_70967 | JGI IMG/M metagenome (GOLD analysis project Ga0075157, IMG submission 70967) | Wastewater effluent complex algal communities from Wisconsin, to seasonally profile nutrient transformation and Carbon sequestration -... | ecosystem: Engineered > WWTP > Effluent > Algae...
GGATTTCCTTTTTTGTTCTGAGTAACATCAAGATACGCTTCGTCTAGCGAAAGTGGTTCGACCAAATCGGTATAATCGTGAAATATCTTCCTGATTTTTTTTGAAATTTCTTTATAACGGTCAAATCGTGGACGAACGAAAATTAAATCGGGGCAATTTCGCTTGGCTTGAATACCACTCATAGCGGAACGAACGCCAAATTTTCGCGCTTCATAACTTGCCGCCGAAACTACGCCACGAATTTCGCTTCCGCCAACAGCCAATGGTTTTCCTCTCAATTCAGGATTGTCCATTTGTTCCACAGAAGCATAAAAAGCATCCATATCGACGTGAATTATTTTTCGTAGCACAACTTCGGTTTCCATAATTATTTGTCTTTCACCGGGAAAAAGAATGCCGATGGACGTGTTTTAAAATAAGCCCAAGTTGATTTACGGAGTAATCCTAATTCCGAAAGCGGAATGTTTCGAGAACGGAAAGCCAATCCTAACGAAAGCAAAAAGCTGACGATAAAATTCATAAAACCAATTACACCAATACCAATAATGCTCCAAAATATCGTCCAAAAATCAACAAAGAAATTGGCACCATATAATCCAAGTGCAAAGTTTCCACTAGCAAAAGTAATGTGTCGGATATCAAGATTTAATCCTAAGAAAATCCCAATCGATGCTGTACTTCCTAAAAACACACCAAACCAACCATTGGAAACAAATCCTGCCCAATTATTTTCAAACCAATTCGCAATTTTTTCGGTTTTCTTTTTGCCAAAATTTTGTTTCAAAACTGGATGTTCTTTGATACGAAAATACACTTGATTGTGTTTGTTTTTATTGGAAACATTCCCCGAAATAATTCCCGATAGGAAAAGAAAAATACCTGCAATTGCCGCGTGAAAAACCGCTGCCGAACTTATTGGCGACAAATCATTGAGCAATTTTGCCGATTTTTCAAACGCAATATTATAATCGAAAAAATAATCAATTAGCCAAATGCCAAGCAACGAAACGGGAAATGCCATGAAAACATTGCCCACAAAAGCAATAAACTGCGAACGAAACAATCGGGCAAAAAGTTGGGCAAACGAGCTGTGTTTGTTTTCGTTTTTGCTTTGTTTTTTCATGCCACTTTCCAAGGCTTTAATCAGCGTTGCCGCAGTCATTGCGGGTTGTTTCGTGGCTAAAGTATAACCCATTAAATAAATCGTAATAAAACCTATCGAATAGTTTAAACTGTAATAAAGTGCATGACCAAAAGCGCTGGTATCAATTTTTGAAAGCAATGTTTTAATAATACAAAGCAATCCAACGATAAAACCGCCACCAACGGCAGCTTTCAACATTGAAAAATATTCCGATTTGCTTTCCGTGATGTAATGTTCACCAGTTTTTGCAGTATGTTGCGTGATTTCATAGGAAATCAATTGCGTACTTTCGTTAATCAGTTGGCGAACATTATTTTTATGACAATTGTATTTAATAAGTCGTAAAGCCAGATGAATGGTATTGTTTTTTTTGTCAATTTCGGAGTTGATTACCAGCGAAGAAAGCAAGACTTTAATTCGGTGTAATTGTTGTCTAATGCGAAGTAAACTTTGATTTACTTTTAACGAAATTCCAAATTTTGAGCTATTCCCAAAAGCTTTATCGACATATTCTTCACATTGTTTGTACAGAATTAACAATTGTTTGTAATTCAAATCATCAGAAGTTACAAAGTGATTTTCGCCATCTTTGATTTTCTTTTTGACTATATGAAATTCGTTTTCAAATGCTACAAATGGACTTTCTAAATCGTCATATTCCGGAACCATTTTGATGACATCATTTTCCATTGCACGACCGCTCATTCGCTGTGAAATTAAACTCATGGCGTTCATTACTTCAGATAAAACCGATTTCTCAGAAACAGTGTTGTATATCGTTTCAAATTCAACAACGTCAAAGAATTGTTGCAGTTCTTCAAATGGAATTTTGGTTATCCAAATAGGATCGGAGCTTTTAAAAAATACCTGATTGAGTACAAATTCTAGCGTGTCTTTTTCGGGTTGAAACGGAAGTAGTTTATCTGAAATACGTTTTTTTACTTCATACATAAAATCGGAATCTCTCAAAATTCCGGTATCCGAAAGCATTCGGCTGAACTTCCTTTTTTGCAATACATCCGAAAGATAATTTTTTAAAACTTCTTTATGTTCTTTATTTTCAGCTAAATAATGCAGTAACGGTTCGATAGAAACAGTCGTTTTTTCCTTTGGATTTTTTGGTCGAAAAAAATCAACCAAAACAATCAAAAAAAGTAATTGGTCGCTCGATTGATATCCATTTTCAGAAAAAAAATGTTGAAACAAAGCTTCTATTGAAGGAAACCTTTTTTTATGATTACGTATATTCATGTAGAAGTTTTTGCTGATGTGATTGTTGTAAAAATACAATTTTTCAAAATATATTTTCTTAACTTGCTCCTAATTATCAAAAAAAATTATGATAGAAATTGAGCGTAAGTTTTTAGTAATTTCGGATGCATTTATTGGCGAATCTTTTGCCCAAAAAAGAATTGTTCAAGCCTATTTGAGTTCGGTTCCCGAAAGAACAGTTCGCGTTAGAATTAAAGGCAAAAATGGATTTATTACCATCAAAGGCAAAAGTGACGATAGCGGAACAACGCGACTAGAATGGGAAAAAGAAATTAGTTTACCCGAAGCCGAATCACTTTTAACTATCTGCGAAAGCGGAATTATTGATAAAATTCGTTACGAAGTAAAGGTTGGAAATCACATTTTTGAAGTTGATGTTTTTTCTGAAGAAAACGAAGGTTTAATCATTGCCGAAGTTGAACTTCAATCGGAAAACGAAATCTTTGAGAAACCGTTTTGGCTTGGTGAAGAAGTTACCAATGATGAACGATTTTATAATTCGTTTTTGAGTAAAAAACCTTTTAAAACTTGGTGATTACTTTTTTTCTTCAACAACTTCGAGTGTTACAAAAACAACTCCTGAGTTCTTATTATCGGCGATTTCCATAAAAGCTTTTTTAGTCAAATCAATCTCACGTGCTTTTGAAAATGGTCCGCGATCGGTGATTTCCACAATGACAAATTTTCCGTTAGCTTCATTGGTTACTTTAACTTTTGTGCCAAACGGTAATTTTTTGTGCGCCGCAGTATAAGCAGTGTTGTCAAATTTTTTCCCGCTAGCGGTTCGTCTTCCGTGGAATCTTTGATGGTAATACGAAGCGTGAGCTTTTTTCTTTAGTAGTTTAAAATTTGCATCAAGTAAAGGATTGTTTGTACTGTCAATTGCTTGAACAATGTTTTTTAGTTTAATTTTTGAAGTATCAACTTTGGTAGAAGCAATAGTTTTTACTTGTTCTTTATTTTCTTTAATCTCTTTATTGTCAACTGTTTTTGTTGTTTTTTCTTTTGACTTTTCCTTTTGTTGCGCTTTTTTTTCCTGAGCAGAAATAGTCAAGAATGAAAGGCAGGAAAGTAGTATGATTACATTTTTTGGTGTCATAAATCATTTTTTAAAGTGAAAGATACTTTGCAAAAACTGTACCTTAGATAAAAAAAGTCCTTTTCAGGACTTTAAAAATTTGTTATTTCAACCATAAATTCCATGGTAATCTACTTAAAATGAGTAACAAACCAATGGCGTAAAGAAAGCTTAAATGTTTGAATTTTAATTCGCTTGTTTGTGCTTTTTTATGTTTTGACCAACCAATTGTGATTAAAGCTACGGCAATAATATTGATTAATGGATGTTCTAACGAAGTTAGTCGTAAAGCAGAATCTTTCATTTGACCTAGAGAATCCAATCCAAGTGGAGAAATGAAGTATAAAATAAATCCAACCAAAAGTTGAATGTGCGTTGCAATTAGTCCGAAAAGAGCAATTTTTCTATCTTTTGCTGTAAATTCTTTTTTTGTTAAATGTCCTATTAATGAGTTTATAGTAGCAATAAAAAGCAATAAAAGAGCTAAATATGCCCAACCTGAATGAAATTTTTGAACGAATGTGTACATAAATTATTTTTTAAGAATAACAAATATAACGAAAAGGCATAAAAAAACGGCAAACTTAGTTGCCGTTTTTTGGATTTATGAATTTTTTAGAAAATGTTTGAGTAAAAATTCTGTAGAAGAATCGTGTTGTTTTACTGATTTTGAATTGATTTCGTCCAAAATAGAATTGGCTAATTGTTTTCCTAACTCGACTCCCCATTGATCATAACTAAAAATGTTCCAAATAACACCTTGAACAAAGATTTTGTGCTCATATAAAGCAATTAATGAACCCAAAGATTTTGGTGTAAGTTTGTCAATTAAAAATGTATTGGTTGGTTTGTTTCCGCTGAAAACTTTGAAAGGTAAAAGAAAATCTGCTTTTTCACCAGTGATGTTTTGTTTTTCAAATTCGGCTTTTACTTGCGCTTCGGTTTTTCCGTTTAGCAATGCTTCGGTTTGAGCAAAAAAGTTAGACATCAATTTATCGTGATGATCTTTATTGCCATACAAAGGTTTCACAAATCCAATAAAATCGGTTGGGATTAATTTTGTTCCTTGATGAATTAATTGGAAAAATGCATGTTGTGAATTCGTTCCTGGTTCGCCCCAAATAATCGTTCCGGTTTGATAATTTACCGGTTTTCCATCACGACCAATACTTTTTCCGTTGCTTTCCATAATTCCTTGTTGAAGATATGGTGCTAATTTTTGTAAATATTGTGTATATGGAATTAATGCTTCGCTTTCGGCACCAAAAAAATTATTGTACCAAATGCTTAGCAAGGCTAAAACTACTGGAATATTTTCCTCGAATTCGGCAGTTTGAAAATGGTTGTCCATTTCGTTTGCACCTTTCAATAATTCATCAAAATTATCAAAACCAACTGCCAAAGCGATTGATAAACCAACAGCACTCCAAAGTGAAAATCGTCCGCCAACCCAATCCCACATTGGGAAAACATTCGCTGGATTGATTCCAAATTCGGTTACTTTTTGGATATTCGTAGAAACGGCAACAAAATGTTTGGTAACATCATTTTGTGTTGCCGATTTCAAGAACCAAGCACGAATAGTTTCGGCATTGGATAATGTTTCTTGTGTTGTAAATGTTTTAGAAGCAACCACAAAAAGCGTCGTTTCGGGATTTAGTTTTTTGATGATTTCGTTCACGTGATCACCATCAACATTGGATACAAAATGAACGTTCAAATGGTTTTTGTAAAACTGTAATGCTTCAACAATCATTGCTGGACCAAGATCAGAACCGCCAATTCCAATATTGACAATATCAGTAAATGCTTTTCCAGTAAAACCTTTTCTTTCGCCCGAAATTACTTCTTCTGTGAATTTTTTAATATTGTTTTTTACTCCAAAAATCTCTGGAATTACATTTTTTCCATCCACCAAAACAGTTGCCGTTTCTGGCGAACGCAAAGCCGTGTGAAGAACTGCTCTGTTTTCAGTTTGGTTGATTGCATCGCCATCAAAATAGCTTTTAATAGCTTGTTTTAAGTTTACTTCTTTAGCCAATTGTTGCAATAATTCCATCGTTTCAGAAGTAATTCTGTTTTTGGAATAATCGATTAAAAAATCATTCCATTGAATGTGGAATTTTTCGGCTCTTGAATTATCGTTTTGAAACATTTCCTGCATGGAAACGTTTTTTATGTTTTGGTAATGTTGATTTAATTTTTCCCAAACCGCAGTTGTGGTTGGATTTGTATTTGGTAATGCCATTTTTTCACAATTTGAGTGCCAAATTTACAAATATCAATGGGAAATATTAGCATACAATTTTTACGCTAACGTTGTAGTTTGGAAAAAATTACGTTATTTTTTTGCATTAGCTGTTGCAACACTGTCTAATTCGCGTTTTAAAGGTGTCATGTATTCCATGTATTTTTGCTTGTAGCGAGAATCCATTGGAGTAGAATTGGGCAATTTTAATTTTAACGCATCGACTTGAACACCATTTTTCCAAAAACGATAACAAACGTGTGGTCCAGTGGCTAAACCGGTGCTTCCAACTTTTCCAATTACTTGACCTTGAGTAACTCGTTGTCCGCGTTTTACCAAGATTTTTGACATGTGAAGGTATTGTGTTGAATAGGTTTTGTCGTGTTTTACTTTAACAAAATTTCCGTTTCCAGTAGTGAAACCAGCTTGTTCTACAACGCCAGCTGCGGTTGACATAATTGGTGTTCCGGTTGGTGCAGCATAATCGGTTCCGTTGTGTGCTTTCCATCTTTTTTGCACTGGATGAAATCTGTTTTTAGTATATCTTGAAGTGATATTGATGAATTTTAAAGGTGCTTTTAGGAAAAAGTTCTTTAGTGTTTTTCCTTCTTCATCATAGTATTCTTGTTTTTGCGCATTTTCATCGGGTTTGAATGGAAACGCATAGATTTTTTTGCCTTTGTATTCAAAAAAGGAAGCTTTTAAACTGTCAACACCATCATAAATGGTATCATTGATAAATCTTTCGGTAAATTTTAGTGCAAATTCATCGCCTTTTTGAAGTTTGAAAAAGTCAATTGACCAAGCATAAATTTTGGCAATTCTTGGAGCTAATGATGGATCAACTTTTAAATTTTGAAGTGTTTCAGATAATGAACCGTTTAGTTTTCCCGCAATAGTTCTAGTTTTAAATGTAACTGGTCGGGTTTTTTTATGAGCAAAAACAGAATCTCTGAAATCAACAATGTAATAACTCAATTTATCGGGTTGATAAATGAAGTATTGAATTTTATGTTTTCGGTCTTTGGTTCTAAGAATGGTGTAAGGTTTTCCTTTTCGGATGGAACGAACATCAAAAGTGTCTTTTACTTTGGCAACAATATCATAGACTTGTTTGCCGTTGAGGTTTTGTTTGTCAATAATACTTCCAAAGGTATCGCCCGATTTTATGGTGTCGTTAACTACGTTAAATTCGTTGAGGTTGAAGCCAAAATCAATGACTTTCGGTTTTGGATTTTCAATAACGTATTCTTCTTCTTTTGTTTTTTCGCATGAAATTACAAAAAAGAGTAGAAGTAAAAGTGGTAGTATTTTTTTAAAAAATTTTGACATTCTTTGATTTTATAGTCCTTCGCCCCAATTTTTTAATTCGTCTTCGCTCCAAAGTTCTGGGAAGAATATTCTTCGTTGGTATTTTGGATGCATGTATTTTTTCCAATCGCTTCCGCCAGTTGCTTCGCCTGAACCTTGACCGCTTTCGATGTATTTTTTAGCTGCGTTCAAATGTCCCATTACCCAAGTTACATTAACGGTATAGTCATAATGACGCATTGCTTTTACTAATTCTGTGTCTTGTTGGTCTTCAGTAGGAAGTTGTTTGAATTTTTGCCAAATGTTGATGGTATTGTACTCTTCCATGTGGCGAATAAATTCTTGACGGTATTTTTTTTCGAAGTTTACTAGTAAAGTGCTTTTTTCTCCCGTGTGATAATCTTTTCCTGCGGCTTGCCAATATAAATGTTCAAAAGCGTGAGAATAAGGTGTGTTTCTATCGATTGTTGCTCTAAATCGGTAGTCGATAAGGTTTATTAAATCGGTAGATGAGAATTCAATTAATCGATATTGTGCACTTTGAAAACCGCTCGCTGGCGTTAACGTGTTACGGAATTTCATGTATTGTTCCACTTCCATTCCGTCGCGCATGATGTCGAAAGAAGTGGTCAACATGTCAAAATAACGACTTATTCTTCGGAGTTTTTCAGTGAAATAATCGGTTTTTGGTTTTTCCGTATGGCATAATTGGTCAATTTCCCAAAGTATCATTTTGAATAATAATTCATTGACTTGATGATACATAATAAAAACCATTTCGTCGGGCAAAACGGTTCTTTGGGTTTGAAGATTTAGTAACGCATCGGTTTGAATATAATCCCAATAGGTGATTGGTTTTGACCAAAGCAATCCTTCCAGATGCGTTTCGGTTTTTTGATTTATGGCTTCAAATTTTTGTTCTAAAGCTTCTAATATGGTTTCGTGGTTGTTGGTTAGGTTGTTCATTATTTTTTTACTTTGACCATAAAAGGATTTTTTAATCCCTTGAAACCGTCTAAATCGGCTTTCAAAGAACCAACTGCCAAACTGGCTTTAATTCTTAATGGTAATTTATTTTCGTCGTCTGAAATCCAAACAGTTAAGCTTTCTTCTTCTTTAAAAACTCTACCAGATTGTACTAAAGGTCTAAAAATCATTGTTGAAACGGTTCCAAATTTAGTTTTTAAATCTTCTCTACCGATGAATTTTAACTTAAACTTAAAAACTTCATCATCAAAAAACATATCAACAACAACAGATTCACCCACTTTTAGTTTATCAATATTAGGATGATTTCTTAAGAAATAAAAAGTAGAAAGAATATCCTGAACGTTTTCGGTAACAGGAAATGTTTTTTCGGTCTTTTTTTTGTAATCTTTTACTAAAACTTTGTTGTTAGCTTGATTAAAAAAACCTTCTTGATTTTTAGTATAACCACCTTCGTCGATTTTTCTAACGAATTGATAAGGTTTGTTGGTTATTTTGTCAAAATAGCTTTCGTAATTGTCATCAACTTTAAAGAAAAAACGTGACATACCAACGGTATAACCTTTTCCAATGGCGTGATAGACTTTTTTATTTTCTTTTACGGCTTCTTTTACTTCAAGTGTTGCATAACCAGCATTGATGAAACCATAGTGAATACGGAATTTGAACCATTCGCCTACATCATAAGCTTCTGGTTTTTGGGTATTGAAACTCACGCAGATAAAAAACAACAGTAAAACGATAACTTTTTTCATTGATTTTGTAATTTTTCTTTGGTAAGTACAATTATTGTTCCAAATGTAAAAAAACAAAAAAAGGTATCAAAAGATTGAGCGTTTTTTTGTTGATGAAGTAATTAAAAACCGATTTAATAAATGAAAAAAACCGTCACAAAATGAGACGGTTTTAGCTTGAATTAAAAATGAAAATTAGTATTTGATTATTTTTTTTATTGAAACTGTATTTTGCGTTGTATTGAAAATTTTTAAAAAGTAAATTCCCGATGATTGGTTTGAAATATCAATTGAATCTCCATTTTGAGAATGGTTTATTTTTTTCCCAGTTTGGTCATAAACGGTATATTCTAATTGATTTTTAATTGTGTTTTCAATGTAAAAAATTCCATTTGCTGGGTTTGGATAAACTGAAATCGTATTGTTTTTTGAAATGGTTGATGTAGATAAAGTTGTGTCTGTAATTTTCCAAATTTCGTCACCTTGTGAATTTGTATTTCCAGTAAAATATAGTTCATTATTATATTCAATTAATTCATTGTAAGGTCTTTTTGGTGTTCCACTTCCTTGATCTGTTAGACGTTGCAGTACTTCATTTGTGCCATTAGTAACCCAAATTTCTTCTTGATAAGTAACTTCACTTGGTCGGTAAAAGAATAGTTTGTTATTGAATTTCTTAAAATTTCTTAAGTTATTAAATCCTGCATTGGTGAAACTCACAGCAACTTCTGTTCCAGAACTGTCACCGTTAGTTTTATAGAGCTGCATTGTTTCTCCATTGTTTGGTCCATTTGCTTCACGTGCTGAAAAATATAAATTATTGTTTAATTCGATAAATTCTGTAGCTCCATAAACAAAATTGAAAGGAAGTGAACCTTTGTTAAAATCTTTTATTAATGAAATTTCATATTGAGCCGTTGAAACATTGAAAATACATTTGTACAAATCTTGTCCAGAAGCAAAAGTTAAACCAACAAAAATTAGCTGATTATTAAAGACTTTGAAATTAGTTGGTCCATAAATTCCAGTTGTAAAGTTTGAAAAGGTTATCGTTCCTTCAGAAGTTCCATCGGTTTTCCATAATTCTCTTCGGTTAGAAACATTATAAGACGCATTAAAAAATAGTTCATTATTGAAAATAACAAATTCTCTTGGGCTAGATGAGTTTGTGCCAACTGCCATGTCTTTTACTAATGAAACTTGATTAGTAGTTTCGTTGTATTTATATAATTCAAACCCTAAATTGTCTTGTGCAGAAACAAAGTATAGTTCGTTGTTGTAAACAATAAATTGATCTGGTTTTCCAACGTCTGAAGTTGTGTTTAAATCGGCTACTTTTTCAGTTCCATCGATTGTCCCATCGGTTCGCCATAAATCGTAATTATTAACACCACCTTCGGAAGCAAAAAAATACATTTTATTATTCATTATTCGAAATTGTGTTTTATTTGATACGTTAAAACCTGCTTCATCACCAGCGGCAAATTCCTTAAATAATTCCGTTGTTGTTCCATCAGTTTTATACAATTCGAAGTTTACACCATTTTCGCCTGTTCCAGCTATAAAAAATAGGTTTCCATTGAATTCAAAAAAGTCTCTTGCATACGAACCAGCGCAGGAGTTAATATCGGCTAATTGAGAAAAGGAAGCAATATCGCCAGTGGTTGACCAAATTTCTCTATCTGGTAATGGTATAGAAGCACAAGTTTGAGTGGTATTTCCTGCAACGAAATAGAGTTTATTGTTGTAAACAAAATAATCAGAAGCTTCATTTCCGTTTGAATTTGGAACATAATTTAACTGAGTAAATGTATATTGTGCATTTGAGTTGATGTAAAATAAGAAAGCACAAATTAATAAAGTAATTTTTTTCATGGTAAATGTGTTTAGTTTACCATTAGTGAATTATTTTCAAAAAGGTAAACATCAAAAAAAACCGCTTCAAAAAAATTGAAACGGTTCTTTCAAAAAACTAAACTACTCACTTAACAATTACAAGGTTTTGGCATTCCTTGTTTTTCCATTAATTGAATTATTTTCTCATCCCGTTTTTCATCATCATTTTTATATTGATTGATGATTTTGATGTGTTCGGCTTTTACTTTTTCCAGTCTGCTTTTCTCGTTTTCTGTGCAAGCAATTAAGCAGTTGTATCGTTTTATTGCCTTAGAATCATTGTTTTTTTGAGCTTCTTTTAAACCCGATTGGTGTTCGGCAATCGATTGGTCTATAAGACTAATCATCATATCATAATAATTGGCAGTTGCATCAGGATTATTAATTTGATCTACAAATGGTAAATCTTGAATATCGCTGGTTTGAGAAAAAGCACCAGCATTTCCACCAGTCATTTCTCCCATCGGTTTGTATCCTTTTCCAGAAAAACTAACATTGGCATTTTCGATGTAATTCATAAAAATGGACATACCGTCGCCAACAATTCCTGTAATCATATAGGTTGTTCCCGATGGACTTGCAATAAAACCCAAACCCCAATAACCAGAAAGACTGTGAGCAAACTTAGTATCGAGTAAAACATCTTGCGGATTGGACAACCAAATGGACATTTTTTTGCCTTCAAATGTTCCAGAATATTCAACTCTTGGATATTTATTTCCACCAACTTTTCCAACTTTATTCCCTGTTTTTTTGAAGGTTTTAAAGAATTCTTTGCTCAACATTTCGGTTTGAATATCGTGTACAACGATGGATTGTTTGCTTCCTGCTTTCATTACAAAATTGCCTTCTGAACTTTTCATGTATTGATAAAAATCGTTGTTGGCGTTTTTAATTTGTGTCATTTCGCCATCTGGATTTTCGGAAAGCATAGCTTTGATGCCTTTCCAATCTAACATGGAATAACCGTTTTTGGTATTGAAATAGAAATAGGAAACCAAATTACCTTCGGGTGCATTTACTGAAAAACCAATTTTTTTATTGAAAGTAAAGTCGCCATTCAAACCAATTTCGTTATAAATCTGTTGACCTGAATTTGGTGTTTTTGGTTTTGGAATTGAAACCGTAATGTCTAACAAATCATTAGGATTGGGTTCGTTACTTTTCACTTCCAATAAATCATCGGCATCCGTTAGTATTGGAACAGTTGTCTTTGGTTTGTCTTTAATCAACGGAATGTTGGTTTTTGGCTTTGCTTTGGTTTTGGCTTTTTGTTGGGCAAAACCCGAAAAACTCAAACATAAAATTAATAACAGTATTTTTTTCATAATTTTTTTAAGGAATAAGGTTTGATCAAGTCAATAACTCTTGTTTATAGACAGTTACAACGATTACTGTCGTTCGTATGTTTCTATATAAAAAGCAACGTCTTCGGGGTTGTTCTCGTTTTGTAATTCAATGAATTTTAAAATCATTTTGTTTCCTTCAAAAGTTGCTTCCACAGCAATTAGAGTTTCGGAATCATGATTTGTATTGCTAGAAATGGTTTGGAAAACATATTGATTAGTATTGCTTTTTGCCCAAATTTTTTCTCCAGTAAAACTTGAGGTTTGTAATGTACAACTACCAAACTCAGGATTTGGACTGTATCTAATTTTGTCAAATGTGCCGTCTTTTTTGATGATGAAACGGTTTTGTATATCGCAACTGCTTTCAAATAATTGATCGTATTCTTGACTGTTGTTTTGAATATAAGTGGATTTTGTATGACGCCAAGTGCCAATTATCTTATCACTGGAATTGTTTTCAGAATCGTTATTTGAACAAGAAAAAGTAAATAAAACGGAAAGAATAAATACTATTTTTTTCATGATTTAGTTGATTTTTAAAAATAAAGTTGATGAAGCTATTTGACCTTTTACACCAATTGGTTTTGCTTCCAAAATGATTTCATAATTACCTTTTGG
>Ga0075157_10001882_pt1 | contig 12636 bp, 11 predicted proteins | sample JI81BgreenDNA_FD_70967 | JGI IMG/M metagenome (GOLD analysis project Ga0075157, IMG submission 70967) | Wastewater effluent complex algal communities from Wisconsin, to seasonally profile nutrient transformation and Carbon sequestration -... | ecosystem: Engineered > WWTP > Effluent > Algae...
GTCTGTTTCTTGTTCCAATAAGACTGGAATGGCTTTTTCTTGTACTTCTGACGGATTCTCAAATCCTAGATCTTTGATCGCCAGCAGTAACGACTCATTCAGACCTAATTGTTCAAATTTGTTCATATAATATTTTAAAATTGGGTGCAAAGGTAGCGTTTAAATACGATATAAACTAATTTGTTCTTTACTGAAAATCAATAGGTTATTATTTTTAACTTTACTGTAACAATTAGAAAGCCAGCACAAAAGAAATTATCTTCAAACAAAACTCATCATTTATTTAAGAAAATCTATTAATTTTTTGACTGCAATTCCACGATGACTTATGGCTGATTTTTCTTCAATAGAAAGCTCTGCGAAGGTTTTTGAATAACCATCAGCAACAAAAATTGGATCGTAACCAAAACCGTTATTTCCTATTTTTTCTTCGATGATTTTTCCATTGATTATTCCCGTGAAAATGTGTTGATTTCCTTTGTAATTTAAGCAAATTACTGTTTTAAAATTGGCTTTTCTATTGGTTTTATCTTTTAAATTTGACAATAATTTATCCATATTATTATCATCATTTTTGGGTTCGCCAGCATATCTTGCTGAAAAAACGCCTGGTTCACCATTCAACGCATCAACTTCTAAACCCGAATCGTCTGCAAAGCAATCATAACCAAATTTTTCGGTAACATAATTGGCTTTGAGAATTGCATTTCCTTCAATAGTATCCGCTGTTTCGGGAATTTCTTCGGTGCAACCAATGTCTTCCAAACTTAGAATTTGAATTTCATTTGGAACTAAAAGTTGAATTTCTCTAATTTTATTTTTGTTGTTAGATGCAAAAACGAGTTTCATTTTTATTTTTTTTCAAAATTAAAAATTAAAATCAAACCATAATACTATTACCAAAAACGGCTTTCAATTTGAAAGCCGTTTTTGTTATTTATAAAATAATATTTACACCTAATCTAAAGTTTCTTCCTCGAGTGGAATAACCCGCATTTTCAACAAATTCTTCGTTAAAAATATTCGTTACGGTTCCAAATACAGTTAGTCTATTTTGAATTAATTCATATTTTGCCAAAGCATTTAGCAACTGATATGAACCCAATTGGATTGTATCAACAGTAAAAGTTGTTCCGTTATAAAAAGCATCATTTCTAGCATTAAAATATTGATAGTTTAGGTTAAATAAAGTTCTTTTGGTGAGTTGAAAATCAATACTTGCATTGGCTTTATGCTTTGGAATTAATCTGTCCAACGCTTTATCAACTTGTGTAAAAGTGTAATTTCCGTTTAAGCTAACTTTTTCGGTTAAAGCAACTGAAACGGTTGTTTCAACTCCTTTTGCTTTACTTTTTCCATCAACATTAACGTAATAAGCCTCAAAAGTATCTGGATTGTAGAAGAAATCTATCGCATCATTTTGGTCACGATAAAAACCAACTGCACTTAATTTTATCTTTTTGTTCCATAATTCGGTTTCAAAACCAGCTTCGATTGTTGCATTTTCTTCCGGAGTTAAATCGGTGTTTCCATATTCTGAATACAATTGGTACAAACTTGGCGTGATGAAAGCTGTACTATAGGAAGCCAAAACTTTCAACGGAAAACTTGTTTTGAAGTTATATGAAGGATTAAAATTGTACACAAAATTATTTCCATATTGACTGTGTGTATTCAATCGTGCGCCAGCATTTACATTCAATCCAAAACTTGAATTGTAAACTAAAGTTGTATAACCATCCAAAATATTAAATTTTGCCGCTTCATTTTCAATCGATGCAAATGGAGTTTGGCTCAACATATCGTGAAACTGATAATTTGCTCCTACAATCAAAGCAAATTCATTATTAAAATTGTACTTATTAAATCCGTCCAAAACAACACTTCTCGATTCGTACAAAGAATAATCGATAGTATTTGTCCATGAATTTAACTCATTATAATCGCGTTTTATTTTCGTAAACCCTGAATTTAATACAAATTCTCCTTTGTTATACTTGTATTTTGGCGAAAACCCAAAACGAACTTGCTCCGAAGTAGTTTCGTTTACATCGTTATCATTAAAACCAGTATTGTCAAAAGCAAAATCATAACCATTTTTAATTTTGTCATAATTTCCATAGAAATCAAGCGTCAAATTTTCTGTGGTTTTGAAACCCAATTTGGCTATTACATTTTGTCTCGAAAAACGATCTTCTTCATATTTTGTTCCAACAGGTTCAGCAATTTGTGACATTCCGCTAGTTTCAGTACTGTTGAAACCTGCAAAATAATTCACTTTTTTCACTTCGCCATTCACCGAAATTCCTTGGTTAAAATCTTGTCCGTTGTATTTGCTATTTTCCGTAGTATTATTGGAACCAATATTTACGTAAGCATTTCCTTGAATTTCTTTTTTAGTCGATTTTTTCAACGTGATATTGATAACTCCAGTTGCTGCGCCAGTTCCATAAAGCGTACTTGCTGCGCCTTTCATTAATTCAATTCGTTCTACTTGTTCTAAAGGTAATAATCGCAAATCATATTCAATGTTAATTCCCGAAGCATCGGTAACTGGTATTCCATCAATCATGATTAAAACTTGACGATTTTTTCCACCACGAATGTAATAACCCAAATTTTTTCCGTTAGCCGATTGATTTCCATTGATTTCAACGCCAGCAACTTGACTTAAAACGGTTGCCAAACTTTGTCCTGATTTTTTTGCTAAATCTTCTGCAGTTATCACTTCGATAACTTTTCCCGATTTTTCTTTTTTAAGAGCAAATTTAGTATCCGAAATCACCACTTCTTTCAATGGATTGATACTGAGAGAATCTTGTTCTTGTGCCAAAACACAAGTTGATACCAATGCAAAAAATGCACTGATTTTTACTGTTTTTTTCATTTTTTAGTTAAACAATAATTTAAAAAATACAGGGATAAAAGCATAGAATTACCCATACCCAAACCTTTTTTCCCGAAAGTTTGTTACTCAATGAATAAAGGCAGGTTTCCTGACTTGCATCGATGTTGTTGGTCTTCTCATTCGCCTTAGCGAACAATGACATGTAGTTAACAACTCGTTTATAGCTTACAGTTGCGGGTACAGTTTTGGATTTTAACCAAATTCCCTTTTAATGCAATTTCAAATACTAAAATCGCAACCAAAATTCGAGTGCAAATGTAAACGAAAATATTACTTTTCGTCTTTCTTTTTGGAAAATTTATACATCAACCATACAAATCCTATGATAAAATGTAATACAATTACTCCGCCAACGATGTACATAAAAGTATTCGAATTATCTCTCATAATCTTAATTTTTAACAAATTTCGAAATATTTAAAAAATGAATTAGCATCAATTGTTACACAAAAGAGATTTTGTTATCACAAACGTATATTTTTGCAAAAATCATTTCAATGAAAAATTCAAAACTCTTTTTACCAATCATAGCAATCTGTTTTTTATTCGTTCAATGCAAAACCGAAAATCAAAAAAGTCAAACAATTTCTGCTGAAAACACGGTAAAATATGCCAAAGGTTTTTCAATTGAAAACTACAATGGTTTTAGTATTGTTACTGTTAAAAATCCTTGGCCAAAAGCTACAAAAACATACACTTACATCCTAAAAGAGAAAAACGGAATTGTTCCCGATAGTTTATCTCAAAACCCAATTATCATCGTTCCTATTCAGAAAATTGTGGTTACCTCAACAACGCATATTCCATCATTGGAAATGCTTGATGAAGAAAAAAAACTGATTGGTTTTCCGAACTTAGATTATATTTCTTCTGAAAAAGTACGCACATTAATTGACCAGAAAAAAGTAAAAGAACTCGGAAACAATCAATCACTCAATACTGAAGTTATACTCGATTTGCAACCTGATGTTATCATTGGTTATGGCATTGACAACAACAATCCAACATTGGATAATTTGCAAAAAAGTGGTTTAAAAGTAATGCTCAACGGTGATTGGAACGAAGAAACTCCATTGGGAAAAGCCGAATGGATTAAATTTTTCGGAGCGATTTTTGGCAAACAGAAAAAAGCCGAAGAAATATTTACCAAAATTGAAACCGACTATCTTAAAACCATCGAAATTGCCAAACGCGCTGCTTCTACTCCAACGGTTTTGGCTGGCGATATGTTTGAAGACAAATGGTATTTGCCTCGCGGGACAAGTTGGGGAAGTTTACTATTAAAACAAGCCAATGCCAACTATTTATGGCAAGAAACAACCGGAACCGGAAGTTTATCTTTGTCTTTTGAAACGGTTTTTGAAAAAGCAAAAAATGCTGATATTTGGTTAACTTCGGGACAATTTTCTACCTTAAAAGAAATGACGGATACCAATCGTCATTATGGGCAATTTGATGCATTTAAAAACAAAAACGTATATTCGTTCACTCGAAAAAGAGGAAAAACTGGCGGCGTTTTGTATTATGAATTGGCACCAAATCGCCCGGATATTGTACTAAAAGATTTGGTAAAAATTTTGCATCCGGAATTATTGGTTGGTTATGAACCTTTCTTTTTTGAGAAATTAAAATAAAACACAGATTTAAAACACAATCTTTGTTATTCTGAAGAAAGAAAAATTTCACAACAATATATTAAAATGAGATCCCTCGTTCCTCGGAATGACAACTAAACGAATAAAATGCCCAAAAAGAGACATCAAATACTATTCATTTCCATGTCATTACTCCTTGTTTTGACATTGCTATTGAACATTTCTTTTGGTCAGGTTTCCATCCCGATTAAAGAAGTGGTGAAAAGTATTTTGGGTTCAGCTGTCGAAAAAGAAACTTGGGAATACATCATTACTAATTATCGTTTACCCAAAGCAATTACGGCAATTTTGGTTGGAATTTCACTTTCCATCAGCGGATTATTGATGCAAACTTTTTTTAGAAATCCGCTTGCTGGACCATATGTTTTAGGATTAAGTTCGGGTTCAAGTCTTGGTGTGGCATTTGTAGTTTTGGGTTCTAGTTTTTTGCCTTCAATTGTTGCGCAATTTTTCGTTTCTTCCTATGGAATAATTTTAGCATCATGTGTTGGAAGTTTATTCGTTTTATTGCTCATCGTTTTAGTTTCAAAATACCTGCGTGATGTAATGTCAATTTTGATTGTTGGCTTGATGTTCAGTAGTTTTACGAGTGCAATTGTCAATATTCTGACCTATTTCAGTACGGCAGAACAATTGCAGAAATATACTTTTTGGTCCATGGGAAATATTGGTAATATCAGTTGGCAAAATATTGGTTTTCTGTCGGTTGTAATTTTTATTGGAACACTATTAAGTATTGCTTCATTGAAACCTTTGGATGCCTTATTATTAGGAGAAAATTACGCCAAAAGCATGGGTTTGAATTTCAAAAAAACACAAAATATCATCATACTTTCCACCAGTATTTTAACCGGAAGTATTACCGCTTTTGTTGGTCCGATTGCTTTTATTGGATTGGCTGTGCCACATTTGACCAAACTATTATTTCAAACCAGCAATCATAAAATTTTATTCATCGGAACGATTTTAATTGGCTCAATAATCATGTTACTTTGTGATTTGATTTCACAAATGCCGATGAGTGATTTTACATTACCAATTAATGCGATTACATCATTAGTTGGCGCACCGATTGTGATTTGGTTGATTATTAAACGAAAAACTATTTGATTTTTTTTTTAAACACATAGAATTTTGAAAACAATTTTAAATTTTCTCGCTTTATTTGTTTTGTTCCTAACATTCAATAGTTGTAGTGAACTGATTGATTGCATAGCAAGTACAAAACCCGAATTAGCTTCAAAATCATTACCTACAGGTTATACAAACCAAAATTACAGCAATTTCATATCAGCATCGGTAAAAAATGATTCCAATGATGATGACTACGACTATTATTTTTCAGTTTCTGGAAATTTTCCACCTGGAATGACTTATTTTGAGCAAGGAAGAAGATTATATTTTAGCGGTGCGGCAAATCAAGGTGGCGTTTATACTTTTAAAGTTACTGTTACCATCGATTATCCCGAATATTATGATGAAGAACAAGGTTTTTGGGAAGATGACAATAGAATTTGCTTCGGAAACGACACTGTTTCAAAAGAGTATACAATAACAATACAATAGTTTTGAAAAAAGAAACCATCATAGCAACTCACGATTTATCCATTGGTTACAAAACCAAAAAGGAAACCAATGTCATTGCCAAAAACTTAAATTTGGAATTGACTTCGGGTAAATTAATCACGCTTGTTGGTGCCAACGGAATAGGAAAATCAACGCTTTTGCGAACCTTAACTGGAATTCAAAAGCCACTTTCAGGCGATGTTTTTTTAGCCAAAAAAAATATAAACGCGTTTGACACGTTAGAATTAGCTCAAAATTTAAGTTTGGTTTTAACCGAAAAATTACCGCCAAACAATTTGACCGTTTTTGAACTCATTGCTTTAGGAAGACAACCTTATACCAATTGGCTGGGAAAACTTTCTGATGATGATTTGAAAGTTGTAAACGATGTCATGCTTTTGGTTCAAATTGAGCATTTAGCCGAGAAAAAACACTTTGAAATCAGCGATGGACAATTGCAAAAAGTAATGATTGCACGAGCTTTGGCACAAGAAACTTCCATTATTATTTTGGACGAACCCACAACGCATTTGGATTTATTTCATAAAGTTTCGGTTTTTAAACTTTTGAAAAAATTATCGCAAGAAACTAATAAATGTATCCTTTTTTCTACACATGATATTGATTTGGCAATCCAACTTTCGGATGAAATGATTGTCATGACCGAAGAAAACATCGTTCAAGATCAACCTTGTAACTTGATTTCAAAAGGAATTTTCAATTCGCTTTTTAAAGATGAAACGATAACTTTTGATAGTCAAAAAGGGAAGTTTGTTATACAAAACACTGATTTTAAGATCTAAAGACATTTGGATTTAAAGATTAGAAGACAAGAATTCTTATTTCAATCCTTCAATCTCACAAAGAAATCTGTCTTTTCGCTTCGCCAATTACAAATGCTACAGAATTGGCAATGTTATAACTTCTAATCAGTTTTGACATTGGAATTTTGAGATGATTTTCGAATTGTGCCAAAACTTCTTGGCTTAAACCAACGCTTTCTTTGCCAAAAACCAACCAATCGCCATCTTGATATTCCACATCATAAATAGATTTTGAAGCATGAGAACTCATCAAAAAAACTCTTGATTTATCGGGAATTTGAGCCATCCATTCTTCTACATTATTATATTCGTTCCAATCGAGATGAACCCAATAATCCAAACCCGAACGTTTCAAATTTTTATCGGTGATTTCAAATCCATATGGTTTTATTAAGTGCAATCGACTTTCGGTGCCAACACAAAGGCGACCAATATTTCCCGTGTTGTTAGGGATTTCGGGTTCAACGAGAACGATGTTTAGCATTAATTTAGATTGTTAGATTATAAGATTATTAGACATCGAATTTATCAATTTCTAAAACTTCTCCAGCTTTTAAGTTTTGCAAATGTAGGTTTCCTACTCGAATTCTAACTAATCGAAGTGTTGGAAATCCAACAGCTGAAGTCATTTTTCTAACTTGGCGAAATTTACCTTCGGTTAACGTAATCGAAATCCATGAAGTTGGTCCGTGTCTTTCATCCCGAATTCGACGACCTTCGCCAATGCAATTTGGCAATTCGGTAATGATTTTAGCTTCGCTTTTTTTTGTCGTATAACGAATACCTTTGAAACCAATTTCGACACCATTTTTCAGTTTTTCGACTGCTTCTTGATTGATAATTCCGTCAACTTGGGCTAGATATTCTTTTTCAACGGTTTTACTCCTGACGATTTCGCTCATCATTCCGTCGGTTGTCAACAAAAGTAAACCTTCGCTATCTTCGTCCAATCGACCGATTGCCATGGTATTTTCAGGGAAATCAAATAATTCACCTAACAGCTTTTTGTGTCGCTTTTTTTCATAAATGAATTGCGATAAATAACCATGCGGTTTGTGAAGTAGAAAATGACGATGCATCGAATTTTATTTGAAAAACAAAAATACATTTTCAAATTGGGAATTTGAATTTTATGTTTATTTTTACAAAAAACATTTTATAAAATGCCTGAATTTATTTCTCTTATTATCACTTTCATCATCGCTTTAGCCATTGGAATATTCATTGGAAAAATAATTTTTTCTGCCCATTCTAAAACCGAAAAAGCTTCCTTAGAAGAAAAAATCAATGGTTTATTGCAACAAATTGAACAATTGAAATTGCAAGTAAATCAAACGGTTCAAGAGCGCGAAACCATTAGAAGTGAGAAAGAAACTTTGGTTATTCAACTTTCGAAGAAAGAAACCGATTTTGAAAATCTTTGGGAACGAAACAAAGAGCAAAAAGAAGAAGTAGAAAAGCTTCAGGAGAAATTTACCAAAGAATTCGAGAATTTGGCGAATAAAATTCTGGAAGAAAAAACAACGAAATTCACCGAGCAAAACAAAGAAAATCTGAAAAATATTCTTTCGCCATTGCAAGACAAAATTCAGCTTTTTGAAAAGAAAGTTGAAGATACGCATAAAGAAAGTATTGATTATCATGCAGCATTGCGTCAGCAAATTTTAGGTTTGCGTGAAATGAACGAGCAAATGAGTAAGGAAACGCTCAATTTGACTAAAGCGTTGAAAGGCGACAGCAAAATGCAAGGAAATTGGGGCGAATTGATTTTGGAACGTGTTTTGGAAAAATCAGGATTGGAAAAAGGTCGCGAATATGAAGTGCAGCAAAGTTTCACCACCGAAGAAGGCAATCGTGTACAACCCGATGTTGTGATTAATCTTCCTGACGGAAAGAAAATGATTGTTGATTCTAAAGTTACGCTTACGGCCTATGAAAAATACATCAATGAAGAAAATGAAGAAGAAAAAAATCGTTTTCTGAAAGAGCATTTAATTTCTTTAAAACGTCATATCGATCAATTAAGCGAAAAAAATTACCATGATTTATATCAAATGGAAAGTCCTGATTTTGTGTTGCTTTTCATTCCAATTGAATCGGCATTTGCTTTGGCTTTAAACGAAGACACATCTTTATACAACAAAGCGTTTGAGAAAAATATTGTGATTGTTACGCCATCAACACTTTTGGCTACGCTACGAACGATTGACAGCATGTGGACAAACCAAAAACAACAAGAAAATGCAGTAGAAATTGCACGTCAAGCCGGAGCATTGTATGATAAATTTCACGGACTTTTGAGCGATTTGATTTCGGTTGGAAAGAAAATGGACGATGCTAAAGCTGGATATTCTGACGCAATGAATAAGCTAATTGATGGCAAAGGAAACTTAATTACAAGTGTAGAAAAACTGAAAAAAATGGGTGCAAAAGCCAAAAAAGCATTACCGGAAAACATTCTAAACCGAGCAGAAAAAGGGGAAGAATAGATTTATTGATTTCTTCATAAAACTAATTAAAAGCAGTAAATTTAAATAGTTTTAACTATAATTTAAGATAATATTCTCAAAGATTATGTCATTTTAAAAAATTTACTATATTTGGTTCGATTTTTAAAATTACTATGAAAAATTTTTACTTTTTGATACTACTTTTCACTTCAGTCAACTTTATTTCTTGTTCTGATGATGATAGTGAATATGAAGATGTTCTACCAATAGCTACAAATGATGTTGCAAATTATGAAACATTAGTTCCTGTTACAGTAAATATTTTGCTAAATGACACATCTGGTGATGCTGTTGTTTCAACAACTGTAAGCTTGGTTGGAGGAATTGACACAGACGCAAATGGAACCTTGGACAAGTTAGCCATTTCAAATGAAGGAATTTGGACTGTTGACTCAACAACTGGCTCAGTAACATTTACTCCAAATATGGATTTCACAGGAACACCAACTTTGGTAAAATATACTGTTAAAGATTCCCAAGGGAATGCTTCAAACGAAGCAACAATCACTTTATTATCTGTACCTTCTGTTGTATTAGATTTAACCCAAGTTCCATACCCAAAACTTTCAGATTATAAGTTTTTTGCAGGATTACTAAAAAATCAAATTCCTTCACTTAACGTTTTACCATTAGAACCAGAAAGTACTTTATTTACTGATTATGCACTCAAAAAGAGATTTGTTTGGATGCCAGAAGGAAGCAAAGCAACTTATAACGGAGATGGAAAACTACTAGAGTTACCCGTTGGAGCAGTATTAATAAAAAACTTTTATTATGAAAATGTTTTACCTTCAAATAATACAAGAATCATCGAAACAAGATTAATGATAAGAAAATCTACTGGTTGGATTTTTGCTGAGTATGTTTGGAATGATGAACAAACAGAAGCATTCTATGATTTAAGTGGTTCGTTTACTAGTGTTACATGGACTCAAGAAAATGGAACTCCAAAAACAGTTTCTAACTATAGAATTCCATCTGAAACAGAGTGCTTTGTTTGTCATAAAATAAACAATGTAGCTCAACCAATAGGCATCAAACCTCAAAATCTTAATAATGATTTTACTTTTGCAGAAGGCACAAAAAACCAGTTGGCTAAATGGGTTGAAGTCGGTTATTTAGACTCTTCAAACTTACCTTCAAACATTACATCAGCAGTTGATTACAAAGATAGCTCTAAGCCATTGGTAGATAGAGTTAGATCTTACTTAGACATCAACTGTGCTCATTGTCATAATCCTGAAGGACATTGTAGTTATAGACCAATGAATTTTTTATTTTCGGCAACTGAAGGAGAACAAGGTCTAACTAATCTTGGTGTATGTGTAAATACTGAAGATATGCAAGGTTTTCCATCAAACTTAAATAAAATCATTAATCCTGGAAGTCCAAATAGATCAATGTTGTTCTACAGGATTAACACAAATGACCCGACATACAGAATGCCATTACACGGAAGATCTGAAATACATACTGAAGGTGTAAATTTAATTCGCTCATGGATTGAAACACTTGAACCTTGTCAATAATAAATAATATAACCTATGAATAAAAAACTACTTATCTTACTTTTACTTATTACACTACAATCTGTAAAAGCACAGCAAACATGTGTAACTGCATTACCAATTACTGCGGGAACGCACATTGTTGATGCAGTAAATGGTACAGAAGTACCACAACCTCTCTGTGAAACCCAATATGGACAAGTACCAGCAGAAGATAATCCATCAGGAAAATGGTATGTTTATAATCCTACTGGTAATTTTACTGTAACTGTAACTTCTGATTTACCAGCTAATAACCCATTACGTGATACTAGATTTCATGTTTACACTGGAACATGTACCTCTTTAACATGTGTTGCTGGTGATGATGACAATGGCGCAGGACTTTCTTCAACAGCAACATTTGATGTAGCTCAAGGAAATATATACTATATTGCTTGGGATAATAGATGGACTTCAACAGGTTTTTCTTTTAGTCTTACTGAAGCACCAATAGTAGAGAACCCTTGTATTACCGCGACAGCAATAACCGCAGGAATAACTACAGTAGCAGCAATCGACGGTAATAACATTGTAACATCATGTTCTAATGCAACTGCTGCAAAATGGTATTCATATACACCTACTAGCAACTACAATCTTACAGTAACATCTGATTTAGCACAAAATATATGCAAAAACACAAAATTTAGCGTTTATACAGGAACTTGTCCTGGAACATTTACTTGCGTTACAAGCGATGACAATTCAGGAATACTTCAATGTAATGTTGGAAATACAAATTCCTTTTTATCTGTCAAAACTTTTGAAGTTCAAGCAGGCACAACCTATTACATAGTTTGGGATAATCAATGGAGTTCGGATGGTTTTGATTTTCAACTAATTGAGCAAGAAATTTTTAGACCTATAAACTATAATTTACAAACCATTTCAACAGTAAACAGTACATATAACACATGTGTAGCTGACATGAATGGCGATAATTTAGATGATATTGTTGGCGTAAGTGCAAACAATTTAAAAGTTCATATTCAGGGAACAAATGGAAACTTTACAGTAAGCAATTTCCCTATAGCTGGTACTAGTAGAATGCCGTCTTGGAGTATTACTGCTGGCGACTTTAATAAAGATGGTTATAACGATTTAATCCTTGGTGCTGGTAATGGTTTAACTTTATGGAAATCAAACAACACAGGAACAGCTTATACCAATGTTACGCCTGGAGATTATATTTTTTGTCAAAGAACAAATTTTGTAGATCTTAATAATGACGGCCATTTAGACCTATTTTCATGTCACGATATTGATCCAAATGTTTATTACTTAAATGACGGTAATGAAGGTTTAACTTATTACCAATCAGGCACAACTCCTGGTGCATATATGCTAGGTATTACACAATCAGGTGGAAACTACGCTTCTTTGTGGACTGATTACGACAATGATGGAGATGTGGATTTATTTATATCTAAATGTTCTGGACCACCAAGCGAATTACACAGAAATGATGGTAATGGTGTTTTCACAGACATCTCTGCAATAGCTCAAATTAATGTAACACCTGTTCAATCATGGTCATCGGCTGTTGCAGATTTTGATAATGATGGTGATATGGATATTGTAATTGGTTCAAATGGTAGTGTTGGACACATGTTCTTTAGAAAT
>Ga0075157_10001884_pt1 | contig 12634 bp, 13 predicted proteins | sample JI81BgreenDNA_FD_70967 | JGI IMG/M metagenome (GOLD analysis project Ga0075157, IMG submission 70967) | Wastewater effluent complex algal communities from Wisconsin, to seasonally profile nutrient transformation and Carbon sequestration -... | ecosystem: Engineered > WWTP > Effluent > Algae...
CTCGACCGTTGGGTTTGGGATGAACAGCGCCTTCCAGTTCTTCTAGATGATGCAGTGCTGCAGACTGCATGCGGGTGCCCAGGATTGGAAGCGTTTGATCTACGCTGGTTTCCGGACACTACTGCATTTGCAGAGCGTCTCTTGGTTCGATGGGGCGCTGGCACACGTGCATGGTCCCAGTGGGCCAGCAGAAACGAGAAGGAAATCCTGGAACTACGCCATCAGCCGTATGAGCCACCGTTCCCTGGGTTTTCATCCTTTTGAGCGCTCATCAGCGAAATCCCAACGTTCCCACCGTCATGGATTGGTGCTTTGGAACGCGTCCGAGGGATCTATCTTCTGGTGACGGCTGCGGACGAACAGTACGTCGGATCTGCGGCAGGGGCGGATGGCTTTATCGGGCGGTGGCGATCATATCTCGCGAATGGCCACGGCGGAAACGCATTGCTCCGTGCCGGAGGTCATCGAGAATACACGGTATCAATTCTCGAGATCGCATCGCCCGACATGGCTCTGCCTGACATTGTTGCTCGAGAAGCGTTCTGGAAAGAAAAACTCGGTGCACGGGCGCATGGGCTGAACGCCAATTAGAATCGGACAGCGTAGGAGGAGTGAATGTGACTGCTCTGACTGCCGAGACCTTCTCTATTTTATGCTAGAGTCTTGCATACTTATAGGACCGGACCATGACGCGATCGACGTTCACGGAAGAGCAGATCATCGGCATCTTGCAGAAAAAGGAAGCGGGAGCGAGAACAGCGGAGCTCTGCCGCCGATACAAGGTAAGCAGCGCGATGTTCTCTTGACCGAGACGCTGTTCTTCGGCCTCGCCCACTGATTCACCGCCAACAACGCCGCCAGACCCCGTTCGGCGCTCGGATACTGGGCCGCCGCCTACGGCGCCCACCTCACCGCAACAGACAATCTGCTCCCCCAAACGTAGGCGTTCCGCAAATCGCCCGTGGCTCCCGCCGCGCAAGCGGACAATAGTCACCCGCCGACTCTGATTTCATCTGGATGAATGCTGGGGGCCAGGGCACATAAAGCTCGCTAGGATCAGCACCACCCAGTTCATGAACCTGCTGAAAAGAGCCTCCCGAGGTTACACAAGCTAGACAGTGATCCAAAGAACTATGATCATGTTTCTGCGGGAAAACGTGCGACCCAATTGAACGACAGGTGCGGAATGAATGACATTAAAGATGCAATTTCGGCCTATCTTGAAGCAGATGGCCTTACGGCCAAGCTGGCCGCCATCGCAAGTCATAAAGTCATACTTCTTACCTCCGAAGCAGAACGGTTGGTAGCAGAGCAAGACAACAAACTATACTTCGCACCAGAAATCCAAGCGGCACTACTGAAGACATGCCGTGAACAAGGTCTTGAAAAGGGTGCCGAAACCTTTGCAATTGAGCTTGTCAAGCTTTGGTTAAACCAGAACACCCTTGGCGACAAAGAGAGTCTGCTGCACAGCTGGACAGATCCACTACTCGGCGATCACGCACGCGTCTGGCTTGAAAGTTCAAATAGAGAAGCAAGCACGCCAGAACTTGCCGCGCTCATTGCATGGAACCTGAGACTACTCAATCGCTGTCGTATTTCGGGTATCAAGGTTGGGACATTAGAACACCGGGAGGTCGAAAAGCGGGAGATTTGGGCGGAACTACAGGAATTAGGCCGCCATGACAAATTCTTCGGAGTATGGAAGCGAATCGCTTTTCTTTTAAATCTCCTATCATTACATGTGCCTGACGATGATGTTGAATTCATTATGCTTAGTTCGAAACTTCATTTCGGGCTTGGTGAACAAATCTCAGAACGCTGGATATACGCACCTGATCACAGCCGAGAAAGCGTCAGTTCAGATGAAATAAAGGATATACTGAATTCTGTCCATGATTTGTATACGCATTCTCTAAATGGATATCATAGGATTGGGTGGGCATTAGGGGCAACAAAGGTTGCAAAGAAAAAACTGGATCTTTATGAGTGGCAGCTAGGTTCAGGTTTTCTTTCTCATGCCGAAGCAGAGCGCCAGTGGGCTGAGAATGATCTGCCGGTTTGGGCTTTCTTGACTTGGATAGACGACAGAGTTCGAAATGACAGACTTAGATTTTTCTTGGACTGGGAATTCATTCTGAACAAGGCGGACGTTTATGATAGGCTAGCTGATTTTGCTGAGAAGGACAGCACGCCTCTAAAAAGTTGCGCAAGTACTTGCCGTAGTTTCTTGTTAGCATGGCGCACCTTTGGTTCGCAAAGTCCAAGTGCACTTGATATGCGAAGCGTCATATATAATCTTGGCTCCAAGAATCTCGATATCGTAAACGCAGGTTATACGCTTCTCAATAGGCTCAAGGAAACAGACGCATCTGCATGGCAGACGACCGCTGATACTCAAAAGTCATATATTCTGCTAATGCAAGGGATTGCACTGTGTGGGGATACTATCCTTAGGGAAACTGCTTGGAGACACTTGTCGGCCGCGTTGCAGATAGCTCGACGCCTAGAAAGCTTCGAACTCATTGCCGAGACATCGAGAAGTCTTGCGTATTTCATGAAGCTTTGCCCGAATCACGACCAAGCAAACGCAATTAGAAGACTGTATCTGATACGGGAGTCTTTGGAAGCAAAGTTTGCAATGTCTTCAAGGGGTAATCCGCGAGATAGATTAAGGCTTGTACGACAAAATGCTGTCGAACTTCCATTGCGATCTTTACGGGACCACAACTTTACTTTTATTGCCGGTTTGGGACCTGAGTGTGCCGCACTGGGACTCGAGACAGGGGACATCGAGCTTGCTATAGAAATGCTTGAAGGCACGCGCGCCATTCAACTATCGGTTGTTCTTCAGGAAGAAACTGTCCCTGAGAGTTCGTCGGCATTCAAGCAGCTTCGCGCGACTCGTCAACACTTAAACGAATTATATGGTTTGATCCATCAACTCAGAGATCCCATTCCACAGAGAATTCTGCAGATGGACGGAAGTGATGGCTTCAGGAGGGCGGCCATGGTCCTTGAATTAGAGCTGCTTAAGCAGAAAGAGGACCTTTGGTACATAGAAAATTCTAAGAATTACCCTGACAATTCGCTGGCGAAGCCATTCAAATCCTTGGCACAGGATGATTTATTGAAGAAAATTGAGGCCTTGGCGGATGATACGGCTTTGCTGAACAAGGCCGAGCTATCAAATCGCAAAAGCTTGCTTACACAGTATCGGGCTGCTCTGATCGAAGAGGCTCAACGTAGAGTGAGCTACGATGCTACTGTACGTGAGTGTCAAGCTGCATTTGAAAGCTATTGGGAAATCCGAAGGAAGTGCGGCCTTGACGATTTGAGCATCTCGGTGCCGGAGCCTGCAGCGCTGACTGAAGCTCTGGCGGGTGCCGCGCTCATGCAGGCCGTGCCCGGTCGCGATGGCGGCTGGCTGCTGGTCCTCGCTTCAGGGGCGGACAACTGGCAGGCCATCCCCGTCGAGGGTCTCACGACTGGAGCGGTCAGTGCGGTCACCAGCCGTTACTTCGCCCATGTCGACCGGTTCCAAAGCAACCAACTTCCTGACGGCAATACTCCGCAGGCAGGGGACCGCTATGCAGCAGTCAACGCCTTCTCACAGGTCCTGGAGGCAGCATTGTTGCCCGGGGACTTCCAAGTTTCAGGTATCTGGGACCTGATCACCGGTCCCATTCACCGGGCGTTGCAAACAGCGGGTCTGATGCCTGCTGCAGGCGCCGCCATCGCTCCCGAGGTGGTCCTCTGCCTTCCTGCCGAGCTTGCCATGCTGCCAATCTCGGCTGCCTGTGATCCAAGTTCAGGGCGCCCCTTCTACGAGGACTATGCCCTCCGCCTTGTTCCCAGTCTTGGAGCGCTAGTCGCTTCCGCTAGCCGGGCACGCCGCCCCGAACAGCGGACCATCGTCGCCGTGACCGATCCGCTCGATGACCTCCAGATTAATCGCAACCCTGCAGCAGAGTTGTTTCCTCATGCCGCAATGACCGAACTGACAGGCTACCGCTTCGATCCAAAGTCGCGGAACGTCGCAACTTGGACAGGCCTTTCGGCAGCCATCGAGAGCGTACGACCCGGATACATCGCCTACTATGGCCACTCGCATTGGAACCAGCGCGACGGCGAGGGCTCGGGCCTCGCTCTGGCGCCAGAACTGGACACAGAAGGCAAGATCCCCGGAAGGAGCTACATCGACAGCTATGGCAATGAGAGAGTTAAAGTCAGCCAAGACCTTGCGACACCATCTCGCATCCGCAGCCTTGCACTGTCGTCGACGAGGCTGGTGTTCTCGGCAAGCTGTGGCGGGGCCGGACTTAGCCTTGCTATTGCCCGAGATGAGATGGGTGGACTGCCTGCGGCGTGGCTGGAGGCTGGGGCTGCAGGCATGATCTCAAGCCTGTACTCCGTGCTGACCGGTCCAGCGGCCTTCGTCATGCACGAGACGTTCGCCGCGATGCTCAGTGAGGGTCAGCCCCCCGTACAAGCACTCCGCCGCGCCCAGATGGCGCTCGCTCACGCCTTCAAGGAAGAGGAAACCGCGAACGTCGAGAACACGCCTGGGACCAAGACCAACACCGGGGCCATAGCGACCTCCTTTCTGGACGCATCCCGTCCCAGCGAGCAAACCATCAGCGACACCCACCCCGCAAAAACCCTCCGACAAAGCCTCCGAGCCGCAAAACTCCACCCAACAGCACATCTCGCCGCTTTCGTCCTCGTCGGAACTTGATGGAGAACTACCGATACAACTCATCCCGAAAGCACACCCTGATTGCTTGAGCGCCAAGGTCACACATGCCGCGTCTCTTTAGACGATCGACTACAACAATTCGGTCGCGTCAGTATGAGAAGAGTATCGCCCGAGCTTTCCAGCTCGGGCGACCCATCAGAATCCAGGTGGTTTAAAGACTGGTCGCCAAGGGGGTTTTGGCGTTGGGGTCGGCGGCTTTGTTGGTGTCGTGGTCGGTGGCACTTTCCTGACTGGCGGTTCCGCAACTTTCTTGAAATCTCGGCGGATAGGCGGAACAGGTTTAGCAGACTGGGTTAACCCTTGTCCGAGAGCAGGCAGTTTCTTGCCAGCTATAGCAGGAGGTCGGACCAAAACCGGTGGTCGTACGGACTGGGTAGTCTTTAGTGTCGACGAAGGTGCTTTCGGACCAGCGTTGACTGGACTCAACAGCGTCAGCCCGAGGAGAACCGAGGCTATTGCGAGGTACAGCAGCTTGATCTTGGTCATAGCGCACCTCACATTCCAAAATAAACATATGATCGGATCGACTCATAGATGGAGACAAATGAGTCGGGGTCGGTCTGAGCAAGAAGCATCAGTTTCTTTGCGTCATACTCGGCCTCAGCGATCGTAGACCCAAAACCACCAGTATTGTTAATCACACCACTCATGAGCGCTGCTATCTCACCGGCTGGATCGATCGTACCCTCAGCGACGGTCTCCCTTCGCTTTTCGATAAAGGGTTCAATGCTTCCCAACGCCATCTCGAAGCTCCGAGACATGACATCGTTGATCACTTGCTCGTCTGTCATCACCTTGGCCGCAACCATTCGGCCAAGTTTCGGGTCCATCATCAACGCCGCTTCCTGTCCCATACGGAACCACGCGTCCGGAGCGTCGAGCACGCCGATAAACGTTCCCAGATAGACTGTAGTGTCGAGTCGGTCCGCATGGAGCGTGGCGTAATCACCTTTGCCGAACGCCTCGATCAGATCTGGACGCATGAACACATCAAAGATTCCTGTGCGCGCTGCCTCGGCCGTCGGGCTGGATTGACTGAAGACTGGGGACGCAATAGGAGTTGCCAACAGGACAATGGCAGCGACCAGAAGCCGGTTCTCTTTTGACATCTTGGGTTCCTTTCCTTTGGCCGAATCCAAAATGAAAACGGCTCCTGTTCAGGCTGCCCATGCCTATGTGAAAGATCGAATGGATTAGGCCGGAAGGCCCTCACTCTCTTTCCGAATTTCAAGGATTTTGGTTCTTTCCTCATTCCGAGAATTTCCAAAGATTGCTCCGCAAGTTCGATGACGTTCCGGATGCATTGAACTTTGGGCGGCTCGATACTCCCAGGGCAACTTTTTGCTGGGAGATAAAAAATGTTGATCAACAGAAGCACCGCGAGGTCCCACATCGATGTCCTCGAGTGGCCTGTTCCTCCAATTTGGCCGGCGAAGTGGTCTGAGTTTACGGAGGGTGAGGTCCGTTCTTTCATCGATTACATCAACCACAAACAACCGTCTGGGGTTGTTATTCCCGAAGTCAAATCGCGCATCAGAATGGCCGCTATGCGATTCTACCCCGGGGGATACCTAGTTGAAGGAGCGATCAAGTGGTCGCCCAAGCAGACCGCGATGTTTCGGTTGGTATGGATCAATGGTGGGTCGGACGATGGCCTCCATTTTCTTACTGGCAGGAACCCTATGTTTCCTATTTCAATGGGTGGTCTGGACCTGTCGCCGTCGCTGTCGGCCGATGAACCGGAGGTTGTGGATGACTGGCTGCGGTTCTTCTGTAGTACCGTTCGAGGGGAACTTGGCCCGTTTGACCTCGTTGAAGATGTCGAGGCACTCGAATTCGTGGCAGGGGTTTCTGTAGAAACCCAAACCGAGATCCAGAAGACCTCAGCAAAACTCCGGCGCATTCGGCAGGATAAGGCCAAGCCCGGATATCGCCGCACTGCTTTGGTACGCTACGGGCGTTCACTTTTCACCGCAAAGTTCCAGATTTTTCCAGATGGCACTGTGCGCATGGTGGATGACCGCCTGATTGCGGAGAATGTCCTTACGCAGCGCAGCACGTGGCAGCGTGTTTGGCAGTTTGTCGAGTCTGAAAATCCCTCGGTTGATCCGGAGGTGCAACTGTGATTGAGCAAGATAAAGCCGCTCTGCGCAAGCTTCTCGCACCCGCCATAGTTCGGCTCGGTTTCAGGGAGTCTTCGGGTTCTGGCCATTTCGGCTTTCGGACACGTGGCTCCTCTGATCCTGGAGGGGACGCCTTGCTCTTGGGCGATGAGATGCACGCCATGACCATCGCACCAACGGGAGCAGGAAAGACCGTAAACTGCACCGTTCCAGTCTTGCTGCAATATCCCGGTCCGATGGTGGTGTTTGACTGTAAAGGTGAACTTGCAGAGATCACTGCCCGCCACCGCCAGCGTATGGGACAGGAAGTGCTGGTGGTTGATCCCCTCCGCATCACACGCTTCACGCCGGCACGATTCAATCCACTTGATATTGTAGAGCCGGATGCTCTTGATGCACCCGACGAGGCGAGGTCGATGGCTGAGGTCCTTTTGCCCGATCGCTACGATAGTCGCGATGCTTTCTGGCGAAGTCGCGGTCTGCATTTTCTGACGGCAGGAATGCTGCATGCAGTCCACGACATGCCGAAACGGCGGCGCAATCTCGTGACTTTGCGCGATGTCGTTCAGGGCATGGGCAAGAAAATTGGCCGTAGCGGCCCCCCATCTGACCAATCCAGGGAGATAGTATCGCGCCATCCCGAGGTGACACGCCTCAATGACTTGATGGATTTTGGCAGTCCTGAAACCGTTGGGGGAATGCTGCATTTCGCGATGGAGGGTGTCGGCTTCATCCGTGGTGACCTTATCGAGGACAGTTTGTCTGGTAGTGACGTTTCGCTTGACGCCATCACTGATGGCGCACCCATGACAATATATCTCGTTCTGCCTCCGCATCTCCTGCAAAGTCATCAGGCGTTATTGCGCTCGTGGTTTGGTAGTGTGTTCGCAGCACTTTTTCGGCGCCGCACAAGACCAGCCTTGGCAACCTTGCTCATCCTTGATGAGGCAGCGCAGCTCGGAACGTTTGGCCCTTTACGGACCGCGATTACGCTCCTGCGAGGATACGGATTGCAGACCTGGTCCTTCTGGCAGGATCCGAGCCAGATTGTTTCCCTCTATCCGAATGATCATCGTACACTCATCAATAACTGCGGACTTATCGAGGCTTTTGGTGCAAAGGGGGCTGCTGCGTGGTCCCAGCTGGGCGACCTCCTCGGTCAAGATATCGGCAGGTTTGGTCGGATCGGCGCGGACCAGATGTTGATCCAACATGAAGGTCAACTCGAGCTGGCCCGGCGGATCGACTACCGCACGGATCCAGAACTCGCTCCCCTCGCTGACCCCAATCCAATCTACGCCTCAACTCGAGGCCCACTCCGCCGAAACTCACCGCAGGTACCGCAACGACCTAGGAATGGTTCGGAAGCTTCGGATCAAGAAGACTTGCAGAGCTTTGTCGAGGCAATCAGGCAACGGCACTCCTAACGAGATCGCTTGACTGGGAGCCATGATATATGGCTCCCGGTCAAGTGTCAGTGCGAATGATAAATCCGCAAGTTAACCGTTAGCCGATCCCAAGCCAAGCATCCGCGTGTAGTCGGACTCGCTACGAAGAATGATTAGACGATCCAGATCGCGCTGCTCGCATTTCAAAAACTTCGCTGTTTCGTTAGGCGCCCCATCCGCCAATAGCATGTTCGCCCGAATCCTGTCTTCCTGCCGCGAAATGTCCTGTTCAGTTGGGATCGCCACAGCAAGCCAGCGTCCGTAGCCAAGGGACGCACGTGATGCATGAAGGCTTCCACCCTTCAAATCTGATTAAACCATCACTACGCCTTTTGCAAACCCAGCCTGAATACGGTCGCGCTTCACAAAATTCCTAGGTACTGGCTCCTTGCCGAATTTGTACTCTGTAACAAGAGCTCCGCCCGACTCCAGAATCCGTTCCGCCAGCCTCATGTGTTGACTTGGTGCGACAGTGTGCAAGCCATGTGCAAGAATAGCCACAGTATGCCCTTCAGCATCCAAAGCTACCTCATGCGCCACAGCATCGCATCCGAGTGCAAGACCGCTGACCACGCTCCAACCTTCCTTAACGAAGAAGCCTGCTAGTCTTCGCGCAATGACTTTACCATGCTCGGTCGGTTCTCGAGTGCCGACAATCGCCACCGACTTTTCAGGTTCTTTAGCAAGCTGCCCCTTCACGAATAGGATTCGTGGATCATCTCGGGTCTCCTTTAACAGAAGGGGGTACTCAGCGTCAGCAATAGAAATAATCCTCGCATCGGCAGATTGTGCAAGATCAATTTGCCGATCAGCCTCGGCCACAGCTGCCGCAATGACAAGCGCGTCCTCGTTTGCCTCTGCATAGCGCGGCAGTCGTGCGAGCAACTCAGGGATCTCTTCCACCTCGAAGCAAGATATTTCTGAAACGTCCCTGAGTGCTGCCGGACCAATGCCATCGAGCATAGACAACGTAAGGAGCATGCGGGTCTTCGTGCTTATCTGTTTCATGTGGCAATGCCTGTGTTCATGACTAGGGACGGCATGCTTTCCGCATTGGGCACAATTTCCCGGGGGTATTTTGCCATTGAGAGACGACTAGCGACTGTCGCGCAAACGTCGTCAATAATCACCCTGTTTCGAGACCAGGGCCTGAGCCGATGACACTGATCACAACACGGAGGCGAGTTAGGCCATGATCGTGGGTTGAAGCGCGCCGAGTTTGCCGGAGGCTCCAACTCCTGAGTAAGGTGGAGCATCATCAGCAAGACAACGAACAAGTTTTCCCCTGAAGTGCGCGAACGCGCCGTGCATCTGGTCCTCGACAATGAGGGGCAGCATGGTGGATGAGGCCTAGTTCTATCTTCGGATGCGCAAGTTTGAGGGAGCAAATCCGCAAGCGCGCCCTTAGCCACCATCGCCCACGGTGCGGCCTGGCCTTGCAGATGAGCGAGAGACACATCCGGGTGATTAGTCGCCCGTGATACCTCTGGCGCGAGATCGAATGCCAACAGAGATCAACGTCGTTATCAGATCTCTGACGTTAAGGTGTGCGCATCGATAAAGGCCGCCACCATTCGAGCATCATTCAGAAGAAGTTCTTCAAGCGCTCGACGTTCAATTGAGCCCACTGAAAACTGCGACGCAGTATCGCCGATAAACTGCGCAACCCGCTTGAGGCGGTCTGGATCTATTTCTACCATGGGCACGGAATCGACCTAATCTTTGTTGATGAGTTCGCACTTTACTTTACTGGCTTTTCCATTTGACAGAAAGAGTCCGCCATCTTTACATAGTAGACTGCCTATCTCCATCTTTGAAGTCAATCTACTACGTTTGCAGAGCCTATAATGAGTGTAATCCCAACAGGACCTACTCCTCCGTTTACCCTGCTCGACGGATACGAGCTGTTTAGAGGAGTAGGTCCAAAGAATAATGACTTCAAACTCGGCACCCATTTAGGCGTTGCTGCATCAAGAATCGCCACAACCGTGGTCAAAAAGTCCACAACAGATTAAGATGCCCTTTCGATCCGCCGGTACACCCATCGCCGCCATAAAGCTTCGGCATTGACGGTAATTCACTCTGAAGCCTAAGGCTCGAGAGTGAGCGGCACCATCTTCACGAAAACACGTTCTGCGTCGGAAAGACCAGCGGTCGCTCGAATGGCAGCACCAAACCAGCGAAGCTCATCATCGTGAACAGTATAGTCGTTCCGAGCAAAGAAGCCAGCAAGATTATAGAGCGCCGGATTAATTGTCTTCGGCCAGTTTATTGCAATTATGTCGCGTCGACCTGGTTCACCCGTTGCCAATGCAGGTTTAAACCAGATCGGTTCATAGGGTGCGTGGATTTTGGTCCTTGGAACATCGAGATGCTCGTTAAGAATCGCAGTCTTACTTGTTCGATGGACGTGGGTAAACAGGAGCACATGTCCTTCGGCCCGCGGTGTAACTTGGAACGGTATATTTTCACCGACCCTCTTTATAACAGCATCTTGGAACCCTTCAACTAAATTGACCCTGCCTTCAACGTCCGCAACGGGCATGCTCATTCCGGGCCCATCAAGGCGGAGAGAAAAAAGCGGTTCAATATTTCGGCGGATCAAATGAAGTGGGTCTTTGTGCTGGCTTAGTGAAGACTGCAACAAATCGCGGAACTCGCCCAGATTATAACGAATTTCAGAACCGTCGACTGGCCCCCACACATCCTTCCAGTCTAAACCATACTGATCGAGCGTCAGCACGGAATGAAACGTCTTCACATGCCTATCTTGCCATTTGAACGCACCAGAAGTCAGTTCATTTAGAGTTGCTGCGGCTTTGATTTTTGAATCGAACCTAGGACCGAGTTTCTTCCACCCTTCTTCTAGCCACCGCTCTCTAGTCCAGTATTTCTCCTTCTTGCTCTTATTCCACTTTGCTTGCTCGGAGTTTTCATACATCCAAAGATCGAGCTTGAGTAATTGCAGGGTTAGATCCATGTATTCGCGGACAGATTGAAGCTCAAGCATGATTTCCCTTTCTGGTTGCACTTCTTAGTTAGTGAATGAGCGGAAAATTTTGAAAAGTGAGTAAGAATCCCCTCCGCTCTGCTTTCCAGACTGCTTTGTGGGTCTTGCAGCTGTCAAGGCTATTGGAAGGCCCGATATCTCAGCCCCTCCAGGAAATGAGAGCAGCCGTTTGATACCGAACGCGATGGACACCGGCAGAACGTTTTCTGGTGTCTCCGTTGGACTGAGCAGCGGAATGGGCTTTTGCTGGATTGATAAACAACATCTCGGGAGAAGTATTCACGAAGAGATCGTCGGACCATGGTGTTGAGCCGGCATTAGGGATAACGCAGACATGCGGTACTGGCTTCCGGAATACTGCAGCGGAACTGGTTGCCAGAAGATTGCCAGATGCGCTGCTAGCGCAAATCAGAACTGAGATCACCGCAGCCTCGTGAAGGTCGCTTTTCTTGATCATTTGGCTCTCTCACTCCAGAAGGGTCTCGGTCCAGTCAGCCGAGGAGACTCCCCGCTTTCTGTGCCTTTCGGGGCGAGGTTCAAACCAGATTTGCGAGGTATCGTAGGTCAGTTTCTACGACCGAATCGGACGGCTGCTGCAGAACATCCCCTGCAAACGGAATTGCGAGACCGTGGAACGGAATCTTTCGGAATGATGCGCGTCACCACGCGTGTTTCTTGTTACCGATACGCGCAATCTTTCTAACTGAGGTCTAGTCAAGTGCTTCACCGCTCCAAGATACTAGGTCCATCGCGACTATCGCAGCCAGATGAGCGCTTGTTGCCGTCTAGCGCCATCACAACCAACTGCATGAACTGTTTCCTGGTGTCCGGGCTGACTGGACCACATGTGGTGAACCATCGTCATTAGTCTTGCGCTTTCAGGTCTCATCAAAGCTTTTCCGAAGGATTCCGGTTTCGGGTACGGGCACTCCAGATCAACCCGAGAAACAGGACGCTGACTAGCCAGACTTCTTGTTGAGCTAACCAACCCTCGCGCCCAGACAGGAGAAACGTTCAACCATCTGTCCGAGAGGCAAGCCATGACTCTGACCAAACTTCTTTGCGGCAGCATCGTCGCCGCAAACGTCGCCCTCACCACAACGGCGGAGGCGACGACCCGCATCACCGTCTTTGCCGAGGACTATCCTAAGGCGAGTGTTGAGCAGATTGCCACCGTCCTTGCTGAGCAATTCGAAAAACTTCGCGCTGGCGACCGGCTGATTGGCATCCGTGCCGGTTCTGGCAGTACTATCTTCGATGCACGCGTACCAAACGAGCCGATCTACGACACCCA
>Ga0075157_10001885_pt1 | contig 12630 bp, 12 predicted proteins | sample JI81BgreenDNA_FD_70967 | JGI IMG/M metagenome (GOLD analysis project Ga0075157, IMG submission 70967) | Wastewater effluent complex algal communities from Wisconsin, to seasonally profile nutrient transformation and Carbon sequestration -... | ecosystem: Engineered > WWTP > Effluent > Algae...
TCGAAGCGAAACGGGTGGGAAGAGAACCCAATTCGGGCCTGCTTTTGAGGACTGTGGCCGGTGCCACAGCCGGAAAAACAGGGTCGAAGTGGGACTCTTGTCCACCCGTTGCAGCCGATGCGCTTCTGCCGCGCAGGCTCCTGGGCTCAGTCGCCCTGGAACCCGTTGCGCCGGTAGGTCAGCACCAGGGTGTCGCGCCAGCCCAGAACGCCGGGCACCAGCGGCTGGATGGGCGTGGTTTCGTGGATCACCCGCGCATCGTCGAGCAACAGCAGCGACCACGGCTCGGTCAGGGTAAAGCGCTGGCCGGCCGGCCCATCGGCCTCGAACACCCGGCTCTCGCCCCCCTTGATGCCCTGGCGCCCGAGCATGAACACGGCCACCAGGTCCACCCCGTCGCGGTGCGCGCCCTCGGGGGTGGGGCGACCAATGCCGTCGGTGGTGTCGATGCGGAAGGGGTGCGCCTCCACATGCCAGGGCCGCAAGCCGTGCAGCCGGCTCGCCGCGCCACCCAGGGTGACCAGCAAGCGCTGCCACAGCGGCGAGGCCACCACACCAGGCTCCATCGGCTCAAACCAGCGCTGCATGCCGCCGTGCAGGGCGTTGTATTCCAGCGGTTGCCAGTGCGCCCGGTGGGGCACTTGCCGCAGTCTGTCCCCCTCAACCACAAAGCAGCTGTGGCGCCGGCGGCGGTAGCGCCCGCCGTCCTTGAGAAAGGTATCGGGCGGCAGGCGGTCCCAGCTCTCGTGCAGCGCGTCCAGCGCGGCCGCGTCGGTGTGCAGCCACTGGCGCACGTCGGCCGCGCTCAGCAGCGCCAGGCCCGTGCGGGTCAGGGCATCGTCCAGCCCGTTCAGGGGCACATAGGGGGGTTGGTGGGCACGCTGGGTCATGGGCTGGCAGTGTAGCGGGGGCACCCGGGCGATCCGGCGACCGGGGTTGTGCAGTTTCTGCGCTGGATCAAGGAGCGAACGGGTCCACGCTGTCAAGCTGTACCCATGACCCCAGGAGATGACCATGCACCCGATTGAATGGACCGACGCACTGCGGCTCGGTTACCAGCCCATGGACCAGGTCCACCACGAGCTTGTCGACCTGCTGGCACTGGCCCAGACCGCGCCAGACGAGGCTTTGCCACAGGCCTGGTCGGCGGTGCTGGAGCACACGGTGCAGCACTTCGGCCGCGAGGACGACTGGATGCGCCAGACCCGCTTCACCCCGGCCGACGGCCACATGCTGCAACACCGCATGGTGCTGAACCTGATACGCGAGGGCCTGGCCATGGCGCGCAGCAAGCAATTGCACCCGGTGCGCGAGATGGCCGACGAACTGGCCGCCTGGTTGCTCAAGCACATCCAGCAACACGACGCCGCACTGGCCCTGCACCTGCAGCGCGAGCCGTCGGACATGGCCCCGCTCAGAGCCTCGCGCGCCGGGCGGCCGGTGGGCGCTGCCCACCCCCGCTGAACGGGCCCGCCCCCGGCTGCTGGCGGGGGCCTGCGGCCAGCGGCGGCGGATACCCCCAGCGGCATATGGGGTAAATGCTAGGGGGTTTGATATGGGTCCATGGCTATATTGCTCCCCGACAGGAGACCCGCATGGCCCAAGCCCTACCCGCGACGACCGCACCCGACCCCACTGCGGCCCCGAACCCCGCCCCCAACGAGGCCAATCAGGCCAGCAGCTCGGCCACCAGCGAGGCCGCCAGCCCGTCCATCTTTTCCTTGCCGCTGGCACAGCTCAGGCCCTCAGACCCCATCGAGTGGCTGCGGCTGGGCTGGGCCGACTTCCAACGCTGCCCGCGCATCGGCCTGTTCTACGGGCTGTGCTTTTTCGTCATGGGCCATGCGCTGCTGGCGGTGTTCCAGAAAGCGCCCGAATACGTGCTGGCGCTCAGCGCCGGCTTCCTGCTGATGGGGCCGTTCCTCTGCCTGGGCCTGTACGACGCCAGCAAGGCCATGCAGACGCATGGCCAGCGGCCGTCGCTGCGCGCCTCGCTCAACGCCTGGCGCCCGACCAAAGGCACCATGGCCATCTTCGCCGGCGTGCTGCTGATCCTGGAAATGCTCTGGGGCCGGGCGGCGCTGGTGGTGTTTGCGGTGAGTTTCAACACCATGCCGGACAAGGCCAACCTGCTGGCCATGCTGATCGACCCCGAGAACATCGGCTTCCTGATCACCTACACCGTGGTCGGCGGCGTCTTCGCCGGGCTGATCTTCGTCACCAGCGTGATCTCGATCCCGATGATCATGGACCGCCAGGTCGACGCCATTTCGGCGGGCCTGACCAGCATCCGCGCCTGCCTGCAGAACCCGGGCGTGATGCTGCTGTGGGGGGCGCTGATCACCGGCATCATCCTGCTGTCGCTGCTGCCCTTCTTCCTGGGCTTGCTGATCACCGGGCCGGTCATCGGCCACGCCACCTGGCACGCCTACCGGCACATCGTGCCGGCACCGGCCGCCTGAAACACCAGCCCCCACAACGCCAAAGGGCCGCCCGCAGGCGGCCCTTTGGCATGGCAGGAACGGTGGGCGATCAGGCGTTGACGTTGACCACCAGCCGCCCGCGCACCTGCCCGGCCAGGATCTGCGGCCCGGCGTCCAGCGCCGCAGCCAGACCGATTTCCGTGGTCATCGCCGCCAGCTTGTGGCGGTCCAGCCCCTGGGCGAGCGCGGCCCAGGCGGCCTCACGGCGCTTGATCGGCGCCATCACACTGTCGATGCCATAGAGGGTGACGCCGCGCAGGATGAAGGGCGCCACCGAGGCCGGCAGGTCCATGCCCTGGGCCAGGCCGCAGGCGGCCACCGCACCGCCGTAGCGGGTGCTGGCACAGGCATTGGCCAGGGTGTGGCTGCCCACCGAGTCCACCACCCCGATCCAGCGCTCCTTCTGCAGCGGCTTGCCCGGGGCGCCCAGCGTGGCGCGGTCGATGACCTCGGCAGCGCCGAGACCCTTGAGGTAATCCGTTTCAGCGAGCCGCCCGGTGGACGCCACCACGGTGTGCCCCAGCGCAGCCAGCAGTGCCACGGCCACGCTGCCCACGCCGCCGTTGGCCCCGGTCACCAGCACCTCACCGCTGCCGGGCGCGGTGCCCGTCTCGGCCCAGTGCTTTTGCAGCGCCATCACGCAGAGCATGGCGGTGTAGCCGGCGGTGCCGATGGCCATCGCCTCGCGCGCGCTCAGTCCCTTGGGCAGCGGCACCAGCCAGTCGCCCTTGACGCGGGCCATTTGCGCCAGCCCGCCCCAGTGCGTCTCGCCAACGCCGAAGCCGTTGAGGATGACGCGGTCGCCCGCCTTCCAGCGCGGGTGGGCGCTGCCGGTCACGGTGCCGGCCAGGTCAATGCCCGGCACCATGGGGAAGCTGCGCACCACGGGTGACTGACCGGTGATGGCCAGACCGTCCTTGTAGTTGATGGTCGACCAGTCGACGCGCACAGTCACATCGCCCGCCGCGGGCAACTGGGCTTCTTCCAGCTCGGTCAGCGCGCAGCGGTAACCGGCTTCATCGGTCTTGGTGATCAGCAGGGCCTTGAACATGGGGGTCTCCGGTGGTGGGCGCGGTTTCGCGCCAGAGGCGGGCCAGCAGCCACCAGCCCGCCAGGGTGTTGATGAGGGCAAGGATGGTCAGCGCCGCGCGCAGCGGCCCCTGCAGGGGCAGCACGTGCAGCGCCGCGGTCATGCCCGACGAGAGCACTTGCAGGCCGACGATCAGCCAGAACAGGGGGTGCCGCGGCTGCCACAGGCGGCGCAGGGAAGACAGTCGAAAAGCCATGCCCGATGGTACGGCGCTGCCCAAGGCCCTGCCGGCGTGGGTGCAACGGGAACCCGCCGCCCGGCGGGCGGTGGTGCACGCCGCCCCGGGAATGGCCCGGCGCAGCGCTCATGCCGGCTCACGCTCCTGCAGCAGGCGCCACATCACCTTGCCGCTGCCGCTCTTGGGCAGCGCGTCAACGAACTGCACCACCCGCGGCGCCTTGTAGACCGCCATGTGTTCGCGGCACCAGTCGATGATCTCCTGCTCGGTGGTCTGGCCGCGGGCGGCCTCGCGCAGCACCACCACCGCCTTCACGCTCTCGCCACGGTAGTCGTCTTTCGTGCTGATGACGCAGGCCTCGGCAATCGCCGGGTGCCGGAACATGAGCGCCTCGACCTCGGCTGGCCAGACCTTGAAGCCGCTGGCGTTGATCATCCGCTTGAGGCGGTCGGTGATGAAAAAATAGCCGTCCTCGTCCACCCGGCCGAGGTCGCCGGAGCGGAAGTACTTCTGGCCATTGAAGTCGACGAAGGCGGCCTCGGTGGCGTCGGGGCGCTTCCAGTAGCCGGCAAACACCGACGGGCCACGGATGATGATTTCGCCCGCTTCGCCCACCGGCAGCTCCTGCAGCGTGTCGGGGTCAACCACCCGCGCGTCGGTGCTGATGAAGGGAATGCCCAGGCACTGCTGCTTGGGGTGGTCGGGCGGGTTGTTGTGCGAGGGGGCCGCGGTTTCGGTCAGCCCGTAGCCCTCGGCATAGCGCAGGCCGAACTGCTCGAACAGGCGCTGGGCCACCGCCTGCGGCATGGCCGCCCCGCCACCGCCGATGAACACCAGGCTGGAGAGGTCGTACTGGTCAAAGCGCGGGCTGGCCAGCAGGTCGATGACCATGGTGGGGATGTTGCTCCAGTGGGTGACCTTGCAGCGCGAGATCAGGCGCCCGGCCAGCTCGCGGTCCCAGCGCGGCATCAGTACCAGCGTGGCGCCGGTGTAGAGGCCCGAATGCATGCCGACCACCATGCCGGTGATGTGGAACATCGGCAACACCACCAGCGACACGTTCTCGTGCGTGCCCGCGGTCCACAGCTGACCGGCCACCGCGTTGTGCATGATGGATGCGTGGGTGTGCATGCAGCCCTTGGGCAGGCCGGTGGTGCCGCTGGTGTAGGGCAGCACGCACAGGTCTTCGGGCCGGCGGTCGTGCACCGGCGGTGCAGCGGTGCAGGCCAGCGCCTCGGCCCAGTCGGCCACCGTGCCGCCCGGCAGCGTCGGCAGCGGGTGGCGAGTGCTCAGCCATTCGGCCCAGGCGGGCGGGATTTCGGCCTCCGGGCCAATGGCGTCGTGGTAGTGCGCCACCACCAGGTGCGACAGGCGCTGCGCCTCGGGCAGTTCGGCATTGGCTTTGAGCAGATCACCGGCCAGATCGGCCGCACTGATGGCGACCTTCACATCCGGGTCTGTGATGTAGTGTTTGAGTTCTTCGGCCCGGTTCATCGGGTTGACCGGCACCACCACCGCATTGGCACGCAAGATGGCGTAATGCGCCACGATCCACTGCGGACAGTTCTGCATGAACAGGACCACCCGGTCACCGGCACCCACCCCCTGGGCGTGCAGGTGGGCGGCCAGGCGCTCGGCCTGGTCGTGCAGCTGGCGGTACGTGGTCTGCCGGTCGAAGAACACCAGTGCCGGTTTGTCGGGGTAGCGGGTGGCGCTGACCACCAGGTTGAACCACAGCGAGGTGGCCGGCGGCCGGATGGTGTGCGGCAGGCGCTGGGGCCAGAAGCGGTGGTGCGGGCGATCGGTGCTGGGGGCTGCAGTGGCAACGGGGCTCATGGGCAGATGTCTCCTGGTGTTTTCGTTCGCATCTCGGCCCGGGGCACGGCGCTGCACACGGGCCGGCTGGCAGCATAAGAACTTCTGCAAAGCCCGCAAAAGTGGCCATGTCGCCCCCGGGACGCACGGGCAGCAGGGTCATCGCCGGGCGGCCCGCCGCGCTGCCCCGGCGGGGTGAAAATCCGCCCAACGACTGCCGGAGACCCCATGGACATTCCCGCCGCCCTTGCCATCCTCGACCGTCTGCAGACGGCCCTGCAAGCCGCCCGCCGCGACAGCGCGGCCGTATCGGCCTTCACCCAGACCGCCAACACCGGCATACAACCCTTGCTCGACGCCCTGCCCCCGCGCTTTGCCGAGGTCTGGCGCGACCTGCTCAACCGCCTGGAGTCGGGCGCGCTGTTCGACGAAGAGAGCTGCTCCTTCAGCCGGCGCGAACTGCTGGAGCAGTTGCAGGTGTGGACCGACAAGGCGCGCCAGCGCCTGACGGCGGCCTGATCGGTGCCCCCTGCGCAGGAACTTCGCCCACCCCACCCCGATCTGCAGACCATGAAAAGACGCAAGCTTCTCCTGGCCGCCGCCAGCCTGGCGGGCGCCGCCCCGCTGGCGGCAGTCGCCGCCGCTCCTTCCAAAGCGCAGGCCCTGCCGGTGATGCAGGTCTGGAAAGACCCCAACTGCGGCTGCTGCAAAGACTGGATCAGCTACCTGGAACGCGACGGCTTCCGGGTGCAGGTGTTCGACACCGGCAACACCGCCGCGCGCCAGCGCCTGGGCCTGCCGATCCAGTACGGTTCCTGCCACACGGCGCTGATTGGCGGCTATGTGGTGGAGGGCCATGTCAATGCCCGCGAGATCCGCCGCCTGCTGGCCGAGAAGCCGCAGGCCATCGGCCTGGCCGTGCCGCGCATGCCGATTGGCAGCCCGGGCATGGACGGCCCCGAGTACGGCGGCCAGAAAGACGCCTACGACGTGCTGCTGGTGCTGCGCGACGGCAGCAGCCGGGTGTACCAGTCCTACCACCGCTGAGTGCCCCGGGCCGGCCCCGGCATGCACACCCCGGCATGCTAAGGTCGTCGCATGGCCCACAACATCCGCTACACCCTGTTGTCGCTGCGCGACCTGCTGGTGTCCATCGGCCCGTTCGCGCTGCTGACCATCGCCCTGCTGGGCCTGGCCTACTGGTGGCTGGACCCGACGCCGCCCAAACGGGTGGTGCTGGCCACCGGCCCGGCCCAGAGCGCCTATGACGAATTCGGCAAACGCTATGCCGACGCCCTGCGGCGCTACGGCATCACGGTCGAGTTGCTGCCCACCGAGGGCTCGTCGGACAACCTGGACAAGCTGCGCAGCGGCGAGGCCGACCTGGGCTTCGTGCAAGGCGGCAGCGCCGACATCGGCGATGACGACGAGGCGGCCATTGTCTCGCTGGGCAGCCTGTTCGTCGAACCGCTGTGGCTGTTTTACCGCGAGGACGCCGCACAGCGCCTGAACCGAACGCCCAACGTGACCAGCCTGCCCGCGCTGCAGGGCTGGCGGGTCAATGTGGGCACCCCCGGCAGCGGCGTGCCGCGTCTGTTTGGCACGCTGCTGGACGTCAACCGGGTCGACCGCCAACAACTGCAGCTGAACGAACAAGCACAAACCCCGGCCACGGTGGCCTTTCTCAATGGCGACGTCGACGCACTGGTGTTCGCGTCGGCGCCCGAGTCGCTGATGGTGCAAATGCTGCTGCAATCGCCGGGCGTGCGGCTGATGGACTTTGCACAGAGCGAGGCCTATTCACGCCGCTTTGGCTACCTCACCCCGGTGGTCATGCCACAAGGCGTGGTCGATCTGTCGAAAAACATCCCCGACCACGATGTGCGTCTGGTGGCCTCCACCACCAGCCTGCTGGCCCATGCGGGCACGCACCCGGCCATCCTGCAACTGTTTGCGCAGACCGCCAGCAGCCTGCACGGCGGCGCGAGCTGGTTCAACCGGGCGCGCGAATACCCCAGCCTGGCGCACAGCGAGGTACCGCTCTCGCCCGAGGCGGTGCGCGCCATCCAGAGCGGCCCGCCCCTCCTGCAGCGTTACCTGCCATTCTGGCTGGCCAACCTGATCGAGCGCATGTGGCTGGCCATGGGCCTGATCATCGCGCTGGCGCTGCCGCTCTCGCGCATCGTGCCCCCGCTCTACACCTTCCGCATCCGCTCGCGCGTGTTCCGCTGGTACGCCGAGCTGCGCGACATCGAGGCCCGCCACGATGCGCGCGAACACGCGGTGGCCGAGCTGCTGGAGCAACTCGACGCCCTGGAAGCCAAGGTGGAAAAAGTGGTGGTGCCGCTGTCGTACACCGACGAGCTGTACGCCCTGCGCAACAACATTGCGCTGGTGCGCCACAAGCTGCAGCGCGAACTTTGAAGCTCAGGGCCGGCGCAGCAGCGCGCTCCAGCCGTCCGGGCCGAGCGCGCGCAAGGTGGCGATGTTGCGCTCGACAATGGCCTCGGCGTCGCCGCCGGCCGAATCGACCGCACGCTCGACGCTGTCCTCGCGCAGCAGGTGCAGCGTGGGGTACGGGGCGCGGTTGGTGCAGTGGCTCATGTCGCCTTCGGGCTCGCCCTCGAAGCGGAAGTCGGGGTGGAAGTTCGCCACCTGGATCACGCCTTCGAGATCGTGCTCGGTCAGTACGTCGTCCACCACGTTCATGAAATCGTTGAAGACGAAGAAGTCGGGAAACAGCGTCGGGTGCACCAGCAGCGTGGTGTCGATGGTCTCGGCCGGCGTGGTCTGCAGCAGGTCCAGCTCGCGGTCGAGTTCGTCGAGGAAAGCATCGAGGTGCCGCGCCCGGCTGACCACAATGCGCACCTGGTTCTTCACATACACCGCCCGCGCAAACGGGCACAGGTTCAACCCGATCACCGCCTTCTCGATCCAGCGGCGGGTGTCGGCCAGCACCTGTTCGTCGGTCAGCTCCATGGGCATCGTCACTTCAAGGATTTGAATCTGGCGCGCTTGGGACGGGCACCCTCCTCGCCCAGGCGCTTCTTCTTGTCTTCTTCGTACTCGGTGAAGTTGCCGTCGTAGAAGTACCACTGGCTGTCGCCCTCATAGGCCAGGATGTGGGTGCAGATGCGGTCGAGGAACCAGCGGTCGTGGCTGATGACCATGGCCGAGCCGGCAAACTCCAGCAGCGCCTCTTCCAGCGCGCGCAGGGTTTCGACGTCCAGGTCGTTCGAGGGTTCGTCGAGCATCAGCACGTTGCCGCCCTGGGCCAGGGTCTTGGCCAGGTGCAGGCGGCCGCGTTCACCGCCCGAGAGGTTCTTCACCAGCTTCTGCTGGTCGTTGCCCTTGAAGTTGAAACGGCCCAGGTAGGCGCGGCTGGGCATGATGAACTTGCCCACGGTGATGTTGTCCAGCCCGCCGGAGACGTCTTCCCACACGGTCTTGTCACCTTCCAGGCTCTCGCGGCTCTGGTCCACAAAGGCCAGCTTGGCGGTCTTGCCGATGACGATCTCGCCACTGTCGGGCTGCTCCACGCCCTGGATCATGCGGAACAGGGTGGACTTGCCGGCGCCGTTGGGGCCGATGATGCCGACGATGGCACCGGCCGGCAGCTTGAAGCTGAGCTTGTCGATCAGCAGGCGGTCACCGAAAGACTTGGAGACATTGTTGAACTCGATGACCTGCGCCCCCAGGCGCTCGGCCACCGGGATGAAGATCTCGTTGGTCTCGTTGCGCTTCTGGTATTCGACGTCGCTGAGCTCCTCGAAGCGGGCCAGGCGCGCCTTGCTCTTGGCCTGGCGGCCCTTGGCGTTCTTGCGCACCCATTCCAGCTCTTCCTTCATCGCCTTGCGGTGGGCGTCCTCGGCCTTCTGTTCCTGGTCCAGGCGCTTGCCCTTCTGGTCCAGCCATTCGGAGTAGTTGCCCTTCCAGGGAATGCCGTGGCCGCGGTCGAGTTCGAGAATCCACTCGGCCGCGTTGTCCAGAAAGTAGCGGTCGTGGGTGATGGCCACCACGGTGCCCGGGAAGCGCTGCAGGAACTGCTCCAGCCAGTGCACGCTCTCGGCGTCCAGGTGGTTGGTCGGTTCGTCCAGCAGCAGCATGTCGGGCTTGGACAGCAGCAGGCGGCACAGGGCCACGCGGCGCTTCTCGCCACCCGAGAGGTTCTTGATGACGGCGTCCCAGGGTGGCAGGTTCAGCGCGTCGGCGGCCAGCTCCAGTTGCAGATCGGCGTTTTCAGATCCGCTGGCGGCGATGATGGCTTCCAGCTCGGCCTGCTCGGCGGCCAGGGCGTCGAAGTCGGCGTCGGGTTCGGCATAGGCGGCGTACACCTCTTCGAGGCGGGCCTTGGCCTTGAGGGCACCACCAATGCCCTCTTCCACCGCCTGGCGCACCGTTTGCTCGGGGTCGAGCTGCGGTTCCTGCGGCAGGTAACCGATCTGGATGCCCGGCATCGGGATGGCTTCGCCTTCGATCTCCTTGTCGACACCCGCCATGATCTTGAGCAGGGTGGACTTGCCCGAACCGTTGAGACCGAGCACACCGATCTTGGCGCCGGGGAAGAAGGAGAGCGAAATGTCCTTCAAGATCTGCCGCTTGGGCGGCACGGTCTTGGAGACGCGGTTCATCGAGAAAACGTATTGGGCCATGGCTGTATGAAAGGGGAAAGACGCGCGCCGGGCACCGTGCAAGGGGCCGGCCGACCAGACACTGTTCGCTCGCACAAAGGCGGCCAGCGTCGAAGCGCCGATTATCGCCCGCCCGCAGAAACGCCCATTTCACCCCCCTCGGCAGTGCTTTTGTGGTGCTTTTGTGGTGCTTTTGCACCTCCTTTGCACCCTGCCTTTCACCGTACGCCCTCTCGCAGCGGCCAGCCACCACCGGCCGCTCAACCCACCAACCGGCGACGCCTGCACGACGCCTGCAGCCGACCGTGCGACAATACCCACCGGTCGAACACTCCAGTCGGTTCGACGCCAGCGCTCTCGCTGGGGTGACAGCCCACCACACGGCTCTCACCCGCCTCCTGAATCCATCTGCCCGTTTCTGGACCGTCTGCTCACTGGCCGACGGGTGTGGCCGATGCCCCCAGCGCCCTGGATGGGCGCGCCCACTACCCATGAACTTTGAAGAACTGAACCTGGCCCCGGCCATCGTGCAAGCGGTGCGCGAACAAGGCTACACCGTACCCACCCCCATCCAGGCCGAGGCCATCCCCGCTGTGCTGGCCGGCCGCGACCTGCTGGCTGGCGCCCAGACGGGTACCGGCAAAACCGCTGCCTTCACCCTGCCCATGCTGCAGTTGCTGAGCCAGCGCGAGCGCGGCGCCAACCGCTTTGGCGGTGTGGCCATCCGCGCGCTGGTGCTCACACCCACCCGCGAACTGGCCGCCCAGGTCGAGGAATCGGTGCGCACCTATGGCCAGCACCTGTCGCTGACGTCCACCGTGATCTTCGGTGGGGTGGGCATGAACCCACAGATCAACGCCATGAAAAAGGGCGTGGACGTGCTGGTGGCCACCCCCGGCCGCCTGCTCGACCTGCAGGACCAGGGCTTCCTGGACCTGTCGCAGGTGCAGATCCTGGTGCTTGACGAAGCCGACCGCATGCTCGACATGGGCTTCATCCACGACGTCAAAAAGGTGCTGGCCCTGCTGCCCAGGAGCAAGCAGAGCCTGCTGTTCTCGGCCACCTTCAGTGACGAGATCCGCGACCTGGCCGGCAACCTGCTCAAGGACCCGCAGAGCATCCAGGTGACGCCGCGCAACACCACGGTGCAGCGCATCAGCCAGGTGATCCACCCGGTGGGCCGCACCCAGAAGAAAGCGCTGCTGCTGCACATCATCCAGCAGCACAACTGGAACCAGGTGCTGGTCTTCACCCGCACCAAGTTCGGCGCCAACAACGTGGCCGACTACCTGACCAAGAACGGCGTGAAGGCCATGGCCCTGCACGGCAACAAAAGCCAGGGTGCCCGCACCCAGGCGCTGGCCGAGTTCAAGAGCGGCGAACTGCGCGCCCTGGTGGCCACCGACATTGCCGCGCGCGGCATCGACATCGACGACCTGCCGCACGTCGTCAACTACGAGATCCCCAACGTCTGCGAGGACTATGTGCACCGCATCGGCCGCACCGGCCGTGCCGGCCGCGAAGGCCAGGCGGTCAACCTGGTGAGCCTGGACGAGGAAGGCTTCATGATGGCCATTGAGTCCTTCACCAAGCAGCAGATCCCGGTGCAGATCTTCCCCGAGTTCATGCCCGAACCCGGCGAGAAGGCCGAACCCATTGCCATGGGCCGCCAGACCCTGTGGGGCGGCGCGGGCAAGCCGCCCAGCCGCGACGTGATGGCCGCAGCCGCCAAGGCCGCGCGCCAGGAGATGATGACCCGCATCCGCGAGAAAAAGGCCACCGAAGGCCAGGGCAAGGCCCAGCGCCCCGCCCGCCCGCCGCGCGCCCAGGCGGCGGCCGATGCGCCGCGCTTCGACCAGGACGGCAACGAACTGCCACGCGGCCAAGCCCAGGGCCAGCCGGGTGGCAACAACGCCAACCCGAACCAGCGCCGCCGCCGTCGCGGCAAGGGCGGCCAGGGTGGCGGCCAGCCCATGCACGGCGGCGGCCAGCCTTCGCAGGGACAGCGCCAGGAACGCCCGCCGCGCCAGGACCGTGGGCCGCGCGAGGACTTTGACGGCGAGCGCCCCGAGCGCCAGCCCGGCGCCAATGCCCACCTGGGCCAGATGCGCATCCGCGACCCGCGCCCCCGCGTCGCCGCGCCCGGCGGCCAGCCCGACCCGCTGCGCACCGGCATCGACGCCATGCGCACCAGCAAGCACCGCGACAAGAACAAGGGCCCCAAGAAATCCGGCAACGGCGGCCAACCGGATCCGCTGCGCACGCGGTTTGGGCATATTGGGTAACACCCCCCTGCGCCGCTGACGCGGCTTCCCCCCTCTCTCGCCTTCGGCGGGAGGGGGGACGGCCCCTGTGGCCGGGCAAAGCCCGTTCCACGGGGCCCTGGGGCCAAGGCACGCGCTCCGGGTGGATCGGCTCACCCCCCTGCGCCGC
>Ga0075157_10001886_pt1 | contig 12625 bp, 12 predicted proteins | sample JI81BgreenDNA_FD_70967 | JGI IMG/M metagenome (GOLD analysis project Ga0075157, IMG submission 70967) | Wastewater effluent complex algal communities from Wisconsin, to seasonally profile nutrient transformation and Carbon sequestration -... | ecosystem: Engineered > WWTP > Effluent > Algae...
CCCTATCTGCGGCTGTGGCTGGGGTTGGTGGCCCGTGCCGCCTCGGGCGATGCGCTGGCGCGCCAGCACGGGCAGGCGCTGGCGGCGATGTTCCACGACTGGATCGACGCGGGGCTGGCCCTGCCCCCGGGCGAGGCGCGCCGCGCGCAGGCGCTGGCGCTGTTGCAGCGGCTGGAGGGGGCGGTGGTGCTGCGGGCGGTGGGGTTTCCGGCTGAGGTGCGTGACATCACGCACCCTACGCGCGGCGCCCCGTAGGGTGCGTGCTCGCACGCACGCGCCCCGCTATGCCCCGTAGGGTGCGTGCTCGCACGCACCTTCCGGTGTCACCGCCCGCGCCACCAGGCGACCAGCATCCCGACCCCCCCGCCCCACAGCACCAGCGCCGACGCCGCCAGCCGGTGCCCCTCGCCGTTGCCGTAAAGCCCCGGCGCAAAGGAAAACGCCAACCCGTCCAGCAGCAGCGCGGTCATCGTCATGACCGACACCGCCTCGAACAGCCGCGCCCCCGACAGCCGCAGCAACGCCTGCACCGCGATCACCGTCACCGCCAGAGCCGCCGCCACCACCGCCAGCGCCAGCGCCTGCGGCGCGGCGCCGGCACCGACAACCCCCAGCGGTTCCGCAAGGCGCAGCGCCACCGCCGCAACCAGCCAGAACACCGCCCCCAGACCCACCCAATGCCCTGCCGTCGTCGCCATGCGCCTCTCCTTCTGTAGCATGCGCTACATTCCTATCGCCATGTAGCGACCGCTACAATCCCCCCTGCCCGGAAAATGTGCAGGCCCTGTCTGGCGCCCGCGATCTGCCTTTTCCGGTTTCCGTCCTGCCCGCCCTCGCCTATAGGTAAACCGACCAACGGGGACCACGATGCCTGACCGCCTGGAAAGCGACAGCCGCAAGCTTCTGCGCCGCCTGCGCGATTCGCTGGCCGAACCGGGCCGCGGGCAGGAGCGGCTGGACCGCATCGTCCATCTGATCAGCGAATCGATGGGCACGGATGTGTGCTCGATCTACCTGTTCCGCGACCACGAGACGCTGGAACTCTGCGCCACGCGCGGCCTGCGCCCCGAATCCGTCCACCGCACCCGGATGCGGCTGGGCGAGGGGCTGGTGGGCCGTGTGGCGCGCACGGCCAGCCCGGTGAACACCGCCGACGCGCCGTCTGAACGCGGTTTCCGCTACATGCCCGAAACCGGCGAGGAGATCTATTCCAGCTTCCTCGGCGTGCCGGTGCAGCGGCTGGGGGAACGTCTGGGCGTGCTGGTCGTGCAATCGCGCGAGGCCCGGGCCTATTCCGAGGACGAGGTCTACGCGCTGGAAGTCGTCGCCATGGTGCTGGCCGAGATGACCGAACTCGGCGCCTTCGTCAGCGACGATTCCGCCCTGGGCCAGCGCCACGCCCATCCCGTGATGCTGCGCGGCGGCTCGGCGCAGGAGGGGACGGCGCTGGGCCATGTCTGGCTGCACGAGGCGCGGGTGGTGGTCACGCATCTGGTCAACGACGATCCGGTGGCCGAGGTTGCCCGCCTGCGCGCCGGGGTGGACCGGCTGCGCGGCTCGGTCGATGATCTGCTGGCCAGCACCATCGACGCCGACAAGGAACACCGCGAGGTGCTGGAGGCCTACCGCATGTTCGCCCATTCGCGCGGCTGGCTGCAGCGGATGGAGCAGAGCATCGAAAACGGCCTGTCCGCCGAGGCCGCCGTGGAAAAGGAACAATCCGAGGCCCGCGCCCGCCTGCAACAGGTGCCGGACCCCTACCTGCGTGATCGTCTGCACGATCTGGATGACCTGTCGAACCGGCTGCTGCGCATCCTGACAGGGCAGGGGGCCGATACCGGCGCGGTGATGCCCGAACGCCCGATCCTGGTCGCGCGCAACATCGGGCCGGGGGAACTTCTGGAATACGGCAAGACGCTGAAGGGCGTGGTGCTGGAGGAAGGCTCGGTCGGATCCCATGCCGCCATCGTGGCCCGGGCGCTGGCGATTCCGCTGGTCGTGCATTGCGACGGCGTGATCACCGAGGCGCTGAACGGCGATGCGATCATCGTGGACGGTGATGAGGGCGTGGTCCACCTGCGCCCCGAGGACAATGTCGCCAACGCCTTCCGCGACAAGATGGCGATGCAGAACCAGGCTGCCGAACGCTTTGCCGCGCTGCGCGAAAAGCCGGCGGTGGCGCGCTGCGGCGCCCGCGTCGCGCTGCACATGAACGCCGGGATCATGGCCGACCTGCCCTCGCTCAAGGGGTCGGGCGCCGAAGGCGTGGGGCTGTTCCGCACCGAACTGCAATTCCTGCTGCGCAATTCGATGCCGCGCCGGTCCGATCTGGCGGCGCTCTATGCCCGGGTGATGAAGGCCGCCGACGGCCGCCGCGTGGCGTTCCGCACGCTGGATATCGGGTCGGACAAGGTCATGCCCTACATGAACCGGCCCGAGGAACCGAACCCCGCCATGGGCTGGCGCGCGATCCGCGTGGGGCTGGACAAACCCGGCGTGATGCGGATGCAGTTGCAGGCCCTGATCCGCGCCGCTGCCGGCCGCCCGCTGACGGTGATGTTCCCGCTGGTCAGCGAGCACAGCGAATTCGTCACCGCCCGCGACTTCCTGCTGCGCGAGATCGACCGCGAGGCCCGCCTCGGCCATGTCCTGCCCGAACGGCTCGAAGTGGGGGCGATGCTGGAAACCCCCTCGCTGGCCTTCGCGCCGGATGCCTTCTTCGAACTGGCCGATTTCGTGTCGATCGGCGGCAATGACCTGAAACAGTTCTTCTTCGCCGCCGACCGCGAGAACGAGCTGGTCCGCAGGCGGTATGACACCCTGGCGCTGAGCTTTGTCACCTTCCTGCAGAAGATCGTCCGCCGCTGCGCCGATGCCGGCACCGCGCTGTCGTTCTGCGGCGAGGATGCGGGAAGGCCACTGGACGCGCTGACCTTCGCGGGTGCGGGCCTCAGGACCCTGTCGATGCGTCCCGCCGCCATCGGTCCGGTCAAGGACCTGATCCTGCGCGCAAATCTGGGCGAGGTGGCCGAGATCATCGAAACCGCCAAGCGCCGCGGCGCCGACAACCTGCGCCCGCTGATGGCCGATTATGCGCGCAGCCTGCCCGCCGACTGAGCCTCAGTCGATGAAGCGGGTGACCGCGCCCCGCACGCCCGCCCAGGCCCCCGGCGCCAGGTCCAATCCCAGCACGCGGTCAGGGTTCGTCGGCGGCGGCATCACCACGCCATCGAGTTTCGCAAAGCCGAAACGCCGGTAATAGGGCGCATCGCCCACCAGCATCACCCGCTCCCACCCCAGAGCGCGGGCACGTTTCAGGCTCTCGCGGATCAGAAGGCCCGCCAGCCCCTCGCCCTGACGGGTGGGGTGCACGGCAACGGGGCCCAGAAGCAGCGCCGGAACCCCGCCCACGCGGACCGGCCAATACCGGATCACGCCGATCAGCGCCTCGGATTCGTCGTCCCACAGGCACAGGCACAGATCGGCCACCGGCGGCACGTCGTCGCGCAGGCGATACGACGACAGGGCCGTGCGCCCGGGCGCAAAGCACAGGTCATAGAGGGCCTCGACCTCCCACCAGTCGGCGGGTTCTTCCCGTTCCAGATCCACCGGCGCCTCCCCCCCTGTCGTGATGCGCCCGTTATCACCTTGGGGGACAGGCGCAAGGGGGGCGGCGCGGCTTGGGCCCCCCTGAAGGGGGCCACGCGCCGCGCCGCGCGCGTTCCGCGCGGGCACCCGGAGGGGGCAGGCAGGGCGCGGGGTTGAAAGGTCGGATGAGTATTTGGGGCAAGATGAAGCTGCGTGTTTCATCTTGCCTCAAATACTCATCTTCGGGTGCGGGCGGGCGCGCGGGCTCAGACGGGGCGCAGCACGGCGCCCGGGTTCAGGATGCCGGCGGGGTCGAGCGTCGCCTTGATGCGGCGCATGAGGGTCAGGGCCACGGGATCGCCGTAGGTTTCCAGATCCGCCACCTTCAGCCGCCCGATGCCGTGTTCGGCGCTGACCGAGCCGCCCAGCCTGTGGACGATGTCGTGCACTGTCCGGGTGATCGCGGGGCGCAGCGCCTCATACTCGGTGCGGGTGCGCCCGGCGGCGGGGAAGACGTTGTAGTGCAGGTTGCCGTCGCCGACATGGCCGAAGGTATTGATGCGCAGGTCGGCCAGCGCGTGCAGGGCCGTATCCGCCTGGTCGATGAAGTGCGGCAGGTCGGCCAGCGGCACCGAGATGTCATGGCTGGCGATGGCGCCGATCAGGCGGTTGGCCTCGGGGATCGCTTCGCGCAGGCGCCAGAAGTCGGCGCGCTGGGATCCGTTCTGGGCGATGACGCCATCCAGGGCGAGGCCCTGAGCCAGCGCCGCCTCGAAGAGGTCGGCCAGGGCCGCGGCGGGGTCGAGCGACTCAGGCAGGCCCAGATCGATCAGAACCATCCAGTCCGGCACCGGCGCCAGGGGCTGGCGCACCCCGGGCAGGCGTTCGGCCACGAAGCGCGGCCCCGTGGCGCCGATCAGCTCGAAGGCCGACAGGCCTTCGCCCAGCCGAGACTGCGCCAGTGCGAGCAGCGCGAGCGCGGCCGCAGGCGAGGGCACCGCGAAGACCCCGGCCCCGGTGCGCGCGGGCTGAGGCACCAGCCGCAGGCTGGCGGCGGTGATCACGCCCAGCGTGCCTTCGGAGCCGATGATCAGGTGGCGCAGGTCATAGCCCATGTTGTTCTTGCGCAGCCGCTTGAGGCCCTGCATCACCGACCCGTCGGCCAGAACCACCTCCAGCCCCAGCGTCAGGTCGCGCATGTTGCCCCAGCGCAGCACGCCGGTTCCGCCCGCGTTGGTGCCCAGAAGCCCGCCGATGCGCGCCGCCCCTTCCGACCCCAGCGACAGCGGGAACAGCCGCCCGGCGCCCGCCGCCGCCGCCTGCACATCGGCCAGGATGCAGCCGGCCTCGGCCACCAGCACATTCCCCGCCGGCTCCAGCGCGCGGATGCGGTTCATCCGTTCCAGCGACAGGATCAGCGGCGCCGGCCCTTCGGTCAGGACCTGACCGCCCACCAGCCCGGTGCCGCCGCCCCAGGGCACGACCCCCACCCGCGCCGCGTTCGCCCTTTGCAGGATCACCGCCACCTCATCGGTCGAGGCCGGGCAGGCCACCGCGCCCGCGATCCCGTGATGGCGCCCGCGCGGTTCGGTCAAGTAGCGTTGATCCGCCGCGCGCAGGGTGCCGGGGGGCAGCGCCGCCGCCAGCCCCCTCAGAAATCCGGCATCGCAGGGGTTCAGCATCCCTCAGCCCGCGTCCGTCCGCCCGCGCCGGTCACCGCGCAGGTTGGCGTAGAGGACATGGTTCCGCCAGCGACCGTTGATCTGAAGGTAACTCTGCGCGATGCCTTCATACTTGAACCCGGTCTTTTCCAGCACCGCACGCGAGGCGGCGTTTTCGGGCAGGCAGGCGGCCTCGATCCGGCTGAGGTCGAGTTCGCCGAAGGCATGCCAGACCAGCGCCTCCAGCGCCTCGCGCATGTAGCCCTGCCGCGCGAAGGGCTGGCCGATCCAGTAGCCCACGGTGGCCGTCTGCGCGGGGCCGCGGCGGATGTTGTCCAGCGTGATCGCGCCCAGAAGCTGATCGTCGGCGCGGCGGACCAGAAACAGCGGCAGCCCGGTGCCCGCGGCGCGCACCCTTGCGGCCCATTGCACGCGGCCGGTAAAGGCGCGGCGTGTCAGGTGGTCATCGGCCCACTGCGGCTCCCAGGGCGTCAGGAACGCCGCCGAGGATTGCCTGAGTGCCGTCCACATGCGGAAATCGCCGTGTTCGGGCAGGCGCAGAACCAGCCTCTCGGTGTCCAGCCGGAACTTGCGCCGAGGGGCCAGCAGGAATGCCGCCATCACGCCACCAGACGCTCGCGCAGATCCTCCAGCGAGGGCGCGCCCTGCACCGGCCCGTAAAGCGCCATGGACACGCGCGCCTGATCCACCAGCCGCGCGCCGTAGCCGCGCACTGCGGCCAGATCGACGGCCTCGATCCGTTCGATGGTTTCCGACAGGGTCGGCACGCGGTCCCAGACCGCCAGCAGCCGCGCCAGCCGTTCCGCGCGGCTGGAGGGGCTTTCCAGCCCCATCAAGAGCCCCGCCTTCATCTGGGTGCGGGCGCGGGCGACCTCGGCTTCGGTCATGTCGTCGGCGGCGCGCTTTAGTTCGTCCACCGTCAGGCGGACCAGTTCGCCCAGATCCTCGGCCCCGGTCCCGGCATAGAAGGTGATCGAGCCCGTATCGTCATGCGCCCCGGCCTGCGCGAAGGTGGTATAGCACAGCCCTTTCTCCTCGCGCAGTTTCTGGAACAACCGCGAGGACATGCCGCCGCCCATCGCCCCCGCATAGATCTGCGCGGTGAACAGGTCCGGGTCGCGGAACGACGGCCCTTCAAAGGCCAGCGCGATATGGGCCTGTTCCAGGTCCTTGATCTCGCGGCGTTCGTTCATGTGAAAGGTCGCGGGCGCGGCCACCGGCATCAAAAGGGGGCGCAGGCCACCGAACAGCGACTCGGCCAGTTTCACCAGCGTCTCGTGGTGCACCGCCCCGGCGGCGGCCAGGATCATCTGGCCCGGCCCGTAATGGCCCTTCACGAAGCGTTTCAGGTCGCGCGCCGAATACTTGGCGATGCGGTCGGCCGGCCCCAGAATCGGGCGGCCCAGCGGCTGATCGGGATAGGACGCCTCCTGCAGCCAGTCGAAGATCACGTCATCGGGCGTGTCGGCGGCCTGACCGATCTCCTGCAGGATCACATGGCGCTCGACCTCGATCTCGCGCTTTTCGAACGCCGGGTTCAGCACGATATCGGCGATCACATCCAGCGCCAGCGGCACATCGGCCTCCAGAACGCGGGCGTAATAGGCCGTCATCTCGCGGCTGGTATAGGCGTTGATGTAACCGCCAACGTCCTCGATTTCCTCGGCAATCTGCAGGGCGCTGCGCCGGGCCGTGCCCTTGAAGGCCATGTGTTCCAGAAAATGCGCGATGCCGTTCTGCTCGGCGGTTTCATGCCGCGCGCCGGCCATCACCCAGATACCCACCGAGGCCGAGGCCAGCCCCGGCATCGGTTCGGTCACGATGCGAAACCCGTTCGCCAGCGTGGTGATCTGGTGCATCAGGCGCCCGTTCGGTCAAGGATGAGGGATTGCAGCGCCGCGCGGTCCGCCGTCATGCGGGTGACACGCTCGGGCCGCTGGAACAGGTCCGCCATGCGCGGCGGCAGGGCGGGGCGGATGCCGGTCGCGGCCTGCACCGCATCGGGGAACTTGGCCGGATGCGCCGTGGCCAGTGTCACCATCGGGTTGGCCGACAGGTTCGCTTCCGCCACCGCCACGCCCACCGCCGAATGGGGGCAGAGCAATTCCGCCGACCCCGCCAGCGTGCGGGTGATCGTGGCGCGGGTTTCCTCCTCGCTGACCCGCCCGGAGGCGAAGGTCTCGCGCAGGGCCTGCAAGGCGCCCTGCGAGACGGCAAAGCGCCCCGTTGCCTTGAGTTCGCCCATCAGCGCCGCCACCGCCGCCCCGTCGCGCCCGTAGGCATCGTACAGCGCGCGTTCGAAGTTGGAACTGACCTGAATATCCATCGAGGGCGAGATTGACGGATGAACCGTTTCGGTCTGGTAAACGCCCGTGGTCAGGCAGCGGTGCAGGATGTCGTTCTGGTTGGTGGCGATGACCAGCTTGCCAATCGGCAGCCCCATCCTGCGCGCGATGTAACCCGCGAAGATGTCGCCGAAATTGCCGGTCGGTACGGTGAAGTCCACGGCCCGGTGCGGCGCCCCCAGACTGACGGCGGCGCTGAAATAATACACCACCTGCGCCAGCACCCGCGCCCAGTTGATGCTGTTCACCCCGGCCAGTTGCACCCGGTCGCGAAAGGCGAAATCGTTGAACATGTCCTTGAGCAGGCCCTGGCAGGTGTCGAAATCGCCATCCACCGCCAGCGCGTGCACGTTCGATTCGCCCGGCGTGGTCATCTGCCGGCGCTGCACCTCTGACACCCGGCCATGCGGGAACAGGATGAACACATCGACATTGGGCAGGCCCCGGAACGCCTCGATCGCCGCCGACCCGGTATCGCCCGAGGTCGCGCCGACGATCGTCACCCTCTGCCCGGACCGCCCCAGCGCCGCCTGGAAAAGCTGGCCGATCAACTGCATGGCGAAGTCCTTGAAGGCCAGCGTCGGCCCGTGGAACAGCTCCAGCAGGAAATGGTTGGGCGCCAACTGCTTGAGCGGCGCCCGCGCGGCGTGGCCGAAGCCGGCATAGGCCTGGGCGATCAGGGCGCGGAACTGTGCATCGCTGAACGTCTCGCCGATGAAGGGCCGCATGACGCGAAAGGCGATCTCCTCATAGGGCAGGCCGGCGAGCGCCGCGATCTGGTCCGCCGGCATCACCGGCACCTGCGCCGGCACATACAGCCCACCGTCGCGCGCCAGGCCCGTCAGCATCGCCTGCTCGAAACTCAGAACCGGGGCCGCGCCGCGCGTGGAAACATACTGCATCTCGGTCTTCCTCAGGTCGTCTGCTGCCGATTACGCCAGAGCAGCGCCAATGTCATCACCGCCCAGACCGCCGCCAGCAGAAACCACGTGATCGCATAGCCCAGATGGTCATTCCTGACCGCCGGCGTGATCGGGCGCGGCGTCAGCCCGGGCTGCGCGGCATCGCTGCGCGCCACGATCAGCACGGGTTCGGCCCCCAGATGTTCCGCGATCGGTTCGACATTGCGCGAGAACCAGAGGCCCCGGCCCAGATCGGGCGGGGGGGTATAGCTGTCGGCATCGTCGGGCCACAGGAGGTTGCCGGTCACCGTCACGTCATCAGCCGCCAGCACCAGCCCCGCGCGCCCCGCCTCGGGGATGTAACCCCGGTCCACCAGCAGGCGCCGCCCGTCCGGCGTGGCCAGCACGGCGATGACCTGCACCCCATGCCCGCGCTGCGGGTCGCTGGACAGGACCATCACCGCCTCGCCGGTGTAACTCCCCTCGGCCGTCACCGGCAGATAGGCGTCGCGCGCCGCCTCCGGGCTGGCGGGCATCGGCACCGGCGCCTCGTCGATGCGCGCCTCGATGGCGGCGATGATGCCCAGCTTCCAGTCCAGCCGCTGCAACTGCCAGATGCCCAAAGACACCAGCACCGCAAAGCCGCCCAGGCCAAGAACCAGCCCGATCACCCGACGCAGCATGCCTCTTGCCCCTTCATCTTGCCCCGAAACCTCGCAGGGGGAGTCGCCGGAACGGCGACGGGGGGCAGCCGCCCCCCGCACCCCGTGCCCGCCGGCGATGCCGTTGCGGGTCACTGACCCCAGACATAGATCGCGGCAAAGAGGAACAGCCAGACCACATCGACGAAGTGCCAGTACCAGGCCGCGGCCTCGAACCCGACATGGCGTTCCGGGGTGAAGTGCCCGGCGCGCACCCGCAAGTAGCAGACGGCCAGGAAGATCGTGCCCACGACCACATGGAACCCGTGGAAGCCGGTCGCCATGAAGAAGTTCGCGCCATAGATGTTGCCGGCAAAGCCAAAGCCGGCATGGGTGTATTCATAGACCTGCAGCACCGTGAAGATCGCCCCCAGCGCCACGGCGATCAGAAGGCCGGTCTTGATGTCCTTGCGGTTGTTCTCGTGGACCAGGGCATGGTGCGCCCAGGTGGCGGCGCAGCCCGACAGCAGCAGGATCAGCGTGTTGATCAGCGGCAGGTGCCAGGGATCGAAGGTGGTCACGCCCTCGGGCGGCCAGACGCCATCGACAGCCGGCGATTCCGGGCCCATCGGATACAGGGCGTGCTTGAAGAAGCTCCAGAACCAGGCGGCGAAGAACATCACCTCCGAGATGATGAACAGGATGAAGCCATAGCGCAGGCCGATCACCACCACCGGGGTATGATCGCCGACCAGGCTTTCCTTCACCACGTCCGACCACCAAGCATACATGACGTAGAGAACGCCGACGAGACCCGCCAGGAACAGCCAGGGCCCCATGTCGTGCATCCACAGCACGGCGCCGACCAGCATGACAAAGGCCGAGACCGCCGCCACGAAGGGCCAGATCGACGGCGGAAGGATGTGGTAGTCGTGGTTCTTGGCGTGTGCCATCAGCGTTCCCTCAGGTTTTCCCGTTTCTTGCCGCTTGCGCGGTCTGTCGGTCCGGGCCCCGCAGGCAGGGCCCGGTCATGGTCAGTTGGTCACCGCGGCGGTCTGGGCCGAAGCCGGCAGGTCGGACGGGTGGAAGGTATAGGACAGTGTGATCGTGTGGATGTGGCTGGCCTCGGGGTCGTCCACCAGCGACGGATCGACATGGAAGCTGACCGGCATCAGCATCCGCTCGCCCGGCTGCAGGACCTGCAGTTCGAAGCAGAAGCAGGCGATCTTGATGAAATGCACGCCCGCCGCATAGGGGGTGACGTTATAGCTGGCGGTGCCCGCCAGCGGCTGGTCCGAGGGGTTGAAGACCTCGTAATAGGCCAGCCCGGTCTCGCCGATGCGCAGGGTCATCGTGCGCTCGACGGGTTCGAATTCCCAGCCCAGGGCGCGGTCGACATTGGCATCGAAGCGCACGGTGATCGTGCGGTCCAGGATCACGTCCGACGGCCCGCTGCCCACCTGCGTCGTGCCGCCAAAGCCGGTCACCCGGCAGAACCAGTCATAGAGCGGGATCGCGGCCCACCCCAGCGAGAACATGCAGCACACCATGACCACGGCGCCCGTGGCCGTGCGGCCGCTGCCATCCAGTCTGCGCCACCAGCCGATCATCGCGTCGCCCCTGAGTCGGTCGGGGCGGGAAGGCGGGTGGCCGGATCGGCTTCGGGTTGATAGGTGTGGTCCCAACCCTGCATCCGGCCGCCATTCTGCACCTTGGCGATGGTCAGCCAGAACACCAGCACGATGAACGCGCCCAGCGTCAGCGCCAGGCCCAGATTGCGGCCCCAGCGGCGGCGGTGAAGGTCATGTTCGCGCGTCAGCGCCATGTGATCGACTCCCAGTTCAGAGCGGCCGCCAGCGCGTCGGCCATCGGCGTGGCCTCGATCAGGATGGCGGCGAAATGCAGGAACAGCCAGGCCAGCGACAGCTTGAACACCTGTTTTTCAACGGCATAGCGGTCGGCCTCGGCGGCGGATTCGGGCCGGCGCCAGATGCGCCAGGCGCCCCACAGGAAGGCCGCGTTCAGCACCACGGCAACGGCGAAATAGATCGGCCCGCCGATGCTGGTGAAGGCCGCGCCCACCGCGACGGGCACCAGCGCCAGCGTATAGGCCAGGATGTGGGCGCGCGTTGTCTTGCGGCCGTGGGTGACGGTCAGCATCGGCACCTTGGCCTTGCTGTAATCGTCGTTCATGAACAGCGCCAGCGCCCAGAAATGCGGCGGCGTCCACATGAAGATGATCAGGAACATCAGCACCGCTTCGACGCTGACCGACCCGGTCGCGCAGACCCAGCCGATCATGGGCGGAAACGCCCCCGCCGCCCCGCCGATGACGATGTTCTGCGGGGTCGAACGCTTCAGCCACATCGAATAGACGACGGCGTAGAAGAAGATCGTGAAGGCCAGCAGCGCGGCGGCCAGCAGGTTGGCGGCCAGGCCCAGCATCACCACGCTGATCCCCGACAGCGCCAGCCCCAGCGCCAGCGCCTCGCCGGGTTGCACCGCGCCCGCCGGCACCGGGCGCCGGGCGGTGCGGCGCATGACCGCGTCGATGTCGGCGTCCCACCACATGTTCAGCGCCCCCGAGGCCCCGGCCCCCAGCGCGATGAAGATGATCGAGGCCAGCGCCTCGACCGGGTGCAGGCTGACGGGCGCGACCAGCAGGCCCACCAGCGCCGTGAACACCACCAGCGACATGACGCGCGGTTTCAGAAGCTGGACGTAATCCCCGAAGCCGGCATCGCCGGTTCCGGTGCGTCCTGACAGATCGGCCCGAATGTCGGTCATGGGGTCCTCAGGCTGGGTCGGGCAGGGCCGGACGGCCCCGCCCCTCCGGCAGGATCAGTTCGAGGCCAGTTCAACCGGCGCGACATAGCCGGGCGCAGCGGCCAGGTTCGTCGCCCCCTGCTCCTGCAGCCAGGCGATGTATTCGGCCTCGGGCACGGCGCGGACCACGATGGGCATGTAGGCATGGCCCTGACCGCAGAGTTCCGAGCACTGGCCAAAGTAGATGCCGGGCGTATCGACGTTGAACCACAGCTGCGCCAGGCGGCCCGGAATGGCGTCCTGCTTGACCCCGAAGGCGGGCATCGCCCACGAGTGGATCACGTCGCCGCCGGTGACCTGCATCACCACGTTGCGGCCCACGGGCACCACGACCTGCGTGTCGGTGGCCAGCAGGTAATGGCGATCCTCATACCCCGCGGCGGCCAGTTCCTCGCGCTGGAGCATGTAGCTGCTGAATTCGACCTCGTGGTCGACGTATTCATAGCCCCAATACCACTGATAGCCGGTGGCCTTGATGGTGACGTCGCCCACCGGAATTTCCTGATCCTTGAACAGCACCGGCAGGGAAAACGCGCCGATGAACACCAGGATCACAATCGGGATCACCGTCCACGCCACTTCCAGCGGCGAGTTGTGGGTGAACCGCGCCGGGGTCGGGTTCGACTTGGAGTTGTAGCGGA
>Ga0075157_10001888_pt1 | contig 12620 bp, 12 predicted proteins | sample JI81BgreenDNA_FD_70967 | JGI IMG/M metagenome (GOLD analysis project Ga0075157, IMG submission 70967) | Wastewater effluent complex algal communities from Wisconsin, to seasonally profile nutrient transformation and Carbon sequestration -... | ecosystem: Engineered > WWTP > Effluent > Algae...
GCGCTGGAGGACTACTTCGACCACGCGCCCGAGCTTGAGGCCGAGCTGCGGCGCAAGAGCAAGGGCGACCTGCTGGAGATCCTGAAGGACACCAACATGGATTCGGGCGCCATCGCCTATGTCCGGCAGAACCGGCCGATGGGCCTCGGTCACGCCGTCTGGTGCGCCCGGCGGCTGATCGGGAACGAGCCCTTCGCCGTGCTGCTGCCGGATGACGTTATCGCCGCCGAAAAGCCCTGCCTGCAGCAGATGGTGGAAGCCCATGCCGAAACCGGCGGCTGCATGGTCGCCGCGATGGAAGTCGCGCCGAAGCGGACCTCCAGCTACGGCGTCCTCGACATCGGCGAAGACATGGGGTCCATCGTCCGCGTCAAGGGCATGGTCGAAAAGCCGAAGCCCGAAGAAGCGCCCTCGAATCTCGCCGTGATCGGCCGCTACATCCTGACGCCGCAGGTCCTGACCAACCTCAACAAGATCAAGCAGGGCGCCGGGGGAGAGATCCAGCTGACCGACGCCATCGCGCAGGAAACCAAGAAGAAGGGCGGCGTCTTCGGCCTGCGCTTCCGCGGGCAACGCTATGACTGCGGCTCGAAGATCGGGTTCCTGCAGGCGACCGTGGCCTTCGGCCTGTCGCGCCCGGATCTGGGGGCGGAGTTCTCGGTCTTCCTGCACGAGCTGATGGCCATGCAGAAGGCAGCGCAATAGGCTTGTCCAGACGCGGCCCGCAGTCCGGGGGCCTGCCCCACGCCGTGCCGATCGGCGCCCTGGAAGAGCCCGGCGCGCTGACCTTGTCGGATATGCTCCGGGCCTACAGGTTGCGCCTGCGCCGTCGTGCCCTGCTCTGGCGCGCCTGGCGCCGGCGGTCCCAGCTGACGCCGGTCGTGGACCGCAGCGCAGGCATCGCACCCGGCGACGTGCTGTGCTTTCTTTGTGTGCGCAACGAGGCGACGCGGCTGCCGCATTTCCTGCGCCATCACCGGGCGCTGGGGGTCAGGCACTTCCTGGCCGTCGACAATGCCAGCACCGATGCCACGCCGGCGCTGCTTGGCGACCAGCCCGACGTTTCGCTGTGGCGGTCCTCGGCCAGCTACAAGGCGGCGCGGTTCGGGATGGACTGGCTGACCTGGCTGCAGATGCGCCATGGCCATGGCCATTGGTGCCTGACGCTGGATGCGGACGAGCTGTTGATCTACCCCTACTGGCAGACCCGGCCGCTGCCGGCCCTGACCGGCTGGCTGGAAAGCCAGGGCCGCGCCTCGTTCGGGGCGCTGACGGTCGACATGTATCCTGCCGGCCCGGTGTCCGAGCCGCAGGCCGAAGGGGACGACCCGCTCCACCGGCTGACCTGGTTCGATGCCGGCAACTACCAGGTGCAGGTCCAGCCCCGGATGGGCAATCTCTGGATTCAGGGCGGGGCCCGGGCGCGGGCGTTCTTTGCCGACCGGCCGCGCCGTGGCCCGACGCTGAACAAGACACCGCTGGTGCTGTGGCACTGGCGCTATGCCTATGTGAACTCGACCCACGCCCTGCTACCGCCGCGCCTGAACCGGGTCTATGCCACCGATGGCGGCGAGGTGACCTCGGGGATCCTGCTGCACACCAAGTTCCTGCCCGAGATCACCCGGCGTTCGGCCGAAGAGAAGGCGCGGGGCGAACATTTCGCCGATGGCGCCCAGTATGCGGCCTACTATGACCGGCTGATCGCCGACCCCGTCTTGCATACGCCGGCATCCTGCCGCTACACCGGCTGGCGGCAGATGGAGGCGTTGGGTCTGATGTCGCGGGGCGGGTGGATATGACCAAGCGGACGCAATCGGCCGCAAACGGGGGCGTGGCATGAGCCTGCTGGCGCTCTACCGGCTGCGGTTGCGACGCAAGTACCTGTTGGTCCGCGCCTGGCGTCGCCGCCGCCAGCTGCAATCCGTGGTCGACCGGACCAGCGGGCTTCGGTCCGAGCCGATCCTGCTGTTCTCGACGATCCGCAACGAACGGGTCCGGCTGCCGTATTTCCTGGCCTATTACCGCCGCCTCGGCATCGACCACTTTCTGATCGTCGACAACGGTTCGGACGACGGCACGCGCGAATATCTTGCCGACCAGCCGGACGTGTCGCTCTGGACCACGGGGGCCAGTTACCGCAAGGCGCGCTACGGCATGGACTGGCTCATGCATCTCTTGCGCCGCCATGGCCACGGGCGCTGGTGCCTGACGGTCGATGTCGACGAGTTTCTGGTCTATCCCTTCTGCGAGACCCGCCCCCTGCGGGCGCTGACCGACTGGCTGGACAGCGGCGAGGTGCGCAGCTTCTCGGCGATGCTGCTGGACATGTATCCCAAGGGCGCGATGCACGAGCATCCGTACCGCGAAGGCCAGAACCCCTTCGAGATCGCCCAGTATTTCGACAGCGGCAACTACATGATCAGCCGCAATCCGCTGTATCGCAATCTGTGGATCCAGGGCGGCCCCCGGGCGCGGCTGTTCTTTTCCGAACGACCGAAACAGGCTCCGGCGATGAACAAGACCCCGCTGGTCCGCTGGGACGCTTCGTATTCCTACGTCTCGTCGACGCATATGATGCTGCCGCCGCGGCTGAACCTGACCTACGACGACCAGGGCGGTGAACGGCCCTCGGGGTGCCTCTTGCATGCCAAGTTCCTGGACACCTTCGCGCTCAAGGCGCAGGAGGAGCTGGAGCGGGGCCAGCACTACGCGGAAAGCCATGAATATCGGGCCTACCGCGAAGGGATCGCGGAAGAGCGCGATCTCTGGTGCAATTGGAGCGAGAAGTATGTCAACTGGCGGCAACTGGAAGTCCTGGGCCTGATGTCGAAAGGAAACTGGGCGTGAGCTTGGGCGTGGTCATGCTGTGCCACACCGCGCTGGACCGCGCGGCCGAGCTTGCGCGGCATTGGGCCGGTCACGGCTGCCCGGTCGTCATCCATCTGGACTCAAGGGTGCCGGAGGACCAGCTGCGCCAGCTGAAGGGCACGCTGGCCGATGTGCCGGACATCCGGTTTTCGCGGCGCACTGTCTGCGAATGGGGGACCTTCGGCATCGTGCAGGCGACGCTGGATGCCGCGACCCTTCTTTTGTCCGAGTTTCCGACAGTCGGCCATGTGCTGCTGGCCTCGGGGTCCTGCCTGCCGATCCGACCGGTGCGCGCGCTCTTGGCGCATCTGGCCGACCATCCGCAGACCGATTTCATCGAAAGCGTCACCACCGCCGACGTCGGCTGGACGGTCGGCGGCCTCTCTGGCGAGCGGTTCACGCTGCGCTTTCCCTTTGCCTGGCGGCGCCACCGACGGCTCTTCGACGGCTATGTCGCCTTGCAGCGCCGGCTTGGGATGCGCCGCCGCATCCCGGACGGGCTGCGTCCGCACTTGGGCAGCCAGTGGTGGTGCCTGACCCGGGACAGCCTGGCCGCAATCCTTTCGCATCCCAGGCGGGCCGAGCATGACCGCTATTTCAAGCGCGTCTGGATCCCTGACGAAAGCTATTTCCAAACCCTCGTGCGGCAGGTCTCGACCCGGATCGAAAGCCGCTCGCTGACCCTGTCGAAGTTCGACTATCAGGGCCGGCCGCATGTGTTCTACGACGACCACCTGCACCTCTTGCGCCAGGCCGATGCCTTCGTCGCCCGCAAGATCTGGCCGCAGGCGGACCTGCTGTTCCGCACCTTCCTGACCCCGGACATCGACCGGGCCGAGCGGCCCGAGCCCAGCCCGGGCAAGATCAACCGGCTTTTCGCCAAGGCCGTCGAGCGGCGGGTGAAGGGGCGGCCGGGGCTCTTCATGCAAAGCCGCTTTCCGACCAAGGCCCGGGGCGGCAACCGGATGGCCGCGCCCTATGGCGTGTTCCAGGGCTTTGCCGAGCTCTTCCCGGATTTCCAGACCTGGCTGGCCGAGGCGGTCGATGCCCGCGCCCATGGCCGGCTTTTCCACCCCGACCGCGTGCAGTTCGCCGGCGGGGAAAGCGTCTACAAGGGCGGCCTGTCGGACAGCGCTCCGCTGCGCAACTACAATCCGCACAGCTTTCTGGCCAGCCTGATCTGGAACACCCGGGGCGAAACCCAGTGCTTCCAGTTCTGCGCCGACGACGATCAGGCGATCGCGCCGACACTGGCCGCCGATCCCAACGCCAATCTCTACATCATCACCGGCGCCTTTGCCGTGCCGCTCTGGCTGTCGGGGCGCGAGGCCTCCGAGATGCGGACCTGGGCCGCCCGGCTGCAAAAAGTCGAAAGCCAGTTCCTGAAGCTGCTCGGCCATCCCGAAACCAAGGCCCGGGTCCGGGTCTGGTCGCTGGCCGAGTTCATCGAGAACCCGGCCGAGCCGTTGCAGCAGCTGGTCGACGATCTCAATCCGCGGGCAGCGCATCGCGGGAAGACCCTGCCGCGGCTGATCGATCTGACCGGCTTCGGCAGCTTTCTGCAGGACCTGCGCAATCAGGGCATGCAGCCGGTGCTGATGGGCGATTTCCCGTCGGATGACGAACTGGCCCGGTCGCAGCTGCCGCTGTCGCGGCCGCAGATCCTGCGGTAACCCGATGCGCGCGCGGTTCCACAGCTTTGTCATCTTCGCCGAGATGCGCACCGGGTCCAACCTGCTGGAGGCGAACCTGAACAGCCTGCCCGGCGTGACCAGCCACGGCGAGGTGTTCAACCGCTACATCCTTGGCAAGAAGGACCGGGCCGAGCTTTTCGGGATCACCATGGCGGAACGCGACCGCGACCCGGGGCTCCTGCTGCGCAAGCTGCGGGCCGAGACGGATGGGCTGCCGGGCTTTCGCTTCTTCCACGACCACGACCTGCGCATCCTGGACGAGGTGCTGCCCGATCACGGTTGCGCCAAGATCATCCTGACCCGCAATCCGCTGGAAAGCTATGTCAGCTGGAAGATCGCCCAGGCGACCGACCAGTGGAAACTGACCAACCCGAAGCGGCTGAAGACTGCGAAGGTGCGCTTCGACGTGCCGGAATTCGTCCAGCACCTGCGCGATGTCCAGGCGTTTCAGCTGCTGTTGATGCAGGCCTTGCAGACCACCGGCCAGACCGCCTTCTACCTTGACTATGAGGACCTGGGCTCGGTCGAGGTGCTGAATGGCCTCGCCGCCTTCCTTGGCGTCGAGGCGCGGCTGAAGGCGCTGGACGACACGCTGAAGAAGCAGAACCCCGGCCCGGTCGAGGACAAGCTGGAAAACCCCGAGGCGCTGGCCGAAGCGGTCGCCGCGATCGATGTGTTCAATCTGGGCCGCACCCCCAGCTTCGAGCCGCGCCGGGCGGCCGGGGTCCCGACGGCGCTGGCCGCGACGACGGCGCCGCTGCTGTTCTTCCCGGTCCGCTCCGGCCCCGAGACGGCGGTCCGCGACTGGTTCGGCCGGCTGGGCGGCCTGCACGAGGGGTTCGAGCAGAAATCCCTGCGGCAGTGGAAGCGCGCCAACCCCGGGCTGCGCAGCTTTACCGTGATCCGGCACCCGCTCTTGCGGGCCCATGTCGCCTTTCGCCGCAAGATCCTGCTGGGCGAGGCGCCGGACCTGCGCCGCATCCTGATCAACGGCTTTCTGGCCGAGCTGCAGCCCCCCGGCGCCCCCTTTGCCTCTGTCGCGGCCGAGCGTGCGGCCTTTCGCATCTTCCTGAACTACTGCCGGCTCGCGGTCGGCGGCCAGACCGGCGCCCGGGTCGATCCGAGCCTGGCCAGCCAGACCGCGGTCCTGCAGGGGTTTGCCAGCTTCCACCCGCTGGACCTTGTCATCCGCGAGGATCGTCTGGGCGAAGGTCTGGCCTATCTGGCCCGCGAAACCGGCGTGACGCCGCCGGAGGTGCTTGCCGACGACCCCGCCGCAGCCGAGTTGCGGGCGATTCACGACGACAGTCTGGAAGAGGCCGCCGCCCAGGCCTATGCCCGCGACTACCTTGGATTCGGCTTCGGCCGTTGGCTTGGGTGAGGCCTCCTCGTGCGACTGCGTCTTCTCGTCGGTCGCGCCGAACCGACCGCAAGCGGCGTCAGGCGGCCTGCGGCGCCCGGGCTTCGGTCAGGATCGCGTAAAGCTTGGCCGGATCGGTGTTCGCGCGCAACTTGGCCACCACGGCGGCATCCCGCATCGTCCGGCTGACCAGCGCCAGCGCCTTCAGATGGTCGACCCCGGAATCCTTCGGGGCAAACAGGCTGAAGACCAGATCCACCGGCTGGCGGTCGACGCTGTCATAATCCAGCGGCTTTTCCAGCCGCAGGAACACGCCGACGATGGCCTTCAGGTCCTCCAGCCGGGCATGGGGCAGCGCGATGCCGTGGCCGACACCCGTCGGCCCCAGCGTCTCGCGTTCCTGCAAACCGTCGATCGCGGCGGCACCGCTCAGACCATAGGCCTGAGCGGCGATTTCTCCCAGTTCCTGGAAGAGCCGCTTCTTGGAGGTGAACTGCCCCACCACCCGAACGGCGCCAGGGACAAGTAGCTTGGAAAGTTCCATCGGTTGGCGTCGTTCCTGCGCCGGGGCGCGTTACTTGCTGTTGCGAGGGTCAATCCAGCCGATGTTACCGTCCTCGCGACGGTACACCACATTCACGCCCCCATGGCCTTCGTTCCGGAACACCAGCATCTTCTGACCCGCAAGCTCCATCTGCATCACGGCCTCGCCCACGGTGATCGACGGAATCTTCGTCTCCATCTCGGCGATGACCACGGGTTGCAGGCTTTCGGGCTCGGTCTCTTCGGTATCCTCGGTTGCGGCGAGGATATACGAGGACGCCCCGCCGAATTCAACAGGCCCCGAACGGTTGCTGTGGTGGTTGCGAATCCGCCGCTTGTAGCGGCGCAGCTGCTTGTCCATCTTTTCGCGCGCGCTTTCGAAGGCGGCGTAGATCTCGGTCGCATGCCCCTTGGCCTGGGCGGTCAACCCGGTCGACAAATGGATGACCGCTTCGCAGACAAACTCATGCGCAACCTTGGAAAAAACCACGAGACATTCGGTCGGCCGCTGGGCGTACTTTTCTACCACCTCGCCCATTTCGGCCTTCACATGGGTCTGAAGAGCCTCACCGACGTCGATCTGTTTTCCACTGATCTGGTAGCGCATACGCGACTCCTTTCGCATAAGCCGGTTCGGTCCGGGCCATTCCGGGCCGTCCGGTCCCTTGGTTATTGGGGTGGAAAAACGTTGCGTCACAGAAGGGTTGCCGACAGGTGAGGCCGCGGCGGAACCGGGGAGAGCAAGGGTAAGTGACGCACGCATCACGGGTATTTGGCGCCAGGCCATGGGCACTTGTCAACCGAGTCGTGCCGCCTGCGGCGATCTTGCCCGCCCCCCGCAAAGGGCGCGTCCTAGACGATGCGGAAGTTCTCGCCGAGATAGACCCGCCGCACGGTTTCATCGCGCACGACCTCGTCGGTGGTGCCGGACATCAGCACCTTGCCGTCATGCAGGATATAGGCGCGGTCCACGATCTCCAGCGTCTCGCGGACGTTGTGGTCGGTGATCAGCACGCCGATGCCACGACTTTTCAGGTCCTGGACCAGATGGCGGATCTCGCCCACGGCGATCGGGTCCACCCCGGCAAAGGGCTCGTCCAGCAGCAGATACTTAGGGTCTGCCGCCAGACAGCGCGCAATCTCGACCCGGCGCCGCTCGCCGCCGGACAGCGCCAGGGCCGGGGTGCGGCGCAGATGGGTGATCGAGAACTCCGACAGCAGTTCTTCCAGCCGCTCGCGGCGCTTGTGGCTGTCGGAATGGGTGATCTCAAGCACGGCGAGGATGTTGTCCTCGACCGACAGGCCGCGGAAGATCGACACTTCCTGCGGCAGATAGCCGATCCCCAGCCTTGCGCGACGGTACATCGGCAGCGCGGTAACATCCTTGCCGTCGATCAGCACCTGCCCGCCATCCGGCGTCACCAGCCCCGCGATCGAGTAAAAGCAGGTCGTCTTGCCCGAGCCGTTCGGCCCAAGCAAAGCGACCACCTCGCCGCGATGCAGGTCCATCGACACATCGCGGATCACCGGGCGCTTCTTGTAGCTCTTGCGCAGCGACCGGATCTGCAGCCCGGCCGAGCCGTCGGTCACGGTCAGCCCGGCGCGGCTGGCAGCGGCGACAGCGGCGGCCATCAGTTGCCACCCGGGACGAAGGTCGTCGCGACGCGGCCCGACATCGTGCCGGTGCCATCCTTCAGGTTGATCGTCAGCCGCTGCCCGGCCATCGCCGAAGGGCCCTGCGTCAGCAGGACATCGCCGGTCAGCACGATCTGGCCGCTGGCGATGGTATAGACCGCCTCGCGCGCCTCGGCGGCGTCGCCAAGATTGGTGACCGTGACCCCGCCCGAGGCGATCAGGCTTTCGATCTCCTTCTGGTCGGCGCCGTAGCGGACCAGCACCTCGCCCGCGGCGAGCTTCATCTCGCCCTGAGTGACGACAACATTGCCGCTGAAGACCGCGGTGCCGTCGGCGTTGTTCACTGCAAGCTCGTCGGCCTGGACCTGGACCGGAAGGCTGGTGTCCTGGTTCAGGTCGCCGAAGGCGATCTTGGCCTCTTGCGCCCCGGCGCTTGCGGCCAGCAGCGCCAGCCCCACGGCCAGACCCAGAATGCGACGCGTCAATGCCATTCGAACCCTCTGCAGCCCTAGCTGCCCGGCTGGTATACCAGTCGGACGCCCCCCTTGAAAACCAGAACATAGGACCCCGGGGTCCGGTTGTCCTGACCCAGTGTCATGCCGTCCGCCCGGATCTCTCCGGCCGGGCCGGTCGCCTTGACCTCGCCCCGGCTTTCCAGGCCCGACCGGTCAAGGCGCGCCGCGACTTCGGCGGTCTCCAGCCGGTAGCCGGTCGAGGTTTCCACCGTCACCCCGCCAGAGAGGATCACCTGGTCCGCAGCATCGTCCATCACCGCCGCGGCCGCCAGCAGACTGGTGCGGCCGCCATCCGGAGTGGCAAGGTCCAGCCGAAGCGCCGAGGCCGTCGCCGGCGCATCGGGCTCGGCCGGACGCGCCTCGTCGGCGCTGAGCGTCACTGCGGCCCCGTCCGAGGTGGTTCCGGCATAGGTCGGCGCGGTCATCCGCGGCTCGCGCGCCAGATCCTCGACATCGACTTCGGCATAGGGCAGCGCATCCTCGGGGTCGATCCGGTCGGCAAGAAGGAACAGCGTCGACAGGATCGCCAGCGCCGCCAGCGGCAGGGCGACCTTCAGCCAACCGACCACCCGGCTATGCGTGTCGGCCCGGGCCATCGTCAGCCACCGGCCGCGCGCAGGGCGTCAATGCGTGAAGATGTCATGCGTGTCGTCCCAACCCATCAGGTCCAGTTCGGCCCGCGTCGGCAGGAAGGCGAACAGGCGCTGCGCAAGCTCCAGCCGGCCCTCGCGGATCAGCCGGGCCTCAAGCTCGGCCTTGAGCTGGTGCAGGTACAGCACGTCCGACGCCGCATAATCCTTTTGCGCATCGGTCAGAACCTCGGCCCCCCAGTCGCTGGTCTGCTGCTGCTTCGAGACATCGACGCCCACCAGGTCGGCCAAGAGGTACTTCAGCCCATGCCGGTCGGTGAAGGTCCGCACCAGTTTCGAGGCGATCTTGGTGCACCAGACCGGAGCGGTCGTCACCCCGAAGGCCTGTTTCATCACCGCGATGTCGAAGCGGCCGAAGTGAAAGAGCTTCAGCTTCCGGGGGTCGGCCAGCAGCCGCTCCAGATTGGGCGCCCGGGTCTGCCCCTTGCCGATCTGTACCAGATGCGCGTCGCCCGACCCGTCGGAGAGCTGCACGACACAGAGCCGGTCTCGGCGCGGATCAAGGCCCATGGTCTCGGTGTCGATCGCCACCACGGGCCCAAGGTCAAGCCCGTCGGGCAAGTCGGTCTGATGCAGATGAATGGCCAAGGCGCGCGTTCCTGTCATGCTAGGCCTCCGGCTTACGCTCCGGCCCTGTCAGGGTCAACCGCGGCAGACCGCACCGGACCTTTCCTGCCCGCCAAGAGGCTTCGGAGAGGCTCAGTTCACCACGAATTCGGCATGCAGCGCACCGGCCGCGTTGATGCTTTTCAGGATATCGATCATGTCATGCGGCGCGACCCCCAGCGCGTTCAGCCCGGCGACCACCTCGGCAAGGTCGGTCCCGCCACGCACTTCGGCCAGACCGGTGCCATCCTTGGCGATCTCGGCATTGCTGCGCGGCACGACCACGGTCTCGCCTTCGCTGAACGGGTTCGGCTGCACCACCAGCGGGCTTTCCTCGACTCGCAGCGTCAGGTTGCCCTGCGCCACCGCGACCCGGCTGATCCGCACATCCGCCCCCATGACGATCGTCCCCGACCGCTGGTCCACGACGACGCGCGCGCGCGTCTCGGGTTCGACCAGGATGCCCTCCAGCCGGGCAAGGACATGGGCCGGCGAGCCCATGCCCGTCGCGCCGATGTCGACGGCGACCGTCCCTGCATCCTGCATCAAGGCAACGCGGGCGCCGAATTCGGCGTTCACCGCCCGCTCGATCCGCTCGGCCGTGGTGAAATCGGCGGACTTCAGCGCCAGCCGCAGCACCGGCAGCCCGGCAAAGTCGAACTCGACCTCGCGCTCGACCCGCGCGCCCGACGGGATGACCCCGGCCGTCGGCACGCCCTGCACCACCCGGGCCGCATCCCCCTCGGCCGAGACGCCGCCGGCGATGATCGTGCCCTGCGCGACGGCGTAGATCTCGCCGTCGGCGCCATTCAGCGGCGTCATGACCAGCGTGCCGCCCAGAAGGCTCTTGGCATCGCCGATGGCCGAGACGGTCACATCGATACGCCCCCCGGCCCGGGCGAAGGGCGGCAGCTGGGCCGTCACGAACACGGCGGCCACGTTCTTCGGGCGAAACTCCTCGCCGGTGACATTCGCCCCCAGCCGCTCCAGGAGGTTGGCCATGATCTCTTCGGTGAACGGGGCGTTGCGCAACCCGTCTCCGGTGCCGTTGAGGCCCACAACCAGGCCATAGCCGACCAGATCGTTGCCCCGGACGCCGTCGAACTCGACCAGATCCTTGATGCGGATCGGCTCGGAAAAGGCGGCAGTGGCGGTCAGGATCAGGGCGAGCAGAAAGCGGATCATCGCAGATACTCCGTAAGGCTCAGCCGCGAGACGCGGGCCGTGACAAGGTAGAGGGATTCCAGTTGCGACTGGACCGTCTGCAGGCGGGTGGCTGCCTCGTAGGGATCGGCCGAGCCGATGTCCGAACGGAGGATGCCAAGCGAGGTCGCTTCGGCCGAATTGCGGGTGCGGGCGGCTTCGATCTGCGCCTCGACCGAACCGATGCGGGCGGCAAGCGCAATGCGGGCGTCCTCGCCGCGATGCAGGGTCTGGCCGGCGGTCTGTGCCAGGCGCGCCCGCTCCTCCGCGTTGCCGGCCAGAAGGCCGCGGTCCAGCAGCGCGGCCATCGCAAAGCCGGCCAGCGTATCGCGGATGGCCGGGTCCATCGCGGTCGTCGAGATCTCGGCCACTTCACCCGGCGCGATCGGGGCAGCCGAGAGAGCCGCCCCGCCCTGGTAGAAGGTCCCGAACCCCAGCGGATCGGCAAACCAGCCGTTGACCGCCGCCTCGACCTGGCCAGCCGTCGTGGCACCAGCGGCCGCCGTCTCCAGCGCCGCGAGAAGATCGGCCGTGGCCCCGAGAGGAACCGTATCCGTCGCCACCCCGGAAAAGACCGCGCGGCCCGAGGCCTGGCTGTTCAGAAGCCCCATCGCCGAGGCCAGCCGGCCCTTTGCGTCGGCCGCAGAAGCGTCGATCTGCGCCGGCGTCGGGAAATCGCGCGAGGCCATCAGGGTGACCGTGATGCCGGCCGCAAGCTGCGACAGGCCGGCAATCGCCGACTGCTGCGTGGCGGTCTGGAAGGCGGCGTCGGCGGCGGTCGACTTGTAGGCGGCCAGCCGGGCAAGACTGGCATCGACGGCAAGCAGCGGCGAGAGGTCGCCGCGCAGGGTCTGGCCTATATCGGCATGGCGGCCGGTCGCGACCTCTTGCGAGGCCCGTTGAACCTGCCCGCGCAGATCGGCGCCCTGACGCGCCAGGATATTGGTCAGGCTGGCATCGCCAACAGAAATCCGGGTCATCCGTCAAGCCTTATGAGAGTGTCGATCATGTCGGCGACCGCCTGGATGACCTTGGCGTTCGCGGCATAGTTCTTTTCGATGACCAGCAGCTCCTGCATCTCGCGATCGGTATCGATGCCGTTCTGATCCTCCAGATCGCCAAGCGCCGTCAGCTTGGCCGCCGCAAAGCTTTGCTCGGACTGCGCCGACAGCCGGGCCGCCGAGGCGTCAGACATCAGGTCTCCGGTCAGCATTGCAAAGCTGCGGGTCCCGGCCACGAAACCGGCCGACGACAAGGGTCGCGCCCCGGTCAGCGCGCCATGCAGCGCCGAAAGCAGCGTGCCGTTTCCAGGCGGACCGGCGACAGCCGCGCCGAGGCCATCCCGCAGCCGGAAGAGCGCGCCGCCCTGCAGCGGGTCGGCGGCGGCGTTCAGCCGCAACCGGCCGGCCAGACCGGCTTCGGTCAGCGGGTCGAAGGCCTGCCCGGCATCGGTAAAAAGCCCCGGCGCGCCCGGGGCAAGGCTGGGGTCAAGCCCGGCCGACGCGAAGCGCTCCATCAGGTCGCGCGCCGCAGCATCGAGCTTGCC
>Ga0075157_10001890_pt1 | contig 12615 bp, 13 predicted proteins | sample JI81BgreenDNA_FD_70967 | JGI IMG/M metagenome (GOLD analysis project Ga0075157, IMG submission 70967) | Wastewater effluent complex algal communities from Wisconsin, to seasonally profile nutrient transformation and Carbon sequestration -... | ecosystem: Engineered > WWTP > Effluent > Algae...
GAAAGCGGGGGCATGAGGGGTAAAACGGCTCGGTGGCAACAATTGTTGCCAGATTCCGGTGGAGATCGAGAGCTAGGGTCCGTCGAGCAAAACCTACTACGTAGCTCTGCCGGGCAGCTGGGTGGATGCCGCTGGTGCCGCCGCAGACGCAGCAGCCACCTGTTCATGGGCACAGCTGGTCCGACAACTTGTTGTTTATTGCTGGTGTATGTGATATTCTTTATGTATGTCTATCGCCTCCCACAACACGCGCCACTTGCCCCAACAGGCGCTGGCCGATCTCCGCAGATCGAGCGTCCAGTTGTGCTGGTATCTGGAGACCCGGAGTGATCTCGATGCAGAAGAGCGTCGGGCGCTCGAAGAGGCTGTTGGCGAGATCTTTTATGTGACCGATGGCCTCTCGCTGGCGCTTGGCGTTGAAAGCGACTCCGATGAACCGGACTTTCGCAGTCTCATCCGACACGCTGATCTCCTGTCCTCGATGGTCAACACGCTGGTCTCGCACTGAGACCGGGTAATCGCTATCAATCAGCGCCCACACAGTTACCTGGAACAAGCCCATGCGCCCACAGATTGCACTTATTCAGGCTCAGGCGCTTGAGGCTTGCTATGTCGCCGAACGCGTGGCTGCGGCCGCCGACCCAAAGACGTGCAGCGACTGGCTACAACGCCGGCGTGATCTGGCTGGGCAGATACAGGCCCGGCATCAGCGTAACGCTGAGCGGGATATCCGGCTCGCTTCGATCGGTATGGTCGCGGCGACCGGCGGCGCACTTGCTGGAGGCCCTGCTGCACTCGGGGTAGTAGCTTTCGTAGCTGGCGCCGCCGTTGCCGGTAAAGCCATCTATCACCTCACCTCTGCCAAGCTAGCTGAGATCAAGGCGGCCGTGGAGGCTAAGGCCAAGCACGGCGCGCCGCTGAGTGCTGCAGATCGTCTGGCCCTGCTGGGCGAGACGCGGAAACTGACCGAGGCTGTCTTTGAGGACGTTCAAAAGGAACTCGTCGCCAACCTGCGGGCCGTCCCTGCGAACCAGAACGCCGCCTCTGCAGCCATCACCACCAAACCAAGGTTCTGAGAAATGAAGCACATCGAAATCGTAGAGGCGCCGCACCGCCGCGCGATTGCAGAGCAGCACATGCGCTACGAAGTTCGCCTCAACGGCAAGTTCTTCGATGAGCTCTACTTCAACATGCGTGGATATGTCGGTACGCTGCCGACCCCGGGTGGTGGGCGGCTCGCCTTGCCTGAGGGCTCGATTACCAGCTTCCGCCGCGAAGCTGCCAAGCTGAACGCGGAGTTCTCCGCCGCTCCGAGGCCCCTCCCTCCGCGGCCCTGATCCGTCCCCGGAATCTCAGTAGTTTCTTCTGGCTGGTCTGGCCGAGCTACGACCTTGCGCCGAGTCTTGCCGCGCAGCCTGCGGACGGCGCTCCCCCATCTCCCCAGCCTGATTAACCACCGGAAACGGTGGCAACCCCTGAAGGATGAGGGATCCATAGCGGGTCGTTGCCAGGCGGGTGTCACAGATCGTGATCACAGCCCGGTCGGTAACGGTGCGAATCCCGCGGCCCACCCACTGAGCCAGGGTCATTGAAACCTTGGGCACCGAGATCTCAGTGAATGGGTCCCTGCCCTGCTCTTCCAGCCACTCGGCCAATGCGGCCTCCACAGGGCTGGTGGGTGGCGTGAACGGAAGCTTGTCGATGATGACGTGATTGCACAGGTGCCCGGGCAAATCGATACCCTCCCCGAGCGACTGGAGCCCAAACAAGATGGACCGCTTACCCAGATCCACACGCTTGGCGTGCTCACGCAGCATCTCGGAGCGGCCAGAGTCCCCTTGGACCTGGACGTCGTTCTTGAGTTTGGCAGGAAGCCTCTCAAAGCAGCTTGACATCTGGCGCTTGGAAGTGAACAGCACCAGCTGGCCGCCATCGTGCCCACCGAGCAAGTCAGGGAGAACATTGATGAGCTCGTCACTGAAGCCCGGCATCTTCGGGTTGGTCTCCATGGGCGCGATGCGGAGCTCACCCTGGGCCTGGTAGTCAAAAGGCGACTTCACAACCATCGCCCGGCGCTTGGGGTAGCGGTTCAGCCCTGAGAGGCGATCGAAGTAGGTAAAGCTGCCACAGGCGGTGATCGTTGCCGAGGTGCACACGGCAGCGCCGACCTTGGACCACAGATTGAGCACCAGGCCGCCGGCCGGTGTCAGCGGGCAGGCCTGGATACGGACATCCACGCTGTTACCCACCTGAACAGCTTGCATCCATTTGACCAGCGGGACTCTCTCATGGCGAGCCATCATGCGGAAGGTCTGAGCGGCCTCCCGGACGCGGTTGGTGTAAGCCCCGATCTCCCCGGTGAGGCGCCTGCGCATTTCCCGCTCGCTCGGGGCGGCATCGGGGTCTTTGCGGTTGAGGTCAGAAACGAAAGCGTCGCAGGTGCTCAGCACCGAGCGCAGCTCCTGGTACGACGCCTGGAAAATCCCGGTCAACTCTTCAGGAACCACCCCATGCTTGAAGCGGTATGGCTCTGTAGTGCCGAGAAGCCCAGAGCTCTGAAGCATCATGCTCAGTTCACGGATCCGGTCGCCACAGGCGGTGAACTCGGCCGCCAGGTCGGGGGCCATCTGCTTGGATTCGAGGCTGAGCTCTTTGCGGGCCTTCTGCAGCAGGTTTCGAAGCTTCGGAATCATCCGCTCCAGGCCCAGCAGTCTGGCCTCTGCGGTGAACTGTGATGCAGCAATGTCCGGAATGTGGTGAGCCTCATCCAGGACGAGCAGCCGCTCCTCCGGGTCGAGCAGTTTGCTCTCTGACTCCAGGCTGGAGAGAAGAAGGGCGTGGTTGGCCACGAGGATGGTCGCGTCTTTGGCGGTGTTGCGTGCCTTGTAGAACGAACACTTGCTGTAGTTGGGGCACTTGGCGGCCGTGCAGGAGCCTGCATCAGCCGCAAGCTTTTTCCACTTGGAGGAGTCGATGGGCTTACCCAGGCTGTCTATGTCGCCATTCCAGGTTTCCTTCTGCAGCCGCTCGGATAGATCCTCAGCCAGGTTGATGAGGGTCTGGTCGGGCTTGAAAGTCTGCCCTTCAGCTCCATCAATGTCATCGAACCATCCACCACTTGGGTCCTCGTCAAACACTCCGTCGAGCTTGGACTGGCAGACGTACCGCCCGCGGCCCTTGACGATCTGGACGTCCAACTCACCCAGAACCTCCTTGAGGCGGGGCAGATCTCGCTCAACCAGCTGCTCCTGGAGTGCAACTGTTGCCGTGGATAGAAGGATCTTCTTGCCGGTTACCTGGCTGGCGGCTATCGCCGCCAAGCAGTAAGCAACCGTTTTCCCGGTTCCGGTTCCAGCCTCCAGGGTGGCCAGGTTCAGCCCCTCGGTGGTTTCTGCTGGATCCTTGACCGACATGAACGTCAGGAGCGCCTGCTCCATCATCTCGCGCTGGCCGTCCCGGGCGATGAAGCCCGGCCACTTCTGCGATACCTGGTCGTACATGCTCCACAGCTTCTCGCGGGCCCTTTCGAGCGCCTTCTGGTCAATCCCCTCAGTGGAATGCAGTCCAGTGGGAGTGGGGACTGGTAAAGCAGTGCGGGCGACAGCTTGCGGACGCATGGTGGCCGCCTGCTCGTGCCGACCGGCAGGAGGCAGCAGCGCTTTTCGCGTCGGAGCGTTTGTGGCCTGCACTTCTGTATTCACTGGAAGCTTGGAAAAGGGTTGGTGAGGTAGCCAGGCTCCTGGCGCCCTCAAGGTTACGGGTTCAGCATACCCCAACGAGCCGGCCTTTGGTTGACGTCATTTGGTGTATGTTGTATAGTTTATGCATAGTTTATCCTACCAAGAAGATCCTGTCATGTTCTCTACCATCCGCAGCCTATTCTCTGCAACCAAGAACGCGCCTGCATCGTATCCGCGTGGCGAGGAAGAAGTCGAGATCGTGATCGATCCCGTACTTAGCGCGCCAGCAGGGAGGTCGGTAATCACTAGCCAAAAGGATACTCCCTCGCAGCAGACGTCCTCCGATGAGCACATGCCGGTGGTTGTTAAGGCCCCTATGGCCAAGGCCGACACGGTTGCCGCTGATGAGCCTGGATTGGTTGAACATACAACCGACCGTATCGCCTCCCCTGATGAAGCAACGAAAACAGCGGCTCCCACTGCAACTCCCACTACAAAGACCAGGGCCAAAAAGCGTGTTGCACAGCCTGGCGGCGAAGGCGCGAGTGACGTCAAACCCAAAAAGCCCGCTGCCCGACGTACTGGGCTGCGCGCCGGTAGCTTCAGCTTGCATGGCGGTGACTGGGCGCTACCTGGCACCAGCGCAGCACCCAAGATAAAAATGTGCAAGGACCTAGATGCCCTTTGGGATAAGGGCGTCCGAGCTGAAAGTGGCGCCCTTATCGCGGGGTGACTGGCCTCGTGTGAGCTCGCTACGCGTTTGTAACGACGGCGGCAATTAGGCCAACAAGCAGCCCGGCCGCAGCGAGGCTTATTTGAAGCTTGACCAAGATCGGCCATATCTTCGGCCCCGTATAGGTGTTGCAGGCTCGCCAAATCCCAATCACCAACTGCGCCAGGAGGCCCCGACCAACGCGTAGGCGCGAAGCGCCCAGAGGCGAAGCCGCCGCGCTTGGTGATGGGAGGAATGGTGCTGAGCCTGTCGGCTGACCGACGAATGCTGTTCATGCATACAGCTGTGATATCTTTACTGTATCCATGCTTCCCGATACCGAAACCCTTTTCTCGCCCGAGTCATCGACGCGGGCTGCGCCCACGCCCCGCGTGGTGCGCGTGCTGCGGTTTCGCATCAAGGATAAGCATGTGGACTGGCTTTCCTCGCTCGCGCGAGAGGTCAACATGGTCTGGAATTACTGTAACGACCTGAGCATGAAGGTCTTCGAGCGCGAGCGCCGCTTCATGAGCGGCTTCGACCTGCAGAAGTACCTCAAAGGCTCGAGCAAGGCGGGCCTGCAGATAGGCTCGCCAGTGTTTCAGCAGGTCGCTGAGGCGTATGCGACTCGGCGGCGCCAGCACAAGAAGGTGCGTCTGTCCTGGCGCAAGTCGCGCGGCGTGCGGCGCTCGCTGGGCTGGGTGCCCTTCAAGGCCCGAGCCGTCGAGTACCGAGGCGGCCAGATCCGCTTCAATGGTGCGCACTTGTCGCTTTGGGATAGCTACGGCCTAGCGGACTACCTGGCAAGCGGCGCCAAGCTGCGTGCAGGTAATTTCAGCGAAGATGCACGCGGGCGCTGGTATCTCAACGTCGCAATCGAGATCGCCGAGATCAATGGCCCACCGCGGCCGCACAAGTCCACGGCAATCGGCGCGGATCTGGGCCTGAAGGATCTTGCAGTCTTCAGCGACGGCCACAAGGTGGCGGCCGAGACGTTCTACCGCGACCTCGAGCCGTGTCTGGCCGTTGCGCAGCGTGCGCGCAAGAAGGCTCGCACCAAGGCGATCCACGCTAGGATCGCCAACCGCAGGAAGGATTTCCTGCACAAGCTATCCGCTGCGATGGTCAAAGACCATCGCTACATCTTCGTTGGCAACGTCAACGCGGCCGCCCTGGCCAAAACGAGCATGGCCAAATCCGTGCTCGATGCGGGGTGGTCAACGCTGCGAACCATGCTTCGGTACAAATGCGATGACGCAGGTGTATGGTTCGATGAGGTCAATGAAGCGTTCTCGACCCAGGCGTGCAGCGCCTGCGGTGAGCGAACGGGTCCCCGAGGCCCGGCAGAGCTCAATGTGCGGCATTGGAAGTGTCTGGCCTGCGGCGAGCAGCACGATCGCGACGTCAACGCGGCGCGCAACATCTTGCTCGCAGGACTGGCGCAGATGCATGGGTCGAACCAACAACCCGCCCCGAGCCGGCCTGGACGCAAGACCAGGTCCGCAGTTCGGGTGTCGAATGAGGCCGGGCTCAGCCCGGCCGGGGCCGGACATGGCCCTCTTGCAGAAGGAATCCCCCTCCAAGTCGCTTAGCGATTTGGTGGTGGGAGGATGTCAAAGCTTCCCCTGATAGCGCTCGATGCGCTGATGGACCGTAACAAGTGGGTCCAAAATTCCCTAAGACGGTCGGCCAACTTGAGATGCGAGCACCGCCCGCAGGCGGCGTTGATAGCTGCCTACAGTTTCTGTTTTGGGCCGCTCGCCTTCGCCCTCCTCGCAGCCAGCTCAATCTCAATCTCGTCCCGCGCCTGCATGAACCGCTGGCGCATTTTCTCCAGCGTGGGCGGGTTGTCGAGCAGCTGGACGTAACCTTCATCACCCAACTCGGGCTTCGCTCCGCACATTCTCGTCAGCGCAATGTCAAGCTTTTGCATCAGCCCCGCGTTCTCGAAGGGATGGATCATGTCGGTGGGCTGGAAGTCTCCGCGCTCAAACAGTGTGTACATATCGAACCAGTCCCTCGTTTTGGACCTGTTCGCGCACGCAATGCACTTCAGTCGGAAGATCTCCTCCTTGGATGCAATGCGTAGGGCCCCCGGATTGCCTGCGTTCAGCTGGGTCAACACTTCCTCTTCGGGTGCCATGAAGGTTAGCTTGACGGCCTGATCTACGATGAAGTTCTGATTGAAGTCGTGAAGGTCGAGTCCGCTGTCCTCGAACTCTTCTATCGCTTCGATCGGGTCGGCTTCTGCCACCACGTGCCCGTTGAGCTGAAGAATCTTGCGCAATGCCGCGATCCTCTGTCGCGGGAGCTTGTGGCCTGGCCAAGCGATATCGAGATCCTCGCTTACTCGATGCTGGATATGCATCGCCAGAGCGGTGCCCCCAATGAGAACGAATCCATGGAGGGCCGGCTGGTCGCGAATCTCATCCCACAGTGATTGCGTCTCTGGCTTGAGCACGTGCAAACCCCTTTTCGATGCTTCCAAGCTTGCGCACGAGCTCGCTGCGGGTAGATGGCTTTAGCGTCGGAGCTATCGCACCAAGCTGCTGCCGAACGAAATCGAGGCCATGGGCTGTCGCCGCCTCCAGCAATAGCATGTAGTTTCCGTTTCGCAAGGCTGAGACCACGAGGGCCGCGGCGCCGGCACCAGGATTGGACCAGGCCAGCCCGAACTTGGGATGCGCCAGTGGCGACTGATATTCAATGCGATCGGGACCTGGTTGTCCCGCGGGCTCCAAGGTCAGCCGGAGACCGGCAGCGCTCGCGAGCGCCTCGATGCTCGCAAGGTCAATGGTGCCTCTCCTCTTTGCTCTAGAGATGGTTTCGGGGCGCAGAGATGCCCGCCTTGCCAGATGCATCTGATCAATGCCCCTCTGCGCAGCCTGATCGAGGACGACAGAAAGAAGTTCGCTACCGATTGACATAGGTGTCAATTTTGCCCCGAATTGGCACCTATGTCAATTCATGGCCCTGGAACACTGGCGGGCGTATGGTCGCCCTCTTTAGCTACCAGGACGCCGGCGACGTGCCGCGGGCTTGGCGGCCACCGGTGCCTTGATAGCGATCGATTCCTCGAATTGGGTAGCGGCCACACCGGGGTAGAGGTCGCCGTTCTCGTCGCGGATCTCGCCCATGACAGCGCGCCGGAAGGTCACCATGGCACGCGCACGCAAAGCCTCCTGCCCCGCTCGAGGCATCCACCCCATCGAAATGAGGTCAACGTGCCAACCACGGATCTGGGTGGCCACGGCAGTGCGTGCCGCCTCATCCGTGCCAAGGTCGACCCCTTTGCGCAGAAAGTAATCCCGCACAAAGGCCTTGTCGTCAGGCAGGTATCCGTGAAGCACGGCGATGGCCTCAAGAACTTCCATGAACTCCGCCTGAAGCAGGATACCCCTATCACGGTCAGAGACACCAAGGCCACCAAACAGGGCGTTGAGGCCTTGCGCGTCAGTAAAGCCTTCACTGACTGAAGGCCCCGCGCCAGCCCACGAAGAGTTCGCACTGCTGGCCGAGGCCAACGTAGGGCCTTCTTTGTCGAACTCCGACACGGGTGCGTTCGGGGCGCTCACTGGGGTCATGGCGCCATCGCCTCGGAATGCTCCGTTTGCGGCGGCAGCCTGGCGACGCTTGATGCGATCGATTCTGGAGGATGTGGTGGGTGTGTTCATACAGATAACCTACCTGCATTCGTGCATTGATGACAAGGGCGGCAGTCTTGCTGATTTTAGGCGTAGGTGATATACTCTGTGTATACGTATCGAGATCTTGGGCGGATGCTGCCCACCTGTGGGACGACTCCATGTCCAAATCAACCGACCTTCTCAAGTCCGCCCTAGGCCTCCAGGCCGCTTATGCGGATGCCCATCCGAAGCGACTTCTTGCTGAGCAAAGGGCGCAGGCTCTGCGCCACCTCGCCAAGAACATTTTTGAAGGTAGCCAGGATGTGGTTCTGCAGCTGCTCGATCGCGACCCCTCTTTGGCCTGGGAGTCTGTAGCCGAGCCCGGTACGACTTCTCCCATGCCTGTGCCACTGGCCTGCCTGCAGTGCGACATGCTGGCTGCCGTCCTCTCGACCCTGAGTAAGGGGTACGACATCGACGCGCCCAGCTCCTATGCGCCCTCATATGGTGGCCTGATAACGCATGCAATCACCCGATCCAAGCACGACGCCGCCATGCTCCTTATTGGCTTGGGCGCCAGCGTCTCACCCCTTCCTGGTGTGCACACCCTGCGTGGCGACGACGCTGAGGCCGCCTTCAGCCCACTAGCATCCGCTATCTCTAACTGGCTCATTGCTGACTCAGCACAAAAAGGGGTGTCGCCTCCTCGGCTGCCCTACGCAATCCTTGATGCGATCGGTGGCGTTGCCCCGGATCAGGGAGCTGAGATGATCCTTGCCCTGGTGACATCTGCATCTGCGGCTCGATGGGACGAGCCTGATTTCCGCAAGCACGCCACTTCTCTGATGGGGCGCCTGGTCAAGGCTGGTGCGCGCCTGAGTGGGCCGCGCGGGGACGCCCATACCGACCCGATCACAGCCGCCCTTGGCCGCCGCAATGGTCACGCTATTGTGTCCCTTATTGCTGTTGGCGCACCAGTGGATAGCGGCACTGGCGACATCCTCGACCGGATGCGCAACAACTCGCTGCAGGATTTTGTTCCTCAGGTGCAGTCGCTCCTCATGGAGCGCACGATTGACCGCGCGGTAGCCAAGGCGAAGGCCGAGACTGCCGCCAACTCGGGAGTGGCATCAGCCCATGCTGGTGATCCCGGTACCGTTCCCGCCCCACGGGCGCCCACATCCCGGCGCGTTGGCGCCGGCATCTGAACTGGAGACCGAGATGACCAAAGTCAATGTAACCCTTCTTCACAGCAGCGGAGCCGTAAGTGGCTACAAGCCTGGAGACCTAAATCCTGGCGGCATCAAGGAGGCCATCCTTGTGAGCATGGACCGGGCGAAGGCCGTCCAATTCCCTCTGGGGGTTGTTCGTGCAGATCTCGATGGGGCCACCTGGAAAGCTTGCGAGGCTGCAGGCGCTGTTCCTGAGATCCTGAGCCGTATGCAGGCAGCCACTCAGTCTGTCCTCGATGGCCTCATCCCTCGCATCTTCTTTGACGTCAATGGCGGCGAAATGACCAACGCCCGGCTGGTATTCAGCCAGGCAGAGGTTGATTTCGAAGGTTCCCTGCCCAATGCCCGTTCGGTGCCCGTGCCTACCGTCCTGCCCTACCAGCTCGGTGGCGGCCAGGAGGGTGCGCACATCCTGCTGTACCGCTCCGAGGCTGAGCGTTCCATCGCCGTGCACTCGATTCACCCCAACCAAGCTGAGGCCAGGTTGGCCGAGCAACACCTTCATTCCCAGCTGGATGTGCAAAGTGCCATCATGGTTGCGCGCACTCCGGTGACGCAGGTGGTCGCCAGTGTGATGACGGGCGCGAGGTTTGAGCGCGCCGCGCAGTCGGAGGCTGCTCAAGCGAGTGGGGGGTTGGGCGCCAGCGCGCTATCGAGCCGCCAGACCGCATCGCAGGTTCGCTCCATGCTGGGCAAACCCAGCCCCTACGCCGGAGCCTGAATATGCCGTTCCCATCTCTCAGAGTCACTGTGAGTTCAAGCTGCGGTCAGGTATCCCGGTCTACTCAGGTTCATGAGGCCTCATTTCCCTTGGGCTCATTCGCTCCGCTCCTGCCATTTCAGGTCGAGCGGGCGGTGAAGGCCTATGCAGACTACCTGGAGGATGGAGCTGGTGCGATTGACTTCCGTGGGCGCGACTTCCGCCTTGACGCGGTCATGTCACCCTTTGTGCCCAGTAAGCCGACGACGGATCTGAAGATCTTCAATCAGCAGTCCGTCCGCGGTGGTGGATTCATGACCGGCAACGCCATCACGAATACGCAGGTCTCGACCTATATACGGCCCTCGAGCATGACGGAAGCGAACGGCCAGCACTTTGCGGCTGGCGAGCTTCGGGCATTTGATCTTGCAGGTCTGTTTGCGCGCAACAGCCGGGAGCCCGGGCGCGATGACCTCATCTATGTACTCAAGGCGCCAGAGAACCGCGATCGCATGCTGATTGCGTACAAGGTGTTCCACACCACGAAGGCCCGGATCGATACGCCAGCGGAACGCAAGATCCATGGATGGGTGCTCACCGACAACATCGGGAACCTCGTGGAGGAGATCGTGCCGGAACGCTTCCACCGGCCAATCGCATCGGTTATGGATGAGGCCACCGCTGCATTCACTCACGCCATCGTCGGCGAGCCCCGGCCTCTGGTCTGGATCCGGAACGGTGAACTGATCAGCATCGATCCTGAGATCGAGCGCACCTACCTCGCGATGCCCCGGGCTTCAGCAGATGGAGCCCCGCCTATATCTGCAGCTACTGGCCGCGGTGTCCGCCCTGCCTCCCCCACCCCTTTTGGAGACCCCTCATGATGAACGATGCCGCCCGGGTTGGCTCTAGCCCCTCCCTTTCCCTGAGCCCCTTGACGGGCGGCGCGTCGACGAGTCGGCGCGCAAACGCCTATGAGCGCCGGATGCCTGACCTCATGGCATGGTCGCCCAGCGCCAAGCAGCCAAGTGAGCCCGGCTTCTACGCAACGCGCAAGAAGATCGACGCCAGCGCTGTGGCCAGTCGCATTCTTTTCACCGGCAACCTGTGGATGACAGGAGAGCCTGTGGCCGCCTGGCGCCCGATCGCTGAAGGCAGCCCCCTTGAGAAGCCCTTCCGGCCAGTGAGCACCCTGCATAGCGAGTTGATCGAGCGCAAGATTGCTGGCCTGAACGCGCCGGCCAAGGCCAAGGTTTTCGAGGACCTGGCGCTAGAGCCGCTTGATGGCGATATTGGAGCTGAAATCGATTCCATGAAGGAATTGGCCCGCCTCGAGCTTAAGGTTCAGGTCATCAATTTCCTCAAGCCGGTTGTGGGTGCACAAGGTGTATCCAGCGGTCGCGTTCTCGCGGTCTCCGAGAACTACTCGGCGCAGGATATCGGCAATGCAAGCGTGGTGATACACCAGAACACCGCCCTGGGCCGGGAGGTCAAACCGGGCGAGTTGGTCACTATGTCCTACGACGGCCAAGGCACGGCTCGGGTGTTTGAGGGCTTGGCCCACGAAATCCAGATCGACGCTCCATGGCTTTCATCTGAGCAGTCGATGTGGCTGCGCATGGCTATGTTCGATGCCCTACAGATGATCGCAGAGCCCATGGCCGACGACGAGAAGCTCAAGGAAGCGATGCGCATGGGCATCCACAGCACGGTCAACGCTTTCCCGGAGTTGGCGCCCAAGTTTGGTCGACACAGCGACGCTGTGCAGATCGAGTTGACGATCAACGAGTTGGCCGGTCCATCCTTTGGCACGCTGACCGAGGGTAATGGCGTCAACGCCGAGGCCGCCCTGGACCCCATCAAAACCCGCAGCCGCCGCCCCTGAGCGCGCAGCCATCACCGAAAGCGACCTATGAGCTCCACGCCCGACGATCCCTTTGGCTCCTGGAATGATTTGCCTGATGAATTCCTGGCTGAAGGCGCGGCCATGGCCGCCACCGGGGCGGCGGATCCGGAGCTCGCTGGTCAGGGTGGCCAGGGTGGCTATGGCGGCATGACCGACGAAGAGTCGGCCGCTGCCTTCGCTGCGCGTGAAGCTGAGCGGGCCAAGAACCGCGCTGACCTTTATGGACGCCTGAACAAGGAGCAGCACGAGGCGGTCTTCATGCCGCACGAGTCTGCCCTGGTGCTGGCGGCGGCTGGGTCTGGCAAGACTTCCGTACTGACGGCTCGCGTTGCCCGTCTCGTCCCTGAAGGGGAGCCCAGTCTGCCTGCCTCTTCCGTGATGGCGGTTACGTTCACCAACAAGGCCTCCCAGGAAATGAAATCCCGGCTGCGCTCTCTGCTCAACAAGAGTGCGGTCAACGAGTTGTGGGTTGGGACGTTCCACAGCCTGTGTAACCGGATCCTTCGAGAGAACTACGATGCAGCTGGCCTGCCCAAGTCCTTTGCGATTCTGGATACGGATGGCCAGGAATCCGTGGTCCGCAACATCCTGAAGGACTTTGGCCTGACCAAAGCTTCTGTCAAGGAGGCCAAGAAGCTCGCAGCTCTAGTGAGTCCGGACCTGCTGAGCCCGGCCTCTGCGGCCGACCCGTTGGCCGGTGTCGGCGAGGGTGGTGCGGATACCGACGATGAAGACGATATCTCCACGATGGAGTTCGTC
>Ga0075157_10001891_pt1 | contig 12608 bp, 13 predicted proteins | sample JI81BgreenDNA_FD_70967 | JGI IMG/M metagenome (GOLD analysis project Ga0075157, IMG submission 70967) | Wastewater effluent complex algal communities from Wisconsin, to seasonally profile nutrient transformation and Carbon sequestration -... | ecosystem: Engineered > WWTP > Effluent > Algae...
TGGGCGCGCCGCTGGTCCGGGCGCTGGAGATGCAGCACCCACCCCATCCCGCCCTGCCGGACCGGATCGACGGGATCATCGTGCTGGGCGGGGGCGAGCATACGACGGCTTTCCTGCTGTTCGATCAGCCCGGGACGAACCACGCCGGCGAACGCCTGACCGCAGGGGCCGCGCTGGCGCTGGCGCATCCTGAGGCGCGGCTGATCTTTACCGGCGGAACCTCGGACATCGCCGGAACCAGCGACACGTCCACACCGGCGCGGATGACCGTCGCCTTGTGGGAATCGCTGGGCCTCGATTCCGCGCGCATCGAGATCGAGGATCGGTCCCGCACCACCGCCGAGAACGCGCGCCTCCTGCACGCCGCGCTGGCGCCGCAGCCGGGGCAGAGCTGGATTCTGGTCACCTCGGCCTGGCACATGCCGCGCGCCCTGGCCACGTTCCAGCGCGCGGGATGGGAGGGGCTGACGCCCTGGCCCGTGGATTACCGCGCCGCCGGGCAGGGCGTGGGGTTCAAGCTGGACCTGGCCGAGCATGTGCAGGAACTGAACCTGGCGCTGAAGGAGATGGTCGGCGCCCTGGGATACAGGCTGGCGGGGCGATGAGGCGGGTTCTGGCGCTGATCCTGGCTCTGGCGGGTGCCCCGGCGCTGGCGCATCCGCATGTCTTTGTCGAAACCGGGCTGACCCTGACTCTGGATGCCGAAGGGCGCCTTCAGTCGGTGGGGGTGGTCTGGGTCTATGATGAACTCACCTCGCTTCTGGCGCTCGAGGATCTGGGGCTGGACCCGGACGGCGACGGCACGCTGACCGATCCTGAGCGCGCCGTTCTGACCGATCTCGCCGCCGATTGGGGGAACGGGTTCGACGGCGATCTCAGGGTGCGGGCGGCGGGGGTGGACCTGCCCCTGTCCGGCCCCGAATCCGCGCGGGGCGATCTGCGCGACGGGCGCGTGGTGTTTTCGCATACGCGCCTTGTCCACGATGCGCCGATGGCCGAGGTGGTGGTTTCCGCCTTCGATCCGACCTATTTCACCTATTACGAGCTTCTGCCGGCGCCGATGCTGCAGGGGCCCGAGGGCTGCGCCTTGCGCGTCGATCCCGCCGATTGGGGCGCAGCGCAGCGGATGTGGGACGAGGCGCTGATGCTCTTGACCGAAGACGAGGTGATGAACGAGGACAACCTGCCCCTTCTGGGCGAGGCTTTCGCGGATCAGGTGGTGCTGACATGCGGCTGAGGCTGGCGCTCGTTCTGGCGGTGCTGGGCGCGGGTGTCGCGCTGGCCTTGCTGACCGGGCTCGATGGCTGGGCGGCGCGCGGCTTGCTGGCGCTGCAATCCGAGTATCAGAACGCCCTGGGCGGCGCCCTGAGGGCGCTGCGCGCGCATGAACCGGGCGCGGTGGGCGGCTTTCTGGGCCTGTGTTTCGCGTATGGCGTGCTGCACGCCGCCGGGCCGGGGCATGGCAAGGCGCTGCTGGGCGGCTATGGCGCCACCTCGGGCGCGTCGCTGCGGGCGCTGGCGGGGCTGGCCACGCTGACCGCGCTTCTGCAGGCGGCGGTGGCGGTGGCGGCGGTTTACGCCGTCGTCTGGGCTTTCGGCGCCTCGCGTGAGCGGGTCGAGGGGGTGGCGGACCTGATCGAGCCGTTTGCGCTGGTGGCCCTTGCCGCGCTGGGCCTCCTCCTGCTGTGGCGCGGGGCGCGCGGGCTGGTGCCTGACGCGCCGCATGAGCACGGCCCCGATTGCGGCTGCGCGCATCTGCCCGATGTGAAGGCCGTCGCCCGCGCCAACCGGCGCGAGGCGGTGGCGCTGGTGGCGGCGGTCGCGCTCAGGCCCTGCACCGGGGCGCTGGTCATGCTGGCGCTGACCTGGCGGTTGCATCTGGAATCGCTGGGTGTGCTGGGCGCCTTCGTGATGGGTGCCGGGACCGCGGTGGTCACGGTCGCCGCCGCGATGCTGGGCGCCGGCGCGCGGCAGGGCTTGCTGGCCCTGATGCCGGGCGAAACGCGGGTGATTCCGGCGGCGCAGGTGGCGCTGGGCGGGGCCGTGGCGGTGCTGGCCGCCATGAGCGCGGTCAGGCTGCTCGGCGGTTGAGGGCCATCCTGCGGGCCAGCGCCATCAGGAACATCGCGGTCAGGAACAGGATGATCGTCGGCGCCGGGGCGCTGTCCAGATGAAAGCTGGCCCAGACGCCCGCCACCATCCCCACCGCGTTCACCAGAACCGCCACCGTCAGCATCTGCCCAAACCGCCGCGCCAGCAGGAACGCCGTCGCCCCCGGCGCGATCAGCAGGCCCACGGCCAGGATCAGGCCCGTGGCGCTCAGCGTGGCCACGATGGTCAGCGACAAGAGCGTGAGCAACCCGTAATGCAGCACGCCCACCCTGAGGCCCGAGGCCCGCGCCTGCGCCGGATCGAAGGCCTGCAGCATCAGGTCGCGCCAGAAGGCCAGCAGCAGGGCGCTGACGATCAGGCCGATCACCCCGGCGGTCCACAGATCCCCGGGCCCCACGCCCAGCATGTTGCCGAACAGCACATGATGCAGGTCCAGCCCGGCACCAAGGGCCACATGCAGCACGATCCCGAGGCCAAACATCCCCGAAAACACCACGCCCATCACGGTGTCGGTCTTGATGCGGCTGTTGTCGGACAGGTATCCGGTGGCCAGCGCCGTCACCATCCCGGCGGCAAAGGCCCCCAGCAGCAAGGGCAGCCCCAGCACATGCGCCGCGACGATCCCGGGCAACACGGCATGGCTGACCGCATCGCCCATCAGCGCCCAGCCTTTCAGCACCAGAAAGCACGACAGCAGCGCCGTGGGCACGGCCACGATCAGGGCGATCGCGAAGGCCTCCTGCATGAAGCCGAAGCGGAACGGGTCCAGAAGCGCGTCGATCATGCCGCCCCCTCGCGCCCCCTCCGGCGGGTGGCCAGCAACCCGTGGCGCGGCGCCCAGAGGAAGGCCGCCAGGAACACCAGCGTCTGCAGGCAGACGATGATGCCCCCCGTGGCGCCGTTCAGGAAATAGCTGGCATAGGCGCCCAGGAAACTGGTCACGGCCCCGATCCCCACGCTGAGCATCACCAGGCGCGAGAAACGATCCGTCAGCAGATACGCCGTCGCCCCCGGTGTGACCACCAGCGCGATCACCAGAAACGCCCCCACCGTCTGCATCGCCGCCACGATGCAGGCCGACAGCAGCACAAAGAACATCGCCTTGAGCGCGACCGGATTCAGCCCGATGGCGCGGGCGTGGGATTCGTCGAAGAACACCACCATCAGATCGCGCCATTTCAGCGTCAGCAGCAGCAGGGAAACCCCGCCGATGATCGCCAGTTGCAGCGTGTCCGAGGGGCTGATGGCCAGAATATTGCCCATGGTGATCGTCTGGACGGAAATCGCCACCGGGTTCAGGCTGACCATGAACAGGCCCAGCCCGAAGAAGGCGGTAAAGATCAGGCCGATCACCACATCCGTCTTCAGCCCTGACCGGGTCGACAGGAACAGCATCGCCGCCGCCGCCAGCCCCCCCGACAGGAAGGCCCCCAGCGCAAAGGGCAGGCCCAGCATCACCGCGCCGGCCACGCCGGGCACGACGGAATGGGCCAGTGCGTCACCGATCAGGCTCCAGCCCTTCAGCATCAGATAGGCCGACAGGAACCCGCAGACCCCGCCGACCAGCGCCGACACCCACATCGCGTTGGTCATGTAGGCATAGGCGAAGGGTTCCAGCATCAGCCGCCCCCCTCGCGCGTGTGGGTGCGGTCGCCGTAGGTGACCAGCGGGCGTTCGTCATCGGTCAGGATCGACACGAGGCGCGGGTCGTCGTCGTCATGCAGATCGCCGCCGCCCAGGGTGATGTGGCGCAGCACGCCGCCGAAGGCGCGTTCCAGATTGGCGCGGGTAAAGGTGGTTTCGGTGGGGCCATGCGCCAGCACCGTGCCCTTGACCAGCACCGTGCGGTCGCAGAACTCGGGCACCGATCCCAGATTGTGGGTGGACACCAGCATCACCCGCCCCTCGGCGCGCAGCTCGCGCAGGAGGGTGATGATCGCCTCCTCGGTCTTCACATCCACGCCGGTAAAGGGCTCGTCCAGCAGGATCACCTGCCCGTCCTGCGCCAGCGCCCGGGCCAGGAAGACGCGCTTCTTCTGCCCGCCCGAAAGCTCGCCGATCTGCCGCTTGCGCAGGTCCGACAGGCCGACGCGCGCCAGCGCAGTGTCCACGGCGGCGCGGTCGGCATCAGAGGCCCGGCGCAGAAAGCCCATGTGGCCATAGCGGCCCATCATCACGACATCTTCCACCAGCACCGGAAAGGACCAGTCCACCTCCTCGGCCTGCGGGACATAGGCGACCAGATTGCGTTTGAGCGCCTGATGCACCGGCTGGCCCAGCAGGGTGATCGCCCCACCGGCCAGCGGCACAAAACCCATGATCGCCTTGAACAGCGTGGATTTCCCGGCGCCGTTCACCCCTACCAGCGCGGTGATCGTGCCCCGGGGCAGGGCAAAGCTGGCCTGACGAAGCGCCGTCAGGCCGTTGCGATAGGTCACCGTCACGTCGCGGGCGAGGATACCTTGGCCGATATCGGCCTGGGGGTCGGCGGTCATGTCAGGTCTTTCCGGTTGCCCGCATCATCTGCCTCAACCCCCGGCGGGCGCAAGCCCCCGGACGATGGTTTCCGACGTCACGCGCAGCAGGTCCAGGTAGGTGGGCACCGGGCCGTCCGCTTCCGACAGGCTGTCGACATACAGAACCCCGCCATAGGTGGCGCCGGTTTCCCGCGCGACCTGCTCGGCCGGGTCCTGGCTGACGGTGCTTTCGCAGAAGACCGCCGGGATGTTGTTGGCGCGCACCCCGTCGATCACCGCGCGCACCTGCTGGGGCGTGCCCATCGCATCGGCGTTCATCGGCCACAGATACAGCTCCTGCATCCCGAAATCGCGCGCCAGATAGCTGAACGCGCCCTCGCACGTCACCAGCCAGCGGCGATCCTCAGGAACGGCGCGCACGGCCTCGCGCAGGGGTTCCAGCGTGGCGCGAAGCTGGGCGGAATAGGCCTCGGCATTGGCGGTATAGGTGGCGGCGTTGTCCGGGTCGGCGGCGATCAGCGCGTCGCGGATGTTGGCGACATAGATCAGCGCATTGTCCAGACCCATCCAGGCATGGGGGTTGGGCAGCCCCTCATACGACCCCGACCGGATCGCGATCGGATCGATCCCGGCGCTGACCGTGACGGCGGGCACATCGCCCAGGTTGCTCAGGAATTGTTCGAACCACAGTTCCAGGTTCAGGCCGTTCCACAGGATCAGATCGGCCCCCTCGGCGCCCAGGATGTCGCGCGGGGTGGGTTCATAGCCGTGGATCTCGGCGCCGGGCCGGGTGATCGACACCACCTCGGCGGCGTCGCCGGCGACGTTGCGGGCCATGTCGGCCAGCACGGTGAAGGTTGTCACCACCTTGATCGGCTCGGCGGCGGCAGGGGTGGTCAGGGCAAGCAGGGCTAAGGCAGCAAGGCGCATGAGAGGGCTCCGTGTTGTTTTCCTGTAAATGACACTCATTCGCATCTTGTCAAGGGTTCTGCGAAGAATTCTCATCTTTGGACTTGTCTCACGCGGTTTCCTGCGCCAAGACGGGATCAGGAGGCCCGATGAGCGACCAGACCCCAGACCCAGCCCAGGCCTTGCGCGATGCCGGTTTGCGCGTCACGCAGCAGCGCATGACCCTGCTGTCGGCGCTGACCGATGCCGCCGACCATCCCAGCGCGGACGAGCTGTTCCTGCGGGTCAAGGCGGTGGATGAATCGCTGTCGCTGGCGACGGTCTATCGCACGCTGTCGGCGCTGGAAGAGGCGGGGCTGATCCGCAAGCTGTCGTTCGAAAACGAACCCGCGCGGTTCGAGATCACGCCGGTTCTGGAGCATGACCATCTGGTCGATGTGGAAACGGGCGCGGTGATCGAGGTGGCGAACGACGAGATCAACCGCCTTCGGGCCGAGATGGTCCATGCGATGGGATACGAGATCATCAGCCAGCACACGCTGATCCGGGTGCGCAAGCGCCAGACACGGATCGAATGAAAGTGGCGATTTCGTGACGCTGATCCTGCGGGATCGGTTCGAAATGCCGGATTTCTGATATTCCTTGTTGACAGAGTGCCCGCGCGCCCGGCACCTGATCCTGCGAACTTTGAAAAAGGCACGAGCATGGCCCGCCCTCTGTCATCGCGTTTTCTGGCCTTTGCTTGCGCCTGTCCCCTGGCGTTGGCGACGCCTGCAGCCGCCGATCCGGCAATCGGGTTTGGGCTGACGTTCAGTTTCGGGGCGGGTCGGCCTGATGTCGGGCTGGGTGTCAGGCTGTTTTCCGACAATCGCTCGGACCGCGTTGTGGGCTCGCTGGGGCTGGATTACCTTCTGCGCTCGCGCTCGTGGCGGGGGACGATCGGGGCCAGTTATCTGGGCCGCGACAGTTACGTGGGTCTGGACTTCGGCTATCGCTTCCAGACGCGCGAGGTTGATTTCGGGGTCAGCCTCGGGGTGACGAATACCACGACAACCGTCGCGCCCCCGGCCCCCACGCTGGCGCCCACGCCGGTTCCCACGCCAGTGCCGACGGTCGTTCCCACTCTGGCACCCACGCCCACCCCCGCGCCGACTCCCACACCCGCGCCGACGCCGACGGCTGCCCCGACTCCCACGCCGGCCCCGACGCCGACAGCGGCCCCGACTCCCACCCCCGCGCCGACGCCGACGGCGGCCCCGACCCCCACGCCGGCCCCGACGCCGACAGCGGCCCCGACGCCGACCCCGGCGCCCACCGCGGCGCCAACGCCGACCCCTCCCGCGCCGACGGGCGCACCGACGCCCACCCCTCCGCCGGCCTGATCCGGCCCGCAAAAGCGGCGCGTCACAAAACCTTCACTCGACGCGCGAGCCATATTCCATTATTCCATGGAATATGGACAAAACGATTCCCCACCGCCTTTCCACCCTGGGCCACCCGCAACGGCTGGCCGTGTTCCGGCTGCTCATGCGCCGCCATCCCCTGCCGGTTCCCGCTGGCGAGGTGGCGCTTGCGCTCGGGTTCAAGCTGAGCACCTCGTCGGCCTATCTGAATACGCTGTTCCAGGCCGGGCTGCTGACCCAGCACCGCGACGGCACCTCGATCCTGTATGGCATCGACATGCCGGCCGTGCAGGAAACGCTGGGGTTTCTGGCCGACGATTGCTGCCGGGGCCGGCCGGACCTGTGCCAGCCCGAACGCCGCCTGCCGCTGCGCGTGCTGTTCCTGTGCAGCGCCAATTCCGCGCGGTCAATCATGGCCGAAGGCCTGCTGCGCGCGCGGGGCGAGGGGCGGTTCGTGGCGCTGTCGGCAGGCACCCAGCCCGCCGGCGTGCCGCATCCGCAGGCGCTGGCGCAGTTGCGCGCGTCGGGAATCGGGACCGAGACGCTCACCTCGAAACCCCTCGCGGCGCTTGGCGGCCCCTTCGACCTGGCCCTCACCGTATGCGACCGTGCCGCGAACGAGGAATGTCCTCTGCTGCCCGGCCTGCCGGTCAGCGCGCATTGGGGCCTGCCCGACCCCGTCCTGACCGGCGATTTCGCCGGCACCTTTGCCACGCTGGAGCGCCTGATCGGCGCCCTAGTCGCCCTGCCCATCGACGCCATGGACCGCCGCGCCCTGCAAGGCGCGGTGGATGACATCGCCCTGACCCTGCTGGAGAAAACCCCATGACCACCTATGCCATCAACGGCCTGGGCCGCATCGGCAAGCTGGCGCTGCGCGCGCTGATCGACCGGGGCGCTGCCGTCGCCTGGATCAACGATGCTGTCGGCGATCCCGCGATGCATGCGCATCTGCTGGAATTCGACACGGTGCATCGCCGCTGGCCCGCCCGCTTCGGGCATGATGCGGGCGCGGTTCTGATCGATGGCCAGCGCATCCCCTTCATCGGCACGCGCGATCTGACCGCGCTGCCGCCTGCCGATGTGGTGCTGGATTGCACCGGGGCGCACAAGACTCTGGCGAAACTGGCGGCCTATCCGGGCCGCGTGGTGGTTTCGGCGCCGGTCAAGGAGCCGGGGGTGGCCAACATCGTCTATGGGGTGAATCACCACACCTACGACCCCGCGATCCACCGCATCGTCACGGCGGCCAGTTGCACGACCAACTGCCTGGCCCCGGTGGTCAAGGTGATCCACGAATCGCTGGGCATCCGGCATGGATCGATCACCACGGTCCATGACGTGACCAACAGCCAGACCCTGATCGACCGCCCGATGAAGGACCTGCGCCGGGCGCGGTCCGCGCTGAACAGTCTGATCCCCACGACCACCGGCAGCGCCACGGCGATTGCGCTGATCTATCCGGAACTCAAGGGCCGCCTGAACGGCCACGCCATCCGGGTGCCGCTGCTGAACGCCTCGCTCACCGATTGCGTGTTCGAGGTCGAGCGTCCGACGACCGCCGATGAGGTGAACGCCTTGTTCAAGGCCGCCTCCGAGGGGCCTCTGGCCGGGATCCTGGGGTATGAGGAGCGGCCGCTGGTTTCCGCGGACTACGTCAACGACACGCGGTCGGCCATTGTCGATGCGCCCTGCACGATGGTGGTCAACGGCACGCAGGTCAAGGTTTATGCCTGGTATGACAACGAGATGGGCTATGCCCACCGGATGGTGGATGTGGCGCTGATGGTGGGCGCGGGATGAGTCGCGCCGGCCTGCCCGCCTTTGCCGTGGTGACCGCGGCCTACTGGGCCTTCATGCTGACCGACGGCGCGCTCAGGATGCTGGTGCTCCTGCATTTCAACATGTTGGGATTCACGCCGGTGCAACTGGCGTTCCTGTTCGTGCTCTATGAGGTTGCCGGGATCGTCACCAACCTGGCCGCCGGCTGGATCGGCGCGCGGTTCGGCCTGGCGCTGACGCTGCGGATGGGGCTGGCGGTGCAGATCGCGGCCCTTCTGGCGCTGGCGGCGCTGGACCCGGCCTGGGGTGTCGCGCTGTCGGTGGTCTGGGTCATGGCGGTGCAGGGGCTGAGCGGCGTGGCCAAGGACCTGACCAAGATGGCCTCGAAATCCGCGGTCAAGCGGCTGGCGCCGCCCGAAGGGTTGTTCCGCTGGGTGGCCGCGCTGACCGGATCGAAGAACGCGGTCAAGGGGCTGGGGTTCCTTCTGGGCGCGGCCTTGATGGCGCTGGCGGGGTTTCACGCCGCGGTGCTGGGGATGGCGGCGGTGCTGGCGGCGATCCTGCTGGCGGTGCTGGTGGCGATGCCGCCGGGCCTGTCGATGGGCAGGAAGGGCGAGAAGTTCACCGAGTTCCTGTCAGGATCGCGCAACATCAACTGGCTGTCGGCGGCGCGGGTGTTCCTGTTCGGGGCGCGCGACGTGTGGTTCGTGGTCGGCATCCCGGTCTATTTCACCGCCGTCCTGTCGGACGGCACCGACGAGGGGCGGCGGCTGGCCTTCTTCCTTGTCGGCGGATTCATGGCGGTCTGGGTGATGCTCTATGGCGCCGTCCAGGCCGCGGCGCCCCGGGTGCTCAGGGCAGGCACGCGGCCCGACTCCGCATTGATCCGCGACGCAAGCCGCTGGGCCGCGGTGCTGGCGCTGGTTCCGGCGGTGCTGGCGGCGGCCGTCTGGGCGCAGGTTCCGGCGCTGACGGCGGTTCTGGTGCTGGGCCTGCTGGTCTTCGGCGCGGTGTTCGCCGTCAACTCGGCGCTCCATTCCTTCCTGATTCTGTCCTTCAGCACCGACGAAAGGGTCACCCGCGACGTGGGCTTCTACTACATGGCCAATGCCGCGGGGCGGCTGGCGGGGACGCTCATGTCGGGGCTGACCTTTCAGGCCGGGGGGCTGGTGCTGGTGCTGGTCACGGCGGCGGCGATGCTGGCGGCCTCGGCCCTGTGCGCGGCGCGGCTGCGCTGAGCGTGTCATGCGAAGGGCTTGCCTTGACGGGGGCAAATCGCTTATCTGGCAGGCATTCGTTCCGATCATACCCGCAAGCACAAGCGGACGGGGCGGGACAAACAAACGACCAACCGGGAAGGACTTCCACATGAAGAAACTGCTTCTGACCACCGCGCTCGTCGGCATGACCGCAGGCGCCGCGCAGGCTCAGGTGAACATCGGCATCATCCTGGGCTTCACCGGCCCGCTGGAATCGATCACCCCGGCGATGGCCGCGGGCGCCGAACTGGCGATCAACGAAATCAACGCCGCGGGCACCTTCCCGCACGGCACCGTCACCGCGATCCGCGGCGATTCGGGCTGCATCGACAGCGCGCTGGCCGTCGCCACCGCCGAGCGTCTGGTCACCTCGGACCGCGTGCACGGCATCATGGGCGGTGACTGCTCGGGCGTGACCGGCGCCATGCTGCAGAACGTCGCGCGCCCCAATGGCGTCGTGATGATCTCGCCCTCGGCCACCTCGCCGGCGCTGTCGACCGCCGAAGATGACGGCCTGTTCTTCCGCACCGCGCCGTCGGATGCCCGTCAGGGCGCCGTCGTGGCCGACATCCTGCGCGACCGTGGCGTGACCTCGATCGCCATCACCTATACCAACAACGACTACGGCGCCGGTCTGGCCGATTCGATCAAGACCAACTTCGAAGCCGCCGGCGGCACCGTGACCATCGTTGCCTCGCATGAAGACGGCAAGGCCGACTATTCGGCCGAAGTGGGCGCTCTGGCTGCGGCCGGTGGCGAAGTGCTGGTCGTGGCAGGTTATATGGACCAGGGCGGCCGCGGCATCATCCGCGCGTCGCTGGATTCGGGCGCCTTCGACACCTTCCATCTGCCGGACGGCATGATCGGCACCAGCCTGACCGACACCTTCGGCGCCGAGATCAACGGCTCGTTCGGCCAGCACCCGGGCTCGGACAACGCGGGCACCGCGACGTTCCACGAGATGGCCACCGCTGCCGGTTTCGACGGCACCACCGCCTTCTCGCCGGAATCCTATGACGCCGCGGCGCTGATGCTGCTGGCGATGGCGCGCGCCAACTCGACCGATCCGCGCGTCTACAAGGATCACGTGATGGACATCGCCAACGCCCCGGGCGAGCAGATCGCGCCCGGCCAGCTGGCCCGCGCTCTGGAAATCATCGCGGCTGGCGGTGACGTGGACTATGTCGGCGCTTCGGCCGTCGAACTGATCGGGCCCGGCGAATCGGCCGGCAGCTACCGTGAGGTCGAAGTGGTTGACGGCGCGTTCCAGACCGTCCGCTTCCGCTGATCCTTCGCACAGAACCTGAAACCAGGGCAGCCCGGCATTGACCGGGCTGTCCCCTTATTGGGGGCTGCGCATGATCCGCGTCGAGAACCTTCACAAGCATTTTGGCGGCTTTCATGCCGTCGATGGCGCCTCGCTGACGATCGAGAAGGGTTCGATCACCGGGCTGATCGGGCCGAATGGTGCCGGCAAGACCACGCTGTTCAACGTCATCGCCGGGGTGCACAAGCCCACATCCGGCAAGGTCACGATGGACGGCGATGACATCACCGGGCTGGAGCCGCACCAGTTGTTCCACAAGGGGCTCTTGCGCACCTTCCAGATCGCGCATGAATTCCATTCGATGACCTGCCGCGAGAACCTGATGATGGTGCCCCCCCGGCAATCGGGCGAGGGGCTGCTGGCCAGTTGGTTCCAGCGCGGCAAGGTGGCGCGCGAGGATGCCGAAATCCGCAAGCGCGCCGATGAGGTGCTGGAGTTCCTGACCATCAGCCACATCGCCGACGAAAAGGCGGGGATGATTTCCGGCGGGCAGAAGAAGCTGCTGGAACTGGGTCGCACGATGATGACCGATGCCAAGGTGGTCTTCCTGGACGAGGTCGGTGCCGGCGTGAACCGCACGCTTCTGAACACCATCGCCGATGCCATCGTGCGCCTGAACAAGGAGCGCGGCTATACCTTCGTGGTGATCGAACACGACATGGATTTCATCGGCCGCATCTGCAACCCGGTGATCTGCATGGCCGAGGGCAAGGTTCTGGCGCAGGGCACCCTGGCCGAGATCAAGGCCAACGAGCAGGTGATCGAGGCCTATCTGGGCACCGGCCTGAAGAACAAGGTTGTGAAGGAGGCCGGTCATGTCTGAGCCGTTCCTGATCGGTCAGGGGATGACCGGCGGCTATGGCGGGGCCGATATCCTGCATGGCTGCACGATTGCCGTGGAAAAGGGCGAGATCGCCGTGATCGTCGGCCCCAACGGCGCCGGCAAATCCACCGCGATGAAGGCGGTGTTCGGGATGCTGAAGCTGCGCCAGGGCAAGGTGCTGCTCGATGGGCAGGAGATCACCGGCCTTTCCCCGCAGGCGCGGGTGGGCAAGGGGATGGGCTTCGTGCCGCAGACGTCGAACATCTTTCCCTCGATGACGGTCGAGGAGAATCTGGAAATGGGCGCCTTCATCCGCACGGATGATTTCAAGGACACGCTGGAGCAGGTTTACCACCTGTTCCCGATCCTGAAGCAGAAGCGCCTGCAGGCGGCGGGCGAACTGTCCGGCGGGCAGCGTCAGCAGGTGGCCGTGGGCCGCGCGCTGATGACCCGGCCGAAGGTGCTGATGCTGGACGAACCCACGGCGGGTGTCTCGCCCATCGTGATGGATGAACT
>Ga0075157_10001895_pt1 | contig 12594 bp, 11 predicted proteins | sample JI81BgreenDNA_FD_70967 | JGI IMG/M metagenome (GOLD analysis project Ga0075157, IMG submission 70967) | Wastewater effluent complex algal communities from Wisconsin, to seasonally profile nutrient transformation and Carbon sequestration -... | ecosystem: Engineered > WWTP > Effluent > Algae...
TTTAAGTAGTAACAAACGGTGCAGCTGCGGAGGAAGGAGCGGCGCTCACGAGAATCGGTGCGAATGCATGCGGAGCGTCGCAAGCTGGAGGGCTGCGACTCGCCTATGAACAAGCGCGAATGGGGCATGACTTGGCGCCGACGTTCCTCTGGTCTTTTGCAGCAAAAAACACTGGAGTCGGACAACGACCTCGCGCCCTCGCCAAGAGCTTCGGCTTCTGGCCGCGAGCGGAAGATTTCAGGCTTCGGCTCAGTCTAGTAGTCGCGCAGCAGGATTCTGTTCCGCGCCCCCCGACTGGAAGTAGCCAATGACGCTGGACGCCGCTCGGTGCTCCGTCATCTGCATAACAGCAGCGAGTGGAACACCCTGACGCCCGGCCTCGGTCACGAAGCCGGACCGAAGACTGTGGCCTCCGAAGCTTCCTTCGAGTCCTGCGAGCTTGGCGCGGCGCTTCACGATCTCCCCAACGGCCGCCGGCGATAGGCCGGGGCCAATGGTGTCCTTCCAAAGCCGCCTGAAGATCGCGCCTTCGCTCAATCCGCTGGCCTCGATCCAGTCCGTTAGCGCTTGCCCAGCGCGATCGAGGATCGGCTTCTCCGGCACAGCCGCCGAGCCCGGGCCCGCTTGCTGGGTCTTGCTGTGCTCAAGCCGGTACACATAGGCATCCGCGCCGACGCGCTTGAGGTCGCGAAAATCGGCAGCAGCGATCTCACTGCGGCGCCGCCCACCGGATGCGAATCCAAAGCAGAGCAGGGCGCGGTCCCGTAGGCCTTCCAGGCTTCCGTCACAGGTGTCGAGCATGGCCTCGAGCTCGGCCTTGGTGATGGCCGTCTTCTTGTTGGCGCGTTCGCCACGCTTAACCGCTGCCCGGGCGGCGCAACTGAGCACCAACCGGACGGCAGGCTGCTCGCAGGGATTCTCAAGCTGCTTCAGGCGATGGGCCGTGGACAGAACGGCGACCCGGTGGCGGACCGAACTGAGCTTCCACGGGCCAGGCTCGGCCTTGAGCCGGGCCTCGATCAGGGCTTGATCCGTGTCCGGTGGTAGCTCCCAGGCCAAGTGGCCCTCGGCATTCCGCCGTTCAACGTGATCAACGATGAACTGGATGACCGTGGCCTCAGGCACGGGGAAGGAGAGGCCTTCGCCAAAGCGAGCCCAATGCCAACCGGCCCAATAGCGTAGAGCGCTGGCGTAGCTACGGGTGGTGTTGGCGGCCGCGGCCTCGGCGAGCAGTTCTCGAACCGCTTCCGCCGCTTGGCGCGCAAGCGCCTCCGGCAACACCAGTTGCGCGGCCGGCGAGGCGAGGGCAGTAATGGCATTTTTATCATCCATACTATGTAGCGTACGAAACGCCAAGCGATCCAAAGGGACGATAAGCATCACTTATCGCGGGTACGTTTGGGTAGGGGTAGGGCGCTCAAGTAGGAGGAACGCATGGCACGTGGCATCCAACAATCTGAGGTCGATGAGGCCGCTGACGCCCTTTTGCTACGCGGCGAACGCCCCACCATCGAACGCATCCGAGCAGCACTGGGCACCGGGTCGCCAGCAACCGTCAACCGGATGCTGGATCACTGGTGGAGCGGTCTGGGCGCGCGGTTGGCCAAGTCGAAGGCGGCCATGTCGCTTCCGGACGCTCCCCCTGAGCTCGTCCAGGCCCTTTCCGCCCTCTGGGAGGCGGCTCTTGCCAAGGGAAGGGAGGCGCTTGAGGGTGAATTCGCCGCGGCAAGGTCCGAGCTCGCGCACGAACGTGAGCGAATGACCGAGGATCTCGGGCTGGCGCGGGCGGCCCAGCAGGCTGCCGAGGCAGCGAGAGACCGTGCGCTCGAGGGGCTCGAGTCCAGCAAGGCCCTCCTCCGGCAGGCAGAGGCGACACACCAGTCGGATCAGTCCCGCATCGCCCAACTGACGGACCAGGTCTCGCGCCTGACAGCAGTCAATGAGCGTTTGCAGGCGGAGGTCACCGAAAACGCCAACCGAGAACGCCAGTTGCTCGCCCAGGCTCAGCAAGAGCGCGCTTCCCTCGAGGCAGGCCATTGCGCGGCCCAGGATCGGTGGATGCTCGAACTGGATCGATCACGCCAGTCGGAGAAAGCTCTTGGCGCTCAGCTGCGCGCCGCCCAGTCCGAGGCAGAACGGATTCGCAAGGAGGCTGTCGAAGCAGAAAACAAGCTCAAGGACACCCTTCACACTCTGGCCGTCCGCCTGCCCCCCGCCAAACAAGCCGCTCCCAAGCGAGATTCCGCGACCAAGAAGACGGACGTGAAACCTCGCCGCGTGGGTCGATCTCCTGCCAAGAAGTCGAGCTGAGGGTTAACGCCCGCCAGCTGGATTCTTCTGGCCGTCGGATCCATAGCCGCCGCCTGTCAAGGCAGAATGCTGCGCCTTGCTGCTATAGCTCAAATGATTTCTTCTCGGACAGGACTCTTCTGTAGTGTTGCTCTTGTTCGACATGCCGATGGCCGGAGGTGATGGATGGATGCGGCGATGTTCATCGTGAGGGCGAACGGAACCTTCCACGGCCCGTTCCTCAAGGACTCTGCCGAGCATTTCGCTGCGAATGCGGGCAGTGACTCAGAGATTCATCCCCTCTCTTTACCGCAGAGCGCGAACGAGCAGCAACAGACACCTACCGTCAGGGTAGTTTCAAACGAGGACTACCGCTCTGCCCACGATGAAGTCACCGTGGAGACGCTGACGATCATCGCAGGGGTGACGCAGAGTGTTTTCTTTGCGCTTCGCGCCGGCCGCGTCCTTACGAGAGAAGAACTCCTTGTGTTCTCTGACGCTCTAGCAGACGCACATAGCGCGATTGAGAGCCTCATGCACTACGCAGAAGTGACCGCGAGTTCGCCGACGCCCGAAAATCTGGTCGCGCTTCGAAAAGCATTCTGGAGGAATCGCGGAAGCAATGATTTCGATCCAAACTATGCGGATAGAGCCTGGTGATCTTTCCGCTGTGTTTCGGCCCGAGCCAGACCTACTATGGAGCGTGGCGAGCGGAGCTTGGCGGCAATCAAAGACTCTTGCCGTCGGTCGAAACCGCCCTAGCGATTGATTGGCAGATATCGACCCCTAGCAGACATCGGAAGCGACCCACCCGTTGCTCAGGCACGCAACTCGTCGACTTCGACGGCGAACGCGGGTGCGTTCTGACGCTGATCCCGCCGATGGAAGAATTAGCCCGTGAGCGTCGGGCATCAGTCCTGCAACAGGCGGATGAGGCGCACACTTCGCACATGACAATCCGACGCGTCCTTAGCGCGACAAAGCGCTAGGTCGAGCCAGATCGCCCTGGATCACCAGCACGCAGATCGACACGGCACCTTGGGCGTGGGTGCGGATGTCCAATAGCGACTCAGGCGGCATCGGCGCAGTCTTCTTACTGCTGCTGTCGAGAACGCACAAGATCGCCGTTCGCTTGGATTTGGCGACGGCATAGCTGGCGGTTTGGCCGAGGAACGGCTCGCATTGGTCCACCGAACTGATCAGCGTGTCGACGACCTTGAGCTCGATTGGTATTCCGTGCAATGACAGATCGGTGATGCCGCCGGCGGCATGGGCGTGCTCGTCCAAATCCGAGCCGATCAACGGATGACGACGCAACTCTGCGCGCACGTATCGTTGAAATGCTGCCTCATCCCATCGCCCCTTGAACTCGGCGTCCTGAACCGCGCGGCCAGCCAAATTGCACAGCGTGGCGAGCACGAGCAGCGCGTCGGTGGTTTCTGCTTGCGGCACGCTCGGGCGGCGACGCAATGCTTCCCGAAGTGCGAACAGCCTTTGGTCCAGCCTTGGATAACCGCAGATCTGAAGCTTTGTAGCGTCAGCACCGTCCACGATCAACGTGCGGTGGCCCACGACGGCCACCGGTTGATCCCCGCGTTCGGGGAGGAATTCAGCGGTGTACTTGAACTCGAAAGGGCGCGCGTGCATGCCCTGGGGTAGTAGCAAGGCGGCGCGACCACTCTGCCGCATCGTGTAAGGCGCTTCGCCGTCGGGCTTTTCGAACTGGAAAGTTGGGAAGTCGTAGGTCGATTTCGGCTCCACGGAGATCGGCGTCAGGCGCAACTCTCGCTTGTCTTGCGGCCAGCGCGACACGCGCACTTCGATCTCCAGATCGTGAACTTCCTGAGCCGCCAGCTGGTGTACCTCCGCGGCCGGTTGGCCATCGAATTGGAACTGCAAGAACGCCACTGTCAGGTCGACCAGCGGTTCCTCTTTCGGGGCGGCCAAGTCCATCTTGACGGCCCAGTCCGGCTTTACTGGGGGCGCGAAAACGCCGATGGGCAGCGGGACGGCGATGAGCGCCCGGGCGACGTCGGCGACTTGATCCGTCGATCCCAAGGTCGCAAGGCCTTCTGTGGCCGCCCGCAGATCTGCCGCGGCATCGCTGTGGCCATAGTCACGCAACCATAGTCGATGACGCTCGCGCGCGCCGCGCAAATACCGGTCGGCATCCGGCTCGGCGTCGAGGACGGCCCGGCGCCAATGCACCAGCATGTCGACGATGCGCACGATGCCGCCGAAGGCGTTGTATGCCGTTGCGGCGGCCGCGCTCGACAGGGCCATCGACACCGAATCCAAGGCCACAGCCAGTCCCCGCAGATCGTGGGGCGGCCACTGACCCTTGGCGATCGCCGCCAAGGCCTCCACGGCTTGCAGGCGCTGCTGCAAGGAATCAGAAGAGGGGGAATTTTTCATCGTTCTTGAACAGTTGCGCCATCTCGCCGTCGGTCTGCATCCAGGCCTTCCCAAGGGCCAAAGCCGCCTCCAGTTGGCCCTCGCTGATCAGGTGTTCGAAGCGGACGCGGCGCTCGAGCTGCTGTGCCTGCAGCCGGCGCGCACGCTCGCGCACGGTGTCGGGGAATGCGGACACGTGCAACGCGGCCACCTGCGTTGCGCCCAGCCAAGCGCGGTCGCGCGAGAGCAGCTCCACGAATGTGCTGCATAGCTTGGGGTTGGTCGGGTCGGTTGCAACCGCCTCCAGGATCGCCGGAACCTGGTTCGCGCACGCCCGCAAGGGAAGATCCGCCGCCAGCTCCAGCGCATGCTCGAGTTCATAGTCTTCCCGGCAATGGCGGACACAGCCTAGGACCAAAGCCGCCCATCCTTCGAGGTGCTTAAACTGCCTGAGGAAGTAACGGTGGCCACTACGCAAGAGCACGGAAGGTTCCATTTCTGCCACCAAGGCCAGCAGCACTTGGCCCTGCGTGTCAGGCATAGGCCCTTCGCCTTGGTACATCGTCACTTTTGCCCCAATGCATTCGAGCAGGAACTCGGGATCTTCGCCTCGTCGATAGGCGACGATGAGGCTATCCAGAGCGGCGTCTACGAAGCTGTGGAAGTGGGTCGGAAGCGGAAGTCGCCCCAGCGCCTGCACCGCTGTCTTGTGCACGATGACGTAGGGATCGAGAAGCATCAGGACCAGGCTGTCCACGACCAAGTCCGGCAGATCGGCGAACCTCTGGCTGCCGATGTCTTTGAGTGCGTCAGCCGCCGCGGCGCGGCCGGCAACCGAGGCACCGACCATCGCGCCGTACAGGTAAGGCAGCATGGCCTTAAGCCCGGCGCTGGTCTCGAGCAGCGGCGCAATCTCTCTCACGATCGCCGCCTCGAGCGTATCGCCGAGGAGGCCGCGCTGGCCGAGAAAAGCTTCGAAGCGGGCCAGTCCCTCGGCATCGGCGAGCGCGCCGTGGATGGCCAGCTTGAGCAGCGCCGCACGCAGATTCCCCAGGCGCGAGCGGCGGTTGGATTTCTCCATCTCCGCCAGCGGATCGGGCAGCGTCAGGATGCTGTGCTCTGGCTCCGGCGCCTGCAGCTTGGAATCAAGTACCGCGGCGATGCCAAGCAGCACGTCCATTCCGGCCTTCGCTGCCGGTGCGAGCGCGGCACTCGGATGTCGAAACGCGCTCAGCACCTGCTGGGTGACCTCGCTGTTGTCCGAGGTTGCCGCAAGCGCCGCAAGCTGTCGAATCGCCACAACGAACGCATGGGTGTTGTCCGGCTCTACATTGGTTGTGGTGTCACGATCGCGATGCGCATGGCGCAGCACGTACTCGTAGACCCCCGCCACGCGGCCCTCGCCGTCGTCCGAAGCACTTTCGAACTGGCGCATCAGTTCTTCATCGGCCAAGTTGGGGGCGGCCAAGAACGCGCTGGCCAACGCCACCTGGAGGTCATGAGCGATCTTGCGCAGCTCGGACTCGCGCTCGATCTCGACCAAGACGTCCAGACGGGACAGGTGCGCCGCGAGTGGACGCAGGAAGGGGCGGACCCATCGCTCGTTTCGACTGATCAGCAGCCCCATCGCTCTAGTGGTCACGCCGAGCCGGACTTGATCACGGCAGGTAAGCAAGGCGAGCAGGCCTCGCTCGACGGGCTCGGGAAAACGATCCGCTAGTTGCGTCAGCGGATTCGGATCGCCGTCTTCGTGGCGCGGGTGGCCAAACTCCGAGCGGGGCGGCGTCGCGATGTAAGCCAGTCCGATGACCGCCTCTGGGACGTCGGCGGCATCGATGTGGTCGAGTCGCTGCGTCACCATCGCGGCGGCGAGATCGAGCGCATGCCCCAGCCGCAAACACTTCATTGCGCATCGGACCAGTCGAGGCTGGTCTGGTGTGTCGGCTAGTAGCGTCAGTCCGACCGCGTCCAACCAGTGATCGTCACCTTCCAGAACCGAAAACAGGTACTCGGTCAACTCTGACACCAAGATTTCCGGCGCCAAACGTGCGCTCTCGATCACGCGAGTCGCCGCTTGATCGTCGCGATCGGCATCGAGCCGATCCAGATCGTCCATCAAGGTCTTGGCTAGGACCGGCAGTTTCGTGCGCAGTTCGGCACGGACGGCCGCGCGGGCCTGCAGGGACGCCTGCTTCGCACGTTGCGTTTCCTTTGCGCGGGTCTGTGCGTCTTGGCGTTCGGCGTCACGTTGCGCCACCAGCATGGCGAGGTTGGGCAACGAGACCGGCACGCGATGTGGGCAGCCCACGCAATGGGCGTCATGGAAGCGCAGCGCAGACTCTTCCAGAAGGTAGGTCGCCATTCCCGAAGCTGGTGCGAAATCGCACACCATGGCGTGGTGTCCGATGGGCAGGCCGGTTTGCATCTCGATCAGCCCCGTGCCGCCGAACTTCTGCACCCGGGCATGACGGCACCAATTGTGGATCAGGCGTTTGGCGTCCTGGTTGCGCTCGCCATCTCGGATCGCCCGCTCGATATCTCGATCCCGACTCACCCAATCGCTCCTGTCACGAACTACCCGTCGCCTGCACGGACCTTCCTTAGGCCTTTTTGGCCCCTGCGCTTTCTGAGCTGGAGCGGCCAATTCGAGGGCGGTGCCGAGGGGCTCGGTCTTGTCTCACCCATCGCGTAGGATTGCAGCTCGTCTACCGCGCGCCAGCGTGGCACAGCACCTTCAAGCCGACAACTGGAACCGAAACGGCGACGTTTCCACACGGTGCGGTCAACGGACAAATGCATTGCCGCTGACGAGCTTAGACGACTTCAATCACTAGCCGTTAACTCCTGGCTGGCGTCGGGGCAGACGGTGCGGCGACGCAGGCATAGGCGGCACGTTGCGACTATGGTGTCCGCTTCTGGCCGACTCAAGACGACCCAAAGCGGTCGTTCGCCTCAGGTGTCGACACCCAACGGCCGTGCTACTCAAGAACGGGGGACGTCGGAGCGATGCAAGATCGAGATGCCCCGCCAACCAGTCGATCCAGGCGCCCCGGGTCCACCGAGCTAGTTTCTCTCGCGATCAATGCGCGTCATTGGATCAGCTTTATCTACAGCACCCCAGGCGCCCCCTGCCAAACGCTCCATCTTGCCCGGAAAGCTTGCGTTCTCAGCCCGCGATGGTCGCGAAACCGTTCTTTGCGTAACCGTGTTCTGTCAGCTCAGGCAGGCTGGGAGGACGATCGCAGTTAGCCGGACGAGCCAAGTCCGTTTAGCATCGGGACCTAACAGTTCGCTCAAGCGGAGAGATCAGTCGCTTCGCGATTGATGCTGCCGCGCAAGTAGAGTGTTGGGCGGCAGTTCGGAGGTTGGCGTGGCGATAAACAAGCTTCACAAGAGTAAACATCCCGCATTGATTGTGCACCGGAACACGGCAGCCGCGCAGTGTGCTGTCTATATTCTGGTGGCCGACAAGGCAGTCCCGTATGGGAAAAGCGGCTCTAGAATCGTGTACATCGGAAGGACAGATCGAGGAATGACGCGGGTTCACGAAAGTGCGGCTGAAAAGTCGACGCAGCTGTTCAAGACCGCCACGAATCCAGGCGGAATACATGGCGTAACTCAACTCAGCGCCTACGCAGTAAGTTTCAGCGTTCCGCAAGTGTGGTCGGCGCCTTGGACTCCGTCGGTGCTGCTCGAGCGGGCCTTTCTGATTGCATTTAAGTCCCACTTCGGAAAGCCGCCGATTGCAAACGACCAAAGAAACGCGATGGTTGCTTCTGTCGAATACTCCTACTTCAATCGCGCTGCAATCGACAAGCAAGTACAGAGGTTTCCGTAACGCATTGGCGGCATCGGCTTTAGGAAGGCTTGCTCTCCCAGCTTGCGCTGCTCCGAATCCGACACATTCCTCCTGACTTTCTGCTCAATCGGCAGCATGAATCGCTTCGCGATTGATGCTGCCGCGTCGCCCCGAAGTTGGCTGGCCGTTTTCGGCCGAAAAGGGCAAGTCGCATTCCGCCCATCACGGACATCGCGCCCCGAGCGGTAGCTGCTAGGACCGCAGCGTTGATTAATTCCAATGAGTCTTTCAAAAGAGAACGGCAGCGCCGCGCTATCGCGCCGCATTCAAGATGGGAGTCTGTGAGCAGACAACCAGCCCTTTAGCTCCCCTCGTGAAGGCCACATAGAGGTTCTGGGCGGTCATCGTTTCTGGCTGGAGAACCACCGCAATGTCTGCCTCAAGTCCCTTCAAGAGCAGCGTGCTTCCGACGGATCGGCGTGGCATTGGTCGGCGGAAGTGGCGATTGCGCTCACGCGCCTGCAGCGTAGCAGAGACAAAGTCCTGCCCGTTGCTAATCACCGTCTGCATGGCTGATCTACAGCAATGGAGAATCTCCGGTCGATAAACGCGAGTTTCTGCGTGCTCCGCCAACATGCTCAACAGCTCGAGGGCGCGAGGCATAGAGCGCTCCGTTTCAAACGTCAAGGCGGCCCGCTCAACTGGCGTGGGCGCTGCTCGCGCCCGCCCGGAGCGCAAAGAACCGATGCGTGTGACAAGGTTGTGGGCTCCAACACCAGTCATCACAACGGAAGCGAACTCGGCCAGATCTTTCAGCGCATCGGGGGCCTGTAAGTCGAAGCGCCGTGCGAAGTTGACCAAGTCGCGAAGGTCCACTGCCTCGACTGCCATTGCACCGGGAGTTTGACTGGTTAGCTGATGACGACCTTGAACGTTCATGGAGTCACCGATGACCAGCACTGTCCCTTCGCTGCCGGGTGCGTTGGTGCGTGCAGCAACTAGCCGCTGTTGCGCTTCATTGCCCAGTGTCAATTGGACCCAACGAACCTCTGATGGGGCATTACGAAGGTCGACGGGTTGACCAGAAGAGAGAACAGGTCTCAGGGACAAAAGCCACTGTCCTAAGTTCTCCGCGCCGGCAATCCGCCAGCGCCATGGTGTTGCAAGAGCCCCTGCTGCAGGAAACTGTGTTTCAACATGCGCTGCCCAGTGAACCAGCTGATTCCCTCCAAACCCGAAGATTGCTTGGAGCGGATCGCCCAGGACGCAGGTGGGCAGGCTCTCAGCCAACGCGGATACGAGTGCGTGTTGGGTCAGGCTGCAATCTTGGTATTCGTCCACTAGCAAATGGGCATACGTGGAAGCGATAGCTTGGCCAACATGACCAGCTTCCAAGAGTTGTCGAGCGGCCACGCGAATCGCGGCGTAGTCGCTGCTAGGGTTCCTGAGTTCTAGCAACTGGGGCGGATGGCCGCTTCGCGTTGGGAACTTCGCGATGAGCCGCATCGCAAAGCCGTCGAGCGTAGAAAGCCTATACGCGCTATTTGGAACTCCGGCTCGTTTCAGGCGTGCTCGCAGTGCGGCAACGCCGGCATTTGTGTGGGTGAGAACCAAGAAAGGCCTACCCCCGGAGTGGAATCTAAGTGCATCGGCGATCAGCTGGGTCTTGCCGCAGCCGGCAGGCGCAGTCACGGACCCGCGCTGGATCGCCAGCAGATCGATCTCAGACGGCACTGGTGAAGGCCAAAAGCTGGTCTGTCACATCCTTAAAGCCGGGCTCCGCATGTGGCAGCGAAGGACCTACGATGCTTAGTGCAATCTCTTGATAGCAGGTTAGTGACTTGAACCAACCGCTTTTGTTGATGCGGGATGCTTGGCCTAGGAGCGCGCGATCGTCGAATGAGTATCCATTCATTAGTCTTTCGGTTTCAACGCTATCCAAGGTGGCGCGGCCATCTGATCGCGTCTGGATATGTTGGCTCATCAACTCGGCACCAACGCGCTCCTTGGCCTTGATCAGGAGGGCGTCGACCGCCTCCGTGCTGAGATGGCGAAAGAGTTCATCTTCCAGCGTTAGGCCATTGCGCCAAGTTAGGAGCTGCCCACCTGTCGCAAGGTAGGCCTCGACGACACCGTTGCTAGCCGGCTTATCAGCATCGATGAACACCAGGACGCGATAGCCCATATTGCGAAGGGCTGTTCCCCGAGCGAAGGCTTTGTCAGGGCTGCCGCCGCTTGCGTTGACGTAAGCGCCGCCATTCGCCAGGAAGGAAGTGGCGCCCCTGCTGACCCACCACTGGTCCAAGCCGCGGGCGAAGCCCACTTCGCTCGCCCCTTCGCACACGATGACGGATTTGGCCAAGAAAGCTTCCGGGTCAGTCCGGAGCGTGCTTTGGATTTCGTCGGACGTCCCGGCGGCTGCAACAATGTGGCCTGAAGTTCCTGGGCGCACCACAAAGAGTTGACTGCCCGAAAGCTCGCGTAAGGCAACAGGGGAATGGGTGGTCAAGAAGGCCTGGAGAGGCGAGGTTGCGTCCTTGGCGCCGAGCGAGTCCAGCAACCGCATCAGTCGATGGGGTTCCAGCCCATACTCAACCTCATCTACCAGCGCGATTGATGCTGACGTGGATGCGGCCCGCTGGAGACCCGTGACTAGGAGTCGGGCAGAGCCTGTACCCAACGAGCGCAGGGGTATGCCGATGTCACTATGTAGCGCTATTGCGCCCTCGCTTATGGAGACCGCGTGCGAATCGAGTAGGGCTTGCGGCATCTCTCCAACCGAAACCCCAAGGGATCGTGCAGTTTCCTGCACGATGGAGAGGGTTTTGCCCAAATGGGACGAAGCTTGCGTGCCAAAGTTGGCTCGCGCCTGGCGAGCAGCTAGAGCGAGTTGAGCCCCAAGCTCCGCTCGTTCGTCAGTGAGCCGATTGAGCACAGAGCCGCGGCTCCATGACAAGTTAGAGCTGGTAAAGCTTCCGATACGGGCGGGTGCGAGTGCTGTCCGGTCTTTCCATGGCAACCCCCGCTCAAGGTTGTCTCGGCTGGCTCTGTCTGAAAAAAGCGTCCACGAAGGCTCCAAATCTGCCCCGATCTGAAGCATGAGAGTCAACACCACCTCCAGCCCAGCACGCGGCTCGTCATCAATGGCTCCAGTCAGCGCGTCGAAACCACGCAAGAATTCGCCGTAAAGATCAATGTCCATCAGTGACGCTGGGAGTTCTCCGAGCGTTACCTTGATGGAGATGGGAGCCTCGACATCAAGACCGTGGAAATCCATGTCGCCAAAGGAAATGCTTCGACGCGCTCCTAGGCACAGGTCGATGGCGTCCAATAGGGTAGATTTTCCACTGTCGCCAGGACCGATCAGACAGTTGATGCCCGGCGCAGGCGCCCATTCCAGCGACTGGATAGACCGGAAGTTCCGGACGGATACATGGCGAATGCGGGGCATAAAGGTTCCTTGACGAGATCTCCGACCAGTCTGCGACGGGCCCGGCAAGCTGCCAACCAATTAGGCGTCGCCTTGATGCTAGTTCCATCTACGCCGAAGGTTCACATTGCCGCATCGGCAGGGGTCGCCTACCGGCGAAACTTTTTGGCGAGCTTCCCCGATTCAGGGATCGAGCTGATTCATCGGTGTGATGCCCCGCCAGATCCTATTCAGCAGGAACGTCGGGGGGCTAGACCGCGTTCTCCGGCCCTGTCTGAGAATGCCTCCTCTTCGCCGGTTCCGGGCTCCTAGGGGCGGGGAGGGCAGCTTCTCGAGGGACGCGCCGACATTCGTAGAGGACCTTGCGGTTCTGATTGCCGCACGGGCCCCGGGTAGGCACTCTTCCCCAACTCAGGACTGGAATTCGCTTCGTACCCGTTGGTGTGCTCCGGAACTAACGCAGTACCCGCAAGTCTGCAGGTCGTTTAACGCTGTACCCGTCGGAGTGGGCGAGTTGTACCCGAGATGTGCGGCGGCGGACCGCACTTGCGTGCGCTGGACACTATCCATAGTTTTCACCGGCAGGTGAGCGCTCCGACCAGAAAATGTATCTAGTTCCGCGGGCTTGATTCCCAAAAAAACAAAGAGATACATTAAGTTCGCATAATGAATATTATGTCAT
>Ga0075157_10001896_pt1 | contig 12592 bp, 8 predicted proteins | sample JI81BgreenDNA_FD_70967 | JGI IMG/M metagenome (GOLD analysis project Ga0075157, IMG submission 70967) | Wastewater effluent complex algal communities from Wisconsin, to seasonally profile nutrient transformation and Carbon sequestration -... | ecosystem: Engineered > WWTP > Effluent > Algae...
ACCGCACCCACCCGAATCAGCGAACTCGAACGCGGCACCCGTCCCGACATCCTCCTCAGCAACGCCTACCGCGAATACCTCACCGCCGCTTGACATCAATAGGAGCATCAAGCTCAACCAACCGACAGGCCCGCTGGTTGAGCTTGTCGAAACCAGTTCTGCGCAACACCAGCGATGGCCTCGACAAGCTCGACCAACCGACAGCGCCTTGCTGCCGCCCTATCGGCCAGTGGCGACCCATTGCTCGATCGTGGTGGTGTCGAGCTCGGCGTCCGGCCCCGGCAGCAGACTGCCGTCGGCGAAACCCGGCACGCCGGGGATCGGCACCTGCGCGACCCGGGCCCGCACATCACGTGCCCGCCAGACCCGGCGGATCAGCTCGGCGAACATCAGTTGCTCCGGACCGGCGAGCTCGACTCGAGTGCCGGGCGCATCGTCCAACGCGGCACGCGCCAACCGGTCGCCGACCGCGCTGTTCGCAACCGGCTGCATGCGCATCCGGGGAGCCAGCCCCACCCGCCCGAAGCCACCCAGCGGCAGGTGCGGAAAGATCTGGTCGGCGAAGCCGAACCACTGCGTCGTTCGGACGACGGTCACCGGCACCGTTCCGGCCGCGAGCCCGCGTTCCTGGGCCAGCTTGCCCTGGTAATAGGCGGCCTTGGCCAACCCCGGCCGGTCGATCCCGACGATCGACACCGCGACGATCCGCTCGACTCCCGCGCGCCCCGCTGCCAGCGACAGGGCGCGTGCGGACGCTTCGAAGGTCGCGATGGTGCGGTCGGCCGCATCGGAGCAGTCGATCAGCGCGTCGACGCCGTCCAGGGCCCGGACCAGTTGGTCGGCGCTCGAGCGCTGCAGGTCGAAGCCGGTCCGCCGCGACAGCGAAGCCGCCCGAATGCCGCGGGTTTCGAGCGAACGCACCACTTGTGCACCGATCCGTCCGGCTCCACCGACGACCGCGATTCGTTCCACCATGCAACCCATCGTGGCAGCCCGTCGCGAAGCCGTATGGTGACGCCCATGGCTGAACATCCCACGCCCGGCGTCCGCTCGGAGGTCGGCCGGCTGCGCACCGTGATGCTGCACCGTCCGGGCAACGAATTGCGCCGGTTGACCCCGCGCAACAACGACTCCCTGCTGTTCGACGGACTGCCCTGGGTCGATCGCGCCCAACAGGAGCACGACGCCTTCGCGGAGGCCCTGCGCAGCCGAGGCGTCGAGGTGCTCTATCTCAGCGAACTGCTCACCGAGACGCTCGCCGATCCGGAAGCCCGGCAGGTTGCCATCGCCCACACCATGGTCGATCTGCGGCTCGGCGACAGCTTGCGGCGTTACCTGACGGAGCTGCTGGGCGACCAGGATGCTGCGGAGTTGGCCGAGAGCCTGATGGCCGGCCTGCGCAACGACGAGGTGCCGTCGCAGACCGGCAGCCTGGTCGCCGCCCTGCATGCTGCGGACGACTTTCTGATCGACCCGCTGCCCAACCTGCTGTTCACCCGCGACTCCAGTGTGTGGGTCGGTGATCGGGCGACCGTCACGGCGCTGGCGATGCCGGCCAGGCGTCGCGAAACGCAGCTGACCGAGTTGATCTACCAGTTCCACCCCCGCTTCGTCGGCACCCAGCGCATCCACGGTTGGGACAAGGAGCTGCTCGAGGGCGGCGACGTGCTCGCCCTGGCCGAGGGGGTGCTGGCTGTCGGGGTCGGCGAACGCACCCGGCCGGCCGGGGCGGAACGGCTGGCCCGCACCGCCTTCGCCGAGGGTCTGGCCCACACCGTGCTCGCGGTGCCGATCGACCAGGATCGCGCCACCATGCACCTGGACACCATCTGCACCATGGTCGACGTGGACGCGATGGTGATGTACCCCAACGTGGCGCACCGGCTGGCGGCGATCACGATGAAGCCGGGCGACGACGGCGATGTGGTCATCGAGCCGATCGAACCCTTCCTGGACGCCGCGGCACGCGCGATGGGCATCGAACGACTCCGGCTGATCGACACCGGCCTCGACCCGGTGACCGCCGAACGGGAGCAGTGGGACGACGGCAACAACACCCTGGCCATCGAACCGCGGGTGGCGATCGCCTACGAGCGCAACGTCGAGACCAACGAGCGTCTGGTGGCCGCCGGCATCGAAGTGATCCCGATCTCGGGCTCGGAGCTCGGCTCCGGCCGGGGCGGACCACGCTGCATGTCGTGCCCGATCAGTCGCGACCCGCTCTGAGCCTTGCTACGCGGGCAGTTCCGCCGACCGCAACGGTGACCTGGCGGCGATGACGGCGGCCGCGGTGAACAACACGACCACCGCTACCAGCGCCGGTTGCGTGCCCACCAGGGCGACCGTTGCGCCGCCCAGCAATGCGCCCACGGCCCCGGCGGTGCGATTCACGGAACGGATCAGCGCGTTCACCCGGCCCAACAGCGCGTCCGGGGTCACCGCTTGGCGATAGCCGAGCGAGTTCGGGTTCTCCAGACCGCCCGCGAAGCCGTGCGCAGCGAGGGCGACGAACAACAGGACGATGCCGACCCCGGTCAACGGGGCGAGGGCGACGAGCAGCCACCCGACCGGGTAGGCGGCGAAGGCGAGAACGATCGTGCGCCCGATGCCCAGACGCGCCCCGATGGCGGGCGCGGCGGTGGCGCCCAGCAGGCCGGCGATCCCGGCCACCGAGAGCAGCAGGCCGAAGGTGAGGGCCGACAGTCCGAACGAACGCAGGGCGAGCAGCGCCACCGCGGTGAGACCCATGCCGTTGGCGACGAACCACACGTGGGTGGCGATCGCCAACGGCCCGAGGGCGCGATGCCGGTAGGTGGCCCGCCAGCCCTGCCCGATCTCGGCCCGAAGGTTGCGCTTGGTCGGTGGCCGCCGCGGCTCCTCCAAGCGGATGCTCGCGTTCAATACCGCCTCAACCAGAAAGCTGACCGAATCCACCAGGATCGCGACGGGCGCGCCGAGTAGGCCGACCAGACTGCCGCCGAGCGTCGGACCCACGGTCTGCGCTGCATTGTCGGCCTGGTCGAGGCGAGCGTTCGCCGACACCAGCCGCGTCCGCTCGACTAGCTGCGGCAGAAACGACTGGGCCGCACCGAACCCGAACACCGAGCAGGCGCCGAACAGCAACAGCAGAACGACCAGCAGCCACACCTGCAGCAGCCCGAGCCACCAGAACAGTGGAATCATCGCGAGCGACAAGGCTCGCCCGACACCCGCCCAGATCAGCACCGTGCGTCGATGCCACCGGTCGATGAACACGCCCGCAAAGAGACCCAGCACCGCATACGGCACGAACTGGGCGGCATTGACGATGCCTACCTCGAACGGGGTCGCCCCCAGCACGTGGATCACCAACACCGGCAACGCGACGGACGTCACGGCGGAGCCGAACGAACTCAGCGACGAGCCCAGCCAGAACCGTCGAAACGCAGCCGAAAGTACCTTGTCGCGAGCAGGCTGCGACATCGCTCACCCCCTGCGCGGAGGCTACACGCGCTGCAGCCAGCCGTACCGGTCTTCGACCCGTCCGTACTGCACGTCGAGCAGGTGCGCGCGGATCGCCTGGCTGAGCGGACCCGGCCGGCCGTCACCGACGGTGTAGCGCTGGTCGGCTCCGTTGACGCCGGGGGCGCCGAAGCCGACGATCGGCGTCACAACGGCGGCCGTGCCACAGGCGAGCACCTCGGTGATCGCACCGGAGGTCACCCCGGCGAACACCTCGTCGATGGCGATCCGCCGTTGCACCGGACGCAGCCCGTGCTCGGGAGCCAGGGTCAGGATCGAATCGCGGGTGACCCCGTCCAGAATCGTGCCGGTCAGTTCGGGGGTGAGCAGGTCACCGTCGGCCGTGATGAACAGGATGTTCATCGTTCCGCACTCCTCCACCCAGCGGTGCTCGGCGCCGTCCAGCCAGATCACCTGCTGGCAGCCGTGCGCGGCCGCCTCGGCGGCGGCGAGCAGGCTCGCGGCGTAGTTGCCGCCGCACTTGGCCGCCCCGGTACCACCGGTGGCCGCGCGGGTGAAGTTCGGAGTGGCCCACAAAGTGACCGGTTCGGGATAGTACGGACCGACGGGCGACGCGATCACACAGAACGTGTATTCGTTGGCCGCGCGAACGCCGATCAGGGTCTCGGTCGCGATCTCGAACGGACGAAGGTAGAGGCTCTGCTCACCGTCGGGCGAAGGCACCCAGTCGCGGTCGAGGTCGACGAGTTCGGTGACTGCGGCGACGAAGTCGGACTCCTCCACGGGGGCCATCGCGAGCCGGCGGGCCGATTGGGCGAACCGCGCGGCGTTGCGTTCGGGACGGAACAGGGCCACCCCGCCGTCCGGTTGCCGAAAGGCCTTGAGCCCCTCGAAGATCTCTTGCCCGTAATGAAAGGTCGCGGCAGCGGGATGCAGCGCGAACGGACGGTGCCCGACGATCTGTCGGTCGTGCCAACCCTTGTCGGGGGTCCAGGTCGCCACCGCCATGTGGTCGGTGAAGTTCGCCCCGAAGACCGGCTTGGCCACGATCTCGGCGCGCTCGTCGGCGGGCGTCGGGTGGTCGGTGCGGGTCTGGACGAAGGTGCTCATTAGAGCAATGTAATGGCCGGTGTCGATCAGTCTGGTGAGGTTTCGCCCTGCGTGCGCGCACGCTGTCGCTCGAGAAGGCGTCCATCGATGCCGGCCGAACCGGTCGGCGGACGACGTGAGCAGGCACCCGGTGGCTGAGCACAGACCTCGATGGGCAATTCCACGCCCTATCGGCGGCGCCCCCGCGCCCTCTAGGTTCATCGGTTATCGGAGGAGGAGCCCATGCCCAGCTACCTGGTCATCCCCGGCATTCGCGGCGACTCGGAGGCCCGCTCCCACGAGGGCGCGATCGAGGTCACCAGCTGGACCTTCGGGGTCGCCCAACTGCCCACGAGTGGCGCCGGTTCGGCCGCACGCCAGGGCCGCCCCCAATTCAACGCTGCGAGCTTCGGGTGCCGCGGCGGCCCGGCGTCCCCGCTGCTGCTCGAGTTCTGCGCCTCCGGACGACTGGTGGACGAGGCCGTGTTCACCCAGGAGCCCGCAACGGGTCGCGCAGGCAGCACCGAAGCGCGGTTCAGCGACGCCCGGATCATCAGCTATGCGGTGATCGGGGACGACGATCTCAGGCGCGACGACTTTCAGTTGAGCTACGCCCGGGTCACCTTCACCGTGCGTGGACAACGGCCCGACGGCAGCCTGGCGGAGCCGGTCACCACGACGCAGCCGCCGGGCGAGGCCCCGCCCGTGCCGACCCCGGGCAGCGGTGGGGTCTGGCGCCCCCGAGCACCGCTGTTGCCACGTCCCTGAGCGTCGCCGATGGCAACCGTCCACTAAATCCACAACAAACTCCTCCCCGGGGGATCGCCACCGGCGGGGGCCGGTCCTACGCTGCGTATCACCGTGCGCCGCGCCGGCCTCTTCGCCTTGAGAGGAGTCGTCGATGGATCCCGTGCTCGTGCTCGATGCGGACATGACGCTGGCAGCCGCCCGATCGGCGATCGAGTTACTCGGCACCGCCCAGATCGCCGTCGTCCGGCGACGTGACCCACGCGCGAGTGGCGCGATCCTCTGGTACCCGTTGAACGACGACGACCGCAGCCGAGTGCTGGATGCCGCAATCGATCCGGCCACGCCGCTCGGTGTATCGCTCGACCTGCACGAACACGGGGCGAGCGAGGTTCGGCAGGTGACCGACGCTGAGGTGGCGGCCGGCCGATGGTGCGGTCTGGTGGTCGACGGCGGACGGGCCGTCGGCTGGATCCCCGGCGTCGACACGACCGATCGTGGACCGATCCGCGGCATCGATTTCGGCCCCGGCGGCGGCAACTGGACCGACGTCCAACAGATCGACGCACCCGGGGTCGCCCCCGGCCCCGACTTCGACCCGGGAGATCTGCTCCCGCCACCGCTCGGCGCCGAACCGGGCGGCGCTGAACTGCCGCCCACCTCCGGCGCCGAACCCCCACTTACGGGCGAGCCGGCACCCACGAACGGCGCCCCAGCGGCCGGAGTGCCGGCGTTCCCACGCGTGGACGTGCCCGAGACCGTGGCACCCTCGGCAACCTTCAGCGTGCTCGTCGGGCTCGCCAAGGAGGCGCAGCCGGGCCTGCAGGGCGCGGTGATGACGATCGTCACCGATCAGACGACCCAGCTGATGCTGCAGATCAAGGCGGAGAACTTCACCGTCGCGCAGGTGCGGCAGGAGCTGCCCTTCGATCCCCGCGACGTCGGTGCTCACACCGCCAGCTTCACCGTCACCGCTCCCGCAGTCACCGAGCCTTGGCGCGGCCGGATCGAGGTCGAGTACAGCCACAACGGCCTGCTGATCGGCACCGCCTGGCGCGAACTGCTGGTCGAGCCCAACGCGCCCGCCCAGGCACCCGCCTCGACCTCCGGCGGCGAAGTCGCCGTCAACCTCAACCAGAGCGTGCCGATCGACCTGACCGTTTCGATCAGTCGGGGCGAGGCGGACGGCACCTTCCTGTGGACGTTCACCACTCACCACACCGTGCAACTTCCCGACGAGCAGGTGATCACCCACCTGGAGCAGGACACCGCCGAGACGTTCGCGCTGCGAAAGATCCGCGAGATGTCACAGGTGGACGGCAGCCCCACCGCCGAGCTGCGGGTCGCCGGAGTGGCCACCGAGGTGGCCAGCGTCATGCCGGTCTGGTTCTGGAAGGTGCTCGCACAGGTCTGGCGGATCGCCAAGGACGACAACCGCCTGCCCACCGTGCTGCTGGTCAGCCAGGAGTCCCTGGTGCCGTGGGAGTTGGCGACCACCGACGAGGAGTTCATCGTCGACCGCACCCTCGTCGACCCGGCGGCTCCGCAACTGCTCGGCGCCCAGGCGATCGTCGGACGGTGGCGTCCGGCAGGCCCTGAGACCCCGTCCGGAGTGCGCCGACCGAACGCCACCCCGGCGGAGGCGATGTCGATCAGCAGCCTGGCCGTCGTGGTGGGCGAGTTCGGGCCCAGTTCGGGCATGAAGTCGCTCAAGGAGGCGATCGAAGAGGGGCGGCAGCTCACCACCACGTACCCGTCGGTGTGGGTGAAGGCCACGGCGTCCGAGATGTCCACGCTGCTCAAGGGACAGTTGACCGACCGCGGGGTGCCGGTCGACGCGCAGGTGTTGCACATCGCCTCGCACGGCGAGGTCGACCCCGATTCGCCCTTGAACAGCGGTGTGATCCTCTCCGACTCCTCCGTGCGGATCGACGAGTCGATCGTGATCGGCTCCGACTTCACCAAGACCGCGGCCCCCCTGGTGTTCCTGAACTGCTGCCAGTTGGCGACCGAAACCGGTGGTGCCCTGGTGGAGGGCGGGCTTGCGGCGGCGTTCCTGCGCGCCGGCGCCCGGGCGTTCGTCGCGCCGCTGTGGAACGTCAACGACACCATCGCCAAGGACACCGCGCTCGCCTTCTACGCCGAGACGATCGGCAAGGGACGCGCCGTCGGTGACGTGATGCGCGAGCTGCGCGCCCGCTTCACCACCGCCTTTCCGCAGCACGACCAGACCACACCCCTCGCCTACGCCTACTACGGGCATCCCGGCTTGATCCTCAGCAAACAGGAGTCGCACTGATGGCCAATCTCGACGGCAGCTCTCGACAGTTCAGCCTCGGCCAGGGCATCTCGGTGCGTGCTCCAGGGCTGCGCGGCGAGGCCGAGGCCCACAACGTCGCGCCCGGCTCCGACACTCGCGCTCCCGAGGTGGACGGCTCCGGCGTCGCGTTGGACACCGCCCTGACCCAGGAGGGTTTCCTACGCCTGCGAGTGATCACCCTGGACGTCGCGCCGGTGCCGCACGCCCCCACCGGCGACTCGCCCGCAGGCCCGGGCGACGTGCGCTCCCCCGTCTCGGATGTGCCAGGCATGGAGGTCACCGTGCCGGATCTGGGTGAGGACGTGGCCCAGGTACTGCTGGCCGTCGACGAGAACGGCCTGGTCAGCTGGAACTTTCCGGTCGGTTCGTCCGACGAGTTGGCGCCGACAACGCGGGGTTCGGGCGACGTCGTCCGGTTCATTGTGCCGGCCTTCGCCAGCGATCCCAGCGTTGAGGACGACGGCACCACCCGCGGTGTGTTCGGACTGATCGGACGCAAGGTGCTCGAGCTGGTCGCGCTGCCGCTGGCCGAGTTGGTGGTGCCGCCCCTGGCCGGCGCCGCGGCCCGGCTGTGGGAGTCCAAGTCACGGATCGCCCGAGCGCGTACCTTCACCCCGGGCAACTTCACCAGCGCCGACGTACCGAGCCTGGACGACGCCGAATGGAAGCGACTGGCGTCCGGACGCAGCCTGTGGTTCGTGCACGGCACCTTCGTCAACACCCCGAGCGCCTTCCAGGCCTTTCCCCAGGGCGTGCTCTCGTCGCTGAGTGACGCCTACGGCGGCCGGGTGGCGGCCCTCGACCATCACACGCTGGGGTTGTCGCCGATCGAGAACGCCGACCTGGTCCGCGAGTTGGTTCCGGACGGTCTCGAACTCGAGGTCGACATCGTCTGCCACAGCCGCGGCGGCCTGGTCAGCCGTGCGCTGGCCGGCCAGGGCTCCGACCCGGTGTTCAACGTGCGCCGGCTCGTCCATGTGGCCAGCGCCAATCACGGCACTGCACTGGCGACCCCGTCCAATCTGGTGCCGTTCCTCGACCGGATCACCACCATCGTCAACCTGATGCCCGACGGGCCGGCCGCCTTGGTCGAGGCGACCCTGACCTCGGTGCTGGTGGTGGTGAAGATCATCGCCAAATACGGCCTGACCGCCGTGCCCGGGCTGGCCGCCATGGACAGCGCCGGCGACTTTCTGGCGGGCTTCAACTCCACCGAGCTCGAGGCGCAGCAGTATGCCGTGGCGGCGGACTTCAGCCCCTCCGGAGGTTGGCGGGCGATGACCCTGCGGAACGTCGAGAACGTGGTGGTCGACCGGGTCTTCGGCACCGCCGCCAACGACCTGGTGGTGCCGACCGCCGGTGTGTACGAGGGTGAGGACTCGATGGTCGTTCCCGAGCACCGCCGGCTGGTGCTGCCGCGGGCCCGGGGCGTGTATCACGGCAGCTTCTTCGGCCAACCCGACGTCGCCACCCAGATCGCGAGTTGGCTGACGGAGTAGGAGGAACAGTGGCTGCGCTGGACTACCTGGACTTCGACCTGGAGGTCGAAGCCACCGGCGCGCCCGACATCTACAAGGTCTCGGTGCTCGCCTCGCCGCGCGGCGAGGCGACCGGCCAGATGACGTTCCCGTTCAACAACGACGCACTTGAGAACGTGATCCTGAAGCTGGGCCGCACGCGCTCGGGCGTCCGGGCGATCGGCTCACCCACCCAGGACGTGGCCAAGAAGTTCGGCAGTTCGCTCTACGACGCCCTGTTCGCCGGCGAGGTCGGCACCTGTTTTCGGCGCAGTCTCGACGAGGCCGACACCCAGGGCAAGGGGTTGCGCATTCGGCTGCGCCTGGAGGACGCACCGCAATTGGCGGACGTGCCGTGGGAGTACCTGTATCCGACCGGGCTGCGGCAGTTCCTGGTGCTCTCGACCCGCACACCCGTGGTGCGCTACCTGGAACTGCAGCAGCGGGTCGCCCCCCTGCAGGTGACGCCGCCGCTGCAGGTGCTCGTCGCGGTGTCGTCGCCCACCAACCTGCCGCCACTGGACGTCGACGCCGAGGTGCAGCGCATCCGCGGCGCCCTGGCCGGCCTGGAACAGGCCGGCCAGGTGCACGTCACTGTGCTCACCAACATCACCTTGATGGAGTTGCGGCGCGCCATGCGCGGCGAAACCAAGTTCCACGTGCTGCACTTCATCGGCCACGGTGGCTTCGACGACTCCAAGGCCGAGGGCATGCTGGCCTTCGAGGACGAGCGGCACGGGTCGTCCATGGTGTCGGGCACCACGCTGGCCACCACCATCCGAGACTTCGACTCGCTGCGCCTGGTGCTGCTGAACGCCTGCGAGGGTGCTCGCCAGTCGCCCGCCGACCCGCTGGGGGGCGTGGCACAGAGCCTGGTGATGCAGGGCAACATTCCGGCTGTCGTCGCCATGCAGTTCGAGATAACGGACGCCGCCGCGACCGTCTTCTCGTCCGAGTTCTACGCCGCGATCGCGGACGGCTACCCGATCGACGCAGCGCTGGCCGAGGCGCGGGTGGCGGTGTTCAGCGACAACAATGACGTCGAGTGGGGCACCCCGGTGTTGTATCTGCGGGCCAGCGACGGACGCATCTTCGACGTCGCGGGCGGCGGCAACCACACTCCGGTGTCGCAGCAGCAGCTGGGAACACCCTCGTCGGCGGCGACGGAGGGCGCGGGGCCGCGGGTCGTACCGGTCGTGCTGCCGCCCTGGCCCAACGGTGGGGGTGGCGGCGGGACGGCGTCCATCGATGCGGGACACCAGCCGGGCTCGTTCCACACCGAGCCGCCGGGCGCGGCGTCCGGCCCGGAGGCGGCCGGAGGTAGCGGCCACGGCACCAGTCCGGCCGACACCGGATACGGCGCGGGCGCCAGCCCGGGCGACCCGAACCATGGCGCCGGCGACTCTGGTGGCTTTTCGGGATCCGGCGGCGGGGGTCAACCAGGCGGCGGCGGGGGCGGTCCCCAGCCTCGCTACGAGGCGGTCGTCGATCCGGCCGGTCGTCCGGGCGGCAGGGGTGTGAAGTGGGCGATCCTCGCGGCGGTGGCGGCCGTCCTTGCCCTTGCCGTGTTCCTGTGGCCCCAGGTGTTTCCCGGTGGCAACGGTGCATCGGTGTCGCCCGAGCCCACCAACACGCAGAGCGAGAACCCGTCGCCCACGGCCCCCACCCCGAGTCGCAGCACCCGAACGACGCCGACCTTGCCGCCGGTGCGAGACGTGGGAACCCTCAAGGCATTGCGGATCACCCAACCGCTGACCATCGACGGAAACACCGACGACTGGCAGTGGCAACTCGTGGCGCAGGCGAACAACCAGATCACCGACACTCGCTCGGCTGCCACCGGCGACATCTACCTGATGTGGGACGACGAGGCGCTGTACCTGCTGGCCATGGTTGACGACCCGGATCAGCGCCGACCGGACCCCAAGCAGCCGAACCGAGCCTGGCGCGGAGATTCGGTGGTGCTGGAGTTGGGCCCGGACAAGTCTCGACTGGGTCAGTCCGACCCCGCCCGCCCGCAGGACGCCTACTACATCTTCGGGCTGCCCACGGACGGCATCCCGGTGACCGCGATTCTCGGCCCGAATGCCCAGCGAACCGACTTCAGCGCCCCGCGAGACAGCCGCACCCTCGACGCCGCGATCTCGATCATCCGTACCGGCTATGTGCTGGAGGCGAAGATCCCGTGGAAGACCACCGGGCTGAACGGCGTCGGGCCGGGCGCGGTGTTCGCCGCCAACGTCCAGGTCTCGGAGCGGATGGCGACCAGCAACTCCAACCTGGGCATGAGAAGCACCAACGCGCAGCGGATGCTTGGGGTGCGGATGTTTCCCGCCTACTGGCAGGGGCTGGAGCTTCAGCGGTGACCAGGCTGGCAGCGTCGCCGCCCGACGCTTAAGCTGCCGCCATGGCGCTGCCCGTCCTGTCCGCCGACGAACAACGCATCCTCGGCAGCCTGCTCGAGAAGCAGCGCACCGTGCCGGCCAGCTACCCCTTGAGCCTCAACTCGCTGCGCCTGGCCTGCAATCAGACGTCCAGTCGCGAACCGATCACCGACCTCGACGATGCGACCGTCGAGGCGGTCGTCCGCGAACTGAAAACGCGCGGGCTGGTTCGGGTGGTGTGGGCCGGTAAGGCGACCCGCACCCTGAAGTACCACCAGTTGTTGGACGAAGTGCTCAGCCTGCAGCCCGACGAGCGAGCGCTGATCACCGTGCTGCTGCTGCGCGGCCCGCAGGCGCCGGGCGAGCTGAAGACCCGCACCGATCGCCTGCACCAGTTCAACGATCGCGACGAGGTGGAGCAGGTGTTGCAGCGAATGGCAGCACTGCCCGAGCCGTTGGTGCGGCAACTGGAACGCCGGGCCGGCCAGCAGGATCACCGCTGGGTGCACCTACTGGGGTTGGTGAGCGAACCCGCGGGCCCCGCGACGGCCTCCCTGGTCGATCGCGAGACCGTGCTCGCGGAAGGAACCGGTGCCCGCGACGCGGCGGTTCGCGAGACCTATGACGCGGTGGCCGAGGCCTACTTCGACAAGCTTGGCGACGAGCTGATCGACAAGCCGTTCGACGTCTGGCTGCTGGAACGGATCGCGAGCCTGGCTGAGCCGAACCCACTGGTGGACGTGGGTTGCGGCCCAGGCCACATCACCGCCTTCCTGGCCGACACGGGCGCTCAGGTCAGCGGGGTCGACCTGTCGCCCGCCATGATCGGGGTGGCCAACCGTGAGTTTCCCGACCTGGATTTCTCGGTCGGCAGCCTCTTCACGTTGCTGCGTCCGCGCACCGCGGCCGGCTGGGGAGCCGTGCTGGCCTGGTACTCGTTGGTGCATTTGGCCGGGTCGGAACTGGCGCCGGCCGTCGCCGCGCTCGCCCGAACCCTCGCCCCGGGCGGCGTTCTGGCGGTGGCGGTGCACGTGGGCGACGAGGTGCGGCACGTGACGGAGTTGGTCGGCGAA
>Ga0075157_10001897_pt1 | contig 12592 bp, 10 predicted proteins | sample JI81BgreenDNA_FD_70967 | JGI IMG/M metagenome (GOLD analysis project Ga0075157, IMG submission 70967) | Wastewater effluent complex algal communities from Wisconsin, to seasonally profile nutrient transformation and Carbon sequestration -... | ecosystem: Engineered > WWTP > Effluent > Algae...
ACATTTGCCAAAGCCGCAGCAATAAAGCAGGCGTTACCTCTTGCCCCAGCATACCCAACTCCCGTTCAGCATAAGTACGAATGAACTGCCGCAAACGTTCCTGTGCCAAACCAGTTTCCTCACTCTGAAGCACTTCTGGAAACCCTCCCTTAAGCCAATGCGACTGCCAAGTGTAATAACCCGCAATTTCAGGCAATGAAAATGGCGTCAGTTCAAGATAAGCTACACGACCAGAAAGCGTCTCGGAAGCGCCTCGTATGATTGATGGCGAAGCAGCCCCCAGCAGTATAAATCGCCCCGGTACCCGATGTTCATCAATCAAGGGTCGCAGGGCTTCAAATAAAGCAGGTGTGCGTTGAACTTCATCTACAATAACACAATGGTCTTGCAAAGGGCGAAGAAACAAGTCCGGATGACGTAATTTCTCAACATCTTCGGCGCGTTCCATATCCAGCAGCACGACTTTTGAGCCAGCCTTTTCTTGTAAAGAATGTGCCAACGTCGTTTTGCCCACTTGCCTCGGCCCAAGTATCACTACTGCCGGAAAGTGTTGCAAATAATAGTCTAATTGTTTTGCAGCTGTGCGTGGTAAAATCATTTGTCCATGAAAAATAAGCCCTCAAGGTACTATTTTTCATGGAAGAATTAAAAATATAACGCAAATATTCCAAAATACCTACCCAAACGCCCCCAACACCGCCTCCATCGCCTCCCGGATACGCGCCGTACCGAGGTTGCCGATGCTGCCCAAAGGCGTATTGCCATAATTGATTCAACCATTCGTTGAAATCATTCCGATATTGCGCAGGTGTTGTATGCCTGCCTCAGCTTTTTTAAAAAAATCACCAAAATCATGCTTGAAACTTTCCGACAATTTACCAACCGCGTCGCAGATCTCAGCGCCGAAGAGGCGCTGACGATGATGGAGGCATTTACTAAAGTGGTGCATATCCCTAAAAAAGAGCATTGGTTTATGGAGGGGCAGCGCACCGATGAGGTGGCCTTTGTGCTGCGCGGTTTGCTGCGTTCGTACTACATCAAACCCAATGGCGAAGACCTGACGGCCAATTTTTTCTTCGCGCCGGTTATTACGGGCGATATTACCGCCAACATCACCCACCAGCCCACGCGGCTCAACTTTCAGGCACTGGAAGACACCGAATTGCGGGTTGCAAAATGGGAAACCTTGCAACAGTTGGGCAACCAAAATCCCTTTGTATGGAAATTTTTTGCCCGCTATTTTCAGCAGATTTATATGTTTTCGCACCAAAACCAGATTTCCCAAATCTATGATACGCCCACAGAACGCTACCTCAAACTGTTCGACCTGCGCCCGAAAGTGATGGAACAAATACCGCAGCATTATATCGCCTCTTACCTCGGCATCAAACCCGAAAGCCTGAGCCGCATCCGCAAGCGATTGGCCGCGCGCAAGTAGCTCAAAACCGCAGCCCCGCCATAAAGCCGATATTTGTATTCCGAAATTGCCGGTCGCCTACACCGCTCACTTCGCCCTGCCGGCTGGCCGATTCGTATTCCAGCCCAATAGTAATGGCTGTGTTGCGCCGCTTCAAGGGGAATTCATAGCCAATCCCGCCGTTGAATGCCGAGCCGATGGCAAACTGATGGTTGAACTCCTGGCGCGCCGTGTTCCGATACTTTTGGGTGAATTGTCCGACAAAGAAGTAGTCTGCATATACCACCAAACCCCTGCGGGTCGCCCGGTCAAGCGGGTAGTATTTCACAGCGATGCCGTTGTTCCAGTAGTTGAAGAACAGCTCGTTGCCGTTATCGCCCGTTGAAGGCCCGGCGCCGAGGGCTTTGAACTTCAGTCCAAACTGTACATACGGGATGCGGGTAAATTTGTGAAAGAGCGCCAGCGAATACAAGCCGCCGCCAGTGGGGCCAAATCCGCCGGCTTCATAGGCTTCTTTTAAGCCCGCACCAAAGCGCGTTGCGCCGTAGCCCACGCGCAATTCCCCCGTGGTGAAGGATACTTTTTCGGCGCTTTCCTGGGCCGCCGCCCATTGTTTAGCCAGGCCAAACAGAACCAAAATGACAATGATTTTTTTCATGTTGCAGCATTTTTTGCGATGCGTGAATAAAAGTTTGATGCTGCAAAGGTGCGGGCGCCTTCCGGCCCGATTCATTGACTTGGGTTAGGAAACGTGTTGGGGATTATTACCCACAAGTGGATATGTTTCAGTATACTACCCGACCGCAATGCGAGGGAGAGAAGAAAAGAACTAACAAGCACACAAGGTGGTCTTTTTTGACGAAGTGCACCTACCCAAACTCCCCCAACACCGCCTCCATCGCCTCCCGAATACGCGCCGTACCGAGGTTGCCGATGCTGCCCAAATGGGTATGCGGTAAAGGTGTACGCAAGGTAAATGTGCCGTCTTCCACCTGCCGGCCCACAATTTTGTAGGCTTCGCGGAACGGTAAACCCTCCAGTACGAGGCGGTTAACCTCCTCCACGGTGTACAGGTAGCGGTAGCGAGGGTCTTCCAGAATGTCGCGGCGCACCTGCATGTTGGAGAGCATGAGGTGCAGCATTTGCAGGCAGTCGCGGAGGGTTTGGAAGGCCGGAAAAAGCTGTTCTTTCAACAACTGAAAATCGCGGTGATAGCCCGATGGCAGGTTGCTGGTCATCATAGTAATGTCGTTGGGCAGGGCCAGCAGGCGGTTGCAATTGGCGCGCACCAACTCCAGTACATCCGGATTTTTTTTATGCGGCATAATACTGCTGCCCGTGGTTAGCTCGTCGGGGAAGGCGATAAAAGCAAAATTCTGAGAGAGGTAGAGGCAGCCGTCGTAGGCAAATTTGCCCAGTGTCGCGGCAATATTGGCAAGGGCCTGCGCCACAATCCGCTCGGTTTTGCCCCGGCTCATCTGTGCCGCAATAGCATTCACGTGCGGCCCCCCGAAGCCCAGCAGTTCGGTGGTCAGGTCGCGGTCCAGCGGGAAAGAAGAACCATATCCCGCCGCCGAACCCAAGGGATTGCGGTTCACCACGCGGTAAGCGCCGTGCAAGGTGTAGAGGTCTTCCACTAAGCTCTCTGCGTAAGCGCCCAACCAAAGCCCAAAAGAAGAAGGCATAGCCACCTGAAAATGTGTGTATCCGGGTAGCGGCACGTCTTTAAATGCTTCACTGCGCTCTTGTAAAAGATCAAAAAACACCTTGACTTCCGCCGCCAGCTCCCGGATTTGCTGCCGGAAAAACAATTTCAAATCCGTTAAAACCTGATCGTTTCGGCTCCGACCGGTGTGTATTTTTTTGCCCGCATCGCCGCAGCGGCGCGTGAGCAGCAGTTCTACCTGCGAGTGTACGTCTTCCACGCCCGGCTCCAGCACAAAATGCCCGGCCTTGATCTCCTCGCCAATCTCCAGTAGGTGCCGGCGCAGCAGCTCGGCTTCCTCAGCAGGTACCAAACCGATTTGTGCCAACATGGCCAAATGCGCCAGCGAACCCTGCACATCGTGTTCGGCCAGCATCATATCCATTTCGCGGTCGCGGCCGGTGGTAAATCGCTCCACCGCTTCTGCCACCGGAATATCTTTTTGCCAAAGCTTCATTTTTTTTAAATTTTGGATTTTTAATTTTGGATGCTTGATTTTTTTCAAATTTTGGATTTTTAATTTTTAATGCTTGATTTATATTTAATTGAAAATCAAAATTTTAAAATTAAAAATCAAGCATCAAAAATTCAACATTAAAAGTAATCGAGCATCAAAAATTAAAAATCCAAAATCAACTCAAGGTATAGTTCAATGCCCTCGCGGAGTTCCTGCAATTCGATGTACTCATCGGCGGTATGGCTGCGGGCGCTGTCGCCCGGGCCAATTTTTAAGGCAGACACACCCGCCAAGGCCTTATCGCTGGAGGTTGGAGAACCATACGGTTTTCGGCCCAGACGCAAACCCGCCTGCACCAAGGGGTGTTCCAGCGGAATGCCCGTGGCACGCAGGCGCGTGGAGCGCGGCTGTACGGCGCACGACACCTGGGCGCGTATGATTTCCAAGACTTCCTCTGGCGTATACGCGTCCGTCAGGCGCACGTCTACAACAAAATGACAAGTATCGGGCACCACATTGTGGGCCTTGTTCTCGGTGTGGATCACGGTAACCGTCATTTTAACCGGCCCCAACCATTCCGATACCCGGGGAAACTGAAAGGTCCGAAACCACTGTATATCATCCAGCGCCCGGTAAAGGGCGTTGACGCCTTCTTCGCGGGCAGCATGCCCGGCCCGGCCAGTCGCCACGCAATCCAGCACCATCAGGCCTTTTTCGGCTACGGCCAGTTGCATCTGTGTCGGCTCGCCGATGAGGGCGCAGTCGAGCCTGGGCAAGTGTGGCAACAGACTTTCGATGCCGTCCCGGCCGCTGATTTCCTCCTCGGCTACGGCGGCAAAAACGAGGTTGCAAGGCAGGTTTTCCGCTGTGTATAGCCAGGAAAAGGCGGCAGCCAGACTTACCAGACAACCGCCGGCATCATTGCTGCCCAGCCCATACAAACGCCCGTTTTCAATTTGCGGTAAAAACGGATCTTTGCTATACCCAGCATTCGGACGCACCGTGTCGTGGTGCGAGCACAGCAACAAACCCGGTTTTTGAGGGTCAAAATGCCGGTTAACAGCCCAAACGTTGTTTTTGTAGCGCTGTGTCGGTATATTTTTTTCCTGAAAAAATTGCTCCACAAGCGTTGCCGTTGCAGCTTCTTCCCGACTGAATGAAGGGGTTGCGATCAAATGTTGCAACAAGCCAAGCGCATCTTCAAAAAGCGTGTTGATGGCCTGTGTATCAGGTAAATGCATCGTATTCATACAATAATTTCTGTACCTGGAATGGCCTGCGCACTCAGGTTGCGGTGCAAATCCTGTGCGCTGCCGATCACCACCCGACTCACTCCTTTGGATGCCGCCTGAAAAGCATTATCAAGCTTGGGTAAAATGCCGCCCGAAGCGGCCGATTTCGCCTTCAGCATACTGTACTCGGCGCTGCTTAGGGAAGGAATGACGGAGTTGTCGTCGCCGGGATTGCTCAAAACGCCTTTTTTCTCAAAACAGAACAACAGGCGCACTTCAAAATCAGGCGTAAGCGCCTGTGCTAAAGTGGCGCTGATGGTATCTGCATTGGTATTCAGCAGGTTGCCGGCTTCATCGTGTGTTAGCGGCGACATCACCAGCGCGACGCCCTGCGATACCAGCGTTTTTACCAGCGCTACATTCACCCGCTCCGGCAGTGGATCGCCCACCCAGCCGAAATCTACTTCCCCGACGGGGCGTTTACGCGCGGGCATGAGGTTGGCATCGGCGCCGCTCAGGCCCAGGGCCGTACAGCCAAGGCGTTGCAAGGCAGCTACCAAGCGACGGTTAATCAGGCCGCCATAGACCATTGTGACCAATTCAAGTGTAGCAGCGTCGGTGACGCGGCGGCCGTTGACATAGTGGGGTTTCAGGCCAATTTTTTCGCCAATCTGCGTTGCGATTTTACCGCCGCCATGCACCAATATTTTAGCGCCGGGCAGGGCAGCAAAATCCTGTAAAAAGGTTTCAAGCGCCTGCTCATCATCCAGGACGTTACCCCCTATTTTGACTACATTCAGGATTGTTTTCCTCATAGTGCTTTTAAAATTTCAGCCAAAACCGCCTGCGCTGCCCAGATGCGGTTGGCGGCTTGTTCAATGACAATACTCTGTGGGCCATCCAGAATCGCAGCGCTTAGTTCTAAGTTGCGGCGCACGGGCAGGCAGTGCATTACTTTGGCATTTTGGGCAGAATGAAGCTTTTCGGGTGTAAGCATCCACGATGTATCATTACAAAGGTGTTTGCCGTAATCTGCCGTAGCGCTCCAGTTTTTTACATATACAAAATCTGCATCGCGCAAGGCCTCATCCTGGTCATACTCAACCTTTGCCTGCTGTACAAAGGCCGTATCCAGGTTGTAACCTTTTGGGTGCGTGACCACAAAATCCGCTTCGCCCCAGGCATTTACCCATTGCGCAAAAGAATTCGCGACGCAGTGGGGCAAAGGCTTGATATGAGGCGCCCAGGTGAGTACCACTTTGGGCTTGCGCGCCGCTTTGAATTGTTCCTGTATGGTAAGCAGATCGGCAAGGCTTTGCAGCGGATGCAGGGTAGCGCTTTCCAGGCTGACAATCGGCACACCCGAATGTTCCACAAACTGTTGCAGCACCCGTTCGCTGTAATCTTCCTCCCGACTTTGCAGGGCCGGAAAAGTGCGTACACCCAGTACATCCACATAAGCGCCCAATACTGCGGCCGCTTCTCGCACATGCTCCACCGTGCTGCCGTTCATCACTACGTCGTCATTGAATTCCAAAGCCCAGCCTTCGGTGCCGGCGTTGAGTACCAGCACTTCCATACCAAGATTGCGCGCCGCAACTTGCGTGCTGAGTCGTGTGCGCGTGCTTGGGTTCAGAAACATCAAACCCAGGCGTTTGCCTTTACCCAGCGTATCATGCCGGAATGGATCGGCTTTATAGGCCGCTGCCGAAGCCAGCAATGCAGGCAGGTTGGCGACATCATGAACGGAGCGGAAATGTTTCATAGGTGGTTTTCCGATTATTTAAGGAATGAGGCGTTTAGTTTTTCAAGAAAAATATCGGCGTCTGCTTTACTAAGGGCTAAGGAAGGCAATAGGCGCACCACGCCGCCTTTGGCTTCTCCGGTAAATACGCCCTGCCCAAACAGCAGTCGTTTGCGCAGTTCGCCCTGTTCAACGGGCACATCGAAACCAATCATCAGGCCTTTTCCGCGCACATTGCTGATCTGCGGCATGGCGCGCAGCGCATCCATCAGGTATTGGCCTGTTTTTTCAGCATTTTCAATCAATTGATCCTGCTCCATGACTTCCAGCACCGCCAGGGCGGCAGCACAGGCGAGCGGATTGCCGCCGAATGTGGTGCCCAACATGCCATGTTTGGCCTCAAAATGCGGCGCAATTAACACCCCGGCTACCGGAAATCCGTTGCCCATGCCCTTGGCCATAGTGTACAGATCGGCGCTGATGCCCGCCAGATCGTGGGCGAAAAAACTGCCGCTGCGCCCATACCCGCATTGTACGCTGTCGGCAATCAGCGCCGTTCCATGCTGATCGCACAAAGCGCGGAGACGTTGTAGAAAAGCGTTCTCGGCCACCCGAATGCCGCCAACGCCCTGTATGCCCTCAATAATGACGGCAGCAAATGCGTGCTGCTGAAAGGCTTGTTCCAGCGCCTCAATATCATTTAAGGGCGCAAAAACAATATTTTCAGTCTGGTTTACCGGCGCCACGATGGCCGGATTATCCGTTGCCGCTACGGCTAAGGACGTGCGGCCGTGAAAGGCTTTGTGAAAGGCCAGCACTTTTTTGCGACCAGTGTGAAAAGACGCTAATTTCAAGGCATTTTCATTGGCTTCTGCGCCGGAATTGCAAAGGAAAAGGTCATAATCTGTTTTGCCACTTTGCACAGCAAGGCGCGCCGCCAGCTCCTCCTGCAAGGGCAGGTGAACGGAGTTGGAATAAAATGCCAGCTGTCGCAATTGGCTTTCAATACGCGCCACCCAGTGCGGATGGCTATGACCAATAGAAATAACCGCGTGGCCGCCATACATATCCAAGTACTCCCGCCCGTCGGCATCCCAAACACGCGAGCCAGCGCCCTTTACAATTTTCAGGGGCTGCAAGGGGTAGACATCGAAGAGTTTCATGTTAAAATCCGCTGGGTTTTAGTTTCAGGCCAAGGGTTTCATCCAGGCCAAAAATAAGGTTCATGTTTTGCACGGCCTGTCCGGCAGCGCCTTTCAGTAAATTGTCAATAGCGGCATGTGCGACTAAGTGTTCGCCTTGTTTTTCAAGGGAAATGACGCATTTGTTAGTATTGACTGCCATTTTTAAGTCCACGGTCGTGTCGCTCACATATGTGAAGGGGTGCCCCTTGTAATAAGCAGTGTACAGTTCCTGAGCAGCTTCAAAGGAGCGGTCGCTTTTCAAGGTGCAGGAAACGTAAATACCACGGGTAAAATCGCCGCGCCAGGGTACAAAATGCAAGCTTGCAGCCGGTGATTGCCGGTGCAGGCTGGCTTGTACCTCTTTCAGGTGCTGGTGTTGCAGGGTTTTATAGGGAGAAATATTGGCATGACGCCATGGGAAATGGGAGGTTGCCGAGAGGGACTGGCCTGCCCCCGTGGCGCCGGTAATGCCGGTGGCGTACACGTCGGCAAGCTGCCCTGATTCAGCCAGCGGCAGCAAAGCCAACTGCAAAGCGGTGGCAAAACAACCGGGGTTGGCAATCAGATGCGCCCGCCGGATGGCCTCGCGCTGCATCTCCGGCAGCCCATAAACAAAATCGTGTCCTGACCACGAACCGCCGGCCCGGTAATCGGCGCTCAGGTCAATCACGCGCAGGGTCGGATTTTCAGGAAAGGCTTCCAGCCATTGCCGGGCTTCTCCGTGCCCAAGGCACAAAAACAGCACGTCTACTTCGGCTTCGGCCTCATGACTGAAGCGCATTGCGGTGTCGCCAAGCAAATCGCGGTGTACGTCGGAGAGTAATTTACCCGCCTGACTACGGCTTTGCGCAAAAACCAATTCGACTTCGGGATGCTGAAGCAGCAGCCGAAGCGTTTCGCCGCCCGTATAGCCAGCGGCGCCAATAATACCTGCTCTAATCATGGCCAAGTGTGGGTTCCTGCGCATTGACGAGGTGCCAGATGCGCGTTTGTTGTCCGAAAATACGGGTAAAACCTTTTACATCCTCGCCGGTCCAACCCTGGTTCATTTCGCCGTAGGCGCCAAACTTGGCCGACATGAGGTCGTGCTTCGTTTCTACGCCGGTAACCATAAAACGGTAAGGATGCAGGGCCACAAATACGGCGCCGGAGACATATTGCTGGCTGTTTTCGAGAAACGCCTCAATGTCGCGCATAACCGGATCCAGTATTTGCCCTTCATGCAGCCAGTTACCATAAAACTGGCTCAGGGTATCTTTCCATTGCAATTGCCATTTGCTCAACACGTGTTTTTCGAGGGCGTGGTGGGCTTTCAGGATAATCACAGGCGCAGCGGCTTCAAAACCCACCCGTCCTTTTATCCCGATGATGGTATCGCCCACATGAATATCCCGACCAATACCGTATGGGCCGGCGATGGCTTGCAGGGCGCGGATGGCCTCGCTGGGGTGGGCGTATGGTTGTCCGTCAACGGCCCGTAGTTCTCCTTGTTCAAAATCCAGGCGGAGTTGATGCGCTTCAGTAGCGCTAACTGGTGTTGGCCAGGCCGATTCGGGCAGCATACCGTTGGATTGCAGGGTTTCGCGACCGCCTACGGAAGTGCCCCAAAGCCCCTTGTTGATAGAGTAGGCGGCTTTTTCAAAATTCATTTCCACGCCTTTGGCCTTGAGGTATTCAATTTCGGCTTCACGGCTGAGGCGTTGGTCGCGGATGGGGGTCAGAATTTCTACGCCTGGCAAGGCTATTTGCAGGATCATATCAAAACGCACCTGATCGTTTCCGGCGCCGGTGCTGCCGTGCGCTACCGCCTGAGCGCCCAGCTCCCGGGCGCTTTCGGCCAATGCCAGCGCCTGGCTGAGGCGTTCGGCACTGACCGAAAGCGGATAGGTGTTGTTTTTCAGCACATTGCCGAAAATGAGGTAGCGCAGAATACGGTCGTAATAACTTTTAACGGCATTTACCGTAATATGCTTTTTCACCCCGAGGCGATAGGCATGGGCTTCAATTTGCGCCAGTTCTTCGGCGCTGAAACCGCCTGTATCTACTGTCACTGAGGTGATTTCATAGCCCAATTCCTGATTGAGATAAAGGGCGCAATAGGTAGTATCAAGCCCGCCGCTGAAACCCAGAACTACTTTTTTCATATCTCTTCTTCAATAAGTTGATAGACAGGGTTGCTTTTTTCAATTTCCGCATGCGGAACGGCAGGGTCGTAAAGCATGGCGGTGCAAAGGCAATTTTTACGGCCTTTGCTCATCAGAATATCGTAGTTTACGCAGCTTTGGCAACCTTTCCAGAAGGCTTCATCATCGGTAAGTTCGGAGTAGGTTACCGGTTCATAACCCAACTCCGAATTGATTTTCATGACGGCCAGGCCAGTAGTGAGGCCGAAGATTTTGGCATTGGGATATTTTTTGCGCGACAGCGCGAAAATGCGGCGTTTGATGGCGCGGGCTACACCGCTGCCCCGGAAGTTGGGGTTGACAATAAGGCCGGAATTGGCAACGAACTCGCCATCCCAGGTTTCGATGTAGCAAAAACCTACCCATACACCCGCTTCTGTGAGGGCAATGACAGCTTTGCCTTCTTCCATCTTTTCAACGATGTAGGCAGGCGAACGGCGGGCAATGCCCGTTCCGCGCGCTTTGGCAGATGTAGCCATTTCCTCCGTAATTTGTTCGGCGTAGGAGGCGTCGGAAGGTGTTGCTACGCGAATGATGATCCTTTCGGAAGTACTCATAATTCCCATTTAACCAGTGTGGATTTAGACAATTGTTTGGACAAAATGTGATTAGCCTGTATACAGCGCCCGAGCGTGTATACAATGCGAAGATTACCGGATAAACAGCGAAAAAGTGGCTCTGCCAACAATTTACCCGCAAAACCTGCGCTTTCAGGGCGCTTGTTTGCAGTAATAAAAAGTTAGAAAAAAGATCAGGAAATCAGCACACTTCGGCTGTGTTAACCGGCGGCAATATTTGCCGGAAAAATTACGGTCGTCGGAAAGAACGGCAACACGGGCGTACGCCGGCGGTGAGGTTTACCGCACAGGTCGCATAAGCAGGGAGGATGGTGGTCAGAGCGTGTTCCGTAAAAAGAGCTGTGTGTTTCAACTTTCCGAGTTGTTAGGCATAGAAGTGTTTGAAAAAATTATTGCGGGTGCAAAGTTACCGGGATTGTAAATACAGGAGCTTAAAAATATACATTAAATGCAAAAAGGCAATACTATTCAAGTATTGCCTTTTTTTGTAAAATTTTAATTCGAATTTTATAAAAAATCAGAACTAAATGTTTAATCATTAAGCTTGAGCACTTTCAAAAAGGCTTCCTGCGGTACTTCTACCGAACCGAACTGCTTCATCTTCTTCTTGCCCTCTTTCTGCTTTTCGAGCAGCTTGCGCTTACGCGAGATGTCACCGCCATAACATTTGGCCGTTACGTCTTTGCGCAGGGCGCTGATGGTTTCGCGGGCGATTACTTTTGCACCGATAGCGGCCTGAATGGCAATCTGGAATTGCTGGCGCGGCAGCAGTTCTTTGAGTTTTTCGCACATCCGGCGACCGATATATTCGGCTTTGCTGCGGTGTACAAGGGCGCTGAGGGCATCCACCTGCTCGCCATTGAGCTTGATATCAAGTTTTACCAGATCGGTTTCGCGGAAATCGAGCAGATGGTAATCAAATGATGCATAGCCGCGGGTCATGGATTTGAGCATGTCGTAAAAGTCGAACACGATTTCAGCCAGGGGCATGTGGAAGATAATTTCCACACGGGTAGGCGTAAGGTAGTGTTGCTTTTGCAGCAGGCCGCGTTTTTCCATACACAGCGACATGATATTACCAATATAATCGGGTTTGGTAATTACCTGCGCATAGATGTAAGGCTCTTCCACGCTTTTCAGATGGGTAGGGTCGGGCAACTCCGTAGGTTGGTGCACCGTAAAACGCTTGCCCTTCATATCCGTAGCGAAATAGGGTACGTTGGGCACTGTGGTGATGATGTCCTGATCGAACTCACGGGCCAGGCGTTCCTGCACAATTTCCAGGTGCAGCATACCAAGGAAGCCACAGCGGAAACCGAAGCCGAGCGCCGCAGAGGTTTCAGCTTCAAAAACGAGTGAGGCATCGTTGAGCTGGAGTTTTTCCAGCGAATCACGCAGGTCTTCAAAGTCGTCATTATCCAGCGGATAAACCCCGGCGAATACCATGGGTTTTACCTCTTCAAAACCTTTAATCGCTTCCTGGCAGGGGCGTTGCAGGTGCGTGATCGTATCCCCCACTTTAATTTCGCGGCTCACTTTGATACCGGTGATAACATAACCTACATTGCCGGCACTGATTTCGTCGCATTCCTGCATTCCGAGTTTCAGGATACCAACTTCTTCGGCATATACCTCCTTACCGGTATTATAGAACTTGATTTTATCACCTTTGCGCAATGTGCCGTTCATAATACGCACATACGCAATGACGCCGCGGAAAGAGTTGAACACGGAGTCGAAAATCATGGCTTGCAGGGGCGCATCAGGGTCGCCTTTCGGCGCGGGGATGCGATCTACTGCGGCTGCCAGAATTTCGGGCACCCCGATGCCGGTACGTCCGGAGGCAGAAATAATATCTTCACGGTCGCAGCCAATGAGGTCAATGATCTGATCCTGTACTTCCTCCACCATAGCGCTCTCCATATCCACCTTGTTCACAATGGGGATGATTTCGAGGTTATGGTCGACGGCAAGATAGAGGTTGCTGATGGTTTGCGCCTGAATACCCTGAGAAGCGTCTACAAGCAAGAGCGCCCCTTCGCAGGCTGCGATCGAGCGGCTCACTTCGTAAGAAAAATCGACGTGCCCCGGG
>Ga0075157_10001900_pt1 | contig 12581 bp, 10 predicted proteins | sample JI81BgreenDNA_FD_70967 | JGI IMG/M metagenome (GOLD analysis project Ga0075157, IMG submission 70967) | Wastewater effluent complex algal communities from Wisconsin, to seasonally profile nutrient transformation and Carbon sequestration -... | ecosystem: Engineered > WWTP > Effluent > Algae...
GAAACCAATTTATCTATTTCAGGTACAGACGAATACAGTTGCTCATAAGAGTCTATCACAAAATATTTCATCTGATATTTATCTTTGATATAAGGCGTATCTAAAATACCTTGTACATCAAATGGTACTCTTTGAGGAATATCACTATATAAGGAATAGTCTGTTTCACCCGATGAAGATAGAATTCCTGCACCATAAATACGAAGTCCATCTTTTTCTTGTATTAAGCCAAATTCAACCGTGTACCAATACAAACGAGCAATGAGTTCGATGGCTACTTCACTTTCAATATATTTGAGAGCAATTTTACTCAAATCTACCAAAAAGTTACACAAAGGCTGATTGGTAAGCAGTGGGACATGCCCAAAAACATCATGAAACATATCTGGTTCTTCCAAATAATCTAATTGATCTTTTCTACGAAGCCATGTCGTTGCACAGAAATTTCCATCACGCATGAGTTCAAAAAACTCTTTGTTGGGAATCAAGCCTGGTACAACATAAATTCTCCAACCAGTATGAGCTTTTAGTTTCTCATTCACTTCATTAAAATTTGGAATACGGTCAGCAACGAAGCCAACCCTTTTAATACCTTCAAGGTACTCCTGAGTCGCTTTCCCTGGTAGGGCTTTCATCTGACGTTCAAACAGAGTCTGCCAAACTTCAAAATCATCGGCAGTGTATTTATCATATTCTTGATGCATAAGGGTAAGTAAGTGGATGTTTCCCATATTTTATTGTAATTTACAAAGTTAAATTTTTTATTCAATAATGCAAAAACCTTGCTTGCTTGATCTGAATAATTCAGCTAATTTTATAGCTTTGATTTGTTAATTTTGTTGTTCGAACCTCTTATGTGTGGTATTCATTGTATTGTTGATACAAGTTTTTCTCTTACTCACAAACCCATTGAAAAGATGGTGGCTCAATCCATACATCGAGGGCAAGACCATACAAAAATATCTGCTAATCAAACCGAAAATTATCAAATTTTCTTTGGACACAATCTGCTTAAAATCAACAATATTACTGATAAAAGTCAGCAACCTTTTGGAGATGAAAACTATACTCTTATTTTTAATGGTGAAATTTACAATTGGAAAGAGTTAGACAAGGAATTTAACTTTATAAATCAAAGCAATTCAGATACAGAAACTTTGTTTCATTATTTACAATTGGTCGCTCAGAACTTAAATATTTGGGGCAAACTCAAAGGAATATTTGCTTTTGTATTTTTAGATAAAAAAAAGAATGTTTTATTCTCTGCAAGAGATACTGATGGTGTAAAACCTTTGTATTTTTCATTAAACGAAAATCATTTAATTTTTTCCTCTGAAATTAATTCTCTGATAGAATCGGGACTTGTAAATCAGACGTTTCATAAGCCTTCAGTACAAGAATATTTACAATATAAATTCCCTTTGTTGCCCAATACTTTTTTTGAAGATATTTCTCAACACCCTTGTCATTTACAAGCATGGGATTTAACAAAAAAAACTTTCAATTTATCAAGAAGCTCTTTAGACAAAATTGAATATGCTGTTCCAAAAGAAATCCATGAGGTTTTAACACAAGTCAGTGTTTTATTGGAAAAAGCAATCCATAACCAATACTCCAAATACTTCCCACCAGCCTTGCTACTAAGTGGTGGTGTGGACTCTACACTTTTGCTTGCAAAAAGCGTAGAATTGGGTTATTCGTTACCTTGTTTTAGCATTGTTTATAATGAAAAAAACTTTACTCAAGATACTCATTTTGCAAGGCTTGCAGCAAAACAATATAAAACAGATTTACACGAAATTGAATTAAAAGAACAACACTTAGAATTATTGCCTACTTTATTTCAGGAGGCTGACCAGCCTATTGGGGATGGAGCAATGCTCACTACACATCTAATTTGCCAAGAAGCAAAAAAAAATTTTAGGGTACTTTGGAGCGGAGCTGGTGCCGATGAACTCTTTGGAGGTTATAACAGACATTGGGCTTTTTATCAGTACCTTAAACACCCTTCTTTTTGGCTCTGGACAAAAAAAATGACTCAATTATTCCCATTAGGACGTTTATACAAACGTTTTTGGAAGAGTATTGATAATTTGCCTCAACAAACTTTTTTAAATTTTTGTAGTTTGGATATTTTAAAAAATAAATATCAAGACTCTGAAAATCATCAGAATTGGATGTTTCATGATGCTCTCAAATGGGATAGAGAACAATATTTAAGAGGCGATATTTTGAGTTTGACAGATTTCTGGTCAATGAAAAACACTGTCGAAGTTCGTGTACCTTATCTGGATGATGATTTGGCTCATTTTGCAAAGCAGATTCCAAGTCAAATACTTTTTAAACATGGTAAAAAATGGATTTTGAAAAGATTATTAGAACAAAAAGGAGGTAAAATTTACACACAACGAAAAAAAGAAGGTTTTGGCATTCCTTTTGGTCATTGGCTACGAAACACAAAGAATCATTTTTTATGGGACTTCACACAAAACTCACAAAACCCTATCTTTGAGTATGTTCCAAAAGAACATTTTCATTATATTCTTCAAAAACACTTGAGTAAACAAGAAGATTACACCCAAGAATTATTTGCTTTGTGTGCTTTGGGTTGGTGGTTAGAGAAATATCCAAAATGATTATTTATGAACCGAAAAGACTTTTTAAAGGTTTTAGGAATGGCATCCTTATCTTATAGTATGAATTCTCTCAAAGACCTCACACATTATATTGAAGAACTACCCACAACAGAAAAAACACCTTTGCTTTTTTTGGGACATGGTAGCCCTATGAATGCTATCGAAGAAAACCAGTTCGTAGAAGGCTTTAGAAAAACTGCTAAAACGTTCTCCAAACCAAAAGCAATTATTTGTATATCAGCTCATTGGCTGACACGTGGTACAAAAGTAACAGCTATGCCCAATCCTCGTACCATTCACGATTTTGGAGGGTTTCCTAAAGAATTATTTGAGGTGCAATATCCTGCAAAAGGTAGCCCCGAATTAGCCAAACAAACAAAAGAAACTCTTTTACCTACACAAATAGAATTAGATGACCAATGGGGGCTTGACCATGGAGCTTGGAGTGTTCTCAAACATCTCTATCCTGATGCAGATGTACCTGTCATTCAGATGAGTATAGATTACTATAAACCAGCTTCTTATCATTTTGAGCTTGCCAAAAAATTACAATCTCTTAGAGAAAAAGGCATTTTAATTGTAGGGAGTGGAAATATTATTCACAATTTGGGTTTAGTAGATTTTAGAAACATCAATAAAGATAATTATGGTTACGATTGGGCTATTGAAGCCAGAGAATTAACCAATCAATATTTGCTAAATGGGGATTTCAATGCTTTGGTAGAATATCAGAAATTACCAAAATCTGTACAATTGGCTGTTCCTACACCAGATCATTATTTGCCCCTTATTTATATTCTCGGACTCAAAACCTCAAAAGAAACCTTGAGTTTGTTTAATGATAAATTAGTTGGTGGCTCACTCAGTATGACTTCTGTCAAAATTAGTTAGATTCTATTTTCTTTAAAATACTCTTCTTCAATATCTGTTTTTCCTCAGTATTCTCCAATTCGATAGATTTTTCTATCGACTCAAGGGCTTCATTGTATTGTTCCATAGCAAACAGAATTTCTGATTTTGTAAAAAATCCTATACTTTCCTGAGGAAATTTCACTTGAAATTTATCAATGCTTCTTAGAGCATGTTGTAACATGCCTATTTTTAGATAATCGTCTGCTATATCGTTTAAAATGCTTAAATCCAAACCTAAATCTTCATAAAAATTCTCCAAACCCTCTAACAATTGTTGTCCTAAGTCATTGATACCTAAATCAATATTATTAAATCCATGCCATAAAAGATTTTTACTTTCTAAGAAATAAATAAACCACTCTCCCCAACCCCAAGGAAAGTACTCCAGTTTATTTAATTTACTTGGACTATTGGGCATTTCAGAGGCAAATAAAAGTGTTTTATACAACACTTCCAATGCAGCCGAGGAAGCACAACCACAATAATTGAGTTCTTCTTTTAAGAATTTTTGAACACTTTCTAATTCTTTTGGATTGATTATGATACCCATAATTTTAAAACAATAAAGGGCAAATTCTATTTGCCCTCTTAATTATATATTTTTTAGTTTCTAGAAATCATATCCTAAAGAAATTAGCCAAACAGGTTTATCAGCAATGATAAAATCTTCTATTTTCCAAGCTGCATCTACTTTGAGATAATAGCCTAAAAACAAGGTTCTTGCACCAAATCCATAACTAGCAAGCCAAGGACTTTTAAAATTATTAACAATGGCTAAAAATGGCTGACTGTCAATAATGGTGGTATTCAAATCATTCTGGCGTTTCCAAGGAGCTGAGTTATCCCAAGCAGAACCAATATCTCCAAAAGCTGTAAATTGCAGGTTTTTAAAGAAATTAGAAGAAATAGAGTTTTGGAATAAATATTTGATAATAGGCACTCTAAATTCTGCATTGAATAAAACAAAATTCTTACCCGAAAGACTATTATAGCCAAATCCTCTCAGATTGGTTGCAAATTCATGAAACAATAAATCGGCATTACCATTTTCAGGATCTAAGTTAAGAGGCTCCTGACCACCAACTGCTAAATTAGCCGATTGACTAAAACTATTATCAATACCACCCAACATATATTGTTTTGGGGAACGTCCACCAAATCTACCTCCACTCAAACGAGTTGCAAAAACAATTTCTTTGCTTAAAGACTGATAATTTCTTATATCAATTAAAATTTTATCAAAGCCTTCGTTTGCATTAGAAAAAGAAGGATTAAACTCATAGTATGCTTTGATGCGTGTCCCTTCTACCATATTGAGTCCTTTGGGAATGGTATTATCAAAACTAAACTCGGCTTTTGTATGGATATAACTAGTATATTTAGGAACTCTCAATAACTGAAGCAAATCTACAGAACGTTTGTCCATATATCCACCACTTATACTTACTCTTGCAGAGTTGGTAAATGGATATGATGCTGTCAGTGAAAAACGGTTGGTTGCATAACGTTGAGCTACACCTACATTTGGCTGATTTACATATAAACTTTTACGGTCGTAGCGTCCAATTAAATCTATTCTATTTTTTAGAAACTGATATTCAGCGAAATAATTACTACTTCTCAAATCAGAAAGCCCAAATAAACCAGCCTTCATTTTATGGTCTTCAAGCATATCACTCAATTCTACTTCGAAAAGCAAACCAAAACCTCTCAATGGATCAACAATAGGCGTTGTTACACTACTTTCTGCTGTAAATAAAGGTTCATAAGGATATGCACCTCTAATATCTATATCTGTTTTAGTTTTATTTTTGGTAATAGTAGTATTTCGATTATCTTTTTTATTGATTTCAGGGCTAGCTTTTACTTCTTTTACTACCTCAGGATCAAACTGATAGTCATCTGTATCTATTACATTAGGATCGTAAGGACGTTCTGGAATGCTATCTTTTTCTATTTCTTTGGGTTCTTCTTTTTGAATTTCTTGAGTTTCAGGTTCTGTTAAGCCTTTTTGTTGTAGATATTCTAAACGTGGTGTAATAACAGCTTTTTCATTTTTTGCAAAATCAAAGTTTCTTTTCAAAAACATTCTGTCTTTTCGTTTTTGCCATGCTCTAAAAACGAAATCGTTGGTAGTTGTTGAAAAGCCATATTTCTTGATACTTTGTCTGCTATTGGTTATTTGTCTGTTTTCTTTAGAAATTAAATCTAAACTATACAAATTATTGATACCTGTTTTTCCACTTAAGTATAAAATAGTCCTTTCATCAAAATAAGAGGGTTGCAATTCTTTTTGAGGAGTATTGGTTAGCCTTACCAATCTGTTTGGCGATTCTTGAGGGTTATAATAAAATAAATCATAATTATCACTAATTGTTTGAAAGTTACCAGCAGCCACATTTAAACTATCAGCAATTCTGTTAGAAGAAAATATAAGTGTTTCATTGGAACTACCCAAAAACATAGGATCTGTATCGTCATATAAATCCGTAGAGATACGCTTCATGGTTTGTTCTCTCAAGTTATACATATAAATATCATTCATCCCTGCTTGTACATCTGCAAAACCTACTCTATCGCTACTAATAGCTAATGTACTTCCATCTGCCGAAATGTCAAATCCTGTTACCTGATTAAAGAATGCAAAATAGATTTCGTTTACAGTTTTCTTTTTCTTTCCTAAAATTTGCATTACCTTAAACTGTGTTTTGCCTTTTTTCTTATAACACACAGCGAGTTTATTGTCATCAGACCATGCTAATAAAGGCACTTTTTCATTTACTCTTTGACTATTTACTCTAAATCCACCTCTTAAAACTACTTTACGGCTCATGGTTTGCAAATTTCTCACTACTACAACATAATGCCCATTTCTATTTTCGGAGTAGGCTACATATTTTCCGTCAGGAGAAATCTTGATATCATTGAATATTTTCTGTTTATGATTATTTTTTTTGAATCTCAAATCGTATTCAAGGGCATTATGATCATCCAATGCTTTTTTACCCATTTCTTCATAAAATTTTCGCCAATCTTCTATAAATACCTCATAAGGCAAACCCAATGTACTGGCTATTGCTTTTTCTTCATCTAAAATAATTTTTGTAAGGTTCAAGATGCTCGAAATATTTGATTCCCCATATTTCATGGCAATATAATTCCAAATAGAGTGTCCCGCATATTGAGCTTCCTTCCCTGAAAGTCTGTGAGGGCGTTTCAACTGTCTATACTGTATAGAATTTCTCATATAATCATCCATTTCAGCACTCCAAGGTTCTGCAATATAAGCAGCTACACCTGGCATAAACCAATCAGGTAATGAGAGTAAAGCTCCATTTTTAAGTATTTCTCTGATACTTCCTCCATACATCATTTCATTACCAAAAATCTGAGCAATCCCAAATGAGAGTTCTTTTTTAAATTCAGCTAAACTACCTGTAAACGGAATCTCTATTTTTGGCTTAATAAAGTTGGTTTGTCCTCCAACTGTTCTGCTATTTTCATTCTCCAGACCTACGTTACTTTGTTGTAAATCCGTTACAGAATTATAAATAAAAAGTTTTGTTTTGGCTGAAGGATTATGTCCTAAAACAGTTGCAATTCTGTCAAATTCATTTTCTGCATATAAAATAGCAAAATCTGCTATTCCACTACCATAATCGTAATAATAGACTTCAAAATTAGGTGAGGTTTTCATACGCCACTCAAATTCTTTAAACTGAACTCTATTTTTTCCAAAAGGTCTTTGAGTCATACCCTCAACTTGGGCTTCTAAAAAGAGAGGAAATATAATAAGCAGGAAGAAAAATATAATTTTCATGTTTTTGCCTTGTTTCTTAGTGGTTTAAATATATTGAGGCTGTATCAAATCTTTATCTAAAGGTGTTGTGTACTCTATATGTTCAAAAAAATGTTTGGCTAAATAGGGAGCTAAAGATACCCCTTTACTACCCAAACCATTAAAAATTCCTATTTGAGAATATTTTGGATGCATTCCAACAATAGGTCTTCTGTGTTTAGTAGCAGGTCTGATACCTGCCCTTTGTTCTACTACTTCAAAATCTTTTTTCAGCAAATTTCTTGCCTTTTCTATCAACTCTTCTTTTGCTTTTTCAGTTTTTTCCCAATCCAACGGATTCCAGCTATATGTGGAGGCTACTCTATACATCTCATTCCCCAATGGCACAATACTAACACCCTGATTCACAATACCTTTAAAACTCGCTCCTTCAATATGAATATCTATGGTTTCGCCTTTCACAAAACTAAATGGCATATCAGAAAAATAAGGATTTTCTTGTGCTCCTACTCCCTCACAAAAAATAATTTTGGAAGCAGTAACTCCTTTATAAGATAGTTTTTCTTGTATCTCTAAAGCTGAGTAATCAAAATCTTCTTCTAAATATGAATCTTTTTCTTGAATAAAACAACGATAAGCTTCTAATAGTTTAGGTAAATCGACCCAACCCGAATGACGTGTTTCTAAACCACCCAAATCATTATAAATATCTGATTTATAATGCATATCGTCAGTATTAGACTCTACATACATGCCAAAATCAGGATTTTCTGTTTTACCAAGCCAGTCATTTTGCTCTTGAATAGAACGGTAAGGGCGATAAATAGGCATTTTATGAAAAAATGAAATTTTAAGTCTGTTTTCAAGATTTTCATAAAAATCTTTCATAAAAGGGAAAAGTAAATCTGCTTTCCATGTTTTCACTAAACCCTTACCTGTCAGCGGATTAAAAATCCCACCAGCTACTAAAGAAGAACATTTCTTTTGTTGTGAACCTATTACTAAAAACGTTTTCTGGTTTTGAAACAATGTATACGAAAACATCGTTCCCGCTATTCCTTGCCCTACTATTATATAATCATAGTGTTTCATAATTTTCAAATTATTCACCTTTATAACCCGATTCTTGAAGAATATCTTGAGCTTTCTCTAACTTCATGACTTGCTGTAAATCAAGGTTTTTCTTCTGAGCATATCGTTTCAAAATTTGCAATCCAGTCCAACGAGCAATCCCACCAGGGCATTCCTGATTAATAGGCAAAGTAAAAGGAGATTCATCTACATAATCTCTTTTAATTCGATTAGCTGTTTCAAAAAACAGTTTTTTATCTAAATAATGTTTCCAAATCACATTTTTATTTTTGGAAATATACTCCATTTGGGTTGGTGTATAACCCAAAACACTAGAGTCAGGAAGGCAGGGGATTACACTTTGTGTAAAATAATATGTTTTAGCGTAAATAAGCATATCATTGAGCATAATGGCATCGTTGGGGTTATAAACGTTAAAGTACCCACTCATCAATTCTGCTACAAACATAGGAATATTCTTAGCCACATAGCGTTTTGCCAAATATTGAGGCACTGTTTCAGGCAACGGATATTTATAGTCTGTTCCCAAAAACCAATCCAAACCTATTACCAACACCTCATTTTTGTTCGAGATAAATAAATCTGTTGCTCTATTTAATGGAAACGAACCTATCCCCGAAATACTAAAATATACAACAGGAGCTTTAAATTCAGGATAAAAAGCTTTGATATTTTTAAATAGCTTTACGATTTCTTTTTCAAGTTCTGGAATATTAATTTTTTTTTCATAATCCATCATTAAACTATCTAAATGAGGTTCTTTTGCCATTGTTAAAAGCATCTCTTCTGCTACATCTCCTTTTTGATTAGGCATAGATTGCCTTTCTAAATAAAGCTGATTATACAATGGATTCTCTTTTAAAATAGCTTTGATGTCTTCTAAAGAATTGGACTGTAATATTTGTTTATCTATTCTTTTAAAAAACACCTCTAACTGAACATCTTCAATATTGGTTTTGGATTTGGGTAAACAATCATTTAACTTAAATGTATCTGACTTCTCAGTTTTTTCTTTACATGCTCCCAAAGAAAAAAGTAGTACACTTATAAAAAAATATTTCAACATCGTAGATTGAGCTAACATAGATATTTTCCTTTTAATAAAATTTAAAGTTCAAAAATAAAAAAATAAAAGAAAAGTTTGGCTTTATAAGCAAAAAATCGTATTTTTTGCAAAGCAATAAAATTTACAGTCCATAGATACGATGTACTCAAAAGAACAAATAACACAGATATTATTTTTAGATATAGAAACTGCTAGAAATACAAAAACATACCATGAGCTTTCAGAGGGGATGAAAAAAATGTGGGAACTCAAATCTCAAACCTTAGAACCCAAAGATGGCAGCATGAGTCCCGAAGATAAATATTATGATAAAGCTGCTATTTATGCTGAGTTTGGTCGTGTTATTTGTATCAGTTGTGGTTTTGTTTATGAAAAAGATGGACACACCCACTTTAAAGCAAAGTCTTTTTATGGGAATGATGAACGGAAAATTTTAGAAGAATTTAAAGTTTTTTTAGACAGTTATACCGAAATTTTAGGAAAATCAGGGTTTTATGATAAGAAAATAGACCCATCAAAGAAGAAGTTTCACTATTTGGCTGCTCACAACGGCAAAGAATTTGATATTCCTTATATGGGCAGAAGATATTTGGTAAATCAGTTACCACTACCCCAAATGCTAGATGTGAGAGGGAAAAAACCTTGGGAAGTTCCACACCTCATAGACACGATGGAACTCTGGAAATTTGGAGATGGTAAGAATTTTACAAAATTAGAACTTTTATGTAATCTATTTGGAATACCTACACCCAAAGATGATATTGATGGTAGCCAAGTAGGAGAAGTATTTTGGGAAGAGCAAAATTATCAAAGAATTGCAGTGTATTGTGAAAAAGATGTATTAGCAACTGCTCAACTCATGCTCAAATATAATCTATTTCCACTAATTGAAGAAGACAAAATTTATTTTGCAGAAAAAATAGCAAATGTATGAGTGTACAAGTCAATACATTTTTAGAGAGTAATCTGGAAATGCAACAAAAAGGAACATTGATGTTTTATAAAGGTATTTTTTCTTATTCTATTATTGTAGAATTGAGTCAGCATATTCGTAACGATTTACCTTTTTCGCCAGCTTTAAGAGAAAAAATATTCTCTATATTCATTGAGTTGGCTCAAAATGTAAGTAGTTATTCAGCAGAACAAGTTTATACAACATCTATCAAAAAAAATTCGGGTATAGGGAGCTTTCATTTATTAGAAAATAGCCAGTATATTTATCTAAATACCATTAATAGTTCACAACAAGATAAAATAAATAATATTCATAAAAGAGTTGCCATCATCAATACACTTGATAGAAAAGGTTTAAGAGAACTAAAAATGAATTTTAGAGAACAAGCCATTGATGCTCATACCAATAGTGGCAATGTAGGCTTGATAGAAGTAGCTCTCAAATCAGGCAATATTATTCATACACATACAGCTTCTACCGATAAAGAATATATATCTATTACCGCTAAACTTTTAAAGCAATAAAACACTACATCTTATGAATGATTTAGTTATCAAAGGTGAAAAAAAAACCTATTTTACACCAGATGTGAATTTTTCTGCTAAAACAGGTATCTGTGAAATAGCAGGAGAATCCTATCAAGAAGAAACTTTTGAGTTTTTTAACAAATTAGTTGCTTGGATAGAAGAATTTATTGTGAAAGTAAAAAAACCTATTGTTTTTAACTTTAAATTAAGTTATTTCAATACCTCCTCTGCAAGAGCTATACTCGAAATGTTGATGCTCCTAAAAAAATATAAAGAAGAGGGTGGTAGTGTTGAAATTAACTGGTACTATCAAGACGAAGAAGATAGTACTTATGAAGAAGCAGAAGATATGCAATCACAAATAGGATTGCGTTTCAACATGATTCACCATGTGTTATAATTTTAAACTACCAACATTTGCACAAAATCATCAAATAAATATCGAGAATCATGTGTTCCAGGCGAAGCCTCAGGGTGATATTGCACAGAAAAAGCTTTCTTGTCTTTTCTCCTAATCCCTTCTATGCTTTGGTCATTAAGATTGATATGTGTAACTTCTACAATCGTTGATTTTTCTATATCATCTCTATTTACACCGAATCCATGATTTTGAGAGGTAATCTCGCTTTTGCCTGTAATCAAATTTTTTACTGGGTGGTTAAGTCCCCTGTGTCCATTGTGCATTTTATGCGTCCCTATTCCACTTGCCAAAGCCAAAATCTGATGTCCTAAACAAATTCCAAAAAGAGGATGATTTTTTTCTAGAATCTGTTTTACTGTATCTACAGCATAAGGCATTGCAGCAGGGTCACCAGGACCATTCGATATAAAATACCCATCAGGTGAAAATTTTTGCATTTCTGCTAAAGAGGTTTTAGCAGGAAACACTTGCATATACACATCTCTTTCTGCAAAACAACGTAAAATATTTTCTTTTACACCTAAATCTAATACTGCTACTTTGTATTTTGCCTCAGGGTTACCATAATAATAAGTTTCTGTAGTACTTACCTTAGAAGAAAGCTCCAAGCCACTCATAGGAGGTGTTTCTTGGAGCTTTTGTTTTAAGAAATCAATATCTAAATTTTCTGAAGAAATGACACCATTCATTGCTCCCTTATGACGAATATGTTTTACCAATGCTCTGGTATCTATTCCTGTAATGGCTACTACATTATTTTTTTCCAAATAACTTTGTAAATCTTCTGTGGCTTGGTATCTCGAATAAACAGAAGAAAAAGCATTGCAAATCATTCCACTAATTGTTGGGGCTTTGGATTCCTGCTCTGAATCTACCACACCATAATTACCAATATGGGCAGTTGTGTTCACTACAATTTGTCCAAAATAAGAAGGATCTGTATAAATTTCTTGGTAACCTGTCATTCCTGTATTGAAGCATATTTCGCCTGTACTCACACCTTTTTTACCAATAGCAAAACCATTGAATAAAGTGCCATCTTCTAATAATAAAACAGCAGGAGATAAAGAATTATACTTCATAACATTGTTTTTATGGATACATTGAACATTTTACCATTTTCGACTCTCTAAAACTATCTTTGTTGAAAAAAGCATGAGAGTAATTGCACTT
>Ga0075157_10001905_pt1 | contig 12574 bp, 12 predicted proteins | sample JI81BgreenDNA_FD_70967 | JGI IMG/M metagenome (GOLD analysis project Ga0075157, IMG submission 70967) | Wastewater effluent complex algal communities from Wisconsin, to seasonally profile nutrient transformation and Carbon sequestration -... | ecosystem: Engineered > WWTP > Effluent > Algae...
TTAGCTATATCCATAAAAACTGAAACTAAAGCAACACAAGACAAATCATCTTCTTTTGCTTCATCAATAATTTGCTGAACAGCATTGATTGTTATTTTTTGAATTTCTTTTAATTCTTCTAATTCTTTTTCGTTCATTGTTGTTTTGCTCCATCTATATATCGATTCATGATAATTTCAGTCTTATTGTCAGCACTATTTTCAATGCGTTCATTCTCGCTAAGAATCTGCTTTGCGAAGTAAACAAGTGATTCCCAAGCTGCTGGATGTCCTGTTTCGCAAAACACTGTTTGGTTGCTTTCTTCATCGATTACCGTAGTGTTAATTTCCCCATTAGGTAATTTTTTTGCATATATAAGCATGTTGTCGCCCATTATTTGGTATAAGGTGGCCATATCAGGCCGCCTTTAAAATGTATGGTTTATCCCACTTGCCAACCCGTATGTTCAAGTAATAATTTGGAACAGAGCTATAATCAGAATCAACAAACATTGTTTTTTGTGGGTGTATTTTATCAATTAGTGCAAGTACAGCTGTTAAAAAATCAAGAGCTGGTTTGTTGTATGCAAAATTGTCTTCTAGCCAATAATGATTAATTTGCTCTGTTGTTTCTAATTGCTTTGTGCGTGGGTTGTATGTTGTAAAATCGATATCACTTTCCATGATTGATACGTGTAAGCTTGTGCAATGCTCTTTAGTGACCGAAAATTTCACATTTGGAAATTCTTTTTTAAGTGCTTGGCGTATTTCTTTAACTTGCTCTGTTGATATGTATGGCATTTCTCAGTTCCTCTTTTGTTTGTATGCCGCCATTATATCGTGTATAATATTTCATGTAAAGTTAAATTTACATCAAGAGTTAAATAAATGACGAATTACAGCAAAATACGGCAGAAAAAAGCGGGTACGTGGATAAATAAGCAAGACCGAATAATTGCGCAAATCGATACCAAGAAATACCATCAATTTAAATGTGATGATTGCAAGCAGGATTTTGCATGGCGCAAAGATAGGTGTTTTTTGCTTAATTTAGATAGCGAATTATGTTGTGATGGGTGTCACGCTAAAATATGACCAATAATTGACACCCGGGTAAATTGCTTGATATTATTCATTTTTGAAGGTTGTCAACAGACTTATCAACAGATTTTGTGGAAAACTAAATATATGAGCGCTTTTTTAAGATGTGGTGTGTGCAAAGGAACAAAGAACGCTGTAGGCCTTGGCGGTATTGTCAAAAAGTGCATTAATTGTAAAGGTGTTGGCTATGTTGGTGAACCAGAATCCAAGCCCGCGCCTGAGTCACCAAAAGTGCTTTGTGCACACTGCAAAAAAGATGTTGATTGGGCTAATGATTTAGAAAAAGTAGTAAATGAAGCCAGCGCAGAATTAGAAGATAAAGAAGAATTAAAAGCCCTTGAGCCTGGTATTTACCAGGGCAAAAAGAAAGGTCCGAAACCTAAAGTCTTAAGCGTATGAGGTCGTCACCATGGCCGATTCTGAGAAACCCATAAAAGCCAAGCATCCTGGCGGAAGACCGACAAAATATAGCCCGGAATTAGCTGAAAAAATATGCGAATTAATTGCAACAACTGAGCACGGCTACAATCGATTGTCTCAAATGTATGACGATTTACCGCATAGAAATACCGTTAATATTTGGCGAAGAAAACATCAAGAGTTTCGTAGCAAATACGCACAGGCCAAGGCCGAGCAGATAGATTGCGTCATCGAAGAAATACTAGAAATAGCAGATGATGGGTCTAATGATTACATGAAATGGGTCGATGAAAAAACAGGGGCTGAGGGGTGGCGTTTTAATGGTGAGCACGTACAAAGGTCTAGGGTGCGAATCGACACGCGCAAATGGCTGGCTTCTAAATTAGCGCCAAAATTATATGGCGATAAAATTCTAATAGAACAAAAAACCGAAGAAAACGAAAAACTAAAACTAGAATTAGCCGAGCTACGAGCCAAATTAGACGCGCAGAATAAAAAGGATTACTAATCCAAGGATTGCAATGATTGATTTGGACAGAGAGCACGAGGCATCTAGGCTAAGAGGCTCTTTGCTCGCATTCACACAGTTCTTTTATGAGCACGTAACAGGCCGCAAATTCATAGTATCTAATCCAGTTGGGCGCGAATCACATCATATTACAGTTTGTCGAGAATTAACCCGCGTATCACGTCTTGAGGTCCTTCGCGAGATTATCAATATTCCCCCGGGGTCGGGCAAATCAACAATGGTAAGTATGTGGATTGCATGGTGCTGGACTATGTGGCCTGATTCAAACTTCCTATATATTTCATATTCCCAGGAATTAGCCGCAAAACACACTGCCTTTATTAAATCAATTGTTGGCTCTAGGCTTTACGGTTATCTATTCGATGTCTATTTATCTTCTGATAGTCGCGCCAAGGATTCGTTTAAAACCCTGCAAGGTGGCTCCATAATGGCGTTTGGTTCCGGTGGTGCAATCACGGGTCAAGATGGCGGGTTACCAGGTTTAGATCGATTCAGTGGCGCAGTGATTATAGATGATGCCCACAAGCCAGACGAGGCGCATTCCGACACAATACGCCAAAAGGTTATCGATAACTATGTAGAAACGATTAGACAAAGGCCAAGGGGTATTAATGTACCAATTATTAATATCGGCCAGCGTTTGCACGAAGCTGATTTGACCGATTTTCTTTTGTCCGGTCTAGATGTAGATGTTTGGGATAGGACAATTATTAAGGGGTTAGATGATGCGGGTAACGCACTCTATCCCGAAATGATGCCAACTGAGCGCCTTCTAGCGCTACAAGAAAAATCACCCTATGTCTTTGCCAGCCAATACCAGCAAGACCCATTGCCAGCTGGCGGTGGACTATTCAAAAAAGACTGGTTCTACCTAGCCGATGAAGAGCCGCAAATGCTTTTAACTTTCATTACAGCAGATACAGCAGAGACTAATAAAAATTACAATGACCCCACAGTGTTCAGTTTCTGGGGTTTGTACGATATTGAAGTCCGCGGCCAAAAAACAGGACAACAAGCTTTGCATTGGATCGACTGCATTGAAATTTGGGTTGAACCAAAAGAGTTAGAATCTCAATTTATGTCATTCTACTATGATTGTATGCTCCATCCCGTTAAGCCGACAGTTGCCGCTATAGAGAAGAAATCAACAGGCGTGACGCTTTTGAGTGCGCTTGAAAATACCAGGGGGCTTGATTTGCGAGAGGTCAAAAGAACATCGGCTTCAGGTAGCAAGACGACTCGATTTCTTGAGATTCAACCACTAATCGCAGCAAAAATGGTGTCATTACCGAAGAATGGCAAACATACAGAAATGTGTACTGAGCATATGAAAAAAATCACAGCAAACGACACGCACCGCCATGACGATATTTGCTTTATAGCTGGAACCAAAATTGCTACTAAGTATGGTTACAAAAATATTGAGGACATAAATAAAAGCGATCTAGTTATAACGCCATTTGGTTATGGAAAAATAACCGCATGTGGATTCACTGGTTATCATGCTGTAGCTAGTAATTGTGGCTTGACTGGGACGCATAATCACCCCGTATTTCATTGCAACGAATTTAAGCATCTTGACACTATATGCGATGATGGTAGTCTTAGTAAATTATCATTTAATGAGCTATTACGATGGAATTACAAGAAACTATTAATTTCAATGGAGTTGAATACCAGCTTATGGGATCGAGGCGCTATTATCTTAGCCAATCAAAAAATGGAAAAAGAAAAAGTGCTAAAGGACTTCATGTGGCGATTTGGGAATTTCATAACGGGATATCAGTACCAAAAAACCATGTTATTCACCACAAAGACCATAACTGCTTTAATAACAACATTGAAAATTTGGAGTGTATTTCAAGGCAGCAACACATTAAAGACCATGCGCCAGATCGTCTTAGATGGAATAATAGCGAAGAAGGGAAAGAGCATTTTAAAAAGGTTCAAGAGCTTGCTAAACAATGGCATAAAAGCGATAAAGGTATCGAATGGCATAGAAAAAATGCCTATAACTCAATTCTTAAAACAAGGAAATTTAAATGTCTCACCTGCTTTTGCGAATTTGACAGTAATTCATGCGGGGCAAAATTTTGTTCAAAAACATGTTTCAATGTCGAATATGCGAAACGAGCACGAGAAAGGCGAGCTTTTAAAAAAGGTGTTCAATCTAACAGTTGAGCATTATGGGGTATATTATGCTAATAAAATTCTAGTATCTAATTGTGATACCGCATACGATGCAATTAAAATTGCGTTATTAGACAAAAGTTTAAAGCCTAATACTGGGCAAAACATCAATATTGCTGCTAAAATCATGAACAATCATAAAGCCATTTCTAGAGCAAGGGATATCACTTATGGCAATTCCTAAAGAAGCAAAAGACCAGCTTAAGCGTATTAAGCAAAATATCTCTACAAGCTACCTGTATTTTAAAAAGAACTATGACCGATTCCATGATTTTCGCAAGTTTGTGTTTGAATCATCGATTACTGATGACCAGCGCGCCATGCTTCGAACGCTTAAAAAGCCAATTATCGAGGCAAACATCCTTGAAGCGTACATATCTAGATTATTGGGTGAATTCTCCAAGCATGAGCCAAGTATATCGGTGACACCAGCCGAAGGCGTTCCGGTATCTCCTCAAGTGCTTGAGGTTGTCGAAGGTTATATTCGCCATGTGATTTATGAGGCTAATAAAAACAGCATGTCCTATGAAGTCTACAAGGATTTATTATCCGGTGGTTTTAGTGTGATTAAAGCCTGGACAGAATACGCAAGCCCGATGTCAATGAAACAAGTTATTAAAGCATCGCGTGTTTTTGACCCGACCATGACAGGGTTTGACCCTATGGCGCGAGCCAGCCACAAAGCAGATGGGCAGTATTGCTTTGAACTATTTCCCAAGACTGAAGATGATTTTGTTAGGGAATACCCGGAGGCAAATCACAATTTAAGTTTTGTGCGCAACCTTGAGGAATTCTCTTGGTCGTATCGCAACGAGCAACAAAACAAAGTAGTCCTTATTGGCGATTATTACGAGAAGAAAAAGAAAAGAACTCAAATTGTTCAATTAGCCAATGGTCGAGTCATAACCGTTAAGAATCTAAAGAAGCTAGAGCGCTACTGGCAAGAGCAGCAATTTATCGAGCAAATGCCAGTTGTGGTCGGTAAGCCTCGATGGACAGAGCTTGAGACAATATGCCGCTACAAGCTGACCGAGTGTGAAATACTTGATTATGAAGAAACAGATTACACTTATTTGCCGCATATTTTCGTAGATGGAAATTCAATCCTTTTGCGCGAAGGGAAAAGCAATTGCTCTTATCAGATGACACGTCCTTATGTCTATCACACAAAAGGCATTCAAAATCTTAAAAACTTCTCGATGCAGTGCTTAGGCAACTACCTTGAAAACATGGTACAGCATAAGTTCATCATCATGAAGGAAGCCATACCGCAAGAAGAAGATTATTTGGATGCGTTAAACGATGTACAGCGCGCTAATACGGTGGTAGTCAATGCCTATTCTGAGAACAATCCAGACAAGCCCATTCCAAATCCAATTCGTGAGGTGCAAAACGTACCTGCACCGCCTGAAGTAATGGGCGCATTCCAGATTGCAGACCCAACAACGCAAACGATTCTAGGAAGCTATGCAAGTAATTTAGGTAAAAACGACAATGATTTAAGCGGTAAGGCGGTCATCGAATCAGCATCGGTGGGCAACGCGGCTGCAATGCCTTACGTGACAGGATATCTTGCGGCATGGACTCAGCTAGGTAATGTGATAGTCGATTTATTGCCAAAATACATTACTGGCAAACGTCAATTACCTATCGTTGCGATGAATGGTGAGGCCGGATACAAACCTGTAAACCAAGAGGGTGCGCCCTATCTTGATTATGAGGAATCAGCAATTCATTGCCAGATTGAAGCGGGTGTTAACTTCCAGGTGCAAAAAGAGCGGGCATTAACTACGATTTCCTCATTGATGAATGTCAGTGAAGAATTTAACGCGTTCATGAATTCACCTATGGGGCTACCAATTTTAATCAAAAACCTTACCATCTACGGTGCTGACGAGCTTCAAGAGGCTGTACCGCAATTCCTGCAAATGCAAGAGCAGCAACAACAGCAAGCCCAGCAAATGCAACAAGAAGCGATGCAAAGCGACCCGCGCATGATAAAAGCCCAAGCTGATATGATGAAGACACAGATACAAGCACAAGAACAACAATTCAAAGAACAGCAAGCCGAGTTTGATAATCAGATACAAATTGCTAAAATGAGTATTGAAAAGATTGTCGCTGATGCAAAAATGTTGGACGCTGAGAGCAAGGTCACCTCGCAACAAATTGAAAGTGCAGTGCGTTTGGAGCAGGCACAAACCAGTGCTGAAAACCACGCAATAGACGCGGCTGTTAAGATTGCCGAAGTGCAAGATAGAGCGCATGCACGCGAAATGAAAGAGCACGAAAACGCGCGAGAGCATATTCGTTTAGACCATGAGATGACACAATCCAAGAAGGAAAAAGAAAATGACTAGACCAAAATATCAAATAAATATCAATCATCTTGAAACAAAGCATGGAATTGCCAAGCTTGAGCGTGATGGATTTAGCAGGGAACAAATCTCTAAGAGCATGTACAAGGCTACCGAAGGGATGAAAACCCCGGAACGAACCGAGTTAATGACTAAGTTGTTTGATAGAAGCGAAAGATAACTAGGAGTTTAATTTGTGGCGACTACAAACTGCGTCAACGTTTCATTAAGTGGGCAGAGCGGGACCGGAGGTGGTGGCGCTGGAACTACCGGTGGTCGCGGCGGCGATGGCGGACCATCTTTTTGCATGATTGAGTGGTGGTGATGAAAATATTAAATAGTAGCGCAGACATTGAGAATAATGGAAATAAAAAACAATTAAGGGGGATAAAATGCCTTTAAAGAAGGGTAAAAGCAAAAAAGCGATTTCTGACAATATTAGCGAGCTGCGCAGCACGGGCCGACCGTTGAACCAAAGTATTGCTATAGCTTTGAGTGAGGCGAAAGTCACTAAAAAGAAGAAAAAGTGACGCTATTTGTTATAATCAAATAAACACGATACAATAGTGACAATTATTGACACAATTTAACCTTGTGCCATAATAAATACATTACGTCCCCAAACGATAACCTGGGCGATTCTTTGCAGCGACATGCATTGTTATTACGGTGACACCGCCTAAAAAGTCAGAATGAAGGATTGATATGACCCAAGATTTAGAAGCTGATATTCAGGGTGAAGACCTTGGAGCGCCAGTAGGTAAACCAGTTGATAACGATGATGACCAAAAACCGATGTTTAATAAGATACAAATGTCGGATGTCGTTAAACGTGAACAACAAAAAGCCTACGAAAAGGGCAAAAGAGAGGCATTAATGGAACTGCAAGCACAGCAAGAAGCGCAACAACAAGAACAACAACAACAAGCTGCGCCACAGCAGAACAATGCACCTAGCTCATTAGGTGGGATGGCTCAAATGTCCCCCGACGAAATTAGACGCATGATTGCCGAACAAGCCCCGCAGGTACTTCAAAACCACATGCAGCAAATGCAGACCGCACAAACGGTCGATAGCTTTGTAAATAAGATGCAAGCTGCTGAGGAACGTCACCCAGGGTTAGAAGCCAAATTGAATGAACTTGATTATTCAAGCTTAGCACCCTTAGTGCAAATGGCGAATGACATGGAAAACACCGGCGATATTATGGCCGAGTTAGTAGATAACCCCCAAAAAATGGCTAATCTATTGATGTTAATGCATTCACAGCCAAAACTTGCAGTAAGACAAATGCATGAGCTGAGCAACTCAATCAAGCAAAATCAAGCAGCTTTAGCCGACAATGAGACAGCTAAAGAACCCTTAAGTCAAATTAAAACTTCGAGCAATGCAGGAATGGATAACGGCTCGTTGAGTGTTTCTGATTTTAGGAAAATGTTTAGGAATTAATTCCTAGCTCAAACCCGTTGCCGCTCCTGAAAAATTAACTTTTTTCGGAGTAATGACGATGGCTACACCTACTAACGTATTACAAACCGTCCAGACTTATCAAAAAGCTGAGCTGGCCTGGTTATTAAACTCATTTTATGCAATCAGTCAGTCAAACAAGAAGTTTAAAGACTTCAATAAGCTAGTAGCGAATTTGGGCGATGCGGTCACTTTTGACACCACACCACGTTATATTGCTTACGCTGGTTTGCCAATTACGCAACAACCTTCACAACAAAGAGTGCAAACCTTAAGCTGTACGCAAGCATTCAACGTATCAGCAGGTTATACAGACCAACAATTTATTTTTAACGTCATGGACTACATGGACCGCTTTGGTAAAGCAGCAATGCTTGAGCTAGGCACTAAGGTCGAACAAGACGTATTGAAAAACATTACCTCAAGTGTTGTGGTTAATGACCCTCAAAATGCTTTGGTTGGTACTACTCTTTATAAAAACGGCCCATACCGTTTCTATGGCGATGGTGTTACGCCAATTAATTCTTTTACACAACTTGCGCAAGCAATAGCCAATTTTAACGATTATGGATCAGCTAAAGATAAATTGCATGGTGTGTTACCTACTCCAACAATTCCATCAATCGTTGGTTCCGGTCTAAACCAATTTGCTACGAATCGCAACAACGATTTAGCGCAATCTTGGGAGTTGGGCCCGTTTGCTGGTTGTGATTGGTTTACATCAAACCTATTACCAAGCCATGTATCAGGTACTATTGGTGATGCAGCAGCGCCCAATAACATCATGACCGTTGTTTCAACAAACGACCCTACTGGTGCTAACGTTACAACCATTACATTCACCGAGCCAACAGCTAGTACAGATGCTAACGCGATTAAAGCGGGTGATTTGTTCCAGTTCAATGACGGTGTAGCAGGTAAGCCTAACATGCGCTTCCTGTCCTTCATTGGTCATGCTGTAACCCAACAACCCGTTCAATTTAGAGCGATTGCTGATGCCGCTACCGTTGCGGGTACTGTTACAGTGTCTTTGCAGACAATCAACGAAGCTGGTTTAGTTTGGGCGCAAAATGCAAACCAAAACTTGAACAACGCAATTTCTGCGGGCATGACTGTAACGCCTTTGCCTTCTCATAAAGCAGGTTTGTTGCATTCTGGTAATCAGTTTTATTTGGCAATGCCACAATTACCTGATGAGTCTCCGTTCACTACTGTGAACATGCAGGATGCTGATTCTGGTGCGTCTATTAGACACTACTTCGGGTCCCAGTTCGGGCAAAATAATCGGGCTTACGTGAGAGATGAGATACACGGAAGTGCATTGGTTCCCGAGAATAGTATGAGGCTAATACTGCCATTATAAGCCTTTGTTTATATAGTCCATAATGTTATCATGCTTGTGTACAAAATAACATTAGGGATTTAAGTATGAGTAGTTTAATCTGTGCTTGCGGCAAACAAAAAGCGTCAACACAAAAGAAAATTTGTGATGAATGCAGAATAGAGAACAAGAGGGCAAAAAATCGTCGTGATTCAAAGAAACATAGAGACACGCACGGTTCAGCTGTTAAACGCGGGATTTATTGCAGTCAATGCAAAGGAGTTAAGGAGCATCAAGAGCGCGGGTATTGTTTGGCTTGTGAGCGCGAAAGGTATTATCTAAAAAATAAACCAGATTGCGCAACATGCGGCAAATTAAAAGAAAACCCACGTGATGCTTATTGCAAAGAGTGCAAGCGCGCAAAACATGCGGAAAAAAGCCGGCTTGAAGGGCGAAGATACAAGCATCATGACGGAAGGGCGCCTACTTGTTCTATTTGCGGGGCAATTAAAGAAGCCTCTTATATCAAGGAAAGTCATTGCTCTAAATGCAATTACTTGGTACGCAAAGAAAGATTGCCATTTAGAACTGACAATCAGCTTTTCAAAGAGAATTCGAGGCGTATGGCTCGATATGCTATAAGAAAAGGATATTTAATTAGACAGCCCTGCGAAGTTTGCAGCACAGAGATTGATGTACAAGCGCACCATGATGACTACAGCAAGCCACTTGATGTAAGGTGGTTATGTCGTAAGCATCATAGAGAGCACCACAAAAATACAGATGAATAAGGAAAAATCATGGCCGCATTACCTTTTGTAGTTACCCCGTTTTTATATATTAACGGTCTAGAATTAAGCAACGACGCCACAAACCCTGATGAAATAGTAAACATTGCAGCCGGTCAATGCCGCGACTCAACCGATGTTTTTCAAATGAATTCTGACGCGGTTATTGCGGTTAACAATACCCTAAGCGGTTTAAATGGCTTGGATACTGGCACAGTTGCAGCAAGTACTTTATACGCTGTCTATCTTGTTTCCGACCCTGTAACTTTGCAAGACACTGGCGCAATATTATCTACTTCATTAACCGGGCCTGTAATGCCTTTTGGTTATAGTGCATTTCGTTTAATCGGTTTTGTTCGCACTGATGCAACAAGCGATTTCTTATTGGGCTACTGGTCTGGTAATAACAACGCGCGTTTATTCATGTACGATGCACCAATTGCAACGGCTATTACTGCAGGTGCTGCAACTACTGATACAGCGGTGACTTTAGCAACATTTGTTCCAGCGATTGATAAAATACCCGTCTGGATTAAGTATGCAATGACCCCTGCTGCAGCTAGCAGAACGTTGACTTTAAAAACGTTTGGCGCTGTGGGCGATATGTATCAAGCCACATCACAAGTAACTTCGGTTGTTGTTCGTGGTAGCGCGCTAATCGTATCTGCTCTTGACTCGGGCGCAGCTAAAATTGAATATTTATGGTCTGCTGGTGGTGGTGATGCGGTAGCGCTTAACGTTGCTGGTTATCAGTTCTATATCTAATCGAATAAGGGGTTAGGCATGGCTATCACTGCAAGGCAATTAATCACTAAAAGCTATTATTTATCTCAAATAGTAGCTCGTGAATTGCAAACCGTTAGCGGCACGCAATTGGCCGATGGTTTGGATTTATTAAATGCCTTGCTTGATGTGAAAGGCTCTGATTTGCGCTTAATCCCCTATTTTAGACGCGATAGTTTTCCAACTATTGCAGGGCAAGAAGAATACTTTAGACCTAATTTGCTTGCTGTTGAGACGCTTACCTTTAATTTAGGTGATGTACGTTTCGGTATGCAGGAAATGAGCAGGCGAGAGTATTTTGGTACGCCTCGTGTTGATAACGTCCAAAGCTTACCGTTCCAGTATCGCGCAGAGCGCGAACTAGGTGGTACGCGGCTTTACTTGTATTTTCAGCCTAACGGCGTTTATACCGTTAAGTTGAGCGGTAAATTTGGTTTAACGCAAGTGACTTATGATGATGATATGTCACTAACCTATGACTTGTATTATATTGAATATCTGCGTTATGCATTGGCCGAGTACATTTGCCAAGACTGGGGGCAAACGTTCCCTGAGCCTAGCCGCATGAAGCTTGAAGAAATGCGCAAGAAATTACTTGATACTAATCCCCCTGATTTGACGATTCAAAAGCGCTCTTACTTCACAGATGCTAGGGATACGTTGGATTGGCAATATATAAATCTCGGAGTTGGTTACGTTCCATAGGGTACTTACCCTTATTTTAACAAAGGATATGCTCTATGCCAGCCCCTAACATAACCCAAGAAATTCAAGAAGTACCACTAGAAATCGTGGGTTCAACAACTTTTGGCCGTTTTAACAAGATATCCAGGGCGCAAACCTGGAATATGATAATTTCAGATGATGCCTTAGTGCCTTATGCGGGCTATAAGAATGTTTTAGATAAATTACCTGCTGAGCCAGGGCGCGGTTTATATGCAAGCTCACGCGGTAACATAATGATTGCGGTATGGGGTAGTGCTGTATATTCCATAACATGCACGATTACCGCGTCATTTCAAAACATATTAAATGCCATAAATATCGGGTCAATGGCTACATCTACGGGTGATGTGTACATTGCAGAGAATAACCTAGGCGATATTTTAATTAGCGATGGCCATGAAATCTATCGATATAATTGGCTTGCACCTTCAACGCCTATCGCTACAGTTTCTAAACCAACAGCATTAAATAACCCTGGTTTTATTGCATTCCAAAATGGGCGGTTTATTGTAGTTAATACGACATCAAATAGATGGTACTTATCGAATTTGGTAAGCCCTCCTACATTCCCGGTTAATGCATCGAATGAAGGCGCATTACAAAGCAAGCCAGATTTCGCACAAGCCGCATTACCAACCCCTGGGGGCGGTAATACCTTGATGTTGTTTGGTCATAATGTTGTAGAGCAATGGACCGATATAGGTACGGCATTATTTCCGTACCAGCGCTCATCTACTTTTAACGTAGATTATGGCACGATTAATGCATCATCAATCGCAGCGCTAGATAATTACATCGTATGGTTATCAGTCAATGAGCAGTCAGGCGTTACCATTATGGTAATGAGTGATAGCGGTAAAAAATCAATTAGCACTGATGGTATCGATTTTAAGCTTGCCAATCTTAAAAACCCA
>Ga0075157_10001907_pt1 | contig 12567 bp, 12 predicted proteins | sample JI81BgreenDNA_FD_70967 | JGI IMG/M metagenome (GOLD analysis project Ga0075157, IMG submission 70967) | Wastewater effluent complex algal communities from Wisconsin, to seasonally profile nutrient transformation and Carbon sequestration -... | ecosystem: Engineered > WWTP > Effluent > Algae...
GGATCGGGAAGGACCCGATCCGAAGAGGCGAGGGGGAGGACTCTAGTGCCTGTCGAAGTAATGGCACCAGCAACAGTGAGACTTGTCGCTTTGCCACCCCTCAAGCAGGCACGTATCACGTTTTGGTCAGAGGCGCCCAAGCGTTTAATGGCACCACTCTCTATATGACGTATCAACATTCAGCTCGCCAAGCCATGCTTTTGATGCAAGAGGCGGATCTCTCGCTTCGAGATGCGGGTAGCACATCCAGCGCCCTGAATGTGAGCAATCGAACAGCTCTTTCGGCCCCTGTCACCATTGATGTCACACTCAAACATCCGGCGCTTCAAACCCTTCAAATGGATTTAATCTTGCCCGACGGCGCTTCTGTAAGACTCTTTGATCGATCCATGGCAGGCACGCAACTCCAAGGACGATGGACCCTTAATGCCCCAGGACGGGCCGCCAATGGAACTTGGCAACTTCGGGTGACGGATACGGTTACAGGACAAACAGGTATTCTAGACCGCTGGGGATTAACTTTTGCCCCATAACCTAAAAGCGACCCTTAGGGGTCGCTTTTAGGTTATAAGTATTTTATTTTACACTTCATGTTTTTATGCCCATCACTCTTTTATTTCTACAGCTCTTTTATTTCAAGGGCTCTCCCCATTTTGTCTTTTTGCGAATCGGTAAAGTGGTATACGTCCCTGCTCCAGCGGGCGGACCCTTGAGCGGCTTTCCAATGCCAATCGGCTTGGTGGGAAGGGCGGGCTTGACTGGAGGCAACAATCCAATTTGACCGGGGTTTTTTGACTTTTTCATAGAATTTTCCTTGATTGAGAACAACAGTGATTTAGGATTATTTATTTTTGGCTTGAGCCATCTGATGATTCTCTGCGAAATCTCGATTGTCAATATCTGAGATTGGAGACGGTTTAACTTTACTAAATCCCACCAAGCCCTCCAAGGATTTAATCGACAACACCATTTCTTTTTTTCTTTCTTGTTTCTTTTTTTGGTCTTGCCAATTTGGGAAATCTTGCAAGGCCATGGGCCAATAGCCTAATGCTTGGCGCAGGTCGCAAAGAACCTTGAAATCCTCTTCCTCGCTATGACCTTGCTCATGCACCCAGGTGAGGACTTCCAACACTTTTTCTTCTGGCAAAGGCGCATACTTGTGATTCAAGTTTTTAAAATGATCAAAATTTCTAAACGATGCGAAATCTGGATCTGTTTTTTTCATTTTCTCCCAGCTTTTTTTCTCAGCGTATTTCCAGACCTCGACCAGGAATGACAATAAGATTAACACCGGCAACGCTCCTACGATGCCCCCCAACATCAACCCAGAGAACACGCCTAGCATATTAATACAAAAAACAGTCCATGCCCCCCATAACGCTAGGATGACCGGCAGCCCGATCATCGCCACTTTACCAGCAGACAACTCTACCTGTTCAATTATTCTTTCACGCTTCTCTTGTGATATCCACCGAGCTAATACTTGAGGATTCATAAATCTCCTATTGATTTAGATGGAACTGCCAAACGCCCAACACTGCACACAACCCTGCTCGATGCTTGCTCGTCTACATTTTTTTCTTCCAATAACCCCTCAAACGCCAAGATGGCTTTTTTGATGTCTGAGGATTCTTTTTTGATTGACCAATTTTTCACATCACACAGTAATTGAGGCCAATACCCCAATACATTTTTTATGTCTTGAACTTGCTTAAATTCTTCTTGCGCATCCCACCCTTGTTCATGCACCAACCCCAAACACTCCAAAACCTCTTTGTCTTCCAAGGGCTCTAACCTCTTCATGGAGGTTTTAAAATCCTCAAAAGAGGCCCAAGGCAGTTGATCAGGATGGGCCTTTTTGATTTTTTGCCACTCTAATGACTCGACCACCGAACACGCTGGTATCATTAACATTGACAAAATCAACAAACTCATTAAAGCACACAAAGATGCCAGCGCACCTACATCAGACTCCATTGGAAAGCTATAAAAAATAAACCCCACAGTGACGAATACCACAAAGGCCGCTATGATCACTGATGCCTTCAACCACCATCGATCTGATTTTCTACAACGCTCTAAAACTTCTTCTTGGTGGCCTGGTTGCGCCCAATACCGCCACACGCTCATGTCGACATTCATATTCACTAAATCCTTTTTTGACCCATGGCAATCTTATCATCCCCTCGACCCCAAAATCCACTGCCTCACACTTTCTCAACCCCCTTGCTTTAACAACAATTCAGGTCAGCTGTGTGGCTGACCTGAACCTGTTGCTTCACACTCTTTTACTCTTTTACTCTTTTAACCAATCCCGCTCTTGGGCCACGCATTTTTTACATACTTCGTGCGATCCAAAGCCATTGACCCAAGCCCAACACCGAGGGCATTTGGCCCAACCAGAAAGACCGGCCACCGAAGCCACTTTCCATGCCGATCCTTCGACTTTTTCAACCTGTGCCACCCCCCACCACTGAACAAGGGCTGGCGATTCACCCCCTAACGTGTCCCACATTTTTTCCGGCACTCCCAATCTCACCTCTGCCTTGCTCTTCCACTGCTTGTTTTGAACATATGGCTCCACCATGGAACGCCAATCGCGACGCAGAGTGAGACGCGCCTCCCAAACACCCTCATTGAATGCAGGCATGAGTTTGTGATTGTCTGGCAAAAATTTCGCCCAGGGGTGATCTCCGTGCCACATCCAAACGTGCTCAGGAGCCTCTTGACCCGAGGCTCTCCATTGCTCTCTTAGCGCCTCCCACCCCTCTTGCGCCAAACTGGGGGCCCAAACGCGCAACCACTTTAACCAGGCGAGCAACACATGCGCCAAGCCCGCTTGATGAGCCCGGCGAACCGAGCTGTTCGGGGGATTTAAATACAGCACGGATTTTAATCCATCCAAATAAAATCCACTCAATCCCTCTTCAGCCCATTGATACCCTGCTTGAACTTCTGGTTTAAAGTGTCCCGACTGAGTCATTGAAGCATGAGTGCTTCGCAATTGATGCACTCGATGGGCTACCCATCCATGAACGCCCCAATACCCCTGTTCTTTGGCATACTCAGTCCATTTTACATGCTGAGCCCAAGGATAATCTTGCAATTGGGTCAACATGAATCGCACACAACCCCGCCAGCGTTGTAACATGGCATGCACCTCTTGGCGCTGCTCATCTGAAAACACCACGTCTTGATGAGGTTCTTGCAAGGCTGCCCACACACTTAACCCATCCACGCCCCACTCGTGGACCACTTGCTCGACAGGCTTGGCATTGCCTTTGGACTTGGCTAATTTTTCTCGGGTTTTATCGAGCACAAACCCATGGCACTGGACTTGCTCAAACGGCAATTGGTCGGTCAAGGCCACGGCCAACCACACCATGGATTGAAACCATCCTCGGTATTGATCCTTGCCCTCCCAAACCCACTGGACAGGCTTAAATCCTAAAGGGGTGTTTTGCTGATGCAAGGCGACATTGCCTGAATCAAACCACACGTCTAGCACATCCAACACTGGTTCATGGGTCGACTCGTATTGTTTTTTAAAAGCCTCGTGGGCCATGGTGTCTTTCAAAGGCAAGGACAGGGATTGACAGGAGACCTCTTTGTCCAACCGTTGAGTGCTTCGATTGACCCATAGTCCCAAAGGACACCCCCACGTGCGCTGGCGACTTAAACACCAATGAGGGCGTGAGAGCATGGCCTGCAGCAATCGACGCTTCACCACCTCTTCCCAAGACGTTTGACTGACCAGTTCTTCGACCCGCTTTTTCAAAGAGTGATGCTCGGCATCCAATTTTAAAAAACATTGCCAGGTGGCGTTGAAAAACACTTCTCGCTCATGGCGCCAACACCCTTGCACTTCAGTGTTCACTTCTTCGTGGTGCACCAGCACGCCTTGTGCTTCCAAGGCACGCAATACACCGTCTTTGGCTTTTTCCCGTGACAAGCCCTCTAAAAACCGACACGATGCAGGCACCTGTGTGAAGACCCCTGCTCGACTTAAATAGGTGTTAGGCATGAGGCCGTGGGTTTGTCCCCACTCAAAGTCTTCCGGCCCATGCGCGCACGCCACATGCACCCATCCTGTTTTGCCTGCCTCCACCCAATCTGCATGCCCTACAGGCACTGTTTCATGGGTCAAGGGTGAGCGGGCACGTGCTCCTTCCCAGACCCCACCCCTCTCCCTTTTGACAGGCCGATAACCGTTTTGCAGGGCCCACTCTTCCATTTTAGGATGTGGCTCTGACCAGACTTGACCCAAAGGCCCTTCATACACCGTGTAGAACTGATCTCGATGCATCACCAAGGCTTGATTCATGGGCAAGGTCCAAGGGGTCGTGGTCCAGACCAAGGCCCACTGTCGAACCGGAGTGCCACTGTTTGATGACGAGACGGGCAACAACTCCATCAAAAAATACAAACTCGATTGCATCCGTTGCAAGGGTGTTAATTCCGCTTCGGCCAAAGAGGATTCACAGGAAGGGCAATGATGAACCGGGTAGGGCTTGTATTCTAATAAGTCCTTTTCCAACAACCCTTTGAGCGTGGAGCGATTGGATTCTTTGAAGGCCTCTGAGACAGTGACATATGCCTGATTCCAATCGGCCATCACCCCGCTGACTTGAAACTGGTCCCTTTGGGTGAGCAGTGAGCGAAACGCTTTTTGCTGACAGCGCTTTTTTAGCACTTCTTTAGGCAACACTCCGTATTTTCGCTCCACCGATAGTTCGAGGGGCAAGCCATGCGCATCCCAACCGGGCTTGAACATGACGGGGCGGCCTTGATCCCACTGAACGCGAACCATGAGTGATTTAAGATGCTTATTGAGCAAGTGCCCCACATGCAAAGGCCCATTGGCATATGGAGGCCCATCGAGCAACACAAAGGGGGCTTGCATGTGATGGGCATTCACCTGATCCCAAAACCCTGGATCGGCCCACTGTTGGGTGTGTTTTTCTTGCATTGATTTTGAAGGATGCAACGGAAAATGGCTTTTGGCCACATTGACCTGATAGGTTGACATAGAAATCTCCTGATTTTTTTGAAGGAGAGCCTAACTGTTGTACCGAGGCTCGCGGGATTGAAGGCATTCGAGATCGCTTACGCGATTCGAATCAACGCCAACATCGACTTCGAACGTATCGAGGAGAAACCCAACGCAACACCAGCAGGTGCCTTGACCTCAAGAGGATCGGCCACCATACCATCATGCGAACCCTTCTGAGAAAACCCCAACACCCAACCACACGCCGCCTGCCGCGCTTGAAGCGGCAACCACGCATGGCGATGGACGGTTGAGCACAGGTTCACTGGAGGTTCCTTGCATTAATTGATTTAACCGTACATGATTTTTATTTCCCCGTCAACAGGGCGGATCCGTCTATTTACACCCTATTAAATTTTGGTATTCTAAATATATAAACCACGCACGGAGTCACCATGGCTATTTTTGGAAACGCTGTCAAACGCATTCAATACACCCTTGATCATCTTGGATTTGGTATTTTTGAACACGGGGAATTGGCGGATAAAACCATTCCTGAACGCACTCAATACTGGCATCAACTTGAAAAAGTTGAACCCTTGCCGGCATACGAACCAGGTCTCTTGCGCAACACCACTTATTTCGGTGTTCCAGCCTTCCTGACTGCGTCTTGCTTGTTTAACGCTGCTCGATTGTATGACACGGAACCCAACTTCGCTATTTTTTCGGCGGGCGTTGGCGCCACCATGGGATTTTTTAGTGCCCTAAATTATGGCAAATCCGCTCAAAACATCAATCGATACTATCAAGATCTCAATGAATCCTTGTCTCCTCATACGTTTTCTGAATCGTTTGTAAAACGTCGATCAGAACTGTTGACGAAACCTCAATGGCAATGGAGCAATTTAGATATCGCCGATGCTGTGTCTATGGTTAGAGTCGTCATGGCCAAAGACAATAGCCTCATCGCCACCCGAAAAAATCAGCCCGCAGAGGAACCCTTCGTGTCTACCAGCAAGCCCAAACTGTCGATATAAGGTAGACTAGCCTAGCACAAGTGAACCTGATTAAAAAAGGCCCATTTGGGCCTTTTTTAATTTCATCACCACTGCATTTTTCAGACAAGGTGACTGCGTTTGCAATTTATTCCCCCAACTGAGCCTTTAAATGTTTCATTCCGGCCTCAGGCTGTCTTTTGAGCAACGCTTGGGTTTGTGATTCGACGACCAGCCATTGATGAAGCGGGGGGAAATCCAACCAATGGTTCCAGCGATTCACCTCTTTTTGGGCGGCAGCACAATCTTCTTGGGATTCACAGTGATTCTTCCACACAATTGCTCCCATCATGGCCGAAGGCTGAGCGTGATCCGTGAAGGTCAAAGCCCTTCCCCAGGTGGCGCATTCTTCGGCTCGATTGGCGCAATCCAAGCGGGCCAACTGATTTTTGGCCTGCCACTGATTCATGGTTTTCACCACTAAAATCCCACGGGCATCGCCCACACCCTCCAACACTTCTTTTAATTCAGTGGTGCTGACCAAGGATTGCAATTCAAAAGCGCGCTCGGGAGAGAGCACCAGCAAAGGCAACAATTCGTGCTGTGGATCGATCAATGACCAAGAAAGGGTCTGACCGTCTGAGTCTGATTTGCCTTCTGAAGGGCTGGTTGAATTTTCTTGTGTTGCAGGCTTAGCGGACTCTATGGCCTTGACCGCCACTGGCGTGGCGGTGGATGCCACAGAGGCCTCAGTGCTGACTAGGTTCAACCAAGCATTTTGAGGATGCTCTTGGGAAAGCACACGAAAGGCTTCTTCCCAAGCCTCATTTCGAGCATTTTCTGTGGCCACCACGACCCATGCATGCCATCGAGGATTGATGGCTTTGAGGTTCAATTTGGCTTGCACCACCGTCTCATGACTTTCTCCCAAAGCTTCTTTGAGCATGACATAGGCCTGCAATCGCTCCGAGGCCTGCTCACTGTCCATCAAGGTCAGACCCATGCGATGAAAGGCATCGTTCAATGACACCACGGTTGACACCGAAGAACTTTCTTTGAGCGGGACTATCGTTGTGGCTTCCTCTTGCACGGGGGTGACTGCCCATGCATTCAAGGACAAAAGAATGCTCAAGCCAATGCTCAAGGTTAACCATGCAGGTTTCAAAGATCGATTCGGGCGCATAAGACTCTCCGTAAAAATTAAACCCTATCACAGCCCTTGAGATTTTCGCAAGCCCACTGCCTTATGCCAAAGACGACAGGCTCATTTGATTTTTCAGAGCCTCAAAAAGCGCAACGGGCCCGAAGGCCCGTTGAACTTCCCTCCCCAACCACAGGGTTCTACGACAATCCACCGAGCTGATAAAGCTTATCGAGCTCTGCGTAATACTCAGGTTTGGCATCCACGCCCGGCGTGCCGAGGTTTTGCAGGCGCTCGGCCCAATCCTCAAACACGTAAGCGCCATCCGCATCGCTCTTCCAAGCGCGAATCTCCGCCGCAATCTTCTCGAGCTGGGCACTCTGCTGGTTGGTAAACGGGTTAAAGGTCTTGGCCTTGTCCACGTCTCGCGCCACCGCTTCAAGCTGGGCATAGAGAATCGTGGGCTGGGTGCCGAGCTTGCGAATCTGCTGGGCAATGGTCTGGGTCACACTGGTCTTGCTGTTCTTGCTCATGGTTTTTTAGTTCCTAAACACCGAGAAAACCCGCTCTCGTGGGCGGATGGCCAGGACACCCCTGACCACGGCGCGCATCATACTTAGATCAGGTGTCCCTTTCAAGCCCCTCATGGGGCATGTTGTGATTTGTTCAGTTAACCCCTAAGCAACCCTCCAAAGGGGCTTGTGCGTTTTTTTGATTTTTTGTGTAGGCAGTTAGTTAAATGGATGGGTTACAGTCGAGGCTTTTTCTTGAGACCCGTTTCAGGGTTAGGCTCCACCCATTGAGCCTCGAGCAATCCTTGTTGCGCACAGGCCTTCAAGCGCGCTTGATCTTCTTTGGTATAGAACCCTCGAAAATACCGAGACCACTCTGAGGTGGGCTGAGTGACCAGTGCCTTGGCCCATTCTAGCGGCACCGTCGCAGGCCAACGCACCTCTATCTGTTGGAAGGCTTTGAATAATTCTTCGCTGAGCAACACCCGCTGACCTGCAGACACGCCTTTAGCACTTAATTCCAGTGACAACGGATCTACTTTTAATAACCCATGCTTTTTTTCAAGAGGCAATGCATCCCAGGTCTGCTCCATCCATTGATCAAAACAACGAAACCATAATTCACCACAAAAACGCTCATCCACTTGATGGGGCTGTCCATAAAAGAAAGGGTCTCCCAGGCCTCCCATAGAAGCACTGATTTGGCGAATGGCATGAAAACCTCTTTTTTCTTGATGGACGCGGTTGAGCACGCTGCCCGAACGATCTTCCCTCAAAGGCATCCAACGTTCCAGTCGACGCAACCCCTCTTCGGGAGAGCACTCGATGGACTCACTCAAAAACACCGAACGCGCCTCTAAAATCTCTTTCAGATGCGCCTTGACGCGGTGCAATAACTGTCTTTTCTCCTCCCACATTGCGGGGGTCCAATGAGGATTCTTGCTGCTCAAGACCGGCCAGTTTTCCTCGATTCGCTCCACGCCTCGATGAATGATGTTGATGGACTCTTTGAGCAAATCGGGCAAACGCCCTCCACTGGAGAAATATCTAAAAGGCTTGGCCTCTTTGTCTGCTTTGAGTTCCAGTGGGGCGTAACACTTTTCTTTGAGCAATGTTTTCAACGATAATAAGAAAAAAATACAACGATTTTCTTGAGCCTCTACGTCCTGTGTTTTCATGGCTTCTCTGTGCGCCGCCAATCCCATTTTTTCTTGAACCCATTCCAAGACTTGAACCTGTTCCAAATCGAACCATGGGATCACTCCTGGATTGATTAAAGCAGGCTCATCGGCATGGGGGGTTTGTTGATGAAGAACCCCGTTCATGGCCTTGACGGCGCCCGCTGTTTTGACCAACCACTGATGCCAGAGTGACCATTGAATAAACCAATGTAAGGCCTGCTCTTCTGTCTCACACCAACCGCCCTTGGGTGTTATTTTGTCGAACCCTTGTTTCCAATCTTCGTATGGCCCAAGCGCGTCTTGCGCCGACAGACTCGATACCTCGGGGTGCTCATGGGACAAATAAACAGTGGCCCAATAATCCAAAGACAAACAGGACTCGTGGCTGTGGGCTCGTATGGACTTGAGATGAAACCAGGCCGGTAAGCCTCGACACGCTTCGATCCACGCCTCTGTCTCTGCTTGAAATGTCGGATCTTTGAAGGACTCTGGCAAATAGTCACGATACCGATCCAAGGCCAAGGCCAACAATTTTCCTTCTTGCACCCTGCCCAATCGAGGATTTTCTTGCATGCGCGCACGCCACTCCTGCAAATCTTGATGGGTTAATCGTGCTTTTCCAATTAATTTTTTCCAAAATCCGTTGGACCAACGAATGGTGTCTTTGGATAGGCTGGAGTTTTTGATTTTTTCACTCATGTCTTTGAGTTTAATGCTTTTTGTGTGAATCAACAAGCTTTTTCTGGGTTTGCTATTTTAGCTGAAGTTAAACTGAATTCTCGTTAAATGGATTTTCAATCTTCTACCACCTCCCAAAAATCATTTTATATCAATCACTTAGACAGGCCATTTTTATCATAATTCTGTGAAAAATTAGCTTTTCTCACGGTCGTTTGATACAATGGCCTCGCACTCAAAAAGAGTGTCTTCCCTTCCACTTATAAGGAGCTTTTATGAGCCAGACCCCTTGGGTGCTTGATCCTAATCCCCTTCATCAACAACAGGCCAAACAACTGGTTTCTGACCTGGTTGATTTCACTCAAGACGATCCTTCTGACCCGACGGTGTTGAGTCAAGTTCAAACCATGCCGGTGGCGGTGTGTAATCAATTTTACTTTCATGTGCTGGACTCCAAACACAATCACCTGATGGACATCCCAGGCCTAAGCCTTCCTGACCATGTTTATGCTTGTTTTGTTCCCATTGACTATTGGACACAAACGGGTGCATGGATCGATCGTGATCCTGGCCTAGAAACCTGGCAAACTTTGCTAGGCCTGCCCCAGCATTGGGAGCTGGACTTTTACAACGAAACTGGCGAAGTGACGATTTATCATGAAAACGATGCCGAAAAAGTCACTGAAATTTTGTTGAACCTAGGGTTTCAGTGGGACAAGAGTTTTCAAGATAGCTTTGATCAGAGTTTTGGCACTCAAACGGCCCAAGAAACCCAGCAGTGGATTGCGAATTTGCAGCAGGCCGGTCGATTGAAGGGCTGTCCACCCGCGTCGGCGCCGCCTTCCATGGGGCCTTGATTCCCTCAATTTTTTCATAAGCCATCCACGTAATGTTTTAACACCTATTTCAAACCTTAATCCATTATCTTAAAAAGAGGACTTTATGAATCACACTCCCTGGGTTTTTGACCCTAATCTCATCCATCAACAACAGGCCCATCAACTCGTTAACAACCAAGCCGATCCATATGATCCAACCGTGTTGAGTCAAGTTCAATCCATGCCGGTGGCGGTGTGTAATCAGTTTTACTTTTATGTGTTGGACCCCAAACACAATATGACCATGGATCCTTCTGGCTTTGCTTCATCCGGAATGCTTTTTGCATGTTTTGTGCCTATCCGTTATTGGAAGCAAACGGGCTACATGATTGACTACGATCCGGGACTGGAAGCATGGCAAACTTTGTTGGGGATGCCTCAACATTGGGAGTTGGACTTTTTTAATGGCACGGGCGAAGTGATGATTTTTAATGAACATGATGCCGAAAAAGCCACTGAAATTTTGTTGAACTTGGGGTTTCAATGGGACAAGAGTTTTCAAGACAGTTTTGATCAAAATTTTGGCACTCAAACGGCTCAAGAAACCCAGCAGTGGATTGCGAATTTGCAGCAGGCCGGTCGATTGAAAGGTTGTCCACCGGCATCTGCTTCCCCTTCCATGGGGCCTTAAGAAACAGTTCAACCAACCGACCTCACTTAAGTGGGGTCGGTTATTTTTACGCCCATGGATACAAAAAGATGATTGAATCCTTTTAAGATCTCATGGAGATTCGACTGTCAGTATCATTTTTTTGACCGAACTCATTCCTTTTTGAGGGCCTTCCACTTTCTCACCCAAGCCTTGCTCCAAAGCCTCTTTCTCCAAAGCTAGCTTCACTTTTTCTTGCGTGGAATGTACCTTCATCACGGCCGCATAAGCACCTTTGGGCCAATACCCCAACTCTTCTCTCACGGGGCGCCATTGTTCCAACACCGAACTTAATTCAGGGTGTTCGGTGACCGTTTTTAATAGGCTCACTTCTGCTTGCAATGAAGGTGGATCCCAAGGACGAATCGATTTTTCTATCCAATCATCCGACACTCGACTCACTTGATGATAGCGCTTGACCACCTGATTTCTTTTTCCATGCCACCACCCTAAATCCTCATCCCCGATTGCACATGCAACCACCCCAATCACTATACCCCCAACCAACCCAATTAACTGAAGCACATTGTGCCACACTTCATTTCCGAGGCTTCCAGCCCCCATCATCATGATTCCAAAGCATAGAATCAAAGCCCCTACACTGGACTTAAACCATTCTTCTTTGCGCCTTTTGATTTGATTTAAACACCCTACCCAGGGCTGCTCTTCTTTCATCAGAATCCACGCCTCCATCGGAGATCGCTCCAGTGCTTCTTCAAACTTGACGAGTACCTCATGCGATTGCTTTTCAATCGCATCTAACTCCTTTAAGAGTGCCTGTTTTTCATCTTCCCATAAAACATATTTTTTAATCCACTGACGCATGATGCTCTCCTAAACCCTGAAGGTTGTTTTTATTTTTGTTTCTTTCTTGCGCTTCTACCCACCTCCGATATCCTTTGAGGCTTCTCAGTCGACGCCAATGCAACCCTGTGCGAATTTGGCGAGCGATCTCTGCGTCTTTGCCGCTCCAACCCATGGCCCTCATGACTGCTGCATCCAAGGCTAGCCACATCTCATCCGATAGACATTCATCCCATCGGCGTAAGGGCAATTTTTCGAGGGGCTTGAGGCATTCCAACACTTGTGTTTGATGCTCCAGACTCCACCGCGTCACATCGGGCCAGAGCATGGCTTCCAAGGTCATTTTGGAGATTTCTTTGACATAGCCTTTTTCACCCTTTCGCTGACTTTTTCGGGTGCCCTCTTTGAGAAACCGCTCTAAACACAGACCGCCCACGGTGGACAAACCCACTGCCGCCCAAAGCCGCTCGATCGGGGCACACTGGGCCTGCATGGCAGGCTTGGCTTGCCAGTGAATATATTTAGACACCCCCACCCAGGGTTGCGTGTCTGTTTCCGAAGCCCAGATCCATTGAGGGAATCGATCCATGGCGATGCCCAACCACAATCCTTGCGTTTTGAACCCATGTTTTTGAATGCGCTTTTTCCATTTCAAGGGAGCTTTGTCGTGATGCCAACCACACTTCCAATCGACCGAACTTTTCAACGGGGCACTGTCTAGCGAACGGTTGGTTCGGGC
>Ga0075157_10001908_pt1 | contig 12566 bp, 10 predicted proteins | sample JI81BgreenDNA_FD_70967 | JGI IMG/M metagenome (GOLD analysis project Ga0075157, IMG submission 70967) | Wastewater effluent complex algal communities from Wisconsin, to seasonally profile nutrient transformation and Carbon sequestration -... | ecosystem: Engineered > WWTP > Effluent > Algae...
ATGTTGCGGCTGATGTGTTCGGCGATCTGATCGACGTTTTTCTGGGCGATGAGATCGGTGAGGTTGCGCGCGGGGCGTCCGGCATCCGCGTAGCCGAAGCCGTGGGGGATGAGCGGCACCTGGCGCACGTTCCGGGGTCGTTGGTAGGTGAGGAAGGGCTCGATTTTGGCGGCCTCCGCCTCACCGATGAGCGGGCGGATGCTGGCGGGGCTGCGGAGTTTTTCGCGCTGGGCGATGAGGACATCGTGCGGGCCGGGGGTGACGGTGTCTGAGTTCGGGCGGAAAATGGTGTAGTAGTTGATCTCGCGCGGCGACTGGCCGAGGTTGCGCGGTTCTGCGGCTGCGTTGGCGCCATCGATGCGGCCGCCGAGGTCTTCCACCCACCAGGCGAAGCGCGTGGTGTAGGGGGCATCCGGCGCGGTGACATTCACCCATGCGGCGCGCGGCACCTGGCGATCGTAATTTCCTAACGAAATGAGATTTTCCGTGGTGAACGTGCGGAGCTGGTTGGTGAGGGCGGTGCCGTCGATCTGGGTGGCTCCACCGGAAATTTCCCGCAGGCCACTGACGAAGGGTAGCACGCGCCAAAGGCGGCGGCCGGTATCATATTGTGCTCCGAAGGTGAAAAACTGCTCGCGGGAAGGCTGGGTGGCGGTAGCGGGGACAAGCGGTTGAGCGGGGTCATCGATGCGGAAGACGAGGGTGTCATCGCGACCGGCGACCGGGCTGATGGTGGCGATAGCATCGGCCAGGCCGCTTTCCACGGCCATTTCCGCGCGAGTGGCATCCGAGTAGGAGCGTGCGGTTTTTCTTTCCAAGGCTAACAAGGCGAGCAGGCTGACGAGCAACAACATCATGCCGGCGAGGGCCATGACCGTCATGGGCAGGGCGAAGCCGCGGTTGCGGGAATTTGCTGACTGGGGAAATGCTCTCATCAGGGGCTGAGGATGATGCGGTGCACGTGGCGACGCACGGCTTCGCGTTGGGAGAGAATGGTGGTTTGCGCGAGGCCCAGCCACTGGGGCTCGGTGCGCAGGCGTTGGGCGGAAAAGTCATCCACCAGGTCCAGGGTGATCTCCAGTTGTTGCGGTGAGGTGCCGGGCACATTGTTCCAAGCTTGCCAGTTCCCGGCACCATCACGTTGCAAGCCCTGCACATCGAAGCGGACGATGTTGTAGGCGATGGGGTCATCCGCCTGCGGATCAAAGGTGGGAAACGGCGCGTTGTCACCTGCATCCAACAACTGCTGGGTAGCGGGGCCATCGAGCACGCGGCGGAACAATTTCGGCGAGCCGCTGTTCTGGTCATCGGCGGTGAAAGCGACGTAATAGACACAGGCGGAGAGATCACCGGTGGCATTGCTGTCCTGGGCATCGCGGCTGCGAATGAAGGCGAACTCGGCATGATTGGCCGGATTGACGCGGAGGAAAAAGCGGGTATCTGCGACGCGGCAGGAAAGATCGTTTTCCATGAAGTGAAACAGCGCGCGGAGATCGGAGAGCGTGGTGATTTTCCGTTGGGAGAGGCGGTAATTGGTGCTGGATTGCCCGACCAGGCTGAGCAGTGCGAACATCATCAGCGAGGTCACGGCCATGGCGGTGAGGAGTTCCACCAAGGAAAATCCCGCCGCTCCCCGGCGCGGGGGCGGTGAACCATGCGGGCGGTGACGGACGAGGGTCATGGAGCGATTTGACGGGGGATCAGGACGGTGTAGGCATTGGGCACGCGCTTGGCCAGGGGTGCGCGAGCGGTATGGGAAATGGTCATCTGCACCCGCGCCAACAGGTCTTCCGTGGTATTGATGTTGGCGGGAGCCTGCCGCTGGGAGAAAACGCTGACCATGTACACGGCCTGCGGGTTGCGTGAGCCGTTCAGATAGTCATTGCTGGTGCCGCGGGTGAGGAAACGGCCATCTGCATCGAAAAGCAATACTTCCGGCGCATCGACGGAGCCGAAATTGGGGAAGATGGGCTTGGGGGTGAACAGGGGTGAGGGCAGATCGCGCCAGGCATCGGTGAGTTCACGCTGGACCTCGCGCGCCAGCCATGCCGAGCGGGTATCCGTCTCCGCATTGGCGCGGGTGCGGGTGCCGACGGCGGTGGCAGATAGGATCAGCGGCACGGCGACGGCAATCATGCCGAGAGCGATCACCGCCTCCATCAGCGTGAGACCGCGATGGCGCGAGCGTTTCCGGCGGTGGTGGTGGAGGTTCATGGAGGATCGATTTGACGGGCGCGGCCGGTGAGACGGTTGATTTGCAAAAGATCGTAGGAAACTTTATTGCCGTTTTTTTCCGTGGCGCTGACTTGGCCGGCATTGACCTTGCCTTGGCCTAGCAGGATTTCCATCGAACCGCTGGCCGGTGAAACGATCTGGCCGTTCGGCGAAAACACGATCACCGCCCCGGTGATATTTCGCCGTGCGTAGGTCATCGGCGAGCGCAGCGCCTGTTCCAGCACGGTGGTGCGCGGGTGGCCGGCGACCGCCTGGGACATCACCACCATGCTGCCGGGCAAGGATTCCCAGCGTTCGAGAAGCCTGCTGATTTGATAAGATCCGGCGGGATTTTGCGGAGAGGACACCCAGTCCACCTCGGCGAGGCCCAGCATTTTTCCGCCCACATCGCCCCCTGCCGTGTAGTCCGGGATGATGACGGCGGTAGCTTTGCCGCTGGCAATGGCGTGCGAGCGCGCGCGCTGCAAATGGCCTTTCACCAGTTCGCGGGCCGACTGCCGGGCACGCTGGCCGGACTTCATGAACACCGGTGCCGCCGCGACCAACAGGATCATCAGAATGACCATCACCACCAGCAACTCCGTGAGGGAAAAGCCCCGTCGCCGTGATGCCATGAGCCCCCGGCGGGGCCAGCGGAGCATCGAACTGGAGGCGGACAATGTCATAAGTGCGAGGTAGTGACAGCAAGATTAATGCCAGCACGATGTAAATACGAAAAACTTCAACCCGCAACCGTTATTTTTGTGACTGAAACGTCACTCAGCACGTGAGAGCTGTTGCAATCCGCGTTGCAGAAGACTTTCATCGATCATTTTCGACATCTCGTCATTGAGGTAAATGACCAAATCTTCGTCGATGAACTCGATGCTGTGGGAATCACTGGAAATGGGCATGGCTTGGAAGGCGCTGATGAGTTCCTTCATGTTGCGCACGGGTTTGCCGTTGACTTTTTTGATCATCAGATTGCGCAAGCCCTCATAGCCCAAGGTGGCCTGGGTGGGGATCACGCCGGTGAGGCAGATCATGCGGTCGTGGTCCGCCTGATAGGCTTCCGGATTGCTGAGGGCATCGAGGAAATTCAAGGGCGCGCGGGATTCCCATTCATCGCCGTAGGCCTCCAGCAGAGGCCGTGTCAGCTCCTGAAACATCATGCCGCCCTTGATGAGAAAGTTCGGTGCCTTGCCGAATTGGTAGTTGGGCACCAGGCGGGTGCTCTCTTCCTGACGGGTCAGAGTCACATCCACATCGGTGGCCTTGCCCTCGCGCCAGAGCGTGAGGCGGATCACATCCCCTGCCGACTTGTTGCCACGCACCAACTGCACCCACGGCAGGGAGCCATACGTTTCGTCCTGGTAGTAGCCGCGGCGGTCAACGGGCTTGCCATCGATGCTCAACATCACATCGCCGGGCACGATTTTCGCCAGATCCGCCGCCGATCCTTTGCGCACCTTGCTCACATACAGGCCGCCTTGGTCATCGGGCAATTTCAGATAGGAGCGGAAATGCACATCCTCGGTGGCACTGATGCTGACGCCCAGGTTCGGGAAGCCCTGATACTTCTCCTTGCGCGATTCCATCAGGAAGCGGGCGATGAGCGGCGTGGCGATGACATCGCTGATCTGGTCCTTGCTGTCGTAGGAACTGAGCACACCTGCGAGTTTGCCGTCATTGAACACCGGCAGGCTGAACGAGGAGGCGCTGGACTGCATGGAAGCCTTGACGCGGAAGGTCAGGAACAACTGCCCCGGCAGAAAAGTGGCGCGCACATCGGCGGAGAGCAACTGACCGGAGGTGATGAGGCTTTGGCCGTTGTCCTCGACCTGGATGATTTCCAGGGTGTCGCGCAGCGGTGGATTCGCGGCGATCTCCAGCGGCTTCATGCCGGCGAAAAATTTCGTTTTCTCCTCGGCATCGGCCAGTTGCAGCAAGGCGAGATTCGCCTCGTAATCCACACTCAGGACCTCGGCGCGGGCGCGGCGGGTGCCGTCTGTGGCCTCAAACTCCACCAAGGTGGCATCCGCCACCATTTCCGCCGTGGTGATCACCTGGTGATCGCCGACGATGGCCCCCAGTGACCGACGCTGGCGCGGCGGGTTTTTTTCCCACGGCTGGGTGATGCTCCAGTTCTGCAAGGTGGAATTCACCCGCACCACCGAAAGATGGGCCGGTGCGGCGGGAGCTGGTTCCGCCTGGCTCACCTCGGGTGTGGCGGGCGTGGGCACGGCAGGCACCGTGGCTGCGGGCGCGGGCGCGGGTTTTTCGCAAGAGACGAGCCACAGCAGCGGCAACAATGGGAGAAATTTCATGATAGCGGGAAAATCGGTTAGCGGGCTTTGAGGTTGCTGAGGCGCGGGATGTTGTAGCTTTCCCGCACGCGGTCATTGGCGGCGGGGATTTTTGCCGCAGGCAGCACCAGCGGACGCTCCACGCCCATCAGCTCGATGACGAAATGCTCCGGCGGGGTTTTCGGATAGAGCAGCGACTCCGCCTGCGCCAGTGAGCTGACTTTGGTGCCGTTGATCGATTTCACCACCCTGCCGGTGTAGCGCGGCAAGCTGGTGTTGAGTTCATCGGAGAGCATGTCGGTGAGGATCACAATGTCCTCGAACTCCTGGAACAAGCCCTTGGACACATAGTCCGAATACAGGCGGCGCACGGTCACATCACGGAACGATGCGGTGGCGAAAAGATTGGTATCGAGCGGCTGAAACACCAGGCCGGCGAGCATCACGTAGCGAGGTTTCTCCTCATACTTGATGGCATACATGCGCGATTGCGGCAGGGTCTTGAGAGTCACGGTCAGCTCCTCGCTTTTCCCGCCGCGGATCACCCGCAGCTTCACCTGATCCCCGGCGAACTTGCGCTCCACGATCTCATGCATGTTGACCTTTTCCCCTTCGATCAGGATGGAACCGTTCGCATCGATGGCGTGGTCGTCGATGGCCACCAGCACATCGCCGGGCTTCACCTGGCCGTCACAACTGCCAGTGGGCGTGACGTTGGTCACCAGCACGCCGCTGCCATTGTTCGGCAGTTTGAGAGCCTCGCGCATGGCCGGATTGATCAGGGGGAATTCGGCAAGGCCGAGGTCCGTGTATTCATCATAACGGCCATCCTCCACGTCTTTCAAAAAGCGGTTCACCACCGGCGTGGGGATGATGTAGCCGGTGTTGTCGGCCTCCGTCAGTCCCTGAAAAGCCACGCCCACCACCTTGTTATCCTGCAATACCGGGCCGCCGGAGTTGCCGGGGTTGATCGCAGCATCGATCTGCACGATCAAATGCGAGTCAGCGCGCGAGTGCGAGTAGGGCTGGAAATCAATGCGCGAGACCACGCCGCGCGTCACGGAAAGCCGCTCGCCGCCGATGGGGTAACCGATCACCCGCACTTGCGACTCCAGTTGCGGCACCGCCTGGCTGATCGAAAACACCGGCAGTTTTTCAAAGGGCGCGAAGTCATCCACTGACAAAATCGCCAGGTCGCAGTCGTGCGCGATGTGCTCCACCTTGGCGCGGTGCTTTTCCGGCGATCCGTAGATATTGATGAGAAAACGCTGACCGTTGGACACCACGTGGGCATTGGTCAGGAACTTGTTTGGCCCGATCAGGAATCCGGTGCCGATCCCCCCGCTGAAACGCCCGGCATTCCACGGAGCGGCGTAATTCGGCACCTGCGTGGCGACCTCGATGCGCACCACCGAGCGATAGATGTCAGCCGTCGAGGGCGCGACGGCTTCCGGTGCTGCGGTGGCCGGTGCCGGATCCTGGCACAATGCGGTGCCCGCCATCAGCAGGCTAACAAAAAAAACTTTCATAACGTGGAGCTAGGGAACTACGGGAGAGGCGGCAGGGAAAGCACAAAGATGGAAACATTCCGGCGCACGTGACAGTTCTCCTGCCACGCGCTGCCCGGAGCTATGGCTGTCATTCGCCCTGATCGTAGGACTCCTGATCCTTTTTCTTGATCGGGGATTGTACCTCGTAGCCGTTATCGCGGGCCACATAGCCGGCCGCCGCGCCCACCGCCAACGGAACACACGAGCTCACTCCGCCGACACAGATCGCGAGGCACAACAACAATTTGATGGATGTATGAGACATGTCTTACTGATAGCGAACCACGGGGCCTTGTCAATGCCTGCGCTGAGCATGCCGCACCGCCAGCCTGAACTTTCCCTGATTCCTCTGAAATTCTGCTTTCATGCCGTGCGACTTTGCGGTGAAATCCCCGTCCGCACATGAGCAATCCGTTTCGAGAAGATTTGGTATCACGCACCCGCCCCGAACCCTGCACGGTGGTGATTTTCGGCGCCACCGGTGACCTGACCCACCGCAAGCTGGTGCCCGCCCTCTACAATCTCGCTCTCGATGGCGAGCTGCCGCCGGGCGTGAAAATCATCGGTTTCGCACGACGTGAAAAATCCGACGATGTGTTCCGCCAAGGCCTGGAAGAGCTGAATCGCAAGGTCTCACGCAACGGCCATGATGAAAAAGTCTGGTCCTCCTTCGCGCCGAACATCCATTACCATCAGAGCGAGTTCACGGATGCTGATGGCTACCGCCGTCTGGCCGACACCCTGGACGCCATTGATCGCGACCGCGGAGGCAAGGGCAACCGCCTGTTTTACATCGCCAGCGCTCCGGAGTTTTTCGACGACATTCTCACCCACCTCAAACAAGCCGGTCTCAATCAGGCCAAGGAGGGCTGCTGGTCGCGCGTGATCGTGGAGAAACCCTTCGGCACCGACCTGAAAACCGCGCAGCATCTCAATCGCGTGGTGAACCAGACCTTCCACGAACGGGACACCTACCGGATCGATCACTACCTCGGCAAAGAAACCGCGCAAAACCTGATGGTGCTGCGGTTTGCCAATGCCATTTTTGAACCGCTGTGGAACAGTCGCTACATCGAGCAAGTGCAGATCACCTGCTCGGAAAATCTCGGCATGGAGGGCGGGCGCGGCGGCTACTACGACAAGTCCGGCGCCCTGCGCGACATGGTGCAGAATCACCTGCTGCAATTGCTCAGCCTCGTGGCGATGGAGCCACCCACCGACCTCAGTGCCGATGGCGTGCGCGATGAGAAGGTGAAAGTCATCCGTTCGCTGCGCAAATGGGACACGCCGGAAAAAGTCGCCGCCAATGTGGTGCGTGCCCAGTACATCAAGGGCAGCGTCAGCGGCAAGGTGGTGCCGGGCTATCGTGAGGAAGACCGCGTCGATCCGGAATCGATGACGGAATCGTATGTGGCCCTGCGTTTGATGATCGATACCTGGCGCTGGAGCGGCGTGCCGTTTTACATCCGCGTGGGCAAGCAGTTGCCGAAAAAAGCCACGGAAATTTCCGTTCACTTCAAGTCCCCTCCCGGTGTGCTCTTCAACACCGCGTCCATGAATGCCACCGGCGGCAATGTGCTGGCCATCCGCATCCAGCCGGACGAGGGCATTTCCCTGCGCATGGTCTCGAAAATCCCCGGCACCAGCCTGCGCCTGGAACCGGTGAAAATGGATTTCCAATACAGCACCAGCTTCGGCAAGGCCAGCCCGGAAGCCTACGAGCGCTTGTTGTTAGACGCCATCGCCGGTGACGCCACCTTGTTCGCCCGGCGCGATGAAGTGGAGGAGGCGTGGAAATTCATCGACTGCATCGAACAAGCCTGGCACCAGAGCGGCGCGCCCATTCCCATGGCGGAATACGTGGCCGGCACCTGGGGCCCGAAAGAAGCGGATGATCTTCTCCATGAGGATGGCAACCACTGGCGCAGAATCTAACATCAGGAACCGTATGGAGACTTTCACGATGGATCCGGAGCTGGGCCGGGAAGTGGCGGTGGAGAACATCCACAAGGAACTGCGTCAACTGTGGGCGCAGGATGAAGCGCGCACCAATGCCTGTCTGATCAACCTTTGTGTGTATTCCGAGAGACCGGGTTCACTCCAGAACAACTCCGCGATCGTGCGGGAACTGACGCGGGAACACGCCTGCCGCGCGCTGTTGGTGGAGATGAACCGTGGCGTCAAGGATGCCTCCATCCGCGCCTGGATCACCGCGCATTGCCATCTCAGCGGCGGAAAAAAATCCGTCTGTTGCGAGCAGATCGCCTTCGCTCTCACCGGAGTGTCCCGGGGACGTTTGCGCAATACCGTTTTCGCCCACCTCACCAGCGACCTGCCGCTGATCCTGTGGTGGCAGGGGGAGCTGTCATCGATTTTTGAAGAGCGCCTCTACTCGGTGATCGATCGTTTTGTCTTCGACAGCAGCGACTGGGCGCAACCCGTGAGTTCTTTCTCGCTGATCCGCGATGCCATCTCCTCCGGACGTGTGCTGGTCGTACAGGATCTGGCCTGGACGCGCACCTACCACTGGCGTCTCGCGGTGGCATCGATGTTCGATGATCCGCTGGCGCAACAGGCGCTGCCGCACATCGATACGGTGCAAATCACCCATCATCCCCGTCATCGCAACTCCGCGCTGCAACTGCTGGCTTGGCTGGCGACGCAGGCGGGCTGGCGCCAGGGCATGGAATTGCAACTGGCGGTGGCGAAATCCCATGGCAACAAGCAGGGCATTTCCCTGGAAAGAAAAACCGGAGAGCCGGTGGCAGCGACCTTGATCGCGGACGAAGCCGCCGCGCCACTCGGCGGGTTGGTGATCCGTGGCGGAGGGCTGGAGATCGTCATCGAGCGCACACCGGATTCCCCGCATCTCCAGATGCGCCTGCAAGTCGGCGAGCATGGCACGGAATCATTGGCCCCGGCGGGCGGTGATGACTGCGGCAGTCTGATCGGTGATCAACTCGCGCGCGGCGGCAAAAATTCCCTCTATCTGAAAATCCTGCCGATGTTCCTCAAGCTGCTGGAAACCTGAGCTTCCGGCCGAGTGACATCATGGGAAAAAGGAAAAGCGCATCTTGGGGAAGATGCGCTTTTTTTGATGACCGTTGCCGGAAGTGAAAAACCTAGCGGGTTTTCAGATGGAAGGAGGTGCGGTCGGTGCCGGACTCCTTGCGGGTGTGCAGCGTCATGTTGTCCAGTTCGCTGAGGGCGTTGAGGCTGTCTTTGATCATGGTCTGATTGGCCGTGAAGTCCTCTGCGGCGGACTCGTTGCCTTCAAAGATGGCGTCTTTGTTCTCGTCCACGGCTTTGAGCCAGTGCTCGGCGCAGGCGCGCAGGGCATCGAACTGCACACTCATGTAGGCACCGGTTTTGCCGGTGTGGGAGGTGGTGGCTTGCCCGGCGAGTTCCACGGCGTGTTTCTTGGAGGTGGACATCACGAACCACTTGTCATCGAGCGTAACCGAAGGTGCGAAGTCATCGGTGAACAAGGGGCCTGCGAAGAACCAGGTGGTCAGGCCGTTTTCCTTGGCACTCATGGGCTTGGGCATGGCTTGCTCCGCTTCCATCATGGCGCTGATCTGCTTCATGATGGATTCACCGGAGGCATTCATTTTTTCCCATGCGGTGACGAGCTTGGCGCGGTCTTTCACGGGTCTGACCCAGGAGATACGCGGGAATTTCCCGGCTTTCACCAGCGCTTGCGGCACGTTGGGAATCGGGGGCATGTCGCCATTCAGATCCACCACCATCGCCGATTCATCGCCGAGACCGGCAGCCATATCGTCACTCATCGCCTGCCACAGCTTGACGGTGTCATCGCTGAAGTTGTCTTCAAACATCGTGAAGTACGTCTGGAACATGGCAAAGCCTTCGTTTTCCTCCACTTCCCAGGTGCTGACATTCTTGGTGATGGCGTAGGTGGTCTCCACGAGTGCCTCGAGGTAGGCGTTGGCCTTGGCACCGTAAGCGGCATTGGAGGTCCAGTTGAGGAAAACGGCAGTGTCTTTCGAGGCACCGAGATTGCCCAATTGGTTTTGTGTTTCGCTCTGGATGTTGGGAGCGTTGCTACCGCCAAAGGTTTCGATTTTGAATCCTTCGTCGAGCATGGCCACGGCGCCGAAGGTGCTGAATTTCGTCATGCCCATGAGGTCTTTTTCACGCTCGGCGATGACATCAAGCAGGGCCTCGATTTCCCGGGTATCCACCTTGCCGTTGCCGGCGATGGCGTCGCGCAGGGCCTTGGCGATGGTAGCGATGCCGTTGCCACTGTTCAGCCCGTCGAGGACCTTCTTGTCACTGTAGGCCACGGCGATGGGATTTTTTTCGAGATAGGGATCGATGAAATTCAGGGCCTCGGAAGCGGCAAAGGATTCCGCAGGGGTGGCGGCGAACTTGAGATCCTCCTGGCGGCTGCCGATGAAGAGGACGACGTAGTCATTGACCACACCGGTGACGGCCATGATGTTTTTCTCGGCAAGGGTTTTCCACAGCTCGGCCTGGACGTCTTTGTCGAGCGACTCGTCCATGCGCTCGACGAGAGCCTGATCGGCTTGCAGGTCCTCCACGAGTTTTTTGCCCGTGATCTGATTGCCCTCGAAGGTGCGGCCATCGACCTCGATTTTCACTTCCTCCACGGAGGCTCCGGCCATGGCGAGATTGGCGGTCATGCCGGCAAAGGCCTGGCGAACTTTCTCCCGGTTTTCCGGAGTGGTTTTGCAGCCGAGGAAAATCGGCGGGGCTTCGGATTTTTTCAGCAGGGCAAGGCCGCTTTGCGGGTCCTTGAGCATGTCAAAGATGGCACCTTCCTGGCTCATCATCTCCATGTCCGGCTCCTCGTCCTTCATCATGGCGATGATCATGGCGAGGGAATTGCGCATTTGGAAATAATTCTGGCGGTTGGAGAAGCGCACGAGATTGGCGGTCTGTTCGCCGGTGTTTTTGCCGGTGGCGAGGAAAAATTCCTGGCCCAGGAAATCCATGGCACTCAGGCCGCCGGTGTCATCGCCCTCGACGATGTCATCGACTCCCGGGTTCTGGGATTTGATGAAGCCATAGAACTTGCTGCCCTGGATGCGTTTGACGAGTTCCGCGCCGTTTTGGAACATCAGCAGCGTTTCCGTGTCTTTGGGAAGCATTTGGGCGAAGCCCAGCTTCGAGGCGCGATCCGCGGGGGATACGGAGACCGGTGGCACTGGTGGAACCTCGGGGGTGGTTTCCGGAGCGGCAGGAGCTTCCGGGGAGGGAGCGTTCACGGGCGTGGTGGGCGCCGGTTTTTTGCAAGCGACAAGAGCCAGCGTGGTAGCCACGGGCAGGGTCAGGAGGAGTGATGATGTTTTCATATGACGGGGGCGGAGCTTAGAGAGGTGAAGTGAAGTAGGCGATGAGAATTCGAGGGAAATTTTCCATTACTCTTGATCGACTTTGCCCAGCGGACGAACCCAGAAGTTGCGGTATTCGATCGGGTCGCCGTGGAATTGCAGGCGGATGGGACCGGTTTCCGGATGGGTTTTCGGGTAGGTGCCGATTTTTTTGTGAGTGCTCGTGCCGAGGAAAGCGCTGTGGTTTTGCACCACCACGCCGTTGTGAAGAACGGTCACGTGGGCGGGAGTTTTCACGACTTCGCCCTCATAGATGGGAGGGGTGAAAATAATGTCGTAGCTCTGCCAATCGCCCTGGGGCGTGGTGGCATTGGCGAGTGGTGGCATCATGCCGTAGAGCGAGGCTGCCTGGCCATCGGGATAGGTTTTGTTGTCGTGGCTTTGCAACACCTGGATCTCGTAGAGACCCATGAGGAAAATGCCGCTATTGCCACCGCCTTGGCCATTGACCTTGCGGCCAGCTGGCACGCGCCACTCGGCATGGAGCTGGATGGCACCGAAGGATTCTTTGCTGACGAGGTCTTTTTTCGCTGCCACCATCGCGCCGTCCTTGACTTCCCAGGTGGGGGATTGCCACGCATCCAGGTTCGTGCCATCGAACAACACCACCGCATCGGCAGGTGGTTTGATGGCGACAGCCCCGGCATTCGCCACGATGCGCGGTTGCGGGCGGGTGCCATCGTGAACCTCATAGGGCACGCCGGGGAGCACGGGGTTGCCCGATTTCACGCCGAACCCATCTGCCAACACCCATCCCATCAAAGGGACAAGGACCATCGCTGCAATTGCTGTTTTTGCTTTCATCTCCGCGCGAGTTAGGCGGATTGACGTAAAATTTCAATGCAATACTGCCACAAGAGTGGGAAAAATCTCCGTCTTGCCTTCATGACCCTGCGTGAAGATCGCGACAAAAAGTTGCATTTTGGGAAAAATACCTAATGCTTATCCGCAGACGAACGTTGAGACCGACAGCAAGCCGTTGCTTCCTCTCCTTCACACCCCACCCTGACCGCCATGAGCCTCCACGCCCAACTCAGCCCCGAAGCACAAGCCCGCCTTGATGCGATGAAGCGCAATTCGACGATCTCCTCGATCATCATCGCCTTCCTCTCCATCGT
>Ga0075157_10001909_pt1 | contig 12564 bp, 10 predicted proteins | sample JI81BgreenDNA_FD_70967 | JGI IMG/M metagenome (GOLD analysis project Ga0075157, IMG submission 70967) | Wastewater effluent complex algal communities from Wisconsin, to seasonally profile nutrient transformation and Carbon sequestration -... | ecosystem: Engineered > WWTP > Effluent > Algae...
GAAACTCGCTTTGTCGAATGGCTTCGATGACTTTGTTGCCAAACCGTTCCGAGAAACAGTAATTTTTGAGAAGATGGCGCTTCATTTGGGAGTTCGCTATATCTATGAAGAGGAGTCGTCTAGGAAGTCCGAACAGGATGAGCCTGTTATGCAACTGACTCCTGAGTCGCTATCTGTGTTGCCGAGGGAGTCGATTAAGAAGCTTTATAAAGCCGCCGCTTGTGGAGACGAGCAAGCGGTAAGGCAGTTAATTGAGCGAATTCCTCGCTCCCAGAAACAAATTGCTGGGGCTTTGACCAAGTTAGTGGAAAATATGAGTTTAGATATTATCAGCGATTTGACTCAAAATTGCATTTCGGCCGATTGTACTATCGCAAAATCCCAAGACTGCGATCAAAGTTAACTCGGTTTTTAGATTCGTACCTCATATATCAATATATGAAGTTCAACCTTAGTCTATCGCCAAATCCCAAGACTATTCTCAAAGTTAACTCGGTTTTGAGAATCGTACCTCATATATCGATATATGACGTTCACCGAGTGCATTTCGGTAGATTAGGCGAGCTCACCATCCCACGATTGCGCTCAAAGTTAACTCTGTGTTTACAACCCGTACCTCAGATATCGATATATGACGTTCGGTAGATTGTACGATCACCAAATCCCAAGACTGCGAGCAAAATCAACTCTGCGGTGAGAGTGTGTACCTCAGATATCGATATATGACGTTCGGCAGATTGTACGATCACCAAATCCCAAGACTGCGAGCAAAGTTAACTCGGTTTTTAGAGTTCGTACCTCAGATATTGATATATGACGTTCAGTAGATCGCAAAGCATTAGGACGATTTTGTTCAGAGCAGCACGATTTGACAGAGCAATGCCGAGCAGAGGTACAGCCGATAATCTGCTAACAACTCACGCTCACTTGATTGTTTACTCCCTGCTATCGGCTGTACCTGTCTGTACGTAACGACAGATGCGGGTTCGATCCGCAGTAGCAAGTCAGCGGATTTGGTCTGGGTGGAATGTGGCAGCGGGTCGAGCAGATTAGCGCTCAGTTGGAGATTCAGAGCGAGCTCTTATCGGGAACAAAGGTTATTATTGGTCATATCTGTTGGGAACATCCGTTCGTAAAAACCTACCAAAATCGGGACAAAGCTATGAATAGCTTCCTGGCTTAACGAACGCGATCTAAATATAAAATTAGAGCGACGGAGTGAAAGGTGCAACTATTATGTCTTATAGCGAATTTTCCCTAGATGATATTAAGCATAAACTCGGCTTAACAATTAGAGAAGTATCTGAAGTCTTTACGGCTGTAGAACCGATCGCACCCAGTCAGCTTTTAAAGGAAACCTTAGCCGAAAATATTCCCTTAGCCTTGGGAATTGACACGGAAAAAGCGCGATCGGAGATGATAGTCGCTCCGGTATTGATTGAACTCCGCAGGCGGTGCGATCGTCAAATCAGCCTCTTTTCCGGTACGGAATTTAATATTGATCGAGTCAAAGGACTGAATGGCATTTGTGACTTTATGATTAGTCATTCACCAGAACAATTATCTTTAAATGCTCCCGTGTTTACACTTGTCGAAGCCAAGAATGACAATATCAAATCGGGAATTGCCCCGTGCATTGCAGAAATGTTGGCAGCCCAGATTTTTAATATTCAAAAAGATAACAGCATTTCCTGTGTTTATGGTGCAGTGACAACAGGCAGTATCTGGAGGTTCATGAAACTAGAAGATAGGACGGTTTATATTGAAACAACAGAGCATTTTATTGAAAACATTCAACTAATTCTAGGTATTTTAAGGCAAATTGTTCAGTTGACTCGCCCAACCCTTCCGTGCCTTTGAAGTTCCCTAGTACATTGTACGATCGCACCGTCCCAAGACTGCGATCGAAGTTATAGTCATTTCAAATAAATGTGAGACAGAGGTCAGATCATGATAAAATCGCTAAAAATAGTTAATTAGAAAAAAATGGCTTACAGTCTAGACTATCGACAAAAAGTAGTTAATTATGTGGAAAATGGAGGGAGTATAACGAAAGCTGCCGCCATATTTAAGGTAGGAAGAGCAACAATTTATAGATGGTTAGGTAGGGAAGACCTTCGACCAACTATGGTCTTGCACCGTCAACGAAAGCTAGATTGGGAAGCCCTCAAAAAAGATGTTGAAAAAAATCCCGAAGCAAGATTAGTAGAAAGAGCAAGGACTTTTAGGCGTCAGACCGAGTGCCATCTGCTATGCCTTAAAAAAACTGAAAATTACCAGAAAAAAAAACAATTCCGCTATCAAGAAAGAAATCGAGAAGCCAGAATAAAATATGGAGCGAGAGCTGAGAGAATTAATTAAAATTTATGGCAGTAAAAGCATTGTATTTATTGATGAATCTGGCTTTGAGGAATTTGAAGGTTGTGTTTTTGCCTGGGCGAAAATCGGAAAAAAAGTCTTTGGTGAAAGACCCGGAAAACGGGGGAAAAGAGAAAATTTAGTAGCAGCAAGAAGAAAAGGAAAGAAGGACTTAATTGCACCAATGCTCTTTATGGGTAGTTTGAATGCAGAAGGATTTGAAGGATGGTTATCTTTATATTTGTTACCCGAGTTAACAAGTCCATCTATATTAATTATGGATAATGCACCCATTCATCGTAAGACGGTCATTAGAATATTGGTTGAGGATGCGGGTCATCAGATAATATTTTTACCAAAATACTCTCCTGACTTAAATGATATTGAGCATGATTTTAGTGGATTAAAGAGAGCTAAAATGTATGCGTCTCCTGGCACATCTCTTGATGAAATTATTCGTGCTTATTGTGCAGAAAGAGTGTCTCATACTTATTTGAAATGACTATAACTCGGCAGTTAGATCCATACCTCAGATATCGATATATGACGTTCCGTGTTTCAGTCTAGCGATCGAACTTAAATTCTTTTCAACAATTTTCCCCGTACTAAACTTGACGATAATCTACTCGTCAGACTAAATATTAACTTGCTGGATCAACGTAAGGCAGAACGGTGGTTAGCGGCGATGCCCTCTCATATATCGATATCTGATGCCTGCTCTCGATATATCATACTTTAATCATCTACTTAATTCAAAACCATGCAAATTCGACTAGCAGTCATCAGCAATGCTGGCGGCACTGGCAAAACCACACTTTCAGTTCACCTCGCCTACGAACTGGCGTTAAGGGGTTTGAAAATAGCCATTATGGATCTCGACCCCCAAGGCTCCCTGACCCTTTTTTGCGGCCTAAATCCGCCTGAGCCAGAACACACACTGTCCGCCATAATGCGAGAAAGCTTCAATGGTTCTTGGCCTCTTACTCCTAGCTGGAGTTCCCACACCAATAATATAACCGTTTGTCAAGGCGGAATGACGCTGACGCAAACAGCAGACGAGTTAGTTCTGCACAAGCGTGGCGCTTATCTTCTAGGCGATTGCCTGAGCGACTATCCAATGGATCACGACCTAATTATCTTCGACTGCCCCGCTACCCTCGGCCCCTTGCCCTTGATGGCACTAACTGCTTGCACTCATATAATAGTGCCCGTACAGCTCGAACCAAAATCAATTCAAGGAGCAGCTCACCTGCTGGAGTGGTACTACCACCATTGCAAACAATTACGCCTCAAGCCGCAACCAGAAATCTTAGGGTTTGTACCCAACCAATACGATACGAAACGAGCCGTCCACCGACAACTTTTAGAGTCATTGCCAGCCCAGCTAGAGCAGATGAATATCCGCGTTTTTCCACCTATTCGGGACAGTGCAGAATTTGTCAATGCCAGCGGTCAAGGGTTGCCATTACACCTTTATCGCCCGCTTCACCCAGCTTTAGGCGACTTCAAAGAAATTGTTAAACAGTTAGCTACTTTAATGGGAAATGGAGTTGCTCCGGCTATTGCCAAAAAAGGAAAAAAAAAGAAATAGTGTTTGATTCACAGTCACAACTTGCGCCGGCGAAAACGAATCCTTCGTTTTTGGCTTATAGGCATGAACTGACTTCTTCCAATCCCCAATTTAAAATCTAAAATCGCTATGGCCACCCGTAAAGCTCCCGACTTGGGAAATTATTTTTCATCCGCCAAGCAGTCAATGCACCTCTCTGAAGCTGAATCCGAGATTCAGGAACTCAAAGCAGAAATTGAAGAACTGCGAAAATCGGGTTCAACGGAATTGGAATCTCAATTGACTGCACTGCGAGAACAACTAGAATCCGCCAGCGGTATCCTCTCCATTTCACTAGACCAAATTCAGCCTAATCCTGAACAACCCAGACAGACTTTTTTGCCAGAAAGTATTGAGTCCATGTCCCGTTCCCTCGCTAGTGACGGACAACTGCAACCCATTATCTTGATTCAACGGGGGGATTTGGTGATATTCGATGGAGAACGGCGCTGGCGCAGCGCTAAAAATCTGGGCTGGGAAACTTTGCAAGCTGTGATCGTTCCAGAACCGGCCGCTTTGCACCGCAAAGCACTGCTGACTTCCCTGCACCGGGAAGACCTCAACCCTCTCGACAAAGCGGAAGCTATCGTGCGGGAGTTGTCTGAAAATACTGGTTTGGAAGCTGCAAACATCCCCCGCACTCTCTCAACAGTCGTGCGGCGCTTGAACGCGCAAAAGCGGATGAACTCGGTTTCTGAGTTGGTAACGGCGACACCTGACGAGCAGCAACAGGGTTTAACTGCTTTAGCTTTGGATGAAGCAGAGTTTGCCGTCTTGGGGACGCTGTTGGATTTGCAGCTCAATCCCGCTTCCGTAGATGCCAACATTTTCCCGATGCTGTCTTTGGCTGATGACCTGAAAATTGCTATCAGGCAATCAGGTCTTAAAGGGGTTCATGCAATGGTTCTTTCTAAACTCTCTGCGAAAAATTTGGTGTTGCCAGAGGAAGAAGCGCTGCCGATTAGAGTTAAAACAACTAATCAAGTTATTGCCGATAAATTGTCAGTGACCCAAACTCGTAAATTGGTGCAAGAAATTATCAGTTCTACTCTGGATGATTTCCCAGGAGCAGCCCGCCCGTTCAAGCAGGTAAAGTTGGCAGCCGGGAATTTGAAAAAGCTGTCACCGCAAGTGTTGGAGCAAGCTGAGGTTGAACAACTGGTGGAGTTGCAGGAGGTTTTGCGCCAAAAGCTGGCGGAAATTGAGGCGGTTTTGAAACAAAATGGTGGGGAATAATACCAATTTCATAAATTTCTGCTACAGAGGCAGTTCTAACTCCTCCCCTCGAACGGGGGAGTTGAGGGGGTAGATATTTAGCGATATTTTATGAATTTGGTATAACAACAAAGTTTCGATCGGGCTGTCTGCTGAAATCGATCGACTGTTTCTACCCATCGTTTTTATCGATCACCTTCGATCTGATTAGCTGCCAGACAATCTATAATAAACGAATTGCATTGTGGAGGTAGTTATCCATGAGGCAATGCAAGCTTGTGAGTCAGTTTGTGAATTTTTTGATAAGTTGTTCTGTCTGACGGTAATTTCGATCGCAAAACAGCTTTTTGTTGGTTGTAGCAAGCACCGATCGCCTTGAGGAGTTTACCATTAATAGTCGGCGGGTTAAATCTTGCTTGATTCGATATATGTGGCAACCTGAAAACACATTGTCCTTATGAGAGACCGCGATCGCATCCAACAATACGCTCTCAAACTAGGTAGAGAAGGTAAACTCCTATATTCAATATTAGTGAATATTGCTACCCGATTGCATCACGCTTTGAAAACAATTATATCTCAAAACAGTGGAATAAAACACTTACCGTATCGCGATTTAAAAATCACCCCACAATTATTAGGAACTATTGAAAAAACATTCGAGAAATACTTGACATCAGATTTTTTGGAAAAGAATGCAGAGTGGATACTGAATCAATTAGAACTCTGGAATCGAGGAGAAAACCTATCGGATATTCTGCCTGGAACGATCGCTTTTCACCCTGACGCATCCTTACCCAAATCCGAATCCCGGACAGAATCTCAGATAATTAGTGCGTGTGGATATCATGCTGCCGATGAATTACTACAACAAATAAATATACAAAATCTATCAGCAGCTCAGTTGGCAAAAATCTTAGAACTTGCACCCCTTCCAATTCCAGTAACCGAACCCCCATTATTCAAGAATAAATCTGTAGAAGCTGTTCCAACAGCAGCTCTGATGGCTTCCAGTCTCCGCGCGCAGATCCGACCTGATTTGTGGTATGAAGCTGCCAGCAGTATTGCTGTTTTTCAACATGAAGCAAAGGGTAACTCAAACAATTATATCGAGCATTACATTTCCAGCCCAGGTGACATTACCCTGCTGCCTTGGAACGAAGCCCAGCAAATCATTGATAAGTTTGGGTTTACCAGCGCAAAATTGCACATTATTTTTGCAGCTCATACCATGAAACAAGAAACTCCTTGGCACAGCAGCTTTACACTAAAAGCCAGCGATATTGTTAAGGAAATGGGATGGGATAAAAATCACAAAAAAACTCAAATAGAAAAACTGCTAGAGATTGCTAATACAGCATTTGCCCTTGATTGTTTGTTGGTCAAAGCTGTTTGGATTGAGGGAATGAACAAGAAAGGGCAAATTATAGCTAGTGCTCCTGTAGGGAGAATGTGGAATGTCTACATCAAACCCCAAGGTCAGTTAAATTTTGAAGGTAAGATAGACAACCCCCATGAAATCTACATCACAGTCCAACCCGGATTGTGGACTCAGGATTTTTTGAACCGAGCTGGAGCCAAGTCGAGAGAAGCGTTATATCAGTTTGGCTATCTTTCCCAGCAAGTGCTGAGAATCGATCCGTACCATAACGAATTTGCCTTAAGACTAGCAATTCATGTCACCATAGAAAGCCGATTTCACGCCAGTGGTGAATACCGAGTCTTAACGCTACTAAAAGCGATTTTACCATCTCCACAAATTGACTCAGCTCGCAGCGATAATCGCAAAGCCTACAAATTAAAGCAGAGCTGGGATAGTGCCTTAAAACTATTAATAAATCTGGAGTGGCAAATAGAATTTGACCCGGAAACTTATCCAGATAAACTTCAGCCTGAGAACAAGGAAAGAAACCCAAAAGGCTACCTGGAATGCTGGCTGGCGGCCAAAATTACCATCCTTCAGCCAGAACCCATCCCACTTTTAATCTCAAAGAAGACCCAACCCAAACAATTAAAGCGCGCTTCGGCAAAACCACTCTCGATAGCAGGTGCTTCCGTGCGAAAAGCCCGTGAAGGTAAGGGGTGGACTCAGAGAAAATTAGCTGGTTGGTTGGGGGTTTCACAGTCGCTGATTGCTCAGATAGAGCGCGGTCAGCGGACTGTCAGCCCGGAAATAGAGACTAAATTGCTCGCTCTATTGGATATCGCTGAGTGAAGTCGATCGCATTTGAGATTGGAGATTTTAGATCGATGGGGGTTTGAAACTTGTCGGCTGTTGAATTCAGTTTTGGGGCGCGGTACTCGTACCAAACTGACTCGTCGCCTCACTGGTCGCTGCTTCGGAAAACTTATACCACTTCTCCAAAATAATGCAACAGTAGTTTGTACCGCTCGAATCTAATTGTATTGGGTACTCGACCCGCATTGTAGCAGCATTTTAGAGAAATTGTATTACCCAAAGCTGCTCATAGATTGGGTTAGTGTTTTTTATCCTACGATCGTGACTTCAAGCAGATAAAAAACTTTGACCTTGCGCTGTGTCGATTTTAGGCACGTTAGAGAATTTTGATGTTACCCAGCAAAAGCCTTACTAATCAACAGCAAGCAAAAATTTTTTACGCCCGATCAATAAAAGATTGGTTATTCAAGTTGTTATTCAATTTGAGCGATCGCAGCGACAGAGCCTGGGGCTGGCTGCGTATCTTGCGGGTGCCATGACTTTCTTAACGCAACCTCAGTCCAGACTTTACCGGGCTGTATCTTTACTGGTTTGAGCTGGTTGTCCAGTTTTGTCCGGTATCTCGCGGATAGCTATGCAGGTGAACGCATTCAAATACTCCTATTTTCAGAATTAGCGAGATCCAGCGAGCCTAAAGGGCTAGTTGCCGTAATCAAGCTGACAGCAGCCGTGTAATCATAAAAAAAACTTAAAAAATCGAGCTTAAACCCTTACAGTATATGGGTTTAAGCTTGATTACAAAAACATCCACATCCCAGGACAATTTTATCCACATCCCAGGATAATCTTATCCACATCCCAGGATTATGATTTTTTGAAACTCTTGCTATATATAAATTTCAGCTTTTGATTACAACTTTTATAAGTCTGATAAGACTGATCCGCCACCACATCCCGCGACGATCGACCTGGCAGGATGGAAAAAATAATCGCACGGGCTCGACGATCGATCGCCAATGCAGCGCGATGGAGCGCATCTCGCCTTCCTGCTGCAAGCACGAGCGGATACCCCGCGACCAAATCCGACCAAATCCATAACAACCCCTCTCGCACGCTTCTAGTAGCTACCACAGCCGCTAAAAGTGACACGCTCATTTTTCCCGCGAACAAAAAATGGTTGCAGATACAACTACCTGGCACAAACCACCACTCACCAGATATGCCTCAATTTACGAAGCCCTGGCCGACGTACTCGAAGGCGCTACCCCCAGCGCCATCAAACTCGCCCTCTACCTGTACAGAACCTGCATCGGCGGCAAACCAGAGGAAATCGACATCTATGACATCCCCTTGGGCGAAAAACGAGCCACAAGAGTCCGAAACGGCAAGCCCTACAGCCCCAACACCAGGCGGGCAGCGCTCAGACAGCTCGAAAAACTCGGCTTGGTCAAAATTCTCAAAAACTACGGGCGTGGCATTTTTCGCATAGCAGTGCAGCACCTGGGCGACGTTCGCCCCTTCACTCACACCAATTCAAAATTCCAAAAACTGAGTAAGCAGTCAAAAAATCGACTGAACCAGCCAAAAATTGAGCAAACAGGGGGTTCAAACCCTGATGGTGCCGTACTCTTTACAAAGGATAAAAAAGGACAGCAAAGCACTGAAAACATTGCTGCTGTTTTTTTAAATTTTTCTAAAGAGGAAGAAAATTTAACATCACCAGATAAAAAACCACAGCTTGTAACTGAAATCAAATCTAAAAGCACTGAATTAAATAAAAATTCAGAACAAGAACAAAAAACCTGTACTGAAAATAAATGTTCCGCCCCAACCGCTGAATGTCTGAGAATTAATTCAGATAACAGTCAGGCAGTCGATGTGGCAATGCCTTACACTTCTGAACAAATAGGTTTGACCTCCAAACCCCCGCAAAAACTGCTGACAGAACTCAACAGCCTCGACAATCCAACAATCTCTGCCGCCAAATCACCAATACTTACCAATAAAGCTGTCCCGTTAAGTCCTGAAATATCTTCGCCCGTTACTCCCCAAGTTCCTGAAATTGTCGAAGCGGTTGCAATTGCCAACCCCGATGCGACTGAAACTGTCAAAGCCGTTCCAATTACTAATCCTGATGCGACTGAGATTCTCAAAGCGGTTGCAATTGCCAACCCTGATGCAACTGAAACTGTCGAACTAATTGCAATTGCCAACCCTGATGTAACTGAAATTGCCGAAACGGTTGCGATTGCTAACTCCGAAGCAACTGAAATTGTCGAAGTGGTTGCAATTTCTAATTCTGAAGTGGTTGCAATTTCCAATTCTGAAGGGGTTGCAATTTCCAATTCTGAAGGGGTTGCAATTTCCAATTCTGAAGCGGTTGTAATTTCCAGCCTTGATGTAACTGAAATTATCAAAGTGGTTGCAATTGTCAATTCCGAAACGACTGAAATTGCCAACCCTAATGCAATTCATAACTCTGAAGCGATTGCAATTACAAACCCCGATGCGACTCAGATTGTCGAGATAGTTATGCAAGCCACAGGAGGGATGAATCCCGAATTGAGAGTTTGCGTCCTCCAGTACAACTTAGAAGAAATTCAAGCAGCCATAAACCTGCTGCAAATCAGAAGCCAAACAAAGCCAATATCTAACCCTTCAGGATGGATTGTTGACTGTTTGCGCGGTCGTTGGTGGGGAAAAACTAATGGTTTTCCAAACTCGAACCCAACAAATGTTGTTTCGTCTCCAGCTTCAGCAGGCTCTTCTCCAACTCCAAAAAATTCTCCTTCTGCACAGACAACAAGAATAACTGAGGATTATATTGACCCTCAGTATATGCCATTAACAACTCACCGAAAGTTATCCGAACAGTTCCAAGAACTAGGCGAAGAAGCTTTCGCAGCGCTAGGTATTCAGCAGCAAATTTACTTGCAGTGGATACAGCGATTTCCTCAGCAAGCAAAACAAATTGTGAACAAATTGTCTACTACTTAGCTATTTAGCTCTTCTGTGAAAACAGTGATCATCCAACCCATTTAGACAGCTTTTAATCTTTTAGACAACTTTTCGCACAGTTGAATTAGCAACAATATCAAAGGAGAATACCCGACATGGCAGTCAGTTTTGTTGACAAAATTATTCCGAGCAATATTGATGCAGAGGAAGCAATTTTAGGTGGAATTCTTATCGATCCAATAGCCATTAAAAGAATCGCAAATATTCTGCGTCCCGAAGCATTGGCAATTACAGTCCACCAACATATTTATCGGGCCGCTTTGGTGCTGCATTCTCTAGAACAGCCCACAGATTTGATGAACATCACCACCTTCCTCGACAACCACAACCTGCTGGAAGTAGTAGGAGGTCAAATCAAACTGGTAATGCTGGTAGACCGAACTGTTTCAGCCGTCAATATCGACCAGTATGCCTTGCTAGTCATGGACAAGTTTGTCCGGCGCGAACTCATCAAAGTTGGCAATGACATCGTGCAGCTTGGCTACGAGACTTCCACCGAATTGGATGCGATACTAAATAAAGCCGAGGAAAAGATTTTTGCCCTCAATAAGTACAGAGAAGAGCGACAAAAAGCTATTCGACCTCTCTCCGAATACTGCGGAGAGCTTTGGCGATATCTAGATGAAATTGAGGAAGAGCGCTTGGAGACTGCTAACTACTTTCCTGGAATCAGCACGGGGTTTTACGACCTCGACGACCTATTGGGAGGGGGATTTTACCGAGGTGAATTGATTGTCATAGGAGGTCGCCCCGGCAGCGGCAAAACAGCTTTGGCTTGTGCCCTTGGCTACAACATTGCTTCCCTTCCCACGAACGGTCGAGTTTTGATGTTTTCGATGGAAATGCCAGGTCGGGACTTGGCAGCGCGACTAATGGCACTTGAGAGTGGGGTGTCGGTGAAAGATATCAGGAAAGTTAACCTAGCTGGTAAGTACGAAGTGCTAGCTTCGGCTTTAGGGAAAGTTAGCGATGCTGATTTTTGGATAGACGAAAGTTTGGAACCGTCTCCCTTGGAGATTCGTTCCAGAATTAGGGAGTTTGTTTGTGAGCGCGGCCCCTTGGGTTTGGTAATTCTTGATTACTTGCAATTAATGGTGAATTCGGCGGATGAAAATGTTGTCAATAAAATTAGCGAAATTACGCGGCAGATGAAGATTTTGGCTCGCGAGGTTGACGCGCCAGTTGTGCTGCTTTCCCAGCTCAATCGGGGGGTAGAGACTCGCACAAATAAACGTCCGAGTTTATCAGATTTGCGTGGCTCTGGTGGAATTGAACAGGATGCGGATGTTGTGCTTGGAGTTTACAGGGACGATTATTACAATCCTGATTCTCCCGATCGGGGAATCGCTGAAATTATTGGATTGAAAGGCCGCAATAGCGGAACGGGAACGGTTAAGTTGCTGTTTGATGCTGAATGCTGTCGGTTTCGGAATATCTATAAACTGCCGTAATATTAAAGGACAGGAAAATATTGAGCTCTGTCGCCTTACTTCAAGAGCCCGATCGCCTTGACAAGCTGTTCCGGCTGTACCTCCAAATAGCGCTGGAGACTCGACAAATTTTTGTGTCCCGAAATCTCCATAATCACCCGCAGCGGCACCCCAGCATTGCTCAAGTTCGTGAGTGCTGTCCGCCTCATGGAATGCGTTGAAGCTCCCTTAATTCTTACCCGCTTGCAAGCTTCTTTAAAAATCACATCCGCCTGAGCGCGAGTCAAAGGCTTCGTATTGTCTCGCCCCGGAAACAAAAAACCCACATTTGGATTGTAAGCCTTTAAATACTTAGCCAGTATAGGATGGAGCGGCAGCGTTCGCGTTGCTGATTTCCCCTTTGTCGTCGCTTTCCGCAACGTGACTGACCCCCCAACAATGTCGTGAGTTGTTAAAGCTAACGCCTCTGAAATGCGGCAGGCGCAGTAAAAAGTTACAGCAAACAAAAGCCTGTCCCTTGCTGTAATAAAACCCCGGTCAAACAGTCGGTCAATTTCTGCGGGCGTCAAAATCTTAGCGCGCCCATTCCCAAGAACCTTCACGGCGCAGCCTCTTAGAGTAAATTCCTTGATTATTGGACGAAAGGGACATTACGTCAAGTCTGCCTCCAAGCTTTTATCGCTTGATGGGACACTTGCGGGGCGCTGCGCCGAGGATGCCGGAGCCCGCGCCCTTTATTGCAGTTAGATTGGCTT
>Ga0075157_10001915_pt1 | contig 12538 bp, 5 predicted proteins | sample JI81BgreenDNA_FD_70967 | JGI IMG/M metagenome (GOLD analysis project Ga0075157, IMG submission 70967) | Wastewater effluent complex algal communities from Wisconsin, to seasonally profile nutrient transformation and Carbon sequestration -... | ecosystem: Engineered > WWTP > Effluent > Algae...
GGTACTCAATTGACGATGCGAACTTTCCATACAGGTGGTGTATTTTCAGGAGAAATGTTTGATCAACTTATTGCTCCTTATGATGCTATTGTTAGTTATTCGGCTCCTGTTCCAGGAACACTTATCCGGACAACCCAAGGTAAAATTGCTTTTTTAATAAAAGCCGAGGGCTTATTATCTATTTCTAAATGTGAAAACTTAGAAATAGATATTCCAGAGCAGAAAGATTCGTTTGAAAAAAAATCTTTTAAACTTCCGCCTTATACGGTTTTGTTTCTAAGAAACAATGAAAAAGTGTTAAAAGATCAGCTTATTGCTGAATTGGCTTTTTTATCTTCAAAAGTAGCTCAAAAATCTGAAACTGCCGAATTTATTGTTAAATCCGAACTTGAAGGGCAGATTTATAATGGATCAATTACTCTTGTTGAAAAATATACAAATTATAATGATATTATCACGCAATCAAAGGATTGGGGGACAGTTTGGTTATTGTCTGGAAAAATTTGTCAATTACCATTAAATTCTACTTTTTTTACTTTGCCGGGAGACTTGGTTGATGAAACTTCCGTATTAAGTGAAGTTAAGTGGTTTGTACCTGTCAAAACATTATTGGATACAAATTCCGTAATTAAACCAATAAAAAAAGAACGTTATTATGACTTTTCTTTAAATAAAAATAAATGGTCTTCTTGGAATTCGGGCTCGGTTAGACGTAGTCTAACCGAGAAACAATTCCAAGGTTGTAAACTTGGGTTTAAAAAAGAAGAGACTACGAAGCACTTCGTACCTTCTATCTTTCTGTCGACATCGGTTCTACAAAGCGTTCGAGAATCGAGAAACAAATCCGAAACCTTTGTTAGCTATTTTGAAATATCAAATCAAAGGACAAGCAAAGCTTGGACTTTGTCCCATTCGAAAAAAAGAAATTTAGAGAATTTAACTTCTCTTTTTAATTTAAAAATCCAAAAAGGACAAAGTCGTAAAGAAAAGCTTTGCTTTTCTTTACAGGATGGGAAAAAATCTTTAAAATATCCAGCTTTGACTGTTCAAAAAAAAATTATTAATCGGAAAAATCCAATTATGAATGATTATTCATTAATTACTAAATTAAAAATCAAACTTAACTCATTTGAAAATCAAACTATAAACGCTGGTTGGGATATAGAAAAGACGACGTCCTTTATTGCTTCTCCGGCTCACGACTTCGGGAGTGTTTCTCGGTTCGACTACGTCGAACCGAGCCCGAATTCCGAGACAGCGATAAAGTCTTTATCTTCGAACGAAGTTAAGAGAGGTTATGAGAAAGTTGGGGAAAAAGCTAAGGCAGAAAGAGGGACATCGGTTTTAAATTCGTTAAAACCTTCAGCGACCTCGGAATTCGGGCTCGGTAAGACTACGTCTTACCGAGAAACAATTCCGAGAAAAACCAAGAAATCTAAAATTGAAAACTTTTTTTCGATAAAAAATAAAATTAATATTACTTTTCCTTTACTATTAATTAATTTTGACAGAATTTCTTATAAAACTTTTGGATATTTCTTTTCTTTTTTTGCTGCTTCAAAGTCTCAAGACGAACATTTATCAAAACAAACTATGTACAGAACGCAAAAATCCGGGCTATTTTTGCCTGTCGCGGTAGTTGATCCTCAACTGGAAGCGGGCTATGCGCAAAATTTTTTAGCCGAGCCGAGTGTCTCATTTCGTTCTCCGGCTCGTTATCTCGGACTTGGGGACAATCCCGAGACAGCGACCTCGGGATTCGGACTCGGTAAGACTACGTCTTACCGAGAAACAATTCCGAGACAGCTAAGCGATGGAAACCAGTTTATCTGTGATAGAAACGAGTCTCACGCGAACCATATTTTCTGGAAACGAAAAGCGAATCTTTTTGTAACAGGCTTCGGAAGAGAAAGGACTAAGTCGAAAAGAAGCGACAAAGTCGCTTCTTTACGGAGGGCATCCTTTCTCTTATTTTCAGAAGCTTCTGCAGATGTCTTTTTTGTACCAAAATTATTAGAACAAAGAACAAAGTTTTGGCAAAAAAATTACGGTCCAACAGAAATTGCAGATGATACTATTTGGGAAAAGAGATGGGGAATTTCTGAAAAAGTTCAGGAAAGTTCTTTATTTTCTTCTTCTGCTCCTATTTTGAATATCAAATCTTCAACTAGACTTTCAAAAGATTTGTTTCATTGGTTTCCAAAAAAATATTTAACTTTGAAAGCAGGTATTTGTATTTATTCATGGAATTATGATTCTTTGTCCCACTATAGTAATTTTATAAATAATGTTTGGAGAAAATGGTCTGAAGAAAAGAGACTTTGGCACTTTTCTTCAGCTGGCATTTCTGCACAAAAATTGCTTCCTTTCTGGAGAAAAGAAAAGCGAAGCGACCTTGGAATTGTGAACACAATTCCAAAAACAGCTGCCTTAACCCATGGTTCAGGCAGAAGACAAGAGCCGGTTTTCAAAGGCTTTTATTCTCATTTTAACCCAACTAAAATTTTCTGGGTGAATCAAACTTTTTCAAAGCCAAAAACTTATAAAGTAAAAGTTCAAAATAAAACTATAGTTAAATATAATGATAAAGTAAATTCTTATACGTACAGCTTGAACCAAATAGATGTACTAAAAAAGAGAAAGGACAGAGTCTTCTCTCTTTTTACCCCGGTAAAAAGAGAGCTTTCTTGGAATTGTTTCTCGGTAAGACGTAGTCTAACCGAGCCCGAATTCCAAGGTCGTTTCGCTTTTCTTTACGGGAACCTTTCTCTCCTATTCTTTATGAAAGATATTTGCTTTTCTTTCGCATCCAATTCTAAAAGTTACTCTCGTTCTCACAATTTCTCTAGGACTGGCTATACAACATTAAAATCATTTTGTTTTTCTCGTTTATCGACAAAATCATTGTCTCGGAATTCGGGCTCGGTAAGACTAGGTCTTACCGAGAAACACTTCCGAGGTCGCCACAAAATATGGGTACCCTCTCGACCTCTCTTAACTTCGTTAAGAGAGAAAGGCAAAGTCGCTGTCTCGCAATTCGGGCTCGGTAAGACTACGTCTTACCGAGAAACAATTGCGAGGTCGTTTCCAAAACAGTCGCTGTCTCGCAATTTCAATAAACAAGATTTAGACAATAATATTTTTCTTTATAAAACTAAAAATTTAGTTAGTGCCATTTCGTTACATAAAAAAATCCTTTTTCCTGGCCAAAAACTTGTTGATGATGTAAGTTTTGATAATGCTGTAGTTTATGTTCAATGTTTGCCTGAAAAGTCTTTACAGGACACTAAAAAATGGCACACAAATTGTGTGGTTGGCACAAATAATAAAACTAAATTACCTTTATCTGTTTTAGAGGTAAAATCACGGAATGGGAAACTTAAGTTTTGTGTAAAAAAATTTATTTCAAATACAACGTTAAGATTTAAAACAATAGAAAGTTTTAGTTCAAACTTTCTATTTAAAGTTTCACAATCAAGTCATTTTATTTTACTCATAAGAAAAATTCAAGAATACCCAGTGTATCAGCCAAATTATTATAAGAAACTACTTTATCGGAGTAAGAACAAAACTTCTGTAAAGTTTAAAAGTAAGGTATCCACTAAAATTGCTAAGTCTAATTACCACAGTCAAATATTAAATAAACAATCTCCGAGTTTAAGGCTTTTGGAAAAATATCCAAAAATTGATTTAGTTTTAGATCTCAATTTTAAAGGCCTACGTAAAAAAAAGCTTTTGCGGGGCAAAAAAGAATACGTCTCTTCTTTTCCTTGGAATTGTTTCTCGGTTAGACGTAGTCTAACCGAGCCCGAATTCCGAGAAAGCTTCTCTGAGGTCGACAGCGAGAAACTCTTTGTTCAGGGAGGAAGCACAGAACCCAACGTTTTTTGCCGAAAGAATTTTTCAACAAGTTCAAATATTGAATTTGTAACTAAAAGTTCGATACAATTATTAACATGTAGATTGAGTGCGCGTCAAAAAATTTTATTTGAAACTCGTAGGAAAAATCAGAGACCTACGAAATTTAGAGTGTTTAATGAATTAAAACGAACAAGCAATTCTTTATCTATTACCCCGAATTATTTAGATGAATCCTTAATAGCTTTACTTTGCTGTAAGGAGAACACTTTTAAACAGTGGAAAATTTATAAACGAAACTATGCTTCACGTAACACAAGTAGATTTTATTTATGGATCAATCGATCGGCAATTATTATTTCTACTTCGTCTAACTCTGTATTTAAATCAAATTCAAACTATATCTTTTCCCAAAATAATTGGAATAATATTAAACCTTCACTGGGTTTAGATACTTTACGATTTTCCCAGAATAGTCATCCTGGTGGAAATGGGTTTAGTTATAAAAATTCGGGAGACCAACACAAATGGTGGGAGCCTTGGAAAATAAAACGAGCGCAGAACTTTTTCTTTTCGAATTTGCTTTTTCAAAATCCTTACAATTTGGACCAGGCACAACTTTCGAAAGAAGAATTATATTTGTCTCCTTATTCCTTACCGTTCCCACTTTATTCACTTTTCAAACCGAAGATTCCAGAGAAAATTGAGCAAAAAAATAATTTAACAGGAGATTTGAGAAGTCCTTCAAATTTGTCCCAGTTAGAGAGAGCCTTTGCAGCGACCTCTTCTAGCTTTCCGCTAGAGGAGATAGGCGGATCAGTTTTTGATAATCATAATGGGATTAGCTCAGCAAATGGAAATGGTTTTCTAGGGGATAAAAAAGTATTGCAGAATTATTTTCAAAACTCCTTCGAAATAAAAATGCAAAAGCGAGTCCCAATTGTTTTTCTTCCTTTTTCTCGCAATAAAAAGCGACGCTTTTCTTTATTGAAACCTTTAGTGTTTCTAAAGTTTTCACTAGATAAGCGCTTTTATCGATTATTTCAGAAAAATAATAATTTGTCTACCCAAAGGTTCTTAGAGAAAGATTTTCACCTTAGATCTTCTACAGCTAATTTTTCTTTTTTATCATTTTTTAGTTTTTTAGATAAAAAAATTAAAACATTAAACATTCAGTTAATTGGGCAAATCAGAACTGTTCGTTTTGCACGTAAACAACCTAATTCGTCGCTTCGACTTGCATCTCGTTTAGCGACCTCAGAATGTTTCACAGTTCCAAGACAGCTTAGTGAGAGGGAGAAAGGAAGTCATCTTTTTGAACAATATTTACCGACAAAAAAAAGGACGACAGTCTATCAATTTGAAAATCTACAAATAAAACCAAATACTATGTCTCAAATTAGTTGGGAACCAAGTTGTTATTTTAATTATGATCAAAAATCGCATTTTTCATATTTTTTTAAACCTAAGTTACGAAATTCCTATTTTGTGCGACTACCACGTTCAAGAAATAATTTGGATCGAACCCTATTAGGTTCTGCTAACTTCCAACATTCGACAGAAGTCGACTGGCTTGCTAATCCGGCTCGAAATTCTGAAAATATTTATAGATGGAGTAGCGAGAAGAAAAATATTCGTTTGCATAAATTATTTTCGCAATTTTTGTCAAGTTTTGATAAAACTTCGGCTTCTCTTCAAAATCTGCCAGATTTTGTTTTTCCATGTAATGGTGGATCGGACTATTTTGAGTGGGATCCTGACTTTTCTTTACTTGCTGGTTTTTTTCATCAACCTTGTTTATATGCTTTTTTTTCAAGCCAAGTTACTTTTGGGTATAATGAGCTAATGCTTGAAAATCCATATTTAACATTAGCAAAAAAAGGTTTAAAGACAAGAATGGCTTTTAAATCAGGTTTTTGTTCCGAACAAGGAGAATTGATTCGAACAAGTTATTTAAGTCCTTTTAAAGGCGAAATTCTGCGTCATGACACTTATTATTGGTCACAAAATACTCAACGAAATAGATATTTATTTTTAACAAAAGCTGATCAAATCGCATTGCGAGCCGTTGGTTCCCGTAAAGAAAAGCAAAGCAACCTTGGAATTGGGTTCACAATTCCAAGAACAGCTACCTTTCGTTCTGCTTTTCTTTTCGAAAAAGCAGAACGAAAGGTAGAACGCCGAGAGGAAAATAGTTTAATTTCACGTGTTTCTAAACCAACAACTATGGCAAAGCCAAACAATTTTGATGAAACATCGCATTTACAAATCATGTTGAATCAAAAAAAATTAGTTGGCGAGTTTATAACAAAAGGAGATCATTTGAAATTAAATTCGGAAAATGTTATTATTAGTTCTGAGTCAGGCATTTTAATTCACTATAATAAATTTAAAATAACTTTAAGAAAAGCTCAATCATTTTTCCTATCACCAAATTGTATTTTTCATTATGCTCATGGGGATTTAGTTGAAAAAAATCAATCAATTTTAAGTTTACCTTACCAACAATTAAAAACGGGAGATATTGTTCAAGGTATTCCTAAAGTAGAGCAGTTATTAGAAGCACGTTCAACTTTCAAAGGTAAAGAAGAGGAAGATAACTTGCATACCTTATTAATATATGTTTTTGAACTTTATAAAAAGAAATTTAGTTTAAAACTCTCCGTTCGTAAAGCTTTTTCATTTATTCAACTTATTCTTGTGAATTCGGTTCAACGTATTTATAGATCCCAAGGAGTAAATATTTCGGATAAACATTTAGAAGTTATTGTGAAACAAATGACAAGCAAAGTTCAAATTACAAGTCGTGGGGATTCAAGTTTTTTCCGTGGTGAATATGTTGATTTATATGTTGTTGAAACTTGGAATTCATTACACCCACAGTTAAAGAAAATTTGTTATAAACCAATTTTATTGGGTATTAGTCGATCGTCTTTGGAAGTTAATAGTTTTTTATCAGCTGCTAGTTTCCAACATACAAAAAAAGTATTGAGTCGATCAGCTTTTAAGACAAACATTGATTTCCTAAATGGTTTAAAAGAGAATGTTATTATTGGAAATTTAATTTCTGCTGGTACAGGAATTTTAACAAATAATACTATTAAGCAATAAGTAAAAACTTATCAATTAAATTTTCGATTTTTAGAAAAATTGGTAAATTATTGTTTAGTAATATTTTTTAGAATTTTTTTTGTTCTGTGGGATATTGATTTCAATATCACTACAATTTGTTACTTTTTTAGTCTTATTTTCACGCCGATTATAAAAGTTCGTTTTTTTTTTTAAGAATCTAGATATAAGAAGTTTTTATTTTATGAGTTTACAAGTTTGTGTAATGACACCTGAAAAAATTTTTTGGAACGGTCAGTCTGCTGAAATTATTTTACCTACTAATACTGGTGAAATGGGGGTATTAAAAAATCATGCTCCGATTATTACTGGTTTAGATGTAGGTGCAATGTTAATCCGTACAGAAAAAGGTTGGACTTCTGTTGCTATTATGGGTGGTTTTGGTATTGTAGGTCAAAATCGTGTAATTTTACTTGTTAATGAAGCTGAATCAGCAGATACAATTGATCCTGCACAAGCCGAAGCTGATTTTAACAATGCTAAAGAAAAATTAGAACAAGCACAAAGTACAAAACAACGTGTTGAAGCTAATACACAATTTAAACGTGCAAAAGCAAGATATCAAGTAGTTAAAAATTTATCAAAAGCTTAATTTTTTAGAGATTACTTAAAAACCTCTTTTACTTCCTTTTTTTATTAAAATTTAAAATAAGTACAAGAGGTTTTCAAGTAATCTCTAAACTAATTGAATATATTGTGCTAGAAAACTCGGAAAATGGAATACTGGGGTAAATGCCTTTTTTCTGTCACATCACGTAACGAAAGAGAAGAGTAGAGAAAGGACGTAGACCAAAAGACTACGTTGTAAAGAAAAAGAGGGTGGTTTCTTGGTTTTTTTCTCTGGCTGGGTTCTGGGCTTTCTTGCGACCTCTCTAAACTTTGTTTTATCTTTTAACGAAGTTTAGAGAGATAACGAAGTTTAGAGATAAAACGAAGTTTAGAGAGCCAGAGAAAGACTTTGTAGCTGTCTCGGAATTCGGGCTCGGTAAGACGTAGTCTTACCGAGAAAACAAGTTGAGCTGTTCTCTTTCTTCTCTCTTTTTACCTTGGTTTCTGGGTTAAAAAGTATTTTTTAACCCAGCCAAGAAGAAGGGCCTTAGGCAGAGAAAGAAGTTTGATTTACGAACCAAGTAGACGTTTTTTCGTTTTAACAGTTAAACTTTTTTCTTTACAGAACTATCCGATTTGTGTTTGAAAAGGAAACAAACGATTTGTGTAAAAGATAGGTTATTTTTTCACCAGCTTGATCTTCTTAAATGGAACGATTTATGGATGGATTAGCGAGTCAGGTCGTTTAATTTTTTTTTTGAGCTCTCAAAATTTAAACTTAGTTTTTTCGAAATAGACTTATTGAGTGAAGTCTGAATTCCTACGTTAAGGGTGTAATGTCTATTTCCAATTCTTTAAATATGCTTCCGATTGAATATTCTTTGCAAACTTATCATAGATCCAATCAGGATACAACTCTTCTTCATAGGCCTGTCGTAAAAGAAGGTGACTGGGTTCAAGCAGGAGATTTAATTTCTGATTCTGGAGCTAGTATTGGCGGCGAATTTGCTATTGGTCAAAATCTTTTGATAGCTTATTTACCTTGGGAAGGTTACAATTATGAAGATGCTATTCTCATTAGCGAAAGACTTGTTTATGATGATTTATACACATCTATTCATATTGAACGTTATGATATTTCTATAGAAAAAACTCCATATGGAAATGAAATCATAACAAAAGAGATACTTCCATTAAAAGATACTACTGAATTAGAACATTTAGATGAAAATGGTGTTGCTAAATTAGGCTCCTGGTTAAAAGAAGGTGATATTTTAGTAGGCAAAATTACTCCAACAGAGCCAAAAAAAGAAGTTGCACGTTACATTCAACTTTACAATGATATTTTAGGCAAAAAAATGGATTATTCATTTCGCGATACATCTTTACGAGTGCCACGCGGTTTAGAAGCTAAAGTAATACGAGTACAACTTTTTCCAGAGACGAAAAATAGAAGGACTAAACGCCGTGTTGCCGAAAAAAAATATTTGTTCAAATGTAAGAAAGTCAAAGGCTACAAAAGAAGAATAGATCCAAGCTATTTACGTACCTACTATAAAGGGCTCCAAATAAAGCAAAACCTATTTTATCGAAAAGACAGTGGCGGTTCTATCTCTCGAAATCGGAACGATTTCGAGCCAAAATGGTCAGATTTTTTATCCAAAAAGGCGAGAAACGCCGGATTCCTGTCTCTTCGATATAAAAAGAAACCAATATCATTTTTTTTGGACAAATTTTTCCGATTAAATATAGGTCAAATAATGCCTGAAAAAAGCAATCATATAAAATCTTTTTTTCAGTCTATAAAACCAATTCAAATTCGCCAACAAAAACAGTTGAACTCTTTTTCTTCAGCATTTCCTGTTTCTGCAGTAAATATTAGACCACTTAGAAGCCAGCAAACTACTTCCAAATATGTAAAAGTTGTAAAAGAGCTAGAAAAGAGTCTGGATAAAGCAAAAACAAAAAAAATTCTAGCCAAAACGAAAAAAGAAATAGGAGGTCGATTTGCGAGAAATAAAGAAGGGACGAAGTCGATTCCATCGGCCTTAGTTTTGGCTAAGGCAGAAGAGAAAATCGTAAAAGAGAAAAGACGGATGCCCTTTATAAAGAAGCGATTTTATCGCTTCTTTTCGAGAAAGAGAAAGAACTTAGTTCTTTCTCTGCTCTTCTCTTCAAAGGCTTTTCTTGCGACCTCTCTTAAATTCGTTAAGAGAGAAAGAAAAGAAAATCATAAAAGAAGGGAGTGGATCTACCTTCTTTTCTCAAAAAGAAAAGCTGCGCTTTTCTTTACAAAAGCATTTTCGAGCTTTTCCAAATATGGTCATCTCTCTCAAAAACCTGGAGTCTACCAACCCAAAGGTTCGGGTTCTCAATTTGTGAGTTTCAATTTTAAAAAATCTTCCTTCTCGCAAATTGACCCACCTTTAGCGAAAGCTCCAAATAAAAAGGATTTTCCGAAAAAAAAGCAAAAAGAGCTAAAAGGGAAAACTCCTGGATATTTGACTCGCAAATCCAAGGATTTGCGAGAAGAGAGAGTTGGTATTAGGGCTAGTTTAGATAAACGAAAACCTACTTCTATTACTTCTGTTCATGTTTATTTAGCAGAAAAACGTAAAGTCCAAGTCGGTGATAAAATGGCTGGACGTCATGGTAATAAAGGTATTATTTCGCAAATCCTTCCGCGACAGGATATGCCATATTTACCTGATGGTTCACCTATTGATCTTGCACTAAACCCATTAGGCGTTCCTTCACGTATGAATGTGGGTCAAATTTATGAATGTTTATTAGGGTTAGCAGGAAAAAATCTAGGCGAACAGTATAGAATAAAACCTTTTGATGAATCCTTTGGTTCTGAAGCATCAAGAAGCTTTGTTTTTTCAAAACTTTATGAAGCAAGACTCAAAACTGGTCAATCTTGGTTGTTTCAACCAGTAAATCCTGGTAAATTAAAATTATTTGATGGTCGCACTGGGAATGGTTACGATCAACCAATTACAACTGGCTATTCATATATGATTAAATTAGTTCATTTAGTTGATGAAAAAATTCATTCAAGATCCTCTGGGCCCTATTCATTAATTACTCAACAACCTTTAAAGGGTAGATCAAAACATGGAGGCCAAAGATTAGGAGAAATGGAAGTTTGGGCAATCGAAGCTTATGGTGCAGCTTTTATACTTTTAGAACTTTTAACAATCAAATCAGATGACGTTACTGGACGTTTAACTATTTGGGATTATATCTTATATAAAAAACCATTATATATTGGTACTCCAGCTTCTTTTAAAGTTTTAATTTGTGAATTGCAAGCTTTATGTTTAGATATTGGTATTTATAAAGCAGATCCAGCAAATACTCTAAAACAAATCAATGTGTCCAATATGGGTTAATTTTAGCTTTTTAACAATTTTTGACACCTTCTTCATGAATACAATACGCGTTGAATTCAAAGAGAAAAGGAATGTAGGAGAGAAAGGACGAAGTCGTAAAGAAAAATTGCAAAGCAATTTTTCAGCTGCTTTTCGTTAAAAGATTATTTTTTTGTCATTCATTGTTTCAATTCGATTTTTAATGTTTTTTTCAATTACTATCATTAGTATTATTATTATTATAATTATTATTATTTTTTTGAGTTTCTTTTTATAAATTTTTAACACCGCCCGTTTGGGTCCAAATTTTTTGGAAAGTCGATGTATAGACAAATAAATCTATATTTATACGGTCATGAAAGGTTTAAGCTAAAACTTTTATCATTTAATCAGTAATACTTTAATATGGCTGTACCTAAAAAACGTACTTCAAAATCAAAAAAAAATTTAAGAAAAACTGTCTGGAAGAAAAAAGTTGAAAAAAAAGTTCAACGAGCTCTTTTTATTGCACAAGTAGAATTAAAGAATCTTCCAGAGACGGATTCCAAAACTTCAAATGTATAATATTGGAAGTTTAAAAATTCTAGAGAAAAACTGGTAAAGCAGAGAAAGGCCAAAGTCGAAAAGAAAACCCTACGATTGATAGGCAATGCTATTCGATTGTAGGGTTTTCTTTAATTTGGAGTTAAGAAAGTGTCAGCTTTCTGATCAAAACTGATATTCCAAATAAATTCGGTTTTGTGCATTTTTATAGGTTTATGTAAGTTTTTGATTTCACTAAAAATCTACACCACATTTTTTAATGCCTTTGTAGATTTTATTTTCTAGTCTAATAGTTTCAAGCTAGTAAAAAATTCTTTATTCTAGCAAAAAATGAACAGACTTTTTAAATTAGGCAGACTAAATATTTTAAAATAAATAAATAAGTTTATTGACAACTAAAAGTATGCTTGCTTTTTAGAAAGTGATACTGTTGAAATTTCTCAGATGGTTACAAAGTTATTAGTTCTAGAAAAAGTATTTAATGTAAAAATAAGAAGGAGAATAAATGTCTCAAAAATTAAATATATTAGGTAGGGGTATTGGTCGACGTAAAGAAGCCGTAGCTCAAGTTCAATTATTACCGGGCTCAGGTCAATTTATAATAAATGGAATTCCAGCAAATTTGTATTTACAAGAAGACCCACGTTCAACTTTAGCCATTGAGGCGCCATTTAAACAAATTGTTTTAGATCATGTTGGGGATAAAGAATCTCTTCAGAATTTAGATACTATTGTTAAAGTTCAAGGTGGTGGAAAAGTTGGTCAAGCAAATGCAATTAAATTAGGACTAGCTCGTGCTTTATGTGAATTTAAACTTGAATATCGTAAATCATTAAAAGATAATGGTTTATTAACTCAAGATTCGAGAATTAAAGAACGTCGTAAATATGGTTTAAAGAAAGCACGTAAAGCTCCTCAATATCATAAACGTTAATACTATCTTTTTTGGCTTAGCGACGGCTAACAAATCGTAAGATTTGTTAGAAGGAATTGTGAACACAATTCCAAGAAGAGCTCTCTTAACTTCGTTTTTTCTCTTAACTTCGTTTTCTCTCTTAACTTCGTTAAGAGAGGTCGAGAGAAAG
>Ga0075157_10001917_pt1 | contig 12533 bp, 11 predicted proteins | sample JI81BgreenDNA_FD_70967 | JGI IMG/M metagenome (GOLD analysis project Ga0075157, IMG submission 70967) | Wastewater effluent complex algal communities from Wisconsin, to seasonally profile nutrient transformation and Carbon sequestration -... | ecosystem: Engineered > WWTP > Effluent > Algae...
CAACACGATGGTGGCAGTACGAGTCAGCCGAGCGCGGCACCGTCGGCAACACCCAGTCGCTGACGGCCAACCCCGATCGACGAGGCCGCGAGGGACCCCCTGGGGTGATCGACCTGTGGCGCGGAACGGACCAGACTGCCAGGTATGGCAACAGGTGAGCAGGGCCTCGACCGCCGTCCGGCCGGAGTGAGTGACCAGACGGTTGCGGCGGTCGGCAAACTCAGCGAGGCGCTCGAAATGATCGAACAAGTGCGGGGCCAGCTGTACGGCCTGCACCGCCTGATCGGATCGGCCGACCTGGCCCTCGGGGAGGCGTGCGACCTACTCGCCGAGGCCGGGCACGAGCAGTTGGCCGGACGGCTCGAGCACGAGCTGATCGGCCGAAACGTTCTCGCCGGACGGTGGACCTTTCAGGTGGTCGAGGAGTTCGACGACGGCTACTACGCCGACTTCAAGCGACTCGAACGGCTCGTCCGCGACGAACTGATGCAGGGACGCAGGCACGTCTTCGAAGCAGAGATGAAGGCTGATCGGCGCACCGCCGGACGTCCCGGTCACGAGGCCACGCCACACGCCGTCGACTGAACCGGGCGCAGCGCTCCGCGGCTGGTCGACCGCGCCCGGGCCACGATCCGGACGAGACTCTGCAGCGAGCCGTCCAGCGCTACCTTGAAAACCCACTTGATCTATAGGAAATCGGGAATACATGAGCGTCACCGACGAGTTGCTCGAGAACAATGCCCGCTACGCCGACAACTTCAAAGGGCCGCTGCCGCTGCCGCCGGCCAAGAAGCTCGCGGTCGTCGCGTGCATGGACGCGCGCCTCGACGTCTACGCGATCCTCGGCCTGCATGAGGGCGACGCGCACGTGATCCGCAACGCCGGTGGAGTGATCACCGACGACGAGATCCGCTCGCTGGCGATCAGCCAGAGGTTGCTGGGCACCGAAGAGGTCATCCTCATCCACCACACCGACTGCGGCATGCTCACCTTCACTGACGACGATTTCAAGCGCTCCATCCAGGACGAGACCGGCATCAAGCCGGCGTGGTCGGCCGAGGCCTTCCCGGATCTGGACGAGGACGTGCGGCAATCCATCGCCCGGATCAAGGGCTCACCCTTCGTTCCGCGCAAGGAGAGCGTGCGCGGCTTCGTCTTCGACGTCGCCACCGGAGAACTCGTCGAAGTCGTCTGAGCCCTGTTCGGCTGGTCGAGCTTGTCGAGACCACATCGGCCGGACGCGGTTTCGACAAGCTCAACCAGCCGTTGGTTCCGACAAGCTCAACCAGCCGAAGCGGTTTCGACAAGCTCAACCAGCCGAAGGGCGGATTCGGCGAGCGCAACACGTCGGTCGGTCGAGCTTGTCGAGACCAGTGCGGGCGGACGCGGTTTCGACAAGCTCAACCAGCCCAATCAACCGACGTGCCGGACGACCTCGTCCACACATCGGGCGGCGATCCGGGCCGTTCGGGCGTCCACGTCGAACAGCGGATTGAGTTCGGCGACCTCGAACAGTCCGAGCTTGCCGGAGGCCGCCAGCATTCTCAGCACGGCCAACACGGTTGCCGGTGCCACCCCGAAGGCGGCGGGTGCACTGACCCCTGGAGCTACCGAGGCGGGCAGCACGTCGAGGTCGAGGGTCAGGTGCACCCGGTCGACCTTCGCCAGCAACGCCTGCGCCGCCGCGAGCGCGGAGCCCACCCCGGTGTCGGTGTCGTAGAGGATCTCGACGCCGAGGCGCTCGGCCGTGTCGAGCAGCGCGCGGGTGTTGCTGGGTCTGCTGAGACCGATCACCGAGTAGTGAAAGGGCTTGCCGGCCGCCTCGAGGTCGTCCGCCAACTGCCGGAACGGCGTACCGGACGTCGCCCGAGGCGCCTGCCGGAGGTCGAGGTGGGCATCGAGGTTGAGCACCCCCCAGGTCTCGTCACGGCGCACCCAGGCCGACCCGCTGCCGTAGGCGACCGCATGTCCGCCGCCGAGCACGATCGGGAGGGCCCCACGCGCGAGCACTGCGCCGACCTCGTCAGCCAGGCGCTGCTGGCCCCCCTCCAGGTCTGCGTCGGCGACCACCACGTCACCCACGTCGACGACCTCGCGCTCGGGATCGGCCAGATTGGCCAGCATGCCGCGCAGGGCAAGGGGACCTTCGGCGGCACCGAGGCGGCCCTGGTTGCGGCGTACCCCCTCGTCGCTGGCGAAGCCGATGATTGCGGCGGGCGCATCCGCTCCGGCGGCGTTCACCACGTGATGCCAGCGGAAGTGCTCGGGCTCTGGACCGTCGTCCCGACCCGTCCAGCGCATAGCGGCACGGTCGATCATCGGAGTGCTCCGCTGACCAGGACGCCGTTCTTCAGCACCGCGGCCACCAGGGGTACACCCGGCCGATAGGCCAGGTGCAGGTGGCTGGGGGCGTCCAGAAAGACGAGGTCGGCCAGCGCGCCCGGTCGGAGCACCCCGAGGTCGTCGCGTTCGAGCGCCCTGGCGCCACCCGCGGTGGCGGCCCAGAGTGCCTCGTCCGGGCTGAGGTGCAGTTCGCGTACGGCGAGCGCGATTACGAAGGCCATCGACGTGGTGTACGACGTTCCGGGGTTGCAGTCCGCGCCGAGCGCGACGCTGACCCCGGCGTCCCACAGTCGGCGGGCGTCCGGGTAGCGGTTGCGGGTGGAGAAGTCGGCGGCCGGCAACAGGGTGGCGACCGTGGACGAGGCCGCCAGCGCCTCGATGTCGGCGTCGTCGGTGTGGCAGACGTGGTCGACCGAGGCGGCCCCGAGCTCGACAGCCAACTGGATGCCGGGCCCCTGATGCAGCTGGTTGCCGTGCACCCGCACGCCCAGGCCGGCCGCCTGGCCGGCGGTCAGCACCGCGCGGGACTGGTCGAGGTCGAAGGCGCCCTGTTCGCAGAACACGTCGATCCACGTTGCCAGCGGCGCGCAGGCGGGAACCATCTGGTCGATCACCAGCGCCACGTAGTCGTCGGCGCGTCCGGCGAACTCGGGCGGCACCACGTGAGCGGCCAGCAGGGTGCTGAACGCCGTGTGCCGACCGGCGGCCATCAGGCTGCGGTGCTCGTCGTGCACGCTCTGGCCGTAGCCCGACTTGATCTCGACGGTCGTGGTGCCCTGGGCCAGGTACTCGGCGGTCAGCCGGGCAACGTTGGCGTCCAGGGCATCATCGGACGCGGCGCGGGTGGCGGCCAGCGTGCTGCGGATGCCGCCCGCTGCATAGCGCTGCCCCGCCATCCTGGCCGCGAACTCCTCGGCGCGCTCGCCCGCGAACACAAGGTGGCTGTGGCTCTCGACGAAGCCCGGCACGACCGTGCGGCCCCCGGCGTCGATCCGCTCGTCGGCGCCGGCCCCGTCCAGCTCGGAGCGCGGACCGACCCAGGCGATCCGGTCGCCGTTCAGCACCACGGCCGCGTCGGCGATCACTCCGGTCAGGTCGCCGTGCAGGGCGTCGTTGGTGACCAGCGAGCCGATGTTGTCGATCAGTGTCGCGGCCACGACGCTCAGCCTTCCAGCATCGGAACCCGGACGCCACGCTCCCGAGCGACGTCGGTGGCGTGGCTGTAGCCCGCGTCGACGTGCCGGATCACGCCCATGCCCGGGTCGTTGGTCAGCACCCGCTCCAGCTTCTGCGCAGCCAGCGCCGTGCCATCGGCGACACACACCTGGCCCGCGTGGATGGACCGTCCGATGCCGACACCGCCGCCGTGGTGGATGCTCACCCAGCTCGCCCCGGACGCCGTGTTGACCAGGGCGTTCAGCAGCGGCCAGTCGGCGACGGCGTCCGTGCCGTCCAGCATGGCTTCGGTCTCGCGGTAGGGCGAGGCGACCGATCCCGAGTCGAGGTGGTCACGCCCGATCACGATCGGGCCGATCTCGCCGGCGGCCACCATCTCGTTGAACTTGAGGCCGGCCCGGTGCCGTTCGCCGTAGCCGAGCCAGCAGATCCGGGCCGGCAGGCCCTGAAAGGCGACGCGTTCCTGGGCCAGGGTGATCCAGCGGCGCAGGTGCTCGTTGTCGCCGAACAGCTCGAGGATCGCCTCGTCGGTCTTGCGGATGTCCTCGGGGTCGCCCGACAGCGCGGCCCAGCGGAACGGGCCGAGCCCCTCCTCGAACAACGGACGGATGTAGGCCGGCACGAAGCCCGGGAACGCGAAGGCGTTCGCCAGACCGCCTTTGCGGGCCTCGTCCCGGATCGAGTTGCCGTAGTCGAACACCTCGGCGCCCGCCTCGACGAAGCCGACCATCGCCCCGACATGCGCGGCCATGGACGCCTGTGCGTCGCGGGTGACCGCCTTGGGGTCTTCGGCGGCGCGCTGCTTCAGCTCGGCGAACTCGTACCCCTGGGGCAGGTAGCTCAGCGGGTCGTGGGCAGAGGTCTGGTCGGTCACCACATCGACGGTGATCTCGCCGGCCAGGTGACGGCGCAGCAGCTCGGGCACCAGGTCTGCGGCGTTGCCGAGCAGGCCGATCGAGAGGGCCCGTCGCTCGGCCTTGGCGTCGTTGGCCAGCGTGATCGCGTGGGCGAGGTCGTCGGCCTGCACGTCGAGGTAGCGGTGCTCGATGCGGCGTTCGATGCGGGACTCGTCGCAGTCGATGCAGAGCGCGACGCCCTCGTTCATGGTGACGGCCAACGGCTGCGCGCCGCCCATCCCGCCCAGCCCCGCGGTCAGCGTGATGGTGCCGGCGAGGGTGCCGCCGAACTTCTTGCGAGCGACCGCTCCGAAGGTTTCGTAGGTGCCCTGCAGGATGCCCTGGGTGCCGATGTAGATCCAGGAACCGGCGGTCATCTGGCCGTACATCATCAGCCCGGCGGCCTCGAGTTCGCGGAAGTGTTCCCAGTTGGCCCAGTCGCCGACCAGGTTCGAGTTCGCGATCAGCACGCGCGGCGACCACTCGTGGGTACGGAAGACTCCCACCGGCTTGCCCGACTGGATCAGCAGCGTCTCGTCGTCGGCCAGGGTCTCCAGGGTGCGCACGATTGCGTCGAACGCGGGCCAGGAGCGGGCCGCTCGTCCGGTGCCGCCGTAGACCACCAGGTCGTCGGGGTGCTCGGCGTTCTCGGGATCGAGGTTGTTCATCAGCATCCGCAGCGCGGCCTCCTGCTGCCAGCCGCGGGTGTGCAGGGTCAGGCCTCGGTGGGCGCGAACAGGGCGTGGGCCGGCGGACGTGTGGTCGGCGCTCGGACGCGAATCGGCAGTGATGGTCATGGTGACTCCTCTCCTCTTCAGGATGGAGCCACCCCCTCATGATCGATCCGGGCCGGGTGCGTGAATCTAGGATCCGAGACGGACGCGATCAGCGCCGGTAGCGCAACTCCACCCGCCGATTCTTGGCGCGCCCGTCCGGATTGTCAGAGCCGGGTGATCCGTTGGACGCCACCGGACGCGATTCGCCGTACCCGCGCACGTCCAGCTTCAGATCGGGCCGCGCAGCCCGGATCGCCGCGGCCACCGCCTGGGCGCGCCGGGTGGAGAGGCGCTGGTTGTACGAGGTGCCGCCGATCGAGTCGGTGTGGCCGCCGACGAACACCGTGGCCCGGCGCGGAATCTGGGCAGCAAGGCTACGGATCTTGCTGACGGCGCGATCCGAGAGCTGTGTCGAGTCGAAGCCGAACAGAATGTCGGAGTTCAGCGTGATCAGGTCGTCGCGGCCCTCCCGGCGCTCGGTGGCCACCTTCTGCACGTTGCGACTCAAGTCGCTGATCCGGGTGTTCAAGTCGCTGATCCGGCGATCCAGCGGCGACACGCTGCGGGCCAGGTCGGCTGACGTGAATCCGTCCGGATCAGGCGGCCCGAACCCGGTCAGGGCAACGACCGCGGCGACTGCCGCAGCCACGGCTGCACCTCGGCTCATGAGATCGGCACATCGGTGGCCGTGGGCACCGTACCCACCAGCTGCACGTTCATGGCGGTGACCGTGGTCGCCGGCGCGGCGAACATGGCATAGGCGTAGACGGTCTGGCCGGGGCTGAACTTGGGCATCAACACCTCGTCGGTCTTGGCGGTCGCTCCGCCGCCCGTGAGCAGGTCGTGCCGATTCAGGTTGACGGTGTCCACCAGAAAGGGCGCCCACGAGGTCTGGCCCAGGTAGTTGAACAGGTTGTTCCGGGCCTGGTCGGTGGAGGTGACGCGAAACGAGAAGATGCCGGTCAGCACCTTGCCGGTGCGCTTGAGCGAGTGCAGGGCCACCGTGATCGTGGCGTCCGGGTCACCCTCGACGACAGCCCGCATCGTGCCGCTCGCGATCGGAGCGGGCAGGTTGGTCAGATCGACTCCGGCCTGCTGCGCCGTCTCCGACTCGACGGCTCCCGGACTTGCGGACGCGGACGCCGACGCGCCGGCGGAGGGCTGTTGACTCGGCGGGTTCGTGCCAGGAACGCTGCAGCCCGCCAGGCCGATCACGACAGTCAGGACGGCGGCGGGGATCAGTGCTGGGCGGTTCATACCCGGGACGATACGGTCTGGTCGGGTCGGCTCTCGGATCGATGGCCGCATCGTAGACAGGGGCGACGCGGTGGCGACGGACTCCAGCACCTCACCGGCGGTTGGTCGCGCGCTCGACATTCTGAGCTATCTGGCCGAGCGCACCGGCACGGTCGCGGCCTCGACGATCGCCCGCGATCTGCAGCTGCCGCGCTCCTCGATCTATCACATCCTGACCGTGCTGACCGAGCGTGGCTTCACCGTCTACGTGCCTGAGGCAAGGGGTTATGCCCTCGGGGCAGCCGCCTACCAGCTGTCGTCCGCGTTCACCATGCACGACCAGATGGAGCGGCTGGCACGTCCTGTGCTGCGCACCGTGGCCGCCGCCGCCGGCATCACCGTGCACCTGGGCATTCTGCGGGGGGCGAGCACCCTGTACCTGCTCAAGGAGTACCCGGCGAAGCAGGGCGAACTGGAACCGCCGCTCGTCACGGCCGTCGGCGTGCTGTTACCAGCCCATCTGACCGCGAACGGGCGGGCGATTCTCGCCAACCTTCCGGTGCAGCAGTTGCGGGCGCTCTACAACAAGCCGGGTGACTTCACCTCGCGCACCGGCCGCGGCCCCCGCTCGTTGGAGGAGTTGCAGACCGCACTGGCGCTGGAGCGAGCGCAGGGATGGTCGGAGGAGATCGAGCTGATCGGTGCCGGCCTGCGTTCGGCGGGGGCACCGATCTTCGACCTGCACGGCCAACCGGTCGCCGCGCTGAGCTGTACCTGGCGCTCGCGGGTGTTGCTGCGCGATCCCTCCGAGTTGATCGGCCACCTGGTCGCCGGCGCCAAAGAGATCACCCGTCGTCTGCAGTGACGCCCAGCCGGGGGCCTGCCGCACGCCCGGCGACAGCGTGTTCGAGCAAGCTGCCCGAGCACCTACTCCAGCGGACCCGTCACGCTCTCTGCCGCAGCGATCAGGGCGCCATCGCGGACGAGTTCGACGACCGCCTCGAGCTCGGGTGCCAGAAAACGATCGGGGCCGATGCCCTCGACGTCCTGGCGGATGCGGTCCCGGACGGCGGCGGTCGCCGGCGCCGCGCGTCGCTCGCGCAGATCGAGTGCCCGGGCCGCGCTCAGGGCTTCACCGGCCAGCACCCGAGCCAAGCCGTCAATGGCGCGGCGCAGCTTGCGGGCTGCTGCCCAGCCCATCGAGACGTGATCCTCCTGCATCGCCGAACTGGGGATCGAATCCACTGAGGCAGGTACGGCCAGGCGCTTCAGCTCCGACACGATGCCGGCCTGGCTGTACTGCAGGATCATGTGCCCGGAGTCGACGCCGGGGTCTCCGGCCAGGAACGGCGGCAGCCCGTGGCTGCGCTTCACGTCGAGCAGCCGGTCGGTGCGCCGCTCGCTCATGGACGCGACGTCCGCGACCGGAATGGCCAGAAAGTCCAGGGCATAGGCCACCGGAGCCCCGTGAAAGTTGCCGTTCGACTCGACCCGGCCGTCGAGCGTGACGACCGGGTTGTCGATCGCCGACGCGAGTTCGTTGTCGGCAACCCAGCGGCAGTGCATCAGGGTGTCGCGGGCGGCCCCGCTCACCTGGGGTGCGCACCGCAGCGAGTAGGCGTCCTGCACGATCGGGCAGTCCTCGTCGGCGTGCCCGGCGGCGATCTCGGAGCCGTCCAGCATCGCGGCGATCACCCGCGCCCCGGCCGCCTGGCCGGGTTGAGGACGCAGCGCCTGCAGGTCGGGCGCGAACACCCGCGGGGTGCCCAGCAGCGCCTCGACGCTCATCGCCGCGGTGATGTCGGCCGTGGTCAACAGCCGTCCGAGGTCATGGGCCGCCAGCACCAGCTGACCCAGCATGCCGTCGGTGCCGTTGATCAACGCCAGGCCCTCCTTCTCGGCGAAGGTGACGGGTTCGATGCCCGCCTCGGCGAGAGCCTCCGCGGTGGGCCGCCGCTCACCGTCGGCGTCGCGTACGAAGCCCTCCCCCATCACCGCCAGGGCGCAGTGGGCCAGCGGGGCCAGATCGCCCGAGCAGCCCAGCGAGCCGTACTCGTGCACGACGGGAGTGAGGTTGGCGTTGAGCAGGGCCGCGTAGGTTTCGGCGACCACCGGACGCACGCCTGTCCGCCCGGTGGCAAGGGTGGAAAGCCGCAGCAGCATCATCGCCCGAACGACTTCACGCTCGACCTCGGGCCCCGACCCGGCGGCGTGCGAGCGGATCAGGCTGCGCTGCAGGTCGGCTCGCCGGTCGGTGGGAATGTGACGGGTGGCCAGTGCACCGAAGCCCGTGGACACCCCGTACACCGGGTGGTCGGCGACGGCGAGTGCCTCGATGCGCGCGCGCGTGGCCGTCAGGGCAGCCAGCGCGTCGGGCGCCAGCACCACCGGGGCGCCATGGCGGGCCGCCTCGACCACCTCGTGGCGGCTCACCGGGCCCATGCCCACCATCACCGCTGCCACGCCGACCGATCCGATGCCAACCGTCATCACACACCCCTTTCGGCAACTACCGTGGCCCTCCCTCGTCGGCGATTGCAGGTCCTGCCCTGGTTCGTCTCGGATCCGAGCAGCGTTCGCATCGTTGCCCACGACGAATGAACCCCGCACCGTCGAGGGTCGAAAGAGCCGGGTTACCCTGCAATGACCGGGTTGCACACGCCGCGAAGCCGAAAGGTGCCACGATGACGAACACTCGCAAGGCCCGAACCGCGCTGTTGGGCCTCCACCTCGCCGGCGTCACGGCTGCAGGTCTCGGGCTCTCGTTGATTGCCTCGTCGGTGGCCGGCGCCGCCGCCTCCTACCCGAGCGACGCGTCGAAACCCGATCTGAAAGCAGCGCTGGCCGCCTTCGAGCTGCGCTGGGACAGCTCTGGGCGCGACGACCTTCACGGCAGGGTCAAAGATGCCGGCGTCCTTGCCTGGAATGACCGGCTGACCAGTTGGATTAACACCAACGCCACGGCCGCTCAGCGCTTTCGGGCGCTTCAGGACGCCGAGTATCGAGCCTCGAACGGCACGGGGTACGACCAATCGCTCACCATCGGGGACGGCCTCGGACGATCCCTAGGCGCGCTCTACGTGGAAGGACGCCTGACCGGAAAGTTGCCGTTGACCAGCAAGCTGCTGAACAACACCAACGGAAGTGCTGGGCGCTACCTGACCACCGGGGCACTGAAGGCCCGGTTCAGCTACCCGCGGCCCTATCTCAACGTCGATCCTCGGGCGGCGCGGGTGAAGGGCGACTCGGCGGCGTGCGCCCCGAGCAAGGTGAACGCGTCGTCGCTCAAGTCGATCCGCAAGGGTCGACCGTGGGCCGACGCCGCCGGAAACCTGCGTGTCTCCCGGGTTGCCGGCACCGTCGACACGACCAGGCGTTTCGCCACTGTCGACGTCGCCCTCGACGCCGGCTACGGATCGTCCGGCCTGTGCACCGGCGGATCCTTTCCGAGCGGGCACACCACCAGCGCCTACCTGTCCGGCGTCACCCTCGCCACCTTGCTGCCCGAACTGGCTCCGTCAATTCTGGCCCGCACCTCCGAAGCGGCCAACAACCGCATCGTGCTGGGCGTGCACTACCCAATCGACATCATCGGGGGACGGATCGTGGGCCAGGCCGGCGTTACCCAGCGGTGGGTGGACAAGAAGTTCCGGGACGCACAGATCCTGCCTGCGCGCGCCGAGCTGGTCCGGTATCTCGAACGCACGTGCGGGGCCGCGCTGACCGTCTGCATCGCTCGCGACACCCCCTACCGCATTGACCCGTTCGGCGGCGGTCGGCTGCCCGGCGGCACGAGCCAGCGGGTGACTGACCGGGCGTCCGCGCTGGCGGTCTACACCGAACGACTCGGCTACGGGTTCTCCACGCCGGGCAGCGCCCGCCCCGCCTCGGCGCCGAAGCAGGCCGAGTACCTGCTGGTCAGCGCCTTTCCGACGCTCTCGCTGAAGCAGCGCCGTGCCGTCCTGAGTCAGACCGAGACGCGCTCCGGTCACGCGCTGGACACCACACCTCGCTCGGGGGTCTTCAGCAAGGGGCCCGGATCCTGGCGACGGCTGAACCTCGCCGCCGCAATGTCGGCCACCGTTCGGGTCTCCGCCACCGGAGCGGTCAGCGTCCTCTCGACCGGGGGTGCCCCCACAGTGATCCGGGGCTGAGTCGCTGCGCGGCCCGACTGGGTCGACGGGTCGTCGTCGCAGCTCCGCGCACTACTGTGGCTGCAACGCGAACAGGGAGGGCCGATGGCCGGTTCGAGTGGACGCCGGGCGCTGCGACCCCGGCTGCCGCGGCTGGCAACCACCGTGGCGGGTGCGCTGCTCATCGCTCTGGTGGCCCCAGCAGTGCCGGCCGCCGCCCGAACCTCCTACCCGAGCGATGACGACAAGCCCAGCCTGAACGCCATCCTGATCGGCTACCGCAGCCTCTGGCGGCCTTCCGGCGACCGCGACTTCACCGGCGGCGTGCGCGACTCGGAGCAGTTGCGCTGGAACGACCGGGTGACCAGCTGGATCAACCAGCACGCCACGAGGGCGCAGCAGTTCCGGGCTCTGCAGAACGCCGAATACCAGGGCTCGGACGGCAGCGGCTACGACCAGTCGGTCACCATCGCCGACGGGCTCGGCCAGCGCCTCGGTGCCCTGTACGTGCGGGGCCGGATCACCGGGCGGCTGCCGCTCACCGCGAAGCTGCTGAACACCTCCAACGGCAGCGCCGGCAAGTTTCTCGACACGAGCAAGGCCAAGTCGTCGTTCGGCTATCCGCGGCCCTACCTGCCGGTGAGCTCCGGCGCCCCCCGCGTCGGCGGCGACTCGTCGTCATGCGCACCAAACCGGGTCAATGGCGCCTCCTTGGCGAAGCTCCGCAAGGGCGAACCCTGGGCCACCTCGTCCGGCAACCTGCGCATCACACGCGTCGCCGCCACCACCGACACCAGCCGCCGGTTCGCCACCACCGACGTTCGACTGGACCCCGGGTACGGCCGCGACAACCTGTGCGAGGGCGGCTCGTTTCCGAGCGGTCACACCACGGCCGCCTACTCGGCCGGCATCACCCTGGCCACGCTGCTGCCCGAGCTGGCCCCTTCGATCCTGGCCCGCACCTCCGAAGCGGCCAACAACCGCATCGTGCTCGGCGTGCACTATGCGCTGGACGTGATCGGCGGACGCATGGTCGGTGAGGCAGCAGCAGCCGCGCGTTGGTCGGACGAGAAGTTTCGCAAGAAGGTGCTGGTGCCCGCGCGTACCGAACTGGTCGACTACCTGCAGGCGTCCTGCGGCGACACTCTCGCGGCCTGCATCGCGGCCGACCAGGCGTACCGCAACGATCCGTACGCCGGTCAGCGCGTGCCGCTCGGCGGCAGCCAGCTGGTGGCCGACCGACGGACGGCGGTGATGGCCTACACCGAACGACTCAGCTACGGGTTCGCGCCCAGCACCCCGTCCGAGCTCGGAGCGTCGGTGCCAGGTGGCGCCGCCAACCTGCTCCGCACGGCCTTTCCCACCCTGACCACGACCCAGCGCGGGCAGGTGCTCGCCCAGACCCAAACCACCTCCGGCAACGCCCTCGACACCATCGTGCTGCAGCTGCTGGGTAGGGCGGACGGGTCGTGGCAGCGCCTGAATCTGGCCGCCGCGATGTCGGCCACGGTCACCGTCTCAGCCGCGGGCTCCGTCACGGTGCTGGCGGTCGGCGGTCCGCCGACGGTGCTGGCCGGCTGACCTCAACCCCCGCCGGACACGCCGAAGGGCCGCGCACCAGCGTGCTGCGCGGCCCTCGGCGATCGTTCGGTCAGGCGGAGACGCGGCCCGGACGACGTCCGGTGTGACGACGTGAGCCGCTGCCCTGACGGGACAGGCTGACCACGGCGTCGCGGCGGGGCGCCGAGCCGCCGCTCGAGCGGCCGCCGCTGCCGCGCTGGCTGCTCGCGGCAGCCTGACCCGAGCCGGACCGGCCGGATGCCGACCTGGCCGAGCCTCGGCCGGCGTTGCCCCGGCCCGAACCGCCCTTGCGGAACGGCTGCGGATCGGGATCGCCCTTGCGGGCTGCCGCGCTCGGCGCCTGACCGGGAGCCACCAGGGCCGCCGGTGCACCCGCCAGGTCACGGACGTTG